>Ga0123337_10003664_pt1 | contig 16207 bp, 13 predicted proteins | sample frozenSSSSmetaG_FD_89792 | JGI IMG/M metagenome (GOLD analysis project Ga0123337, IMG submission 89792) | Glacier valley bacterial and archeal communities from Borup Fiord, Nunavut, Canada, to study Microbial Dark Matter (Phase II) -... | ecosystem: Environmental > Aquatic > Freshwater > Ice >... | reverse complement strand
CCAATCGTTAATAATATGTTTTGTCCAATAATACGCACCTTGATGGCCTGTGATGAATTTATTGGTGCCCACAATTAAGGTGTGACATTGGTTTTTTCTTTGGAGCGGTGAACTTTGTGATGTTGCGCTAGCTGTTCCTCTTAATGCTTGAGGAGTTCCATATAGTTTATTAGTAAAGGCCATTGGTGTTGATATTGTCCAATGCGCAGACGTTGTAGGGACTAATTGATTAGGCGCCAATCTTGAAAAATGTCTGCTTCCTGTGGTGCCCAAACTCACATCATGAGTAATTAAAAATATTGGATATGCATCCGAAGTGAAATCAATAACTTCAAATCCTACAGCAAATGATAAATCTGCAGCATTGCCCAAACCATCTGTATTTTCTGTATTGCCTGAGTTCCTGTAAATATTGGCAATGAATGTATAGTTAGTAGAATTAGCCCTATCAACCGGATTAGATGTACTACCTGAAGATTGATAAAATACTCCTATTTTCCCCTGATTCCATTGGCTTGCTTGTGATGGTGCATCATAGTTCATGATGTAAGTATTGAAATTATCGAATATTAAATCTTGTGGGTGCGCAAACTCATTGTTTGCCGGTGTTGCGGTTGTAAAAATCTTAAAGTCCTGAGTAACCCATGATGCGCCATTCCAATACAATGTTTTGAATCCTTTTTCACCACCTATGGCAGCATCGCGATTACCGAACCAAATAAATGGTTTGCCGTTCGGTTCTAAATAAGGGTCTATTCTTATGCATGTCAGTCCAGTACCTCCTATATTAGCGCTATATATTCTGGCTTGCAAATATGCTGTACCACTATATACGAACTCATGCACTTCGGTTGCTGTGCCTGTATAGGTTACTGCATAAAAGTTCGGCCGGCCATTATTAATCACATCAAATGCGACTGCAATTTTAAAGTTCTGATATGTATAAACCGGATTTAAAACGATTGCAACCTCTGATACTATACGCCCATCGCTATCAAGTGTGGCATGTCTTAATGAATTACTCACTGCAATACCTGTATCTGGGCAATTAAAGTAAATGAGTTCTGATTTGTCTAAAAACAAATACTTAATATCTCTGGCAATATTGAATCTCGGGTATGTAATATTTCTGCTTAATCTGGCTGATATATTGTAATTACCACCATTTAATTTAGTGAAGTCAATTAAGCATTCAGTAACGATATCAGTACCATTGTCGGTTATTTTCAAGAATGATTCTCCGCTTACAGGCTTTAATAAATCGCCTGTTCTGGCTGTTCTGAAACTCGATAACTCGTCAATATCATTATACCCTGTTGATAAGTATGATTCGATTCTATGAACCGCCCATTGGCTGTTAAAACCTGTTGTATCTCCTGTTAATGGTGTCCAAGTGGCTTTAAACTTAGTATCTGAGTTTTTAAGGATAACTCCACCTGTATTATTATCATCTTCATCGAATGTTTGAATTAACACAGACCAGTTTGCAGGATCATCGGCATCCATGGCGAAATCATAAATTTCAAGCGTTGGCGACATATCTGTATAAGTAGTGGCAACATCTGTTATTTGGCGAATATCACAGTCAAGAACCAATCTAATCACATAGTTATTAGTTAGTGAATATCTACTCGCATCTTTACCCAATCCTTTTGAATTCTTTGTTGAATCATAAAATACTGTGTCGGCTCCTGTGAGTTTAATCCAGCTTTGCCAATCAAATTTAAAGCCTAATTGAATAGCGACTTCTTGCAAATTGCTAACCACTACATCAAAATTCAATTGAACCTCATTAAACTGATCTGATGCAGCAAGTTTAAAACCCCTGGTTGTGAGTAAATCTAACTGCTGATAATCAATTGTTGCATTCACATCAACGATATCAGCCAGATTAAAAGCATATCTTTGAAGCTCAAATTCATCTGATGTAACGGTATTGTATGCAATCACTCTCGCTGTGAGTGTTTTTAAATTGGCATTAAGAGCCTTATTTAATACAAGTGTAGTCTTGAATCCTGCCCCATCTTGCAACCACCCTTTGTAATCTGTATGCCCACCGTCTGCCATATCCATGCCATGGTCATAGAATGACTGGTCTTTAAATGTAGCCAGATTTTCAACATCATTATTAATTACAAACTCATTCCAATCTATTTGAAGTATTACTTTATTTGAGGTGTCAACTGAATTGGTATTCCCGACTTGAATGCCTAAAAAGTACTTATCTGAAATTGTATCTAAATTATCCGGATTGATGTAACTTATTTCATCGTCTGACAAATCAATATCAACTTCAAATGTCAAAGTTGTTGCGCTGCCATAATTCAATAAGAATCTTTTAACCCTGCCTGTTCCGGTACCTGTGATTGTTCCGGCAACCATGGTCGCAATATTATTATCCCATAAGAAAGTATCTTGAAAACTGTCTTGAATATCTGAATAACTCTCAAGTGGTGCGCCAAAGAAGAAATAAACACCGGCCTTTGATGTATTGGTGAATCCTGTTCCGGTAATAGTGCCTGAAACTTTAGTTTTACGCTTTAATTGCAACGAATCAACTACATCATCAGTCAACGCATCCCTGTAAACTATTGCTGAAACGGCATATATATTATTAAACCCATTGAAATTTTCACCAAACCACCCGGTTGAGCCTAAATTCTCCGAATCTTCAATAGTTACTGATGTATTCGGGTTGGTTAGTACATATTTAAACGTGTACCTGCAGGTGTGCTTTAATGAATTTGTGCCTATATAATCTTCGGGCTGAATTCCGGCTTCTAAAGCATCTAAATAACTTTCTATAAATACAGGGTTTATTACGAAAATCTGAGTTATCTCATATTCATGTTCAAAAGCCACTCCTAAACTGAATGGGTCGGCACTTGATATATATTTTACTGTAGCGTCGCCTGATTTCCATGATTTTGAAGCACTCAGGCCGCCTATAGCTGTCATTGTATGGACAGTTGGGGTAGTTGTATCAATCGCGCCAAAATAATAACCCTGCACATCATCTGTGTACCGGCTGTTGTAATCTTCAGTAGAATCATTTTCGATTAATCCATAACGATATTCAAGTCCTGTGAATTTATCTACACAAACCAGCGCATGGTCGGTTTTTTCTCCTGCACCTCCTATTGTTGCTGAAAATTGAATCTCTGAATGACTGATGGCAATAATTGTATCAGTCCATTCTACAGTAGCGGTGGCACTTGTACCACTCACAAGACCTGTATAATCGGTTATTAAAGTACATACTTGCCCAATCTCAAACCCATCTTCAATAAATGAACCCTCAACGCGCTGTAGTTTAAAACCGTTAATTACCTTGAACGGGTCGGACTGAGTGGCAACACTTATTAATGATGCTTTTACCCGGGTAACACTTTTTAGTTTCTCCCCTGCAAGTCCTTTTAATTGCTTGGCAAAATCAGTCAGATTAGAACCAAATGCAGTTCCATTTCCCCACTCCGAAAAATATTTTCTACTTGTTATTTGTATCATTGATCTGGTTAATGGTTAATTTTATTTCTTTGGCCTGTTTTACAAGTAAATCCTTTTGCTCCTTTGGAATGTCTGACTTTGAAAGGTCATTAAGAATAGTTTTCAATTGGTCTTTTAGTGTCGGGCTGTTTTTTATGTCGTTTATCATGCTTCTATCTCCTTTTGAACTAAATTAAATGCGTATTTTTCGCTCACCTCATAAGTAACTATTGCATAGTCTTTATCTAATGTCCAAGATATATTCCTGAACTTCCCCTGCTTACTATCTTCTGTGGTGAAATACCCTGTTTTTATTACTTTCGTGAATGCTTCAAAATCAAATGGTATTTTGACATCTTTGTAGATTTTCTTTTGCGCATGCTCTCCATTTGTGTAAAATGATTCCCAATAATGATATTCATTGTACAATCGGCTCGCACTTAATAGGCTTCTGTGATTTGCAGGGATAATCCCATCTTTAATTACAAGAAGTTTTGCAGTATTGAAAAAGTTTTGGCTAATCTGTAAAGCCCCCCTGTGTTCGTTTATCTTCTCTCCAAATGTCTTTCCTCCGGCTAATTTGATAAACAGGTCAGCAATAGCTAAAACTCCTTTCGTTGCTTGCTCAGATAGGCTTAACCTATCACGCCTTGCCCCTAAAGCCATGCGAGGGTTAATTTCTTTTAATCCCTTGTTAAGTTTGTATTTCTCATTTACAAATGTGTTGTCAAGGTCTGTAATTACTTGAAAGTTGGTACCAACAAAATAATCATTCTTTTGATTTTCTGATGGCATTGTCCATTCATCTGATGCATCATACTCAAATGCAAAAATGTAGTTTGCAATCATCTCCTTGAAGTTGTACTCAAAAGGCTGTGAATAGAAGTTGTTTTCCTCTTTCAAAACACCGGGTAAAACATAATTTGTGATACTATACCAGAATGGGTCTTTTTTGGCATACAAATACATTTTATTGTCAATCTTTATCCTTTGAGCATTAAATAATCGCTCGCAAAGAGTAAACATTTCATCCAGTTGATACCCATAATCTGAGTTGTTTGGAATTCCTAGTTGTCTCGAATTAAACCTTATTTTATCATCCGTTTTTGATGGTAAATACACATAATAGTCAAGTTCCGGAATATTTGAAACAAACTCTAATTGAAGATGATCGCATGCTTTAGTCAATGCTTTGCGTAAAAACATACCCTTGTACACCGTTTTTGTTGGAATAAGGTACTGTTTTAACTTCTTAACCATTGGGATTAAGGCCACAAGGATAAAGGCGTAGTATGCTACGTATAATATGGCATATCCAATAGCCTTAAATGCTGCCGCTGGTTTACTTAATGGCGACTCTAGTCCAATGACTATATTGTCAATAATTTTAGCCTTTAAGTTCTTGCTGAAATCGGCAACCTGAACGCCCATAAAATATAAAGCCATGGCTGCAAATGCAGTTTCCAACCCGTCAAACTTTCTCTTGACAATTACAGGCACATCTACATAATCATCCTTGCCTATTATTCCACCGGGGTCGCGAGCCAGATAACCGTAACTTAATGCTTCTAATCTTTCATCAGTAAGACCAATATTATTATCCGGTTTAATCTTTACTTTGACTTCTGATTCATTCCTGACTTCATACATTTCGGTAAAGTCTAAGCACCCGTTTATTGTAAGAAGACCATTTACACCGTCATAAACCTGTAGTATAAATGGCATACCCTCAAATGGTTTAGATGCAACCCAATCCATGATAAGCTGTGCATCTTCATTCACAAATGTATATTCATCATTTGCGAGCGTTGGTTGCGCTTCATCATCATAGATGCAATCAATTTTTACATCTCTCCAATTAACCGGATTAACCGGGAATCCATTAAGATAAAATTTAACATTAAGACTACCCACGACGACCTCCCATCTTTTTACGGTTAATAACTGTTTTGTGTTCGGTTCTTATGGTGGTCACAATCATCTTGCTCACTTCATCGAAACTCTCAGACTTTTGCGGCCTATTAGCTATTGTCTTGATGGCAACGTCCATCTTTTTGTTAAGTTCGGATAGGCCATTATACCCATCATCATTATAATGTCTGGACATTGGCATTCTATCAAATGATGTAGGGTTCAGTTGATACATAAATGCAAGGTTAGCAAGCTGTTCATTTGTGATATCTCCTATTTTCTTATTCTGGTCTGCGGTAACTACTCTTTCATTTGGGTGCAGAATGGCATGAAAACCGCCTTTAGAATCTACACTTCCACCAATACCGGTGTTTTCGGTACCATCATAAAAAGACGGCAATGCACTCAATCCGGCTATCAATGATGTGATGTCGGTTAATGTCTTTTTTACTGCTCCGTTTGGATTTGCTGTTAAGTTGGCAGAATACGCTTTTAATCCATCTGCAATCAGTTGTGTGCGAACTTTATTCCGTTCATTCTTTATTTTTCTGGCTTCAAGTTCTGCGGCTTTCCTCTGTTCAAATGCAAGGTTATTGTCAGCATCCTGAACACCTTTTTGCGCTAAAGCCCTTAAATCTTGTTGTCTTTTCTGGTTTGCATCAATTTCATTCTTTATCTGATTATCGACAATATCCTGACGTTTTTTAGCTGCGTTTTCGATAAGTTTTGTAGCTTGGTTAATTAATTTCTGCTCTTCTTTTAAAGCTGCCATCTTAGCATCGAGTTCAGCTTTCTTTTTATCATGAATATCTTTCTGAATACTTGCTATGGTATCAGTTTTTAATTTCTTAGGTTTGGATATTTCAAATGGATCTTCCAGTGCCCTGTCAATTTCAATAAGTTTTTGACGGGCTTCTTTTTCAAGAGCAATATTTAATTCAAGAACTTTCTTTTTATCCTTAATCTTTATTTCATTCATTGCCTGATCAAAGGCAAGCTCTTCCAATACAGTTCCCTTTTTTACCGCTAATCCATCGCCCAATGCTTTAAGATTTGCCTGGTTAATTTTGTGCTGCAATTCAAGTTCTACAATCTTTGCCTGTTCTGCTTTTTTAGCGGCTTCTTTGGCAGCTCTTTCGCGTTCTTTTCTCAAGCGTTCAGCTTCTTTGGCATCAGCTTCTTTTTGTTTGCTTAAATCAATCTGAACTTCACCTGTATTAATATATTTCCTTTCAAGATTTTCTAAAGAATCAATCTCTTTATTAATAAGCTCAATTTCGCCATCTTTTCTATCTTTATATGCTACATAGGCCTTTTGCTGTAATCCAGCCATGAATAATATTTTTTCTCCCAAGGCTAATTCTGTACTTTGTGAGCCTACCTGCGCATCAATCAATTTCTTTTGCAGTTCGGTTCTTTTTGCCTGAAAAGCCTCCGCCATGGCTTTTGCCCTTAATGATTTCAAATACTCATCAATTGCCGCCTTTGCTTCTCCTGTTTTTAAGGTTTCTTCGGTAATATTTCCTAAGTACTCCGGGCTAAGTTCGTTTAATGTGCGAATAGCGCCTATTTTCTGTTCTTTACTTGCGTTTTCCGCGGTTGCGATATTGATAAGCTGTTCAATGCTTGCAGTTTCATCCGCAATACTTTCACTTGCTCTTTTCTGAACATCATTAACCTGCTCCTGAGTAGTTTTAAGTTCATCGAATACTTTTTTACCCTCAAATAGCTGCATGAAGAAATCTCCTATCTCTTTCCCGTATACTGTTATAATCGTAATACCAACAGACAAAGCCGTTCCCCAACTCAGGAAACTCCTTACAAGTTGCCGCCATACCGGTACAGTAGCCTGACCTTGTGCTGCTAATGCTTGATTAGCTGCCCGCAATTGGCTTATCTGGTCTACCAGTATCGGAATATTATTTGACAGTGCCATAAAGCCTGTCTGAGCCGAATTTGTGAACGCTGGAAACTCTCTTGTTACTTGATTGATTGAATTTTGTAACCCATCAAACCCACTTGCGTAATTCCCGACATGCCTGTTATGCTGGCCGGCATCTGCATCAACTTTCTTTAATGCTGCATCAAGTTCATCAAGTTGTTTTTTTAATGCTTTACCGGCATCGGTGTTCTCCATCTGGGCAATCGCTAAATCTTTCCATTGTCTGCGAACCTTTTGAAGTTCTAAACTAGCTTTTTCATAAGCACCGGTTGTGATTGATTGCTCTTTTGCCGCATTTTTATTCTCAGCATTTGCCCTCTGTAATTCAAGCCTTAACCTTGCTAATTCTTGGGATTCCTGCGAAATAACCTCATTGAGTTTAGCTTCTGCATCCCTTGTGGCTTTAAGAACCTTTTCGCGCTCGGTCATAGCTTGATTAGCTAATCTTGCAGCAGCCGCAGTCGCATTTAATCCGGCTGTTGTTGAATTATCTGGATTTGAAAGTGCCTTTTTTAAATCTGTGGCAATCTTTATAATATCAGCATCAAGGGTATTAAGAATCTTAATCGTTGCAATCAATTCATCTTGCAACGGCTTCATTACGCCATCTTCCGCAATATCACTATGTCTTATGATGTCGTTATTTGCCATTAAGATTGTTCATTATTGAATAAAATTCCACTACTGTTACTTTCCAAAGAGGTATACCCCCATTGGCTTTACTCACTTGCGCTATGATGTCGTTATACTTTTGCTTAGTACTTGTTTTTTTCTTTTTCATGTCCTCAATCATCATGAGGCGTTCTACTTTATTTATTGGCGTTGGGTCTAAAATGCAATCGCATTCCAATTGTGCCAACTGAATGACACTTTCAAGATATTCGAGGTATTCTTTATTAAGTCCAATGACGGAGATGTATTCGTCGTATATTTTTTCCCATACTTTATTCAGGTTGATTAACCCAAACCCAAATGCACCTTTATACCTATAAAGTAGTTTTAAATTCTGTGTTTCATTGATTTCAAACCATACCACAACAGGCAGTTCCTTAATGCTTACATAGCAGTTAAGCAGCCAGTACAAGGATTTTAACCTTTGATATAATTTGAGTGCGTATTTCATTTCTTAGCCATTGCGTATTTTCAGTATTCAATCCGACAACGTCGGCTCCCCATCTATCAAGAATATTTTTACCCTCTTTAAATGGATTTGTTTTTATTGTTACATAAGTGTCGCCTGTATTGGCTATCACTTCAAAAGATTTGTAAAAATCACCATTATCTTTTAGTGTAATATGGTCAAATGGCTGCCCTAATTGATTCTTTCTTAATATGGTGACATATGAATACTCCCCACCAATATTTTCAAGCCTTACACCTAAACTATTCTCACCTTTTTCAAATAGCTGATCAATAGTGTTGAGCCTTACAATCTCATCCTGAATGGTTTTATCTTGGAATATCTCCTGAATAACTGCATGCGCATTTATACGGGCAATTCCAGACAACTTACCTATTACACGAGTGAGTGGCATAATAATCGGGGGTTCAGGTCTTCAAACCGTCACCCCCGTTCATTTATTTAGGGTTTATCCTTTTTGACTTTTTCGGGCACCGGTGAATTCTTCTCAATCACTTCCCACGCTTCTAAAATATTGGGCACTCCTGCATGTGCTTTCACAAATGCTTCTTTACCCATCTTAAAACATGCAGCGGTATTAAATTGATAAGTTTTACCGTTAAATTTATGATTGGTATACATAACTTTTTAAATTAGTCTAACCCAATAATCACATCGTTCCACGTACCATCTGCAAAAGGTTTAGCCGCTGTAGATGTAGAAAGGTTTAACCTTAAATCAATCGTTACTGTGGCAGTTGGTATTACAAATACATATCTACCCGGAACAGTTGTACTTTCGGTTGCTGATGTGATAACAATTGTTGCAGGAACGGTTAAATTTTGTAGGGCAAAATCCGCAGTCACCAAACCCTCTACAGGAATTTTAGTTTTTGTAGAACCGTAATCTGTGTAAATATCAACTGTGAAAGTGGTTGCACCTCTGTTGGCTGCAAGCTGGGCAATGTTGGTATCTGTTTTTCCTTTAAACTGAGTTGTCAGGCTAATGGATATATCAGAGTTGTTAATCCAGTTGAACTGCTCATCCAATACTGATGTATCGAATTCCATTGCAATTTTACCCATTTCAAGAGTTGAACCTCCGGCAAATTCCCACATTGTATTCAATGTATTGTCTGCTAAAGCCAATGGGTAAAGTAAGCCTTTTGTCCTTTCTGTACCGCCCAGATTACCGGTGTCAGATGTGATATAAATACCCATCTTTCCGCATTTCTTGGAATTGATTTTACCAATATAAATCGGTGCAATATCAGGTACCAAGGCAGTCATTGAACGTGCGCCAAAACGCACAAACTTTTTAGTGCCATCGTCGAACTCCTGATAAACAGGGTCGGCTTTTGGCATCTCAACATTTTTCAGGTTGATAGGTAGTGGATAGAATCTTGAATTCGTATCGGTATGGTACTGCAATGAATTAAAGTACGTCGCATCTAGTGCGGCTGTAGTTGTATCAATGTAGTTTTCAGTTCCATCTTCTTTATAAAGAGGAACAAAGGTAATTCTTTGAGGACGGCCAAATGCATCAAGGCAATTGGCTACACCTAAATTCTTTACCGCTTCGTTGCATTCGCAAATTATTCCAGACATTTTGTGTAATTTTTAATTGTTTATTTTATTTGTGTTTAAGTGCATTCGTGTAGTGAGTAGCTATATCTCATGGTTAGGTTGAATCTAAAGCAATGAAGTGGCTGCAAGTCCCTGAATTTTATTCCTGTGAACCCATTGTATTCAGTTAGTATCTTATCAATCCCGAATTCAATACTTTCAAGCTGTGTGGAGTACTTTTCTTGTGATAAGAATTCCTGAACATCTTGTCTTACCGCTTCATCCGGCCTGTTATCCGTTGCCTTTAATTTCTTCAAATTGACAAAGAAAATCAGGTGAATATTGGCAGTATTGGAGTTATCGGCAGATGAATACTGAATAGGACTTTCAACCCCAAAGAATGACAACGCTTTTACCTTATCATCAACTAGAAGTTCCTTATAATTACCGGCTGATGTGTAGACCTCTGGTACAAAAGCATCCTTTGTCTGGTTGCGGTAACATCTGTCATAACACATATATCCGGTGGCATCATTCGCATTTAACCCCCATTTTGCAATGAGATGTGTATGCAGTAATGCTTGGAACTTCTGCAAGTTATAATCAACTCCTTTAGGTGATGGCGCCTGTACTATCATGACTGAACTATTCTAGGTTTATTATCAGGAAAAAAGTTTTTATTCAGCTTTTGTATTTCACGCTTCAATCTATTCTTGAACCCTGCGGAATAAGGCGCTCCATCAACCGGCATATCTTGGTTTAATTCAGTAAATAAAGCCTGTAGGTTATCTTTACTCAGTCTTTCGGTAGAATTACTACGTGTTGAATGAATGATTGATTCTATCACATTACAAGCCATTTGCAAGCCCACCGCTTCATCAAATTGTGCAGCGTTACGGCATATAATTTGAGTAAAGTCTCTTACTGATGTCAGTTCGATATTCAGCCCATAATCACGATTTGTAACTACTGTTGTTTGATTGTCATATGTGGCCGCTCCTGTCGTAACCGCTTCACCGCCTGAATGTCCAAATATTGCCGCGCAATTGTTTTCACCTGAACCATAATTGATCGCTTTAACCGCTCCCAAATCATCCTGAAAATAACCTATCAGAAAATCACCGCCTTTGTAATTGGCTGCTGAAACTGATAAGATTAAATCATTGACATTAACGATGGTTTCTTTACCAGCGACAACTGTTACTGATTTAGTCCATAATACCCCGGCAGAAGTTTGGAAACAATAGATATTAAAGGTTTTTGCGCCATCAAATAACAGCGACAAAGAATTAACAACTACTGAATAACTGCTATCATTCGCAAGACAAACACGACGGTAAACAAATTTACCTTCATTCTCATGCGTTTTTAGCTGTCTTTCATTTCTGCGGTTGAATAAAAACAGGCTTTCGATAACTTCATCTTTGTTGAATATTCCATTCAGTACACGCCCAATACAAGCCTTTTGCAAGTCAAGTAAATAAGTATTGAAATCATCATCTGCAATCTCCTCATCTTCGATAGTTTCTTTGATGTTTTTAACAGAAACCGCAGGATGATAGGAATTGAAATACAAACCGGATAGACTTTCTAGGTTATCGCCTGTTAAAATAGCATAATTACCCTGTGTAGGCTGTTGCCAACCTACACGGGTAACCAATGCGCTTATGACTAATTCCGACCTAAACACGAAAGATGGTTTATACTCTTGCTACTTGGAAGATTGGAGTTTCAGTTGCAACGCTCAATGGAGAAATCGCATTAGCAATGTCCACGGATAACTCAAAGTTGATTAAGTCGTCCTGAGTGTTACCATTAGATGCTGATGTATCAGCTCTTTCGGTGTATGCGTGAACCGCAAAGTCAATACCTAATCCAAATGGATCAGTCATTGAGCCGTAACCACCTAATACGCTGTTGTAATCTCCATCACCTTGACGATTCTGTTTTGGAATCCATGGCAATAAAGCGAATGAACCCTGCGGCATTGCAAGACACAAATCAGCAGTATAATTCACATCGGTAAGTTCATTGCTTTCGGCAATGTTCATCCCCAGGAATTGGAAGTTTGTGTTTGTTGCATTACCGGCACCTTGTGAGCGTTGGAATTCAGCATTGCTATAAGCGAAGTTATTGGCAATGATATCCAATTCACCTCTATAGCTGTTCTGGTTCATCATTGACTTCAAATACTGATAAAACTGTGATGCTCCGGTAATTTCAAATGTATCTGTAGCGCCATTGTATGTTCCTAAGTTTGTTGCAACATTCACCTGTGTTTTAGCAGCCAATAAAGCTGTGGTAGTTGATGTTTCAATACCTTCAATGATGTTTTTCATTGCTTGTTCCAATTGGTTTGCAAGCATTGAATCAAAACTCAGTATGTTGTTATCTAACTGTTTTTTTGATATTGAAAACTTATCCCCGAAAGTAGACCATGTGAACGCTTGTTCAGCAGAATCGCCCCTATTACCTGTGTGGTTGTGGGTACGAGAAGTAATAACCGACCTACGGTTACGGATAGCCAGATATCCAGATACAGACCTGTCTTCACGGGTGCGGTGCATTTGGTAATCTGGGATTACAGAAGATTGGTTTTTTAGACCTAGCGAAGTCACCGGGTGAATTCTCATTCTCATTTCCGGTGCTTTGTACTTATCGAGTAAAAGCGCTTGGGCTTTTAAAAAATTCGATGGGGTAAAATTTGACATTTTTGGAGTTATTTTTTTATGAATAGCTCCCAGTATCTTGGGAATAAACTTTGGTCAGTATCTCGACCTATTTAGACTGTGCCACGGTATCTCGGGCGGTTTTACTTTTTTTATAAAGCGACGAAGTGAGGGGCGAACCCCTCCTCACCGCTATGAATTCAAATCGAAACTTGGGTTAGCTTCTTGGGCGGCTTTTACGGCTGCTCCGAAGTCTAAACCATTTGTACTTTTCTTTTGATCCTCCCACTCCTTAGTGAGTGAACTCAATTTTAAATGAATGCCGGCTGGTGGTGGGTCATTCTTTCCTCCTCTACCTTGTTGCCCTGCCGCTGCTGAATCTAACCAATTGCGTTCAGTAAACACACTAGTAACTGCATCTTTTGGAGCAATTGGAGCCTGAGTTGTTTTATCGCGCAGTATTTCACCACCTTTTTTAACAACCTGTTTGCCGTCCTCAACCGCAATAGTGTAATCTCTTTTGAAGATGGTTAAGTACTCTTCATCATTAAGTACACCAAGCCTATTTGCCGGGAATAACCCAAGCAACTGAGAATCGGTTTTCACAGCTTCGATTTGTGACTGCATGGCTTGTTTTTCTGATTCGAATGCTAAGATTGTTGCTTGCTGTTTTTCAACTGCAGCCTGCAATTCTTTTACCTTTGCATTTGGTTCAATCTTCGCATCGTCAAGAGCTTTCTTTTGAATGGCAGCAAACAATTTCTCCGGGTCTTTGCCTTCAAATTCGAGCCCTAATTTTTCTTTCGTGTCTTTCACCAACATTTCAAGTGATGCTGTCTTACCTTCATTATATCCGTTCTTTTTCTGGTTATCGTCCCTAGTTTTTAATTCATCGGGTGTAAGTACGGTTAATTCTGGAATAGTCAGTTCCACTTCTTCGGTTGATGTTAATGCGGCTTCCAAATCAGTATCTTTGATTTTAAGGAATTTCGCAAGTGTTGGAATTTGGTCTTTTTTAATCATAAGTCGTTAAGCGTTTGTTGTTGTTGTAATTAATCTTTTCGCACTAATATATAGGCAGCAATGTAAACCTTCATAGTGCCTACACCGGTATAAGTCACCCTATAATGCGTGTAATTCTTTGGAGATGATACAACCCAGACCTTTTTATTGGTTGTTACATTGGTAACCTTTAGTGTATCTGTAGTTTGAATAGTAACATAAGTCAACCCACCATCAGCAGAACCTTGAAGGTAAGCAGTTCCGGCCGGTGTGCCTGTGGACTTGGTTAATACATAAGATACTGATACTGCTGTAGGCGTACCGGTTACCCTAGTTGTTACTGTTTTAGTGGCTGTGTTAGAAAGTGAATCGCCTGAACCTGTCATTGCGACTGACTGCGCGCTGGAAATCGCAACGAAGGCGAACATCAGCGCAATGAATGATAGTAATTTTTTCATTGATTTTTTGATTGTTTATTTTGTGTATTTGTGTAATTAAGCGTTGTTTTTACTCTTGTACATAGTACCTTTCTTTGGTATTTCTGGATTGGCTGTTAAGTATCTCGGCCTGTTCATCAGAAATCTTGCATGTTCTGATAAGTTTCTCTTTCTCAAAGATTGGAATTGTGCGACCTTTCTTATCTGTCACAGGTTCTCTATCTTCATCGAGTTCATAACGAATACCTATCTTCCATTTCTCATAAATGGGATTAAGACCAACTTTTTCAGATGGTTTATTCGTTGCTTTTTCGGTCTTGGTTTCTGCCGGTTGCTCTCCACCATTCACCGCTTCGGTAATGATGAATATATCATCATCTGATAATCCATCTTCTCTCATTTGAGTTTCTGCGGCTGACTGATCGGCTTTAATTGCTTCGCTATATTTATTAATAGCTGATTTCTTTTTTGCGTGATGCATAATACTTTTATTTTAAATTATTGGTTTAGGGTCTGGTTTTTCAATGGCTTTTTCTTTCACATATTCGGATAATGATTTTACTAAATCACTTACCGACTTAATCATAATGTCATTCTCGCCTAGCTGATTAAGCCACTCAGAGAAGTAAAGTTTCTTATTGTAATCATCGAAGTTTGATACATTGTTTTTAGCTTCACCAATGGTCATATGGATAAATGGCTCAACCTTCATTAGTTTTAAACTCTTGTGCAAATCCATTGAGTTTGATGCGAACTTTGAACAATAGTATTCAGTAAGCTGTTCATCTAATACGGCAATAGAACTGCCTTTGGTTCTTGCATCTTGGTATTTCGCCCATAATGCATCAGGACTTTCTATTTGATATCTACGACCTAAATTTACAGAACAGCCTTTATAAGTGGCGCCATAGTAAAAAGAACCACTCATATCAGTTACCCATGTTTCAATACTCTCAGCCCATAAACTTATTTTAGTAAGTCTGGCAATCTCTGGCTGTTTATCATCCATTACCTCGGTAGCTGTAGGTGTTCCACCTGAATCTAGCCCTGTGCCTTTTGTTCTTGGCGTTGTATCTGTGCCCCAATAAGTCTGATGCATCCATGATCCTATGAACACAAGTTCCTCGGTCATTTTATCCCATCCAGCAATATCCGGCGAAATATACCCTGCAACATTTGGAGTGATAGTGGGCTGCCCTTCGTTTGGTACCGGTATTGCCATTATTTCGCTTGCATCTTTATTCACAGCATATGTGCTGCCGTTACAAGTTTTGCAAATTTTACTTTCATAAAATCCTGTACCAGAGCACACCTTACAAGTTGATGCATATTGCCATGCTTTCGGGAATCCATGCTTTAATTTATAGACTGACTTTACAGAGGATTCTCTCAAAAACTCGTCTGCAAGTTCAATGATTTCAGCATCAGGCGAAGCCATTAACTCGCTGTTCATGGCTAATATGTCGCTTAAGATTTTAGCAGGAACTTTGCCGTAAAAATTAGTGTATGTTTCGTCTTGTATTACAGTTACAACATCGTTTTCAAACTTGACTGTGTAATCATACGCATCATCAACAACCCTGTAAAATGTTGGCCGTTCTGGAATAGTAAAAATGATATATTCTAAATCCCTGCCTTTAGGCTGCCCATCATGAATGAATTGAGTTGATTTGTAAGTCGGATATGTGATATTGTCGCCAATCTCCATGAATACTAACCCCATAGGGTCAATATGATAGTATTGTTTAGCGACATTTTCAGTCCAAGACCTCACAGAAAACCCATTATAAACATTCTGCAGTCTGGCAATAAAGTCCTTTGTTAATGATTCTGAAAGATTGTAGTAATTTGAGCCACCTTTTGCGGTGAATACTTTATCCTCTGGTCTGTGAATCCTTGCAAAGATGTCTTTGTTTGAACGGGCGTACTTCTTACGGAGCTTTAATTGGTCTTCGTTTTCAAGACCTGTAATTCTTTCTAAAAGTTCATCTTTCCCCTGCCCTGTAATGTGTGCAGTCAAATGTTTAGCATCTTTACGCGCTTTTTCCCAAACAGCATGATAAGGCTTGTTTTTG
>Ga0123337_10003661_pt1 | contig 16214 bp, 17 predicted proteins | sample frozenSSSSmetaG_FD_89792 | JGI IMG/M metagenome (GOLD analysis project Ga0123337, IMG submission 89792) | Glacier valley bacterial and archeal communities from Borup Fiord, Nunavut, Canada, to study Microbial Dark Matter (Phase II) -... | ecosystem: Environmental > Aquatic > Freshwater > Ice >... | reverse complement strand
TGTAGAAAAGCAGCGCCGCGATCAGCTTGCTCCCGTTCTCACGCGCCATCCAGCAGGCCACGCCAATCGCCACAAGTGCCGCACCGCCCACCCGTGCCACGGTCACCGGGGCGGGTGCATCGAGCGTCGCACCGAGCAGCAACCGCGCGAGCACCGAGGGTGCCAGCAGCAGCCCGATGCCGGTTCCGGCTTCGAGGAGGGCGGTGATGGCGAGCAAGCGTCTCATTAGTTGTTGTTTTTAGATATTAATGGGAAGCGCGACGCCCTGGCGAAGGCATCGATGGAATTCAGACTGCGGTGAAATCGAGATGGGGAGAAACTGGGAACGCTTTTCCGACCCAGTATCGGACGGTGGCAGGAAAGGGGGATTTCGGCTATTGACCTTTGGTCCAATAGACAGCGGTGGGCGGACTCAATACTTGCGCTTTTCGGAAATGGGGATTCGCGGATCTGCCGTCAGCGCGCTTTTCAAGGCGGGCAGATAGCCTTTGACCATGTCGTGGCTCATCGGCCGGATGTTGGTGAGTTCGCTCCAGTATCTGGAGACATCCATCCGGCGCGCGGAGTGTTCCGGCAGGAACAGGAAATGCCCGTTCGCACGCACGATGACCTCGGGACCGGAATGGTGATAGAGGGCGAAGAGTTTCCCTTCCACATCGACGGGAGGCAGCATCGGGATGGGATCCTCGTCGTGGACGATGCGCAGGATGTTGAGGCGGGCGAGCTTGGCGGCTCCGTAGGCGTCCGTGAATTTCGGCTCGCCGAAGGTGATGGCGGAAACGTTCTGGTAGCCGCGGTGGTCGAGGACGGCCACCAGCAGCGCGGCGACCGAGCCGCCCAGGCTGTGGCCGGTCACCCTGATCGGCCGGGTGCGGTCAAGGCGCTGGAGAATCCACGGCAGGCATTCCTGCAATGCGCGGTCAAAGCCCTTGTGGACGTTGATGCCGAGTTCGTGTTCGGTTTGCCCGACAAATTTCAAATCGTCAAAAATGTCCTGCAGGTTCGCGGTGCCGCGGATGACCACCCATTGCACGGGGGCGGCGGGCTCCGCGTCCAGATAGACGCGGAGGCCGGTGGCGGGAAACTCGCCGTCCTCCACGTGCCCGCCGTATTCGTGTTGATAGACGCGCGGCTCGTGATAGGCGGAATTGGAGCGTTGCGCGAATTCGATGATCTGTTCGATATTCACGTCCTTGAAATCATCCGCGAAGCCCGTGTCCTGGCCGGTCCTCCAGAACAGAATGAATCCGGCGATCACAAGCACTACGATGGCTGCCAGCGGGATCGCGACGTAGCGGGCACGGACTTTCATGGTCGGGAAATGTTGGGTCCGAGGTGTTTTGCGGGCGAATTCGCAGGCGGTTTCGTTTGCGTGGCGTTCAGGGTGAGGAACTTGCCGCCCTTGCCTTCGTCCGGCCCGAACTCGCGCAGGCCATGGCGGATGGCGACCGTCGAGGCACCGGGGCCGGCATTGAGGAACGCCTGCACGCCGCGCATAAAGTCGAGGTTGTCATAGACCTTGGCGACGGTGGCCTGGTCGGGAAACCCATCGAAGAACTGCAACGTGCCGAGGCGCGTCTCGACTTGATCCGGCGTGGTGAGTTCCACCGGGATGTCGGTGGTCATTTTCATCTTCGGCGCTTCTGCGGCGAAGGAAGTGGTAGCTGCCAGTCCGAGGGCGAGAATATTATGGATGCGTTTTATTTTCATTATATCTCAATTTTTATGGACGTTTCAGCGTGACGCTTCTGCCTCGCGGGCCCAGTCGAGGAGCTTTTGGCGGAGCAGTTCTTTCGATGGCAGGTAAAGTTGGTATTCGTTGGCGTGGATGTTGGCATCCTTTGGCAAAGTGAGTTTCACCACGGCGTCTTTCTTCTCCTTGCACAGGAGCAGGCCGATGGTCGGGTTTTCGTCCGGCAACTTCACCTCGCGGTCGTAGTAGTTCACATACATCTGCATTTGCCCGAGGTCTTGATGCGTGAGTTTGTCGAGCTTGAGATCGATCACGACATAACAGCGAAGCAACCGGTTGTAGAAAACGAGATCGAGGAAGTAGTGATCGCCATCAAAGGTGAAACGCTTCTGCCGAGCTTCGAAGAGGAAGCCCTTGCCGAGTTCTAGCAGGAACTTTTCCAGATGGGAGATCAGCGCGGTTTCAAGATCGGACTCTGAGTAGCGGGCCTGCTCGTCGAGGCCGAGAAATTCGAGCACGAGCGGTTCTTTGAAGAGATCTTCCGGCTTGGTGATGAGTTGCCCCTCGCTGGCGAGCCGTTTGATTCCTGCCTTGTCGCGACTGAGGGCAAGGCGTTCGTAAAGACAGGAGGCTTTTTGGCGTTTCAGTTCGCGGACGTTCCAATTCGACTGCCGGGATTCGATCTCGTAAAAGCTGCGTTCGTCCGGGTCTTTGATGCCGAGCAACTCGACGTAATGGGACCAACTCAGGGAGAATGGAATCTGGCCAAATTTCCTAGACTGCGCCTCGGAAATTGCCAATTCGCCAGTCGCTGACTGGCGAATTTTACCCTGAACCAATTTCCGAGACGCTGTCTCGGAAATTGGTCGGCGATCGGAAAAGACGGAGTAGAATCTGCGCATTAGCGTCAAACTATCCTCCGAAAACCCCCTTCCAAACTCCTCCGTCAGGCGCCCGGAAAGTTCCTTCAGCAGTTCCGCGCCATACGCAGCCCGCTTCGCCCCCTTCTGCTCATGCTCCACGATGCGGCGGCCAATCTCGAAGTTGGTCATCACTTGAAACGTATCCACCACCGAAGCCACGCTTCGCCGTGCCGACTGGATGAGGTCGCGGACTTCGGTGATGAGCGCGGCAAGATCACCGGGCTTCGCTTTCGCGTCGGCGGGACCTTTGGGGGTGGAAGGCTTCTTTTTCATCGGGATGACGTGAGCTTCAAAAACATATCTTGCTCTTCTGTGCCCATTTTATCGAAGCAAGATCAACGGCGAGGTGAGTTCCGCCGGGATGCCGGTGGTCATTTTCATCCTCGGCCCATCGGCGGTGAGGGAGTGTTTTTGGATTCATGATGGATTCGGATGTTTAACAGGAGCTAGCGGAAGAAGCAGAGGCTTGGGGAAAAATGAAATCTCCACTTCCTCTGCTTCCTCCTGTTAAATTACGAGCCGTGGCTCACACGAGGGTCAGCGTGCGCACGCTGCCGGTGGTGGTGCCGTTGGCATTTGTTACGCGGGTGCGGAGTTTCACCGTCTGGCTAACGGCGAAGGGGCCGAGGGCGTTGCCGCTGGGATCGGCGGGGGTGCTGCGGGTGAAATCGCTATCCGTGCCGACGACCATCCATTCCACGGTGCTGGTGGCGGTGGCGTCGTAGGAGCCGTTATCGTAGCTCAGGAGGATTTGGAGATTGCCCGTACCGCCTTGCAGGATGCTGCGGAGTCCGAGGGTGCCGGGCAGGTCCGCGCCTTCCGTTTCGATCTGGCTGAGGGCGGTGGCGAGCGCGGCATTCTCGCGGGCCTCGCTTTGGAGCTTGCTGTAAAAGCGTTTGTTCAGCCGGTCCAGGGCGGTGGCGGCCACGCGCAGATCGTTGCGGGCGGTGGTCACATCCGCGGCGCGGTCTTCCACGGCCTGCTGGAATCCGGGCTGCGAGGCCATCGCCGCCGTTAGCTGGGCGGCACCTTTTCCGCCGCTGGTCACGGGTGGCAGCGGGGGCGTTTTCCCGGCGAGGTAGGCGTTGATTTTCGTGAGGGCGCTCACCACTTTCTTGCCACGCTCCAGCGCGTTTTCCGTGGTGCGCGGCTTGATGGCGTAGGCCGGGGAAAGCAGCTCCAACAGATCGGATTCCGTGTCGTTCGCATCGTCCAGATCCCCCTCCGCCGATTTCGGCAGGGATAGCGAGAGCGCGGAAATGGTGAGGAAGCCCTGGTTCTCCGCGTTGTTCGCCACATCGTAGTCCGCCAGCGCGTTGTCCCGCGTCTGGGCGAGGCCGTTGAGCGCTTGCGATTTCGTGAGGAGTTCCGCCGCCGTCACCCCGCCGATGGAGAGCGCTGGGATGGCCTGATTGATGACTGCTGCGGTCTGCGCGGCACGGGCTTGGGTCGCTTGATAGTATTCCATGATGTGGTCCTTCTCTGGTTAGTATGAGGGGTTGGCCCGCGGTTCTGCGGGAATGACTGCTTCTATCCAAAAAGCCGGATTTGGGTAGAAAAAAGACGTTCCCATCGTGCAAAAAGTCATTCCCTCCCGGCCCCCGGATGTTCCCGGAATCCCTCCGGACATTCCGCCCCCGGCGGCAGGCGTTCCGCACCCGCAGCGGGACGTTTCCGCTGCCCGGCAAGACGTTCCCAAGCGCCGGACAGGCATTCCCCTTACCCGCCGGGACGTTCCCGGCTGCTGAAAAGACGTTCCCAAGGCGCAAAAAGACGTTCCGCGTTCGGAATATCAGTTTCGCAGCCCCCGAACGAACGCTAGCCCAGCGAGCCGCAAAATTCGCGGAATGCCCGTGTTTCCTCATCGCTGGCCACCCCGGCCACGATGTGATCGGCGAGATTGCCAATGGCATGGGGATTCTCAATGCTCCTGAGCATGGCAGCGAAAAAAGTTCCGGAAAATGAATTGGACCGTTCCATTCTGGCGCTGGGCCGGAGCCAGTCGGCTCTGCCCCGGTTCATGCGCGCGCTGGGCGCGGGGGAGTTGTGGTTTCTGATGGTCTATCAACCGGAGATCGAGGGAGAGACACTGGAAATGAAGAACGGGATGAGGAGTCCGTTTGCGCAATTCAGTGACAATTGCGGGAATCTTGTGCCGATTTTCTCGTCGCGGCTGCGGGCGGCGGAGGCGCTGCGGGCCGGACAGGTGAAGCCCAAGACGTTCAGCGCGGCATCGATGGAGGCGGTCTTGTTATTGGAGGTGCTGGCGACGATGAATCTGCGCGTGGTGCTTAACAAGAGCTGCAAGACGGGCGAGGTGGAACTACCGCAGAACATGATGCGGGATGTCGCGGATGGCAGCGCCTTCGAGACCGCACCGGTGGGCCCGCGGACGCAGGGACCGCTGAGCATGATCGATCCGGCGGACTATCCGACGGACCTGATGCAGCCGGTGTTCGAGCTGCTGCGGCGGCACCGGAACTTCCGCGCTGCGTGGATCTTCCATCACGGGGACGAAAACCCGACGACGGCCGGGGGGCGGCACTATCAGTTCATCGTACACATGGATCCCGGCGACGAGACCGTGCTGCATGATTTCATGCTGGTGCTGGCCAGCGTCTGCACCTCTCCGGACGAGGCGGACTGCGGCTGCCTAACGGACGACGACGCGGTAGCCGTTGTGGACCTCTGGCGGCAAGTGAAGCCGTTCTACGTGGCACCGGACCACCAGGCACCGGGGGCGAGCTGAGCTTCGAACCTCGAAGGAGCGCTGGAGCGACTTCGCATCCGGACTCTTCGGGGAGCACACGCGCCCTCGCGTGTGGATGGGAGCGCCCTCGCTCCCATCTTCGTGGAGCAACCCTCGAAGGCGGGATTCAAAAAAGGGACGTCGATCCTGCGCTCCGGGCCGTGATTCCGGCGAGGGCGCCGGAATCCACACGCGAGGGCGCGTGTGCTCCCCTGTCAGAAAGCTGAGGCTACATTCAAACAAAAGGGCCGCACCCGTTTGGAACAGGTGCGGCCCGGTGGATAGAATAACTGTTACCTGCCCGCGGCTTTGCTCATGCTCTCCATCACCTGATCGAGACTGAAGCTTCCGCCCTTCTGGCTCGGCGGGAACTCGACGAAGGTGGAGAGGAATTTACCGACGTATTGCTGCGCCGGAACGAGCAGGAACATGCGGTCCGCGCGCCATTTCCAACTTTCCCAACTGTGTTCAGCTTCCTCGAAGGGATCGGTGCGGATGTTGAAGACACGGGGGACGCGGAGCTTCGCAAATTCCTCCTGCCAGACATCAAAGCCGTGGGCGCGCTGCTCGGCGTCTTGTAGCCCATCGCGCCTTGGTTGTAGGCGCTGACGTTCCAAAGGCCGATGTCGTCTCCCCAGATGATGAGGATGTTGGGTATCTTGGCCTACCCGTGGGCGGCGGAAGCGATGAGCAAGAGGCCGATGGCCATCGCAAGGGTTCGTAGTGTGGGATGTGATTTCATGCTAGTCTCTATGGATGGGATCGGGTTCGGCGGTGAAAAGCGGTGGCGGATTGGAGAGCGCCCAGAGGACGGCGTCCAGCAGCGCCTGGATATCCACGGGCTTGCGGAAATAGGCGGAAGCGCCGGCGTTGCGGGCGGCGGCGCGGGTTTCCTCGGTGTCCTGTGCGGTTAGAAGGATGAGCGGAAGACGGACACGGGCGGAGTCCAGCAGGATCTTGAGGTCGATGCCGCTGAGGCCGGGCATGGTCATGTCGGCGACGATGCAGCCTTTTTCACCGGGATGGGCGTTGGCGAGGAACGATTCGGCGGAATCGTAGGCTTCCCATTCGAGTCCGCCATGGGTCATCACCCGGCCCAGCGCGCGACGGACGCTGGTGTCGTCGTCGATCAGATAGATGATGGAGCGTTCCGGTGACATTGCCACCCTGACGCTGGCAAATCCGCGCGCCGTCCGCTACTGGACCTTGGTAGCATGATCCGCCGCCTCGAAGCCGGCAGCCGCGCAGAGGCGCACCAGCTCGGCGACGGATACCACTCCCATCTTCTCCATCACCCGCCCGCGGTGGACCTTCACCGTCTGGATGGCGATGCCGAGCTCGTCGGCGATCTGCTTGTTCAGCGTTCCGGAAATCACCCAGCCCATCACATCACGCTCGCGCTCGGTCAGGCTGGCGATATGCCGGCTGATGGAACGATGCTGCGAGACGGATGCCAGCAGTTCACGATGTTTCTCCAACGCCTCGTCGACGGCACCCAGCAGGTCATCACACTCGAAAGGCTTGGTGAGAAAAGTGACGGCCCCTTGTTTCATCGCCCGCACGGTGGAGGGAATGTCGCCGTCACCGCTGATGAAGATCACCGGGCACGGCGCGGGATCATTGGCGAGTGCGCGTTGTAGCTCGAGACCGCCGAGGCCGGGCATGTTCAGGTCCAGCACCAGGCAGGCCGGATGGCGGAACGGGCCGTCGCGGGAGGCGAGAAACTCCTCCGCCGAAAAAAATGTCCGCGGCTCCATCCCCGCCTGGCGCACCAGCCGGGAGAGGAAACGGCACACCGATGGTTCATCATCGATGATGAAAACGACCGGTGCGGATGAGGAAACGGCAGGCATTGGGAGGGAAAAGCCGTCGCACATTGCACGTTTCCAATTGTTATTGGCAAGCTTTAATCCCCCGCCCCGGCGAGCGGCAGAGCCAGGGTGAAAATCGCGCCGCCGTCCGGGTGATTCTCCGCGCCCAGCTGGCCATGGAAACGGAGTGCGATGCTGCGGCTGATCGCCAGCCCGAGGCCGAGGCCGCCGTGTTTGGTGGAAACGAAGGGCTCGAACAAACGCTCCATCATGTCCTCCGCGATGCCCGGTCCGCTGTCGCGCACCGTCACCCGGATCCGGTCATCCACGCGGACCGTGGCGATTTCCAGCCGGCCGCCCCGCGCGATCCCCCGCATGGCGTCCAACGCGTTCATCACCAGGTTGATCAGCACCTGCTGGACCTCCACCCGGCCGGCGCTCACCGGCGGCAGGCCCGCTGCCAGGATTGTTTCCAATCTCACCTTGCGGCCCACGATCTCGCTGTGCAGGAGGTGGAGCACCTGAGTGACCGTGTCGTTCAGGTCCATCGGCATGGGCTCGGCCACGGAATCCTTTTTGAACATCGCGCGCATGCCATGGATGATGCCGCCCGCACGTTTCGCATCGTCCGCGATGTCGTCGAGGATGGCGGCCATTTCCGTGAGGTCCGGCGAGTCGACCCGCAGGCTGCCGCGGCCGACCTGGGCATTTCCCAAAATAGCGGCGAGCGGCTGGTTCAGCTCATGGGCCAGCGCCCCTGCCAGTTCGCCGAGGATGCTGATCCGGGAAAGGTGGGCCAGCTCCTGCTGCTGCCGCGCGGAATCCCGTTCCGCCTGCTTGCGGCCCGAGATGTCGATGATCGAGGCCAACACGAAGTTACCTTCCGCCGTCTTCACGTGGCTGAAACCGATTTCCACCGGCACCTCGCTGCCGTCTTTCCGCTTGCCGAAAAGCTCCCTGCCCGCGCCCATCTCCCGCGCCGTGGGATGGGCGTGATCGCCGTCCAGAACGGTGGAATGATGACCGCGGTGGCGCTCGGGGATGACGATTTCGAAGGGCTTGCCCAACAGCTCGTCCCGGCCATAGCCGAAAACCGCTTCCGTCTGCGCGTTCACCAGGACGATCCGCCCCGACTGGTCCGCCATCACCATCGCGTTGGGCGCGGCCTCGATCACCTGCCGGATGCGCTCCTCGGACTCCTTCCGCTCCGTGATGTCCATCGAAACCCCGCGCAAAAGATACGGCCGGCCCTGCTCATCCCGCTCCACCATTCCCCGTGCGGCCATCCAACGGACCGAGCCGTCCGGCACGTCCACCCGGTAATCCGCGACATACCGCTCCGGACCGGCGAGCGCGGCCTCCACCGCCCGCCTCATACCTACCCGATCCGGTGCATGGACCGTGGAAACAAAGCGCTCGAAGTCGATTTTCTCCTTCCGCTCCACCCCATACAACATCCGCCCCGCGCCGTTCACCCAGATCTGGTCCGCCACCATGTCCCACTCCCAGAGCGACATGTTTCCAGCCGCCGCCGCCAGCGTGAGCTGTTGCTCGGAGCGCTTCATCTTCAGGAACAAGCGGTTCCCCCTCAACACCTCCCGGCTCAGCTCGCCACCCACCGCCACGATCATCCCGAGAAACGGCAGGCTGACGAAAAACGGCATTTTCAGCACCCCCGCCGCCACCAGTCCCGCCTGGAGCGCCCCCGCAGTGATGAAAAATACCAGACTCCCTCCCACCGCCGCCGCCCTTAGTCCCGCCTCGCGCGTCCCCTTCCGCCACAACCGCAACGACGCATCCAGAATGTAAATCACCAGCACCAGCGACGCCGACTGACCCAGCAACACCCAGCGGTTCGGTTCCCACTCGCCGAGGATCGAGACGGTTTCCCCGAGGAACTCCATCTGCGCCAGGCCGTGCACCTCGGTGGCGTGCAGGCTGCCGCCCGTCGTGAAATTCGCCACCACCGCCGCCACCCGCAGCGCCACCACCAGCCACAGCAGCCCCCTCCGGCCCGTGCCGAAATGGTAGTGGACGAATCCCAAAATCCCCACCGTGTTGAAAAAATTGACCACATGCGCATACCGCAGGCCCCGGATATACTCCTCCGGCGTCTTCGCGTGCATCGTCACCAGCTCGCACGCCATCAGCCCCACCACTCCCGCCACCGCCACGCAGAACCACAGGTTCGCCCGCAGGCTGCGGTCCCGGCACCACATCACCAGATGCATCAGCGCCAGCATCAGGCACGCGCCCGCCATCGCCGACCATATCACCGTCACCCACTCCATCCGCTAGAGTTGATAAAACCTCCGCCGCCGTCAAACCCCGACTCCCCGCCCCATGGAGTGCGGTGGCAGAGCGCAGCGGCGACACCGCTATGGATCGTCGGGGCGGAAACTCAGGCCGGGCGGGTGGTTGGCAGGGTGGCGCGGAAGTCGGGAAAAATCTGGCAATGAAGATGGCTACCGGACCAGGGCACGAACCAAGGCGGTGTGGCGTTCCGCTTCCCACCGCAGTCCATGGGGATGCCTATGTCTGAATAAGGATGCACCACACTCTTGTGGTGCGGGCGGATGCGAGGTCATTGAAACGCGCGAAGCTTTTCCTCAATGGCCATCCATCCGCATCCACGACAGGGACTGTCGTGGCTCCTCGAACTCCCCCTTGCGCCCCGGGGACCTTCGCCTAAGGTCCTGAAAGTCATGGGACGGAGAAGTGCGATAGTGAAGGCGGTGCTGGTGCTGGCCGTCGTTTGGGGAATCGTCTGGGGCATCCGCGCCTATGCGGGGTCCCGGAAAATCACCGCGGAGCGCGTGAACCGCGAGGTGGCCGGGGCGCATTTCGCCGATTGGTCGCAAAGCACCGGCGACGCCGCAGAGGCGAAGCGCCGCGAGAAGGCGCTGCGCGACATCGCCGGACTCGTCAACCGCCTCGATTTCCAGGAGCGCGAGAAAAACCGCGACAACCGCACGGGCGAGAATTTCTTCCGCCTGCTCAGCCCGTCGGAAAAGGGGCTTTTCATCGAGCTGACCGTCGCCGAGTCGATGAACAACTTCATGAAAACGCTCGACGCGATGAAACCGGAGCAGCGGAAACGATTCGTCGAGCAGGGCATGAAGGAGATCCAGAATGGCCGCACCAAGGAGGACATGGCCCGTGCCGAAGAGATGAGCGGCGAGCTGTTGGAAAAAATCAGCCAGGAAGGCATGCGCGCCTATTTCGAAAAATCCACCTCCGATACCAAGCTCGACCTCGCGCCGCTGATGGACGCGATGAACGAGACCATGCAAGGCCTCCGCGGCAACGAATTCGGTCCACGGCGATGATGAAAAAACGCGGTTTCACCCTGATCGAGCTGCTGGTGGTCATCGCCATCATCGCCGCATTCGCCGGCATCGCCTGGCCGATCTCGCAATCGATGATCGGCAAATCCCGCGAGGCGTCCTGCCTGAACAACCTGCGCTCGCTCGGCGTCGGCCTGCAAACCTACATCCAGGAACACAACGACCGCCTGCCCGTGATCGAAGCCGGCCGCAAATCGAAAACCGAGGACATCCCCGTGCTCGACACCGTGCTGCTTTCCTACTTCGAATCGCCCGAAGCTTTCAAGTGCCCGGCCGATAGCAAGTTCTACGACGCCAGCGGCTCCAGCTACCTCTGGAACTCCACCCAAAGCGGACTGCTTGTCTCCGAACTCGCCTTTTTCGGCATCAAGGACAGGCCGGACAAGATCCCGCTCATCACCGACAAGGAAGCCTGGCATCTCGGCAAGGTGAATTTCCTCTACGCCGATCTATCCAGCGCCAACAAGCAGCGCTTCGTCGCCGGCAACTAACCACCTATCAACATGCTAGAAGCCACCGGCCTGCACAAATCCTTCGGCGGGAAGCCCGCGCTCGACGACGTTTCCTTCCACGTGAAACGCGGCGAGATCTACGGCATGCTCGGCCACAACGGCGCGGGCAAAAGCACCTCGCTCGGCATCATCCTCGGCATGGTCATGCCGGATGCCGGGGACGTCACCATCGGCGGCGTGTCCGTGCTAAAAAACCGCTCGAAGGCGCTGCACAAGGTCGGCGCGGTGTTCGAGGCACCCGCCTTCTACGATTACCTCAGCGGCTGGGAGAATCTGAAAATCCTGATGAGCTACTCGTCCGGCTTCGACGCTAAGGCGGCGGAGGACGTCATCGAACAAGTTGGCCTGAGCCGCCGCGTGCATTCGAAAGTCCGCACCTACAGCCACGGCATGCGCCAGCGTCTCGCACTCGCACAGGCCCTGCTGCCCGCTCCCGAAGTACTTCTGTTGGACGAGCCAACCGACGGCCTTGACCCCGAGGGCATCAAGTGGTTCCGCGATTTCGTCCTCCGACTGCGCAACGAACGCGGCATGACCGTGCTGTTCAACTCGCACTTGTTAGCAGAGGTCGAGCTCATGTGCGACCGCGTCGCCATCCTGCGGGAAGGCAAGCGTGTGTTCGAAGGCCCGGTCGGCGGGCTGCATGACGACGCGCTGGTTTTCGAGGTCGATCTCGAACCGTGGGGCATCGCCTGCGGCCTGATTTCCAGCACCGGCGGTGACATCCTCGGGCCGAACCGAATCTGCCTGCGCCACGGTTCCGATCCCGCTGCGACGGTGGAAAACCTCGTCAGCGCCGGCGTGCGCGTGCGCGCGTTTTCGCCCGTCCGGCGCTCGCTGGAGGATTTCTACATGGAGCTGCTCGACGGCGCCGGCAGCCCTAACTGAGTCTCCGCGGCTGCGTAGCGGCCAAAGCGGTGATGCCCGCATCCGCGGCAACGGAATCGTCACGCGCGAAGACTATGCCCTCGCCCGCCATCCGATGTTCATTGTGGCGATCAGTTCACGAACTTTGTTAGCAAATCCTCACAAACGGAATGACATCCCAGCTCTTGAAAATCCATGGCAATCCCTGATATGGCCACGGAACAAGCAGGCGCCGGTCCGACGAGCCCCTCCAACCTAATCCGCCGCTAACACGGCATTCCGCGCCCTTCCCGTCTCCCATGGAAATCATGCCATTCACCACCAGTCAGTTGCGGTTCTCCCGGAACATCGCGTGGGCCAGCCTCACCCTCATGGGAGCCGTTCCCGCCGTCCACGCGGATACGAACGAGCCGGGAGTCCCGCTGCCCGCAGTCTTCCCGTGGAGCGGGATTCCGGCTTCCGAGAACCACCCGTCACCTCCCGCGGCTGAAAACCTCGCGGTCCCGGACCACCATCAGAAGCCGGCAGGAACTTTCCGATGCGCTGATGTAAACAAGGCCCCCGAAAATGCCCGGTTTGTGACCGCGCTCAAACGCACCACCGGTCCGGAACGGGAATGGAGCGCCGCGCCGGAACCGGTGCTCGCGCTCGCCGGGTTTTCGATGGCCTGGCTAACAACGGCCGGGCTCTTGATGTCCGTGGTTTTCCTGCTTCGCTACGCCAGCATGCGGTATTCCTCCCGTCTGTATTTATACGATTGCGGACGCAAAGGCGGCTACTTGCTGTATGGTAACAGTTCCGGCCGCCGTAGGGTCCGTCGCCGCACAAGCCCGTTCTTTCGGGCCTTTCGATGGCTGCCGCGTTTCCTGAAAAAGGAAATCCCCCGAGTGGAAAACCGCTATCAGGGAACGGTTGACCGATCGGTTTCCGGTTTATGAGCGGGGCACGCGGAATCGTCCCGCGATTTCCACCCTCATGCTGTTCCTCCGACAACTCCGAGGCGAGCTCCGCAAGCTCCCCGACCGGCCGAGGACCTGGATGGGATACGAAGCCTTCCTCCTGATGAAGGCGGTGATCCTGTTTGATTGCAAACCGGACAAGGTGCAGCGCCTCGCCCTCGCCCAGGCGCTGCTGCCCGCTACCGAAGTGCTTCTGTTGGACGAGCCCACCGACGGCCTCGACCCCGAGGGTATCAAGTGGTTCCGCGATTTTGTCCTCCGCCTGCGCAACGAACGCGGCAGGACCGTGCTGGTCAACTCGCACTTGTTAGCGGAGGTCGAGCTCATGTGCGACCGCGTCGCCATCCTGCGGGAAGGCAAGCGGATGTTCGAGGGCCAGGTCGGCGGGCTGCATGACGACGCGCTCGTTTTCGAAGTCTATCTCGACCCGTGGGGCACCGCCTGCGGCCTGATCGCCAGCACCGGTGGCGAGATCCTCGGCCCGAACCGCATCTGCCTGCGCCACGGCTCCGATCCCGCCGCGCTGGTGGAAACCCTCGTCCGCGCCGGCGTGCGCGTCCGTGCGTTCTCGCCCGTCCGGCGCTCGCTGGAGGATTTCTACATGGAGCTGCTCGACGGCGCCGGCAGCCCCAACTAAGGCCGGGCAAAAATCCAACCGGGCGCGTCCCGGTCCTATCTGTTTCTTGATAGCGATCTCCGGCGGATCCTGCACGTGCTGCACGTCACGCTGCACATGTTGCAGGTTTTTTGAGCTCGATTCCCGCTGAAAGAAGCCCGGAATATCATCAAATCCTTTATTTCAGGGGCTTCCATGACAGCCGCGGATTCTGGCATGGAACGAGCGAATCGGAAATTCCCTTTAGCCCGCACCCGGACCCCAATGCTGTCAGCCGTAAATTTTCTGTCATCCGCAACATGCCGGTACTGTTCCTGTCATTCTTTCCACATCATTGGGACCAAGCTCCATTGTTTCGCCATAGGCTTCGCCGCGGTCTGCCTCGCTGCGGTCGCAGCCGGGGACTCGATTTTTTCGTGGGATCCAGCCACCGTGTTAAAAGCTCCGAAGTCCGACCGCGTCGGAAGTGCCGACCCATTTGGTGACGTCATCCGCGAAAGCAACTCCCGGAATCCACAATACGGGACGGAAGATTTCTGGAACTACGACCGGAGATTGGCCGGGATTCTCAAAACGGGCGAAGCGGCCGTCTCGCCCACCTACTTTCGGTTGCCGGGCCGCACCGCCCCCTTGGCCTCCAGCATTAGAGGCTTCGAGTTCGATGGATTCATCACTTTGGGAATCGCCGTCACGCTTTTCGGCCTGCCACTGATCGGAGGTCTGCAATACCACCGCAAAAACGGTCCAAACATTCCCCAACTGTCCTTTTGCGATTGCGGCAAAAGCGGCGGTTTGCTGATCGCCCGGCGAAAACTGCCGCTGCCGGATTGGATTCCGCACATGCTCCGGCGGGCGGGCGCGAACTAATCTCCCATCGCCGGGATCCCGATTTCCGGCAATTCCGCCTTCCCCATCATCGAGGCGGTGGTGCTGTTTCCTGAATCCCAGTTCGACAAGGCGCAGCCATCCGACGGCATCCTCACACGCAACAGGCTGGATTTCAGCAATTGCCGAAACCCGCCTAACCAGAGGAAACCCCCATGCGATGCGGAGCAATCCGCCGCAATGCGACGCAACAACTCCTAACTCTCTCAGATTCAGCAAAAACCACTGGATTCAGGCATTTCCCCCCGGCCAATCCACCAACCGCACCGCGGTCGGAATCCCATGCGGTTGAGCCGCTTGCAGATATTACCAGCGGTTCTTTTATGTCTATAACAAACGGCTCTGTTGGAAAATCGAGATATGCCTTGATTGTGGTACGAATCTAGCAACGCTCCCGCCGGCCTCATCCAACAGGTTCTTCAACAGGACATTTCCACACCTCCCTCCCATGGAAAAACTGCCATTCATCCTCAACCGGTTGCGTCCATCGCTCTGCCGCCGGAGTTCCCAACCAAGACCCCATCGGGTCTCGCGGAACATCGCATGCGCCTGCCTCGCCGTCATCGGAACCGGACCCGCCGCCTCCGCGGATGAGATGTCAGGAAAGTTACCGGGCGGTCCGCGGACCACGCTCTTCTCATGGGACGAAGTTCCACGGTCACCGGACCAGCAGGTCATCCCCGCCAGCGTGCCGGAGGAATCCGTTTTTCTAACACCCCTGAACGAGTCGCAGAGCGCCCGCGAGGACTTCTGGGACCGTGACAAAAAGTGGGCGGGAGTTTTCAGAATGAACGACTTGCCGGAGCCACCCGCTCACGTCGAACTGGTCAGCGCCGTCAGACGGGCGCATTTCGGCGGCCTCGATCCGGAGCTGGAATGGGCCACCGCGCCGGAATCCGTGTTCGCGCTCGCCGGGCTCTCGCTGGGCGGGGTTTTCCTGCTGCGCTACACCGGCATGCGGCGCAGGTCGGGCCTGTATTTCCATGACTGTGGCCGCGGCGGCGGACTGTCGTTGTGCGGTGTGGATCCCCGGCATGCCATCCGCCGGTCCACCCGGCGCAAATCCGGCAGCCCCGCCATTGCTTGGTTCCGGAATCTACTCGGACGGAAACAGGCCGAATCCGTTCCTGAGGGAAGGGCGCTGTCAGCGAAGAGTTGACTGCCGCGTTTCCGGTGCATGAGTGGGGCACGCGGATTCGATCCGTGTTTCCCATCCCATGCTGTTCCTCCAACAACTCCGCGGCGAGCTCCGCAAACTCTTCGCCCGGCCGCGGACCTGGATGGGTTACGGGGCCTTCCTGATCATGGAGGCGGTGATCCTGTTTGTTTACAAACTGGACAAGGTGAAGAACTACAACAAGGGCCTTGTCGAACGCAACGGCCTGGATTTCAGCACCTACTACAGCTCGCTGACCATCACCTTCACGATCATGCTGCTGAGCATGTTCGTGCTTGGTTCGGTCTATTTCGCGCTCGTCGCCGGGGACATCGTGGCGAAGGAAAACGAGGATGGAAACCTGCGCATGGTCTTCGCCCGCCCGATTTCGCGGCTGCGGCTGCTGTTGGTGAAATACAGCGCGATCTGCCTCTACACGTTCTCGTTCGTCTTTTTCGTCGGCATTTCCGGCTATCTGATGGCGGTCGCCGCGATCGGCTGGGAGGGCGGACTTTTCGTGATGGAGCCGAAGATGAAGGTCTTCGCGGCGTTTCCGGAGTGGTCGGAAGGCGCGCTCCGGCTCGGCCTCTGCGCGGCGGGGATCGGCCTGAGCATGATCACGCTCTCGTCGATCGCCTTCATGTTCTCCTGTTTCAAAATCAAGCCGGCCGCCGCCACCATCATCACGCTGAGCAT
>Ga0123337_10003660_pt1 | contig 16215 bp, 12 predicted proteins | sample frozenSSSSmetaG_FD_89792 | JGI IMG/M metagenome (GOLD analysis project Ga0123337, IMG submission 89792) | Glacier valley bacterial and archeal communities from Borup Fiord, Nunavut, Canada, to study Microbial Dark Matter (Phase II) -... | ecosystem: Environmental > Aquatic > Freshwater > Ice >... | reverse complement strand
TTCTTCTTTAGTTAAAGCCTCTCTTTTTACTTCTTTTAAAGTTATTTTAAATTTAACAAAAGGATCTTTATCTAACCAATCGTTCTTTAAAGCGATATTGATAATCTTTCTTAAGTTAGTAATGTATTTTATTGTTGTATTATGAGCACATTTTCTAACAGTTTTAAACCAATACTCCAAGTTAGTTAAAAACTCGTAGTTCAAATCTTTTAAGGGAATATCAGAAATTTTATATTGATATTTTAAAAACTCCTTAAGTAATTTTAAAGAAGTTTCATATCGAGTCAGAGTTCCTTTTGCAAAATCCTTTCCTATCAAGGCTTTCATTTGATTATTGTGATAGATAAAGACATCAATAAGTGTTTTATCGTTTTTAACAATTTCTATTCCAAAATAATGTTGTTTAATTTGATCAACAATTAAAGAATCACCAAACTCTTTATCTAATTCAATAAATAAATTATTTAATTTGTTTTTTATAGCTATTAAGGCAGTGTTAATAGATCGAGCTTCGTCTTTATTCCCTTTCACAAATGATGCATCAGAATTCCATTTTTCTTGAGAGATTTTATAACCTGTAGCTATTTCAACGCGTTTCCCATTTAAGGTTACTCTTGTTGATATGTAAGCTATATTTTCTTTTGATCTAACATCTTTCTTTAACCAAAAAAGTACATTAAATGTATTTCTCATCTAAAAGCAGTTAATTTTTATATGTCTAAGATACTAAATAAATTCGGTTACACAAATTAATTTTTAAATTTGTGTAACCGAATGTGTAACTTTTCTTTTGAGAATGGTTATAAAATTTGGTTGAGATAAAACAAAAAACCCATCAAATAATTAAATCTGATGGGTTTTGTTAGTTATTGTAACAGTAATCGTAGAGGAGAAGGGATTCGAACCCTCGATACCCTTTTGAGGTATACACACTTTCCAGGCGTGCTCCTTCAACCACTCGGACACCCCTCTATTAATTGGGTTGCAAATAAACAAAATTAAAAGGAGAATGAAAACTTATCTATTTATTTAACTTTCCAACAGCAGATGAAAAAGTTTTTAAAGCCCTATCACGTGCGAATGTATGGTTTATAATTGGAGCAGGATATTCGCCAGTAATAATATCTGGTAACCATTTTTGTATGTACTTACGATCAACATCGAATTTATCCATTTGTAGTGATGGATTAAAAATTCTGAAATATGGTGCAGCATCAGTTCCACAACCTGCAGCCCATTGCCAACCACCGTTATTTGCTGATAAATCATAATCTAAAAGTTTTTTTGCAAAATAACTTTCTCCCCATCGCCAATCAATCAATAAATGTTTTACTAAAAAGCTTGCTGTAACCATTCTAACTCGGTTGTGCATAAAACCAGTTTGATTTAATTCTCTCATCCCAGCATCAACCAAAGGATATCCGGTTTTTCCATCACACCATTTTTGAAACTCATCCATATTATTTCGCCATTGTATTAAATCATATTCCTTTCTAAATGAATTATTTTCAACATATGGGAAATGATAAAGAATCATCATATAAAAATCCCTCCAGATGAGTTCATTTAAAAAAGTCTCACTTAGTTCTTTTGCTTTTGATGCAATTTCACGTACACTAACAGTACCAAATCTAAGATGTATACCTAACCTACTTGTTCCTTGTTTGCCAGGAAAATTTCTTTGGGTTGTGTAATTTTTAACAATATCCTCTTTCATTTCCTTTTCAGGAAATTTTTCGTTCACAGCATTAAAACCGATTTCTATTAATTCAGGGAATTTGGTAGGAATATTTTTTACAAAATTTAAAAAATACTTTTCAGTTGGGTAAGGTTTTAAATAAAAACTATTTAATTTTTCCTTCCATTTTTTGCTGTAAGGAGTAAAAACGGTATAAGGCTTATTTGAAAGATTTAAAATTTCACTTTTCTCAAATATAGTCTGGTCTTTAAAAGTTTTAAAATCAATATTGTTATTTTGTAATAGCTTTTTTATTTCTTCATCACGTTGGTTGGCATATGGTTCATAATCATGATTAGTATAAACAGCTTCTATTTGATATTCGTTAATTAACTCCTCAAAAGCTTTTATTGGAGTGTTGTTTTTAATTATAAAAACTGATTTTAATTTGCTTAATTGTACTTGAAGGTCTTTTAAAGTATTATATATAAATTCCACCCTTCTGTCATTTTTATCTTCAAGTCGATCTAAAATATCGGTGTCAAAAATAAAAACTGGTAAAACAGGCAATCCCAATTTAAGTGCATAATATAAGCCTGCATTATCATGAAACCTTAAATCTCGCCTAAACCAGAAAATAATAATTTTTTCCATAAAAATTTTTTTTCAATTCAATCAAACCTTCTTTTGTGTTTAATAAAAAAATTGTTCTTTTTGTTTAAAGTTTTTTAATTGAATGCAAGTGTTTTAAAAATTTTACCTTAAAATATTCTTTATAATTATTTTTTTTACATTAACATTTTAAAATATCGATTTATCAATATCGGTATATTCATAATTCTTTTTCTGATTAATTAAAAAAAGATTTGTAATTCATAGATACTTTTTATCAATTTTAAATCTTAGCATATTTAACTATTAACTCTCAATTGGCATTGATTCATTTTTTTAATAAAATTTTTTCCAACAATGGATTTCAATAATAATTCGAATAAATTATCAGTGCCTAGCATGTGGCCAGGCAAACCATATCCACTAGGAGCTAATTACGATGGAAAGGGTGTTAATTTTACTTTATTTAGCGAACGCGCTATAGCAGTAGAATTGTGTTTATTTGATCCTAATGATGATAAAAATGAATTTCCACCTATTCCACTGACTGAATTAACAGAATATGTGTGGCATATATATATTCCAGGGGTAAAACCTGGCCAAATTTATGGTTTCAGGGTTTATGGAGAATATAAACCAGAAGCAGGTAAAAGATTTAATGTAAATAAATTATTACTCGACCCATATGCAAAAGCTATTCATGGTAAAATAATATGGGATTCTTCAATGTATGGCTTTCAATCTACATGGCTTGATAGTGAGCGTGATATAGTAAAGGATGAACAAGATAATGCTGATTTTGCAATGAAATCTGTTGTGATAGATAACACTTTTGATTGGGAAGGTGAAAAACCATTAGATATCCCTTTGCATGCCTCAGTTATTTATGAATTGCATGTAAAAGGATTTACAATTAAACATCCAGATATTGATCCAAAAATACGAGGGTCTTATGCAGCATTGGCAAGTGCTCCAGCTATAGATTATTTTAAAAAATTAGGTATTACTGCCATTGAGTTAATGCCTGTACATCAATTTGTAAACGATGAATTTTTAAGCAGAAAAGGTTTAAAAAATTATTGGGGATACAATACCATTGGTTATTTTACACCGCACAATGAATACGCATCTTCAAATGACAAAGGCGGGCAGGTGAATGAATTTAAACAAATGGTTAAAACGTTACATCAAAATAATATTGAAGTAATTATTGATGTTGTTTATAATCATACAGGTGAAGGAAATCAATATGGGCCTACCCTATCTTTTAAAGGAATAGATAACCAGGCATATTATCGGTTAGTCGATATTAACATGCGTTTATACAAAGATTATACTGGCACTGGTAATACTTTAAACATGTTGCACTCACGTTCAATTCAGTTGGTAATGGATAGCCTTCGGTATTGGGTTACGGAAATGCATGTCGATGGTTTTAGGTTTGATTTAGCTTCGACTTTGGCAAGAGGTGTTCATGAAGTAGAAAAATTATCAGTGTTTTTGGAAATCATTCATCAAGATCCTATTATTTCTCAGGTTAAATTAATTGCTGAACCATGGGATGTTGGCGAAGGAGGTTATCAAGTAGGTAATTTTCCTGTTTTATGGGCTGAGTGGAACGGAAAATACAGAGATAATGTAAGGAGATTTTGGAAAGGCGATGAAGCTCAAATTCCAGAACTTGCTTTCCGATTAACCGGAAGCAGTGATTTGTATCAAAGTGATGGCCGATCACCCGGGTCGAGTATAAATTTTATTTGCGCCCATGATGGCTTTACGCTTCATGATTTGGTTTCTTATAACCAAAAACATAATGAGCAAAACGGAGAAAATAACAGAGATGGAAGTGATGGAAATGATTCGTGGAACTGTGGTGTTGAAGGTTCAACCAATGATAATACAATTATAAATTTAAGAGAACAACAAAAAAGAAATTTTTTAGCAACCCTTTTCTTTAGTCAGGGTGTGCCAATGATATGCCATGGAGATGAATATGGACGAACACAAAATGGAAATAATAATGCATATTGTCAAGATAATGAAATAAGTTGGATGGATTGGAATTGGACAGATGCTCAAAAAGACCTTTTTGATTTTACTTCTCTGGTAATTAAATTAAGAAGGGAAAACCCAGTATTACATCGACGAAAATATTTTCATGACAGACAAATTATGGGTGAGGGAGTTTCTGATATAAGATGGTTAAGGCCTGATGGCTTGGATATGAATACTGATGATTGGCAAACATCGTATGTTAGATTTATTGGAATGTTGCTGAATGGACAGGAAATGGACGAAGTTGATGAATATGGTTTGCCAATAAAAGATGATATCCTCTTAATTATAATGAATGCATTTTGGGATAAAGTTGATTTTACAATTCCAACCGAAACAGTAGGGGCAACAAATGATTGGGTGATTTTAGTAAATACTGCAGAAAGCAAGCAACCTGAGAATGAAGTTAAAATTGATAAAAAAATGATTCAAGTGCCTGCAAGGTCTTTATTAATGTTAAAATGTGTTTTATAAAATATTTTTGGTAGGGAAGAAAAAATTCTTTCCTACTTTATTCTCCAACATAAATCGTTTTAATGTTTACAAATGCTTTCATTCCGAAGTGAGATAATTCTCTGCCATAACCAGATTTTTTTATTCCTCCAAAAGGTAAATTTGGTTCTGATTTTACCCATGCATTTATAAATACACTTCCAGATTCAATTTCTCTGGCAAGCTTTTCGCCTTTTTCTAAATCTTTTGTCCAGATGGAAGCACCTAAGCCATATCGGCTACTATTTGCTAAATTGATAGCATCTTCATCTGTTTTTACAGAAACGACTGCTGCTAAAGGGCCAAACGTTTCTTCATTAAATGCTGGGGAGTTTTTTGGAACATTTATTAAAAGTGCAGGTTGAAAATTTGCTTTGTCACAATTTCCTCCAATAATTAATTCTGCACCCGCTTCTTTGCTCTCATTAAGTTGTTTTAATAAGCCTGTGGCTAAATCTTCTCTTGCCATTGGACCCATTGTAAAACTTTCTTCTAAGGGATTACCTTGTTTAATGAGAGCAATTTTTTGAGTTAATAAATGAACAAATTCATCAAGAACAGATTTTAAAACAATAAATCTTTTTGCTGCAATACAAGATTGTCCAGCATTTTGCATTCGTGATTTTATCGCAATATCAGCAGCTTTATTTAAATCAGCATCTGCCAAAACAATTAATGGATCGCTTCCACCCAATTCTAAAACAGTTCTTCTTATATATTTTCCTCCTAAAGATGCTACTGAAGATCCAGCCATTTCACTGCCTGTTAAAGAAATTCCCTGAATGATATCATTCGATATTACTTTTTCTAATTGATCAGATGGTAATATTAAAGTTTGAAAAACTCCTTCAATAGCTCCAGCTTCTTTTATAATTTCTTCAATTTTTATTGCGCAACCTGTAACGTTCTGAGCATGTTTTAATAAAGCAGTATTACCAGCCATTAAAGTTGGTGCAACAAAACGAAAAACTTGCCAGAAAGGAAAATTCCATGGCATAATTGCCAATATTACTCCAAGTGGTTCAAATGCGGCAAAACTATTTTTTGCTGATGAAGTAAGTTTTTCATCAACTAAAAATTTTTCTCCATTCAGTGCATAAAATTCGCACGTTGTTGCACATTTTTCAATTTCAGACCTTCCTTCTTCCAGAACCTTTCCCATTTCCAAAGCCATTAATTTCGCAAGTTCTCCTTTATGAAACCGAAGTTTTTCTGCAACTTTAATTAATATTGCTCCTCTATGTAAAAATGTTTCTTTTCGCCAAACTTTAAAAGCCTGAGATGCTTTGCTTATTTTTTGTTCAATAATTTGATCCGAATCAATAGTATATTCCGCAAGCAGTGATTGATCGTATGGCGAAATGGATTTAAATGTCAGCATATTATTAATTTCTTCAATCTAATTTAAAATTCTTAATAATGATATAAAGAAATTGTACCTGAATTCTATTTTCTACAAAAACTTTCTATAAAACAAAAAAAACGGAGACAAGCTCCGTTTTTTTTAAATTATATTTATCTTAATTAAGCTTTAATTTTATCTGTTCATAGAAACTAAAAATTCTTCATTGTTTCTTGTTCCCTTCATATTATTAAGCAAAAACTCCATAGCTTCATTAGAGTTCATATCCGACATGTGTTTGCGCAATATCCAAACTCTCGCTAATTCATCTTCGCTCATTAATAAATCTTCGCGACGGGTACCAGATGCTGGTACATCAATTGAAGGATAAACACGTTTATTAGATAATTTTCTGTCGAGTTGAAGTTCCATATTTCCGGTTCCTTTAAACTCTTCAAAAATAACCTCATCCATTTTAGATCCAGTATCAATTAATGCAGTGGCAATAATAGTAAGCGATCCGCCATTTTCAACATTACGAGCAGCTCCAAAAAATCTTTTTGGTTTGTGCAAAGCATTTGCATCAACACCACCTGACAATATTTTACCTGACGACGGTACAACAGTGTTATAAGCACGAGCCAACCGAGTGATAGAATCTAATAGAATTACTACATCATGCCCGCATTCAACCATTCGTTTTGCTTTTTCAAGCACAATACTAGAAACTTTTACATGTCGCTCTGCCTGTTCATCAAAAGTAGATGCAATAACTTCAGCTTTTACACTGCGAGCCATATCTGTAACTTCTTCTGGTCTTTCATCTATCAATAATACAATCAAATGAACTTCAGGATGGTTTTGAGCTATTGCGTTTGCAATTTGTTTTAACAAAACTGTTTTACCTGTTTTAGGTTGGGCTACAATCATACCTCTTTGTCCTTTACCGATAGGTGCAAACAAATCAAGGATCCTAGTTGAGTATTGATCAGGTGTAGTACTTAAGTTTAATCTTTCTTCAGGAAAAAGAGGAGTAAGATATTCAAATGGTATTCTATCTCTAATTTCTTCGGTGGTTTTTCCATTAATGGTTTCAACACGAAGCAATGCAAAATATTTTTCTCCTTCTTTTGGTGGTCTGATCTGCCCTCTTACTGTATCACCAGTTTTTAATCCAAATAATTTTATTTGTGATGGAGAAACATATATATCATCAGGGCTTGCTAAATAATTATAATCTGCTGCACGCAAAAAACCATAACCATCTTGCATAATTTCCAGAACGCCTTCATTTTCAATCATCCCGTCAAACTCCCTTATGCTTCCATTTCCATTGCCACTTACATTTCCGTTAGGCTGTTTTTTAGGCAATTTATTGTTATTGTTGGAGTTATTGTTGGATTGGGCTTCTTTAACTTCCCTTTCTATGGGTTGATTTTCATGAGATTCATTTGTTTGTTTAACCTCAGGTGTTAAAACCTCACTATTATTATTATTATTTTCTTCTTGCTGATTTTCGTTATTGGAAGTTTGTTCTTCTTCGTTGATAGAAAATATTGAACTTTCATCAACCAATTGTTTTTTAGGCTTTATTCCTATTTTTTCTTTAGTTAAAACGCCCTTTATACCATTTCCTGATTGAACGTTCTCTCTTTTAATTCTATTTCTACGATGGTCTGTAGGATTTTTTTCTTCTGAGGGATCTTTATCTTCTATGTTATTAGAGGTTTCAGGCGATTCAATTGAACCTGAAGTTGGTAATTTAGCTTGTTGATCAAGGATTTTGTAAATAAGGTCTTTTTTTACAAATTTCTTAATGTCGCTAACACCAAGTTGTTCTGCTATATCACGAAGTTCGGATAGTAGTTTTAAGTTTAATTCTTCAATATTATGCATACTTGCAGGAAGGGATTACAGGAGATTAATGTTTTTGATGAAAAATAATTTTGAATTATGAAGTGCTTTAAAAAACATATTTTAAAAAATAATAATTTAATAATAAAACTATGACGGGATTGAAGATAAAAACTTGGAATTGAGCACTAAAAAGGCTGAAAATATTAAAAATTAAATAAGTTTGAGTTGATCTTTTTCAATTAAACAAAGGATTATTTTATTATCGATATCAGTGAGGTAAAACTCCTTCTGGCAATAAAGGCCTTTGATTTTTGGTTGGGCAATTAAAAGATTTTTTAACTGCCTAGCAAAGAACTGATATTTTTTTTTATTATACAAACTTTAATATAAAATCTATTCCAAAAAATAATAAAAAATAAAAATAAAAGCTAGAAAGTGTTTTAAACCGTCTTGAAACATATTTTTTTTACTTTTGTTTATTAGTTGCAGATAAAAAATCATTATGAAATATTATATTTTGGGTAGGTGAGGCAAAATTTGCCCCAGCTTGATGAACAATTTCTATTATCTTAAAATTTATTTCCTCTTTTACCCCCATATAAATGTCCCAATCAAATGTTTCAACAAAAAACACTATAATAATGTTTATATAACTCTCCTTAAATTCGTCAAAATAAACAGATGATAGTTCGGATTTGGTTAGATTATGTTCGGTTAAAACTTTTTTTATTTCTTTAACGATATACTTTATATTATCTGAAGGAGTAGTATAATTTAGATTAATTGTAAATCTTGCACGCCTGAAACGGCGTTGGGTTAAGTTATCTAAAGCCTGATCAATTAACATTTTATTTGGTAATGTTAAATAACTTTTATCTTGGGTTCTTATTCTTGTACTTCTAAAGCCAACTTTTTCGATTGTCCCAGTTATATCACCAACCTTCACTAAATCTCCGGCGACAAAAGGTTTATCTAGAAATATTGTAAAGGATGCAAAAAGGTTTTCCAAACTTTCTTTTGCAGCCAATGCAACTGCTAAACCGCCAATTCCTAACCCAGCTACAATAGAGGCAACGTCTAAATTAAATATGGAGCCAAGGATAAATAAAAAAATAAAAATGGCAAGAAAAACTTTTGCAAGTTCTCGTACAAAAGGAACAAGTTGATTATCAAATGTGGATTCAGTTAATTCAGATTTTCTAGTAAATGCAATTGAAGAAAAATCAATAAACTTTAAAAGAATTCTTGCAATGGCAATAGTTACTAAAATGAAATAAAATTTCAAAACTACTAACCTTACTCCAATATTTTCAACGGATGCTAAGTTCCATGATGGAGGAAAACGCAATTGATTAAAAGAAATATATAAAATGATAAGGGTAAGCAAGCCCTCTACAGGGGTTCTAAGTAGCGTTAAAAAATCAGTAAGGTGAACAAATTGTGAAGATCGCTTTTCAAAAACTTTAAAAAATATACGACTTATAAAGCCTGATATAAAGCTTTTAATTAAAATACCTGTTAACAACACAATTAAAAATAGTAAAATATCTTTAACAGGATTTTCGAGTATTTTTTTATTTAAAATTTCAAATATAAATTCCAAGAGCAATTATTTTTATTAATAGCAAAGCTAAAACGATATGTTATAATGAAAAACAATAATAGATAAATAAATAAAAAGAATATCAAAAAAACGATATTGATATTTAGATATTTTTTGGAAATTTATTATTTAAAACCCTCCTAGCACGACTTACAAAGGCTGGTTTTTCCAAATCAAGATTATCTTTAAGGATAATTTTTAACTCTGCTAAAAGTTCAGGATAGAGTTTACAGATTCGGTGGGCAACAGTAATTGCAAAAGCACGAATGGCAACTGCCTCCTTTCTGTTTACGATGGTGCTAAAACAAATATCTAAAATTTTAGACTCCCATTTTTTTGGTATTTCAACATATTGAAGCAATCGAAAAATATTTCTTTTTACAGCATCATGCACATCTTCCTCTAATAATTTAATAAGCTCTTCATAATATGGCTTAATCAAATATGGGTAATTTATAACATCATAAGATAAAACCCATGCAGAGCGTTGAATAATTAAGTAATTGTCACCTAAAAACAAATTTAATAATTCTTTAAATTTGTTTTCATCACAACCAATATATTTAACAAGTTTTGTTGCTTGACTTTTGCTATTTTCTATTAAAAGCTCATCTTTAATATTAAGTTTATCCATAAATCATTAAAAAAATTTATTTTTTTCGTTGAAATATTTCATATTGATCATATCCTTCATTTAGTTCTACAATTGTAACCCTCATAACCGTATAAACAGGAATTGCCAATATCATTCCTGCAGGCCCAACTAACTCAGCAGCAACAAAAATAGCTGTAAAAATTTCTAATGGATGTGCTTTTACACTTTTTGAAAAAATAAGAGGTTGAGAAACGAAATTATCCATAACATGTACAATACTTGCTGCGATAACTATTTTTATGGCTAATAAAATATATTCATGTGGAGTTTGAAAATCAGCAAGTGATATACTTAAAATTATTGCAAGACTTGTTCCAACCAAAGGCCCTATGTAGGGTACAATATTAATGATTGCAGCAAGTAAAGCAATTGTTATAGCATAGTTTACACCTAAAATGCTTAAGCCAATAGATAAAAAAAAGAAAATGGAAAATATTTGAATGCTTAAGCCTAATAAATAATTAGCTAACAGCTTTTCAACTTTATGTAAGGTAGTTACACTTAATTCGAAATATTGATTTGGAATTAATGATAAAAATTTTCTTCTAAACAAACCTTGCTGGTAAATAAAAAAGAAAGAAATGAAAAGCACTGACATAAAGCCTATTGAAAGGCTTGATGAAAGAGAGACCATGGTGCTAATTAAGTTTCCATAATCAAATTTAGAAACAAAAGTTAATACATTCTTTCGAATAGAATCCATTAAAAAACCAGGCCTTTTATTTATTTGAAGGGTATTTATACTTATTTTTTCTGCCGATGTTAAAGGTTTTTCAATTTTTTTTAATAAAGTATCGAATTTTAACCCTTTAATTACATCTATTTGCTCGGTTACCATGGGGATAAATAATGTAACAAAGCCAGTAAGTGTTGATAAAAAAAAAATATAAGCTATTAAGATGGCTATTGGACGGGGTATTTTTCTTTTTAGAAAATATATATTACCTATATAATTGGTTATTGGTTTCAGAAATGCACTAACTATTAAGGCTAAAACAAAATAGAGTGCAATAGTTGAAAATTTATAAGCGAGCAAGATTAAGATAAGAAAACACGCAGCCGGAATTAAAAAATATTTTAACCTATTCACAGTTTTATTTATTTAATGATATTTAAAGCCTTCAAAACTTATTCCGCATAAATATAAAAAATATGCTTATTAAAAATGAAAAAGAAAAAATTTTGATTCATTTTATTACAAGAAGAAGGAAATGAAGATTTTAATATACTGGTAAAGATTTTTACCTGATAAAATAAAATAATGAATTATAACTATTCTACCTACAAGCTCATTAGATAATGTTCATTTTAATGTAAAAAAAGGAGATAACTTTGATCTTTTTCCATGATTTAAAAGTGATTTTAAAATAAAAAAAGTGATTAAAAGTTGGGGTTACCCCCAACTTTTAATCACTTACACAATTGATGAGACGCTACCTAAAAAAAAATATTTTATATTAAAAATAAAATATTCCCTAAAAGATATTCTTTAACTTTTATTTATGTAAATCTAATTCCTCCTTAAGGGTTTTTATTTCTTCTTTTAAAATATCAATTTCGCTTAATTTTTTAAAATAATCTTCTTCTTGCAATTTACGTTTTGTTATATCTTCAAACATACATAAAACAGCAACCGACTCTCCCTCATAATCTAAAATAGGTACTTTAGTAGTACTCATCCATTTGGTATCACCATTAGCATCTGTTTGTTTTTCTTCAATATCAACCTTAGAAACCTTGGTTTCTAATACCTCTCTATCATCTAACCTGAACATTTCTGATTCTTGACGTTTCCAAGGACAATCAAAATCAGTTTTTCCGATTATAGTTTTTGAATTGAATCCAGCAATATTTGAAAAAATTTTATTTGCTCCTAAATAAGATAAATTTGTTTTCTCTTTCCAAAATACTGCTTTTGGTAAATTATCAATAATGGTTTGTAACCACAATTCTGATTCTCTAAGCTTTCTTTCTTTTTCAAGATTTTCTTCTGTCTGTCTTTGCATTTCTATAAAGGCTTGTTCCATTTCACGGTTTTTTCTAAATATTTCTTCTTGCGTGGTCACAAGTTCTTCCATATTTTGTCGCATTTCTTCTTCTTGAGCACTCATTATTTGGCGTTGCTCTTGAGATTGCTCCAGGTATTCTTTCATTTGTTGGGTAGTTTCAACATTTAAAAGAGCTGCTGCCAAAAATTCACCTGCTTTTTCAATAAAATTTATTTTATAATCTTCAAAATTTCCAAAGCCAGCCAGTTCAACTATTGCTTCTACCATTTCATTATATTTTAATGGTACAATCATAAGGCAATCGGGCGTAGCCTCACCCAAGCCTGATGTAATTTCTGTATAACCGTTTGGAATTTGCTTGAGTACTATTGCTTTCTCTTCTAAATATACTTGTCCTATCATTCCTTCTCCTATCTGAATGCTTTTTTCTATATACTTCTTTTTATCATAAGCATAACAACCAGTTAATTCAAGGCTTCTTTCCGCATTCCTATCTCCTTTAACAACAAATAAACTACCTTGTTGAGCATTAAGGTATTTCGTTAAAAATTGAATACATTTATCAGATAGCTTTTGAAGATCATTTTGATTGTTTCTAACTATTTCTGAAAATTTTGTGAGTCCTTCATTTATCCAATTTCTTTTTTCATCCTCCAACTTAACATGCTTCATTTCATCACGCATTTTTAATAATCTTCCTGCAAGGCTATCTTCATTCAAAATTAAATTCTGATTATTTAATCCTTCCCATTTGGTATCATAATTACCTTCAGATATATTAGTAATGAATTGATTGGCTTTGATAAAATTTTGGATAGAATTTTCAATTACTTGTTTAGTACTTTTTGTATCAACTTCAGTACCATCATTAAATAAATATTGTTTGTTATTTTTTTCTAATTCCAGTAATAATTCTTTTCTGCTATTATCTTCTCTATCAAGACGGAAAATCATCATTACCATTACTGGTAAACCGATTACCAAAAGCGTTAATTGAAGAATAATATTTCTATTCATTGCACTTTCATAATCTTTTTCAGCTTTTACAATTACTTCGTTTTCATATTTAATGTGGTTATTTAAAAAGGGTGCGAAAAATCGATATAAATCATACCCTTTGTCCAAAGCAAGCATTTCTTTAAATCTAGTAATATCTTCCTTTTTTGCTTCAACTTTCATTTGGTCAACAAATAATAAATAATTATTAACCGCTAATTTTATTTTTTTAAATGAAGTTATTGAGCTATCCAAACCTTGTTGCAAAAGTAAATTTTCTATTGAATCTAAATTTGATTTTGTGTTCGAAAAATTACCATTGTAAGGATCTAACATTTTTTCATCCTTAGTAATAGCATATCCTCTTAAACCTAAATCTATTCCATTAAGATTGGTATTAAATATGGAATTTAATCTATTCTTAACTTCTTCAGCCTTGTTTTTGGTATTTGTTGTTGAAAGCATTTCTTTCTTATTATAAAAACTAAGCAAAGCAGAAATTAGCATTAGAACAATAATGGTTACAGTACCATATCTTATTAAATTTTGACCTAAAAAATTCAAAAATGATTTCATAATAAAGATTTTAAAATAATATTAAAGAAAGGCTTTAATATTAGATAGAGATTGTTGTATGGTGGATTATTATAAACGTATTATAATTTATTCAAAAAAAATAAAAAAAATTGGATAAACTATAATTTTTTATTGAAGTATATTTTAAAACCTATTTTTAAAATATACTTTTAATTTCGATAAATTCTTATTTTAGTATGAATAATATATATTTAATAAAATTTTGATTATTTCAGATCATTAAACATTTTTTTCCAATTTATTTTTCATCGCTAAAAGTGCTTCCTCCATTTCAGTGTTTCTTATATACATTTCTTCTTCTTGGGCATTCATTATTTCGCGTTGTTCTTGTGATTGTTCAAGATAAATTTTCATTTGCTGGGTAGTTTCAACATTTAAAAGAGCTGCTGCCAAAAATTCACCTGCTTTTTTTCGATAAAATTTACTTTATATTCTTCAAAATTTCCAAAGCCTGCTATTTCAATCATAGCTTCTACATTTGATTATATTTTAAAGGGACGATCATAAGGCAATCAGGTGTTGCTTTGCCCAAACCAGAAGTAATTTCTGTATAACCTTTTGGAATTTGTTTGATTACTATTGCTTTCTTTTCTAAATAAACCTGCCCTAACATACCTTCTCCAGCAATAATGGTTTTTTCAAGATACTTTTTTTTATCATAAACATAACATCCAGTTAGTTTAAGGCTTCTTTCTCCATTTCTATCTCCTTTAATTACAAATAAACTTACTTGTTGAGCATCAAGATATTTTGTTAAAAATTGAATACATTTATCAGAATGAATTTGAAGATCATTTTGATTGTTTCTAACTTTTTCTGAAAATTTTGTAAGTCTCTCATTAATCCAATTTCTTTTCTCATCCTCCAACTTAACGTGCTTCATTTCATCACGAATTTTTATTAATCTTCCTGTAAGGCTATCATCGTTTAAACTTAAATTTTGATTGGTTAAACCCACCCACTTTATTTCATAATTTTCCTCTGATATGTTAGTTATAAACTGATTGGCTTTTATAAAATTTTCGATTGAATGGTCAATGACTTTTTTAGTGCTGGAAGTATCAATTTCATTGCCTTTGTTAAATAAATATTGTCTATTATTTTTTTCTAATTGGAGTAATAAATCTTTTCTTCTTTCATTTTCTTTATTAGGGAGGTATATCATTATTACCAAAACAGGTAAACCTATTGATAGAAGTACTAATTGGAGGATTATATTTCTATTCATTGCATTTTCATATCCCTTTTCAGCTTTTACAATAACTTCATTTTCATATTTTAAATGACTTGTTAAAAAGGGTGCAAAAACTCGATATAAATCATACTCTTTTTCCAAAGCAAGCATTACTTTAAATTTTGTAATATCCTCATTTTTGGCTTCTAGCCTCATTTGGTCAACAAATAGCAAATAATTATTAACCGCTATTTTTATTTTTTTAAATGAAACTATAGAACTATCCAAACCTTGTTGAGAAAACAGCTTTTAAATTGAATCTAAATTTGATTTTGCTTTTGTAAAATTTCCATAATAAGGGTCTAACATTTTTTCATCTTTTGTTATAGCATATCTCCTTAACCCTAAATCCAGGCCATTTAAATTGGAATCAAATATGGAATTTTTATCATTCTTTGCTTCAAGTCTCATTTTCTCACTAAATAGTAAATAATTATTAAATCCAATTTTATTTTTTTTAAAAGCAATTATAGAGGTGTCTAATCCTTGAATAGAGAATAGCGAATCAATTGATTTTAAATTTTCTTGTGCTATTTTAAAGTAATAGTAATAAGGAGAGAGCATTTTTTCATCTTTAGTAAGCACATAACCTCTCAAACCTAAGTTTATACCATTGATATCTTGTGTAAAAATTCCAATCAATCTTTTCTTTATTTCCAGAGCAGTATTTTTTGTATCAGTTGTTTCAAGCATTTCCTTCTTATTTTAAAAGCTAAGAATTGCAGATATTATCATTAAAATAATGATAAAAAAGTACCGACTTTTATTGAATGCTTACCTAAAAAAATCCAAATAGATTTCATAACGGAATGATTTTAAAATAATGTTATTTAAATAGGCATTTAAGTATTACATAATTAATTTGAAAATAATAAAAAGAAGCAAGATATGAATAAAAGAAAGCAAGAATTAGAAGGTGTAAGCCTGACATTACGGCGGGCGTGTGGTGGGTATGTGTGCATATAGCTTGCGGAATTTCTTGACTTTTTTGGTTACTTTTTGCGTCAAGGCAAAAAGTGACAAATCATAAGAGCAAAAAAATGTTGTTTTCGTTAATGTAAAACGCAAATTACCATTATAAATTA
>Ga0123337_10003656_pt1 | contig 16219 bp, 18 predicted proteins | sample frozenSSSSmetaG_FD_89792 | JGI IMG/M metagenome (GOLD analysis project Ga0123337, IMG submission 89792) | Glacier valley bacterial and archeal communities from Borup Fiord, Nunavut, Canada, to study Microbial Dark Matter (Phase II) -... | ecosystem: Environmental > Aquatic > Freshwater > Ice >... | reverse complement strand
CATAATAATTGGTGATGTCATTTGAAGTAAAAGCATTATTTACCCCTCCTACACGCTGAAGTGGTTCATCAAAGACAGGAATATTGATTGATCCCCCGAACATTAAATGTTCAAAAAGGTGGGCAAAACCTGTTTTTTCAGGATTTTCGTCCCTGGCTCCTACATCATAAAGAATATTTAAAACAGCAGTAGGCAGGGAATGGTCTTCATGCACAATCACTCTTAAGCCATTACTAAGTATATGTTTACTAAATTGAATCATTGTATTTCGGGTTTAATACCTTTGGATTTCAAAATTATTCAAATAAAGCTATGGTTTTTCAGCAGCCTGGCAGAATTTGATTTTCCGTGAATGGGTTCACCCCTGAGGCGGGCGAAACATGCATATGCCTTAGAACCAAAAACAGTCTTGCCTTGTTTTTTATTATACAGTTGATAAGCCACCAACGATTCTGATTGAAAGTTTCATTCGCATTTGCATATATCTTATATTTGTGGCATGCGGCATTTTCTATTCTTAAGACCCAATTTATGGATGTTCAGACCCTATTAAAAAAAGCACTAAATTTTGGTTATCTCACAAAAGAAGAAGGCTTATATTTATATCAGCATGCTTCTACCCCCGAATTAATGTATATCGGGAATGAACTCAGGAAGATACAAAAACCAGACAACCTGGTAACCTGGATCATAGACCGCAACTTGAATACGACCAATGTATGTATTGCCAATTGCAAATTCTGCAATTTTTTTCGTCGTCCTGGTCACGATGACAGCTATATTACCACTATTGAAGAATATAAAATTAAAATTGATGAGACCTTCAGACTCGGTGGGGACCAGTTACTTTTACAAGGAGGTCATCATCCCGATCTGGGCCTGAAATTCTATTCAGAACTTTTTCGTGAATTGAAGCAACTTTATCCGACGCTTAAACTTCATTCACTCGGCCCACCTGAGATCGCACATATCGCCAAACTTGAAAATTTAAGTCATACCCAGGTTTTATCTGCCCTGATTGAAGCAGGTCTTGACTCTTTACCCGGAGCAGGTGCTGAAATATTAAATGACCGGGTGCGTCGCCTGATTTCAAAGGGTAAATGTTCGGGTCGTGAATGGCTTGATGTGATGCGGGCAGCTCACCAGCTAAATATCACCACTTCTGCCACTATGATGTTTGGCCATGTTGAAACCCTTGAAGAACGTTTCGAGCATCTTGTCTGGTTACGAGAAGTTCAGGACGAGAAACCAGACACAGCAAATGGTTTTCTGGCTTTTATTCCATGGCCATTTCAGGATCATGGCACCTTACTTGCCCGTGTGAAGGATATACATAACCATACGACAGGTGAAGAATATATCAGAATGATTGCCTTAAGTAGAATTATGCTGCCAAATGTGAAAAACATACAGGCCTCGTGGTTAACAGTAGGTAAAGAAGTTGCTCAGATTTGCCTTCATTCCGGTGCCAATGATTTTGGTTCTATTATGATCGAAGAAAATGTAGTTTCGGCAGCAGGCGCCCCTCACCGCTTTACGGCCCAGGGAATTCAGGATGCTATCAGAGAGGCTGGCTTTGAACCACAACTTAGAACCCAGCAATACCAAAAACGGGAGATGCCTGTAATGGAGCAGCAGATCATCAACTACTAGAATCCATCAGGAAACCTACTATAGATGGATAATATCGCACAATACCTTGAAGCATTAATTTTTGCCTCTGAACAAGCTATTTCTGCTGAAGAACTTGCCTCCTGTCTGTCAACTTTTTTTGGCGTCTTAATCATTACAGCAGAAGTAGAAATTGAATTGCAGGCGTTAATGCTTAAATACAGTGACCCGGCATTTTTTACTGAACTGGTGCCAATTAATAGCGGTTATATTTTTTTATCAAAGAAAGAATTTGGCCCTGTCATAGCACTTCTCGTACAACAAAAAAGCAAGAAAAAACTCAGTTTGGCTGCAATGGAAACACTTTCTATTATCGCCTATAAACAGCCTGTGACCAAACCTGAGATTGAACAGATCAGAGGCGTAAATTGTGATTACAGTATACAAAGACTGCTTGAAAAAGATCTTATTCAGATCAACGGCAAAAGCGATTCTGCTGGTCGGCCACTGCTTTATTCGACGAGTCGAAATTTTATGGACTATTTCAAGCTTAATTCGCTTGATCAGCTCCCGCAGTTAAAAGACCTGCCTCAGGAAATCATTACATAAACTTGCTGTTTTTGTTGTTTTTCAAATAAAGAGCCTTGATTTTAAAAAATCAGGGCCTTAAATTGTTAAATAAATTTCTCTTCCTGTGAATACTTATTAAATTTGTTTTAAATAAAACTGCTGATTGCAGATTTTCAGCCTGTTGAAAACCCTTCTGAGCTTTAAAAAGCGGATCCCTGTAGCATGTAAAGTATAAATCTTATAACTAAAGCCTAGGTTAAAGGTAATGAAAACGTCAAAAAAGTTTACGAGTAAACCTTCTATTAAAGGTAAAGGCCCCGAAACAGATAATTCAAAAAAGCAAAAGCTGAAGCCGTTAAATCCAAAAGAATTCAAGAATTGGAAGAACAAGCTTGATGAGAGTGATGATGATGACGAACTTGACTTAAATGAAGATGAATTCGGAAATGAATCGTCTACTACCTATGAAGACAACCTCGGAGAAGATGAAGATCGCTATTAGTTTATAATAGTGTTGATTTATACCGATATTTTCCCTAAGTACCATCGATTTTGCGATATTACCTGCTTCCAATTCATGTATGCAAATCATTCAGGTTAATACTGCAGGTACACGCCAACAATTTATTGATACGCCAAGACTCATATACAAAGATGATAAACAATGGGCAAGCCCGCTTGATAGCTTGGTTGAAGCCGTTTTTGAGCCCGAAAAAAATCATTTTTTTAAGCTAGGTGAAGCTATACGCTTTGTTTTAATCAGCAATGGCAAACCCATAGGCCGGATTGCCGCTTTCTACCGCGGTGATAAAGCATTTAAGTATGAAATTCCTACAGGTGGTATTGGCTTTTTCGAGTGTATCAATGACCAGATAGCAGCTGATTTACTCTTTTCAGCAGCCAAAAAATGGCTTAAGTCAAAGGGGATGAAGGCTGCTGATGCCCCTATCAATTTTGGTGAAAATGATAGCTTTTGGGGACTGCAGCTTGAAGGTTTTGAAGATCCTTCTTTCGGTATGAATTATAACCCCCGGTACTACAAAGATTTATTTGAAAAAGCTGGTTTTGTCAAAGACTATGATCAGATCACCAATATTCTTGATGCACATAAACCATTTCCCGAGCGGTTTACTAAAATTGCCCGTTGGGTAATGCAGAAACCAGGGTACCGTTTTGAGCAATTAGATATGAAACGTTATAAAGGCTTTGCAGCAGATTTCAAGGAAATTTACAATGATGCCTGGAAAGATTTTGAAAACTTTACTCCTGTGGGTGATGAGACTATTCAGAAGACCTTTCAAGAATTAAAACCTATCATGGACCCCAATTTAATCTGGTTTGCCTATATCAATGATGAACCTGTTTCATTTTTACTGGTTATACCAGATGCCAATATCTGGTTTAAGCCATTAAAAGGAAGAATGAACCTGATCTCAAAATTACGGTTCCTTTATTATCGCCATACCAGAAAAGCGAACCGGATGCGTGCCATTGTTATGGGTACAAAAACGGCATTTCAAAAGCATGGTCTTGAATCGGCCCTATTTACTAGGATTAAAGATTATGTGTTGCCACTAAAACAATATGATGAGATGGAATTGAGCTGGGTTGGTGACTTCAATAAAAAAATGATGGAATTACACAAAGCAATGGAGCCGGTAAAAGGCAAACTTCACCGTACGTACCGTATAGATTTTTAAGCAGGGGCAGAAACCGTAAAAAATGGAATTAGAAATTTCAGCGCCCCAAGCACCTTAGTGGCTTATGTGGGTTGCTTCTAACTGATCAGGTCCTTTAAGAACTACCTGAGAAAAGTTTAAAAATTACTTCTCTTTCATACTTATGCTCACAAACTAGGTAAAAAGATTAAACCAGCAGGCTAGATAGGTGAAACCAATGTAGCCCCAGCATTTTCTTTCCACCATTTTAGAAAAACTTCAGGGGTATCAGTCTGATAATGAATGACTGCATTATTTTTCATTTTAACAGTAAAAATTTTAGCAGTTTTAGAATATAAAAATCCGGTTATATCACCAGGAGAAAAATTAAACTGTTTATGAATCATGATCGGTAAGATGTAAGTTTTTAAACGATAACCGTTCATACAAGTTTCCGATGTTGGTAAGTAGCAAACCAATTATTCACAAAATAAGCCCCGGACTGAACAATCCGGGGCTGGCTTTAAAACATATCTAAAAGAAAGATTTTTAAGGTTTTAATTTTGATAACTCTGGCTTATTTTATTAACCAAAGTTTTAATTTAATTGTCAGAAATAATTTAATAAACGTTGACAAGCGTAAAAATCAGGCCGGATTCGCAGCACCTAAAAATTTGGGCGAAACACGATGTTTTGAAGCCTGCTCATAAGCATAGGCGAGTTGAAGCAATGAAGCTTCAGAATAGGCGGTTCCAATAAATGAAAAGCCAACCGGACATTCATGCACCCTACCCATCGGTACAGTAATATGTGGATAGCCTGATACTGCTGCCGGACTTGAAAAGCTATACCCTGTATCATAATCCCCGTTGATTTCATCAATACAACCGGCTATGCCGTTGGTTGGTGCACATATAGCATCAAGCTTAAGGCTTGTAAGAAGTGAATCAATTGCCTTGCGTGAACCATTTAATAATTCAGTATGGGCGTTTAAATAATCTTTACTTTTTAAATCAGAACGTGCTTCTGCTTCAAGAAAAGTTTCCTGCTTAAAATAAGGCATCACCGTACTCTCATGGTTTTTGTTAAAGGCAATTGTTTCAGCAAGCGATTTCACTGGTGCCGATGCATTTGACAAGTAGGCATTTAGGCCCTCTTTAAATTCAAACGATAAAACAGTGCCCTCATATTTACCAAGAGGTGAAGTTAATTTCAGTAACTCAACCTCAACAATAATAGCTCCCTGATCGCGAAGTACTTTGAGTGCCTGCTGTGTAAGCCGGTCAATACCTTCGTGACCATTTAAGAGGCTCTTTTCAATTCCCAGGCGCTTTCCTTTCAGACCATCTGTACTTAACGCGGTATGATAATCTGCAATAGATTTACCCTTACTCTCAAGTGTAATTGCATCTGCAGGATCTGCAACAGCGAGAACACCCAGTAATATGGCGGCATCTTTAACGGTTTTTGCCATAGGCCCGGCTGTATCCTGAGTTTTAGAGATAGGAATAATACCAGATCTACTTAACAACCCAACAGTTGGTTTTATACCAACCAAACCATTCACAGAAGATGGTGAAACTATAGAGCCATCTGTCTCGGTGCCTATTGAAATCGCACAAAGATTTGCTGCTGTTGCTGATCCAGAACCTGCGCTTGAACCTGATGGAGTACGACTTAGCACATAAGGGTTCTTTGTTTGTAAACCCCGGCTACTCCAACCACTTGCTGAACGAGTTGAACGGTAGTTTGCCCATTCACTTAGGTTTGTTTTACCTAAAATCACTGCACCTGCTTTTCTGAGCTGCACAACAATAAATGCATCGGCTTGGGCATGGTTACCAACAAGTGCCAGAGAACCAGCAGTCGTCATCATTTTATCTCCTGTATTTATATTATCCTTTATCAAAACAGGAATTCCATGCATTGGCCCACGCAATTTACCAGCAGCTCTTTCTTTATCAAGCTGATCAGCAATACTAAGTGCATCAGGATTCAATTCAATTATTGAATTCAATTTTGGCCCAGCCTTATCATAAAGTTGAATCCGCTGCAGGTAAAGCTCAGTAATTGATCTAGAGCTGAATTCTCCGGTCTTCATAAGATTTTGAAGTGCATCAATGCTCAGCTCATTCAGTACGAAATTTTCGTTCAGATGTTTTTCTGATATCCCAGACCCTGATTTCAAGTCAGGAGAATGACTAGCAATGATATTGGTTTTCTTTGAACTTAAGCCAACAGATGTAATTACTGCTGGTAGAATTAATGCGCTTAAAGAAGTTTTGCGGAGAAATAATCTGCGTTTCATTGATCGTATTTTGTTGAAATAAAGATATCATAATTATTGAATGCCTATGGCATCATCAACCCATAAAAAATGACAATACGATCTGTTTATCTATGTTTCTGGATCCATTTTTAAAGAAACCAGAGGTTATGAAGATGTTTAAGTACTAAAAAAATGTAATCACGCGTAATTATATAATTTTATTGTTACACAAAAACAAAGATGTCTGCATTTATTGTTTAATGATTATAAATTATATTAAAATGTGTCAGTTTATGATAAAAATGTCTTCAATGCTCAAATCGAAAACACATAATTTCTAGTTATGCGAACAATTGAAACAATCAGGATCTCAAAAGGCTTTGCTAATGCCCGTGATTTTGCAAACCATATTGGCCTTGCCGGACCAAATTATTCACAGCTAGCCACCGGTAAAAAGCTAATCACACATCGGGTGATACTAAGGCTGAAAAGCCGTTACCCAAATGAAGAATTTGATGATCTTTTACCGCTTGAAAATAAGAAAGAGCGAACACTTATGGCTGAACTCGCTGAGCAAGCAATACAGAATCCGGTGATATTTCAAAATCAGGTTGGTCTATACCGCTCCTTACCTTACAGACCGTTACCTGTCATAAAAACAATGGACCGGGCTAATATTGCAGAAATTTTATCAACAGGTTTAAGAGACCTGGAAATAAATAATGTATTAAATCAAAATTTGTTAAATGCCCGAGCTGATTATTTTATTTTAGAAGCTGGACAGGAGCCTTATGCCGAAGGCATACGGACTGGTGACAGACTACTTTGTTATGAGGTTCTAAAAAAAGACTGGTTCCGCCTGGCTGAAGGCTCTACCATTATTATATACTCAGTTGATAAAATTGACGCCCTGATACATATTGGATCAAATCTGTTATATCTCGAAGATGAAGATGGATATATTCAGCCAAGTTCCAACTCAAAGAAATACCTACTTGAGCAGATAGAACATATTTATCAGGTTGAATCACTTTACCGATTGTTATAATTTCTAAGGACTTCGGTTAAATCATTCCAACCTTCGATTTAAATTTATACCTTCTTAAAACAAGATAGGCAATCAGGGTTTAAACCCTGATTGCCTATCTATATAAATTACTAATTCGTAGAAGGCACAAGGATAGCCTTAAATGATTACGCTATTTAATATTCTTCATTTTAAATAGCCTGGGTCTTATTCTCTACGTTTTTCTTCTATCTTTTTACTGGCCCGATCTTGCTCACGATTTATCTGCCTGTGTTGCTGCTTTTTCAGATGACCGCCGTTAACTTGCCTGTTGGCATGAATATTCTGATTAATTTTTTGCTGTCTGTTTTCCTGACGGGCTACCTGACCCGGGTTTAACTGACCAGCTTTCATACCGTTGGCAATTCTCTGCTGCTGGTTTTCACTTCTTCGGGCAACTTCAGTACTTCCATTAAAGCTTCTCCCATTTACCCTGTTCATTGCAGAAGTGGCAGGAGCACCATGGCAAACATTAAGCCCGCCAAACAAATGCCCATCAGTAAATTGGGAATTGCTACAGGTCGTATCGTGAAAGATACAGGTAGTTAAAGCAGTTTAGTTAAGGAGTCAATAGTGTTAGTGCAAGACTTTCGGTATTTATTTACTGGCTTCCTTCAGCACTTCATTATTCAGGCGGATATATTCAGCATTATTTTCAGCCAGGGCAAGCTTAAGCCCTTCATTTGCAGAAATCACAGCCGACTTTTTGTCACCATTTTTTAATTGCAGCATCGCCAGCCAGTATTTTCTGTTGTAAGTTTTTTTCTCTGGTTTATTTGCTTCTTCAATCCAGGAAAGTGCCTGTGGTAAATTTCTATTATGATGGTAACACCAAAGAGCTGCAATATAATACGGTTTTTTCTCACCTTTCATGGCTTCCTGAATATTGGCCATAATTCGATTATCAACATCAGCTGTGAGGTGAAGATTTACACCCGTATTTTCCCAATTGATCTGAAGCAGACAATCTTCCTGATGAACGTCAGCAAACTGAATGGTGAACGTCTCAACCCTGGCAGGTAAATTAACAGGCTTTACCTTAAACCGAAGAAGGTCTTGTTTCTGATCGTACTTATAAGCACCCCACTGATCAATGTTCTTATTTAAGATAATTGTAAATTCAGTTGCATCAGGTATGGTAAAAAGGGAATAAGATCCCGGTAATATGATATGACCCTCAATCTTTATAGTATCTGAAAATTTAATGACCGTTGCATTATTAGCTCCAGTTCGCCAAACTACCCCATAAGGCTCCATGCCATTATATATTTTTCTGCCCATCGTATTTGGCCGATAATACTTTACAGAAATCACACCAAGCCCAAAATCCTGCTCAATTTGCTGGCCCAAACTGGTAGCAGGAATTTTTAGCTTAATCTCCTGAGCATTTGCACCCATAATAGCGATAAAGAAGCCAGCAATCAGGCAGCACATACGTTTTTTCATGGTTTTTATTTTTTCGTTGTTAACAACATAACTGAGGCATTTGTGTGACAGTTTGATGATAATTAAATAGGCTCTACTATTTTGGTGATAGTAGATTTTTGTAGTTCTGACTGTCTGCCTGCTAGAATCCAATACTTACTGACAGTTTAAAGGGAATTCATTTCTTGTTGCCATCTTTTAATACCTGTGAGTTCGGTTGATCTTTGTATAATAAGTAAATATTGGTAAATAAGCATCACTTTTATAAAAAATTACAGTTAATCTACCCGAAGGATTATAATTACCGAAAAGAATTGACTGCCATGATAATGGCCTGAGGATAGACGGTTATATGATGTACATGCCACCCCATGAAGACAATCATCTTACCAAGTGTAAGCATGGATGCACAAAAGAGGAATTACTAAAATAACATGCAGCTTCTAGGCGACTTTTTCTTCCAGCGTCAAACATGATACAAGGTCAATGACATGCACAGAAACAGAATGTGACGGTTCGTTAAAGCAGTACAGATAGGACTGGGTGTTGAGCTAGCTTTTAACGGTAACAGGTAATAGGAAACATGGCCACAGATACCTAAAAACGGGAGTAATATTAAAAGCCAGTTGCTATTCATCATTGTTTGATATCAGATGACCGGGCATGAAATATGTTAAATAGTTTATTCTGCTCTCAGAAACCAGACTGAATTTATAGCCTATGCCGAATTACAAATCTGAAAGACCTGTTTTTGAATTGTTCTACATTGAAGAATAATGACAATACTCTTGATAATAATTATCTTTACTTTAAAATTTGTGCTTTTGATAACCCCCTCTATGAATGTGAATAAAAAGATAGTGCTTAGTAAGGAACCACAAATAGTTGCTGAAATGATCATTATTGAACCCATGAATGTAAGCCGAACCAACCCTACAGAAACTAAAGCAAAAAGCAAACAAAACAGAACTCCTAAAGCTGAAATGGCCGATGCTATAACACAGAAAAGAAAACGAATTGGTGCCGTCAGAACTAAAACCGGAACTTCAAGTGATGATATTGGAGATGGATCACATTCAAAAAGGTGGATTAAATAATTTATTTTTTAATATTAATCTTATACTTATTTAATGGTAAAATTTTTTATTCTGTGTCTTTTTGTAAGCGGTGCTTTATCTAATACTGTCAGAGCCCAAACATCTACAATTACCGTTAATATTACCAATTTAAAGAGTGACAAAGGCTTGTGTTCTATCTGCCTTTACGATAAAGAGCTAGGATTTCCAAGAATTGCAAATGCTGCTTTTAGCCAAAGCAAATTAATCAATAATGGCTCAGCTCAGTTCAAAATTGAAGACGTCAAAGGTGGAACTTATGCTATTGCATCTTTTCATGATGAAAACGGAAATGGCAAATTGGATCAGAACTTTCTCGGTATACCGATAGAAGGAGTTGGAGTTTCCAATAATAAGTTATCATCATTTGGTCCACCCAAATTTCAAGAGGCAAAATTTAAAGTAAATCCTGGGAAGAATCTTGAATTAACTATAAGGATAAAGTATTAAAATTAAAGAGCACAGCCGAAATAGGATTTTAGAGCTGCATCTATCAGGATTACATTAAGTTATATGCAGGAAGTGAAACGATCAGATATATTAAAATTACAGCCAGGTGTCAAAAAGCCATACCCTCATTCAGGCCATATTCGGCTAAAAAGCCAGCATTATGTTGTGATGAGGTAATGGTGCAATAATTCAGCTCTTTACAAATCACAACAAAGAAAATTAAAACCAATCGTTTTGAACTGCTCATGTTCCCTGCCTTGCTTATAAAACAAGCCAAATGAACCTATAGCGGATGCCCCCAATCGAAGCCGAACACCTCCCCTTATCAGAGGCCCAATACTTGTACCATGATAATTTGAATAGTGTGACCCGAAAATATTAAACCTGCTATAACTGTAACCTGTTCCAATATAGGCTCCCAGTCTACTGTCATTATCACGAATCGCTCCTTTGCCAAGATTAAAATCAAGTACAACTGGAAGCTCATAACCAAACAACCATCCACTGTCATTAATTGTACTGCTAAAGCCGAATTGACTGTAATTTACTGTTCCGCTATAGCCCCCTATATATATACCGACCGGTGCACCAATACTAAGTGATGTGCTTCCTGTTTCAAGCATATTAAACCGGGGTGAATAGGTAATATAGTAAGGAGTCAATATCAAATTATATGACTTTGGCGCTGCACCACCTACTGTTCCATATATGTATTCAAAAGTTAATCCAGCACTGTTTGTGAAACGCTGTGCCTGGGCAACGGTTGTCAGACCAACGAGTAATAATAATGTCAGGTTGATTTTTTGTTTCATGCTTGCCTATACGGTATGAAACAGAAATGGTTTTAAGACCTGCTACTAAATCAATTAAGTAACAATAATGATAAAAACAATCTACATTTTCATCTAATGTCTTGTTAGACGAATTATTGAACAGGTAGGGTAAACCAAAAGGTACTCCCCTTTTCAAGCTCACTTATTACGCCGATATCACCATTGTGTTTCTTTATAATTTCTGAGCAGATATATAAACCAAGACCTAAACTAGAGCCGTTTTCTACGGTTGAATCAATACGGTAATACCTGTTAAAAATATGAGTTTGTTTATCAGCTGAAATTCCCTTGCCATAATCTTGTACTGAGATCTTAGCTGAGTCAACTGTTTTTTCAATAATTATGTCAATTGTTAATGAATTGGGGGCATACTTAATTGCATTGTTTACCAGGTTGCTCAATACCTGCAGAATTTTCTTCTCTTTTGTAAGGTTTTGGATCTCTGTCTAATTAAAACCTACATTTTGAGAATAATACTCCCAGTCACGATATTGTGAGTTTAGAATTGGGTTTTCTTTGATTTATTTTTCTAGTAATCAGACGCCTTTTGGTGATGGCGGGCAGGAATGAATACATCATATACATAATTGATATAACCAGCAGTACATGTAAAAGCATAAGGCAGTTCCGTATGAACTTCTCCATTTGCCTTTGCCATATAATTACGCTTCAAATCAGTTTCGTTCAAAGAAGCTTACTATAAGGTAATAGATGCATGATTACGGGTATGACAAAGCGTATTCATGCAAGTGGCTTTTCCAAATCTACAAAGAAATTAAAATTAAACTGGGCCGGTTTTTTGGGTTATTAAAATTGATAATGACACCCATACAATTGCTGGATGATTTCAATGAATTGATAAATTAACACAGGAAGCTTTATTTTATTTCTCAAAAACCATTACTTCAGGGTTTGCCCCAAGGTTTGTCAATAGTTTTTGCAAATCAGCTATCATCGCATCCGGACCGCATAGATAGAAATGCTGGGTAAAATCAGCTACCTGTTCTTTCAAATAAGCCTCATTTATATAGCCTGATTTATAGCCTTCTCTATCTTCTTTTGTTAGAATAAAGATAGCTTGATCCTGTAGCATCTCTTTGAGCTCAGATTCGTAAATAATATCTGCTGCTGTATCATTAGAAAAAATCAGGGTATTCCCTTTCAACTCATTATTGGCATGAAGCTGTCTTAAAATAGCAATAAAGGGCGTAATACCTGCTCCTCCTGCGATAAAACATCCGGGCCCTTTATATTCTATGGCGCCCCAGCTATCCTGTATAATAAGTTCAGCACCCCGTTCTAATTTATGTAGCTTTTCAGTAATTCCATGGTGATCTGGATACCCCTTTATCGTAAATTCAAGATAGGGCTGCACGGGTAGGGATGTGAAAGTGAACGGTCTGGTTTCATCTTCCAATCCGGGCTCATTGATAGATACATCTGTTGCCTGCCCCGGAATAAACTGGTAATTGGCTGGTTTCTCAAACCTGAAACATTTAACATTATGGGTGACTACCCCGATATCCAGTATTCTGACAATGTTTTTCATCCGAATTAATTTTGAATGAAATTACAGATTAATATTAGTTGAAGATTGTAATTATTTTAAGTTGAATAAGATAAAAAAACAGCTCAGTGCTGATTAATCGTAGATCACACAGTTTTCAGATATCAATTATCAATAAAAGTCTGTCATTTTATTAAAGGGGCTTGTACCTGTTGCTTTCTTATGTCTATATTGTAAACATATTTTTGTCAATCTGGTTGACATTAAAAAAGGAAGAGGATATGGATGAGCAGAGAACTATTGTACATATTGACCTTGATTCGTTTTTTGTTTCGGTAGAATGCCTGCAGAATAGCAAATTAAGGGGAAAACCGGTTATTATCGGAGGCTCGAGTGACCGGGGTGTGGTTGCTTCATGCAGTTATGAGGCCCGTAAGTTTGGGGTTCATTCAGCCATGCCCACCCGTCTGGCCCTGCGCCTATGCCCCGAGGCCCTGGTTGTGCGGGGTGATTATGAACGGTACTCACAGTATTCAGGTATGGTGACTGATATCATACATGAAAGTGTGCCGATTTATGAAAAATCAAGTATCGACGAATTCTATATAGATCTCAGTGGCACTGACCGATTTTTTGGCAGCTATAAACTGGCAAGTGAACTGCGCCATAAGGTAACCCGTGAAACCGGGCTCCCCATTTCCTTTGGCCTGTCAAAGAATAAAACGGTCTCTAAAATGGCCACCAATGAGGCCAAGCCTGCCGGGCAGATGCAAATTGAATATGGTACTGAAAAGAACTTTCTGGCCCCCCTGTCTATCAAGAAAATTCCGATGGTAGGTGATAAAACCTATGACCTGCTCCGGCGCATGGGGGTTGAAAAAGTACATACCCTGCAACAGATGCCTCCCGAACTGATGGAAACCGTATTGGGCAAATCAGGCATCAGTATCTGGGAAAAGGCAAATGGCATTGATCTGAGCCCTGTTATCCCCTATTCTGAGCGAAAATCTATCTCTAAAGAAAACACCTTCGACCGTGACACCATCGATGTGCAGATGCTTGAGGCAACCCTGGTATCGATGACCGAAGAGCTGGCTTTCAAACTGCGGAGTCAGGAAAAACTCACGGCCTGTATTACGGTAAAGATCAGGTACTCAGATTTTGACACCCATACCCAGCAGGTGCATATCCCCTATACCTCTGGCGATCATATTCTGATCAAAAGGGTAAAAGAGATTTTTCACAAGCTCTATAACCGGCGTATGCTGATTCGCCTGATTGGGGTACGCTTCAGCCACCTGGTAGGTGGCAATTACCAGATAAACCTGTTCGAAGATAGCGAGGAACAGATCAGACTCTACCAGGCCCTTGACCTGATGAATAAGCGCTACGGCGATAAAACAGTATGCCGGGCCATTGGCATGAGCCGTGATTCACATGATTTCAATCCGTTCAATGGCATCAGAAGTGCGGCTGCCTCTTTAAACAAGCAGGAAGAAATAAGAAAGCCCATATATCCTGATCACAAGCAGTCATTTGATATATAGCCCATGTTTCTGAACTGTCATAGCTTTTACAGCTTAAAATATGGAACTCTGTCAATCAAGAAACTGCTGAAAAATGCAGTTGACCAGGGCTGCTCAAGCTTTGCCCTTACTGATATTAACAATACCTCGGGCTGCCTTGAAATCATGAGTGAAGCCCCTAAATACGGTATCAGACCAGTTTTGGGTATTGACTTCAGAAATACCTGCCAGCAGGTATATATAGGCCTTGCCCGTAATGAAGCAGGTTTTGCCAACCTGAACCGTTTTCTTTCTGCACACCTGCATTCAAAAGAGGATTTTCCTGACCGGGCACCAGCTCTTGAAGATGTATTTTTCATTTATCCCTTCCCCCTAAAAAAAACAGCAGAAAATACCCGTCCTGATACCCAGGCTACACATTCTATCAGCATAAAAGCCGGCAGTTCAGGCCCTTCTGATACCGGATTTCTGCATAAACTAAATGATAATGAGTTTATTGGCATTACTTATGAACAGCTAAACCAGCTACGCTTTTCAGCCTTTATGTCAAAGCCCGAAAAGCTGGTCGCCCTGCAACCAGTAACCTTTCAGACCAGGAAAGATTTTAATGCCCACCGCCTGATGCGGGCCATGGATCTGAATACCCTGCTGAGTAAACTCGGAGAGAATGATACGGCCTGCCCTGATGAATATATGCTTTCGGGCAATGGCATGGAAAGCTATTTTAAAAACGCACTCTTCCTGCTGCAAAATGCGGCCGCACTGATAAATGCCTGTTCAATTACGTTTGAGTTTAAAACCGGAAAAAATAAGATCTGCTTTTATGATACCCTCGAAGAAGATGCCAGGGTACTCAAAGAAAAAGCCCTTGAAGGGGCCCTATTCAGGTATAAGACCCTGAATAAAACGATTACTGACCGTATTGAAAAAGAGCTTGACCTGATCATCAAGAAAAACTTTGTCTCCTATTTTCTGATCAACTGGGATATTGTACGTTATGCCCGTTCCCAAGGGTTTTTCTATGTCGGCAGGGGCAGTGGCGCAAATAGTATTATCGCATACTGCCTGCGCATAACAGATGTTGACCCGCTTGATCTTGACCTGTATTTCGAGCGTTTTATCAACCTGTACCGTGAAAATGCACCCGATTTTGACATTGATTTCTCATGGAAAGATCGTGACAGCATCATTGCCTATGTTTTTAATAAATATGGCACTGACCATACCTCACTACTGGCAACCTACAATACATTCCAGGTTAATTCTGTCATGCGTGAGCTGGGCAAGGTTTTCGGCCTGCCAGTTGTTGAAATTGAAGAGCTCATTACTTTTTACAAAAAGATTCCTCCACCTACTAAAATCGGTGAGCTGATTTACCGCTATGCTGAATACCTGCGTGACTTTCCCAGCTATCTGAGTATTCATGCGGGTGGCATTCTAATTTCTGAAAAGCCCATCTATAATTATACAGCTACCAGTATGCCACCAAAGGGTTTTCCAACGGCACAGTTCAGTATGATCGAAGCTGAAGACATCGGGCTGAATAAGTTTGATATTCTCAGCCAGCGCGGGCTTGGTCATATTCGCGAGGTGGTTGATATTGTAAAAGATAACAGGGGGGTTGATATTGATATTCACCAGATTGATGCCTTTAAGAAAGACCCTCTTATTGCCCTGCATCTGAATAAAGGCAATACCATGGGCTGCTTTTATGTAGAGTCACCCGCCATGCGGATGCTACTGTTCAAGCTTGAAACTAATGACTACCTGGGCCTGGTTGCTGCCAGCTCAATCATCAGGCCTGGTGTTGCCCAGTCAGGTATGATGCGCCAGTATATCTTACTGCACAAGCACCCCGAATACCGTAATACCCAGCATCCGGTAATGCTGAGTATCATGCCTGAAACATATGGAGTGATGGTATATCAGGAAGATGTAATCAAGGTTGCCAATATTTTTGCGGGTCTTGACCTTGGGCAGGCAGATGTATTACGTAGGGGTATGTCGGGAAAATACCGCTCACGGGATGAGTTTCAGCGCATCAAAGACCAGTATTATCTCAACTGCAAAGAAAAAGGCTATACCGAAGAACTGGCCCGTGAAATCTGGAGACAAATTGAAAGCTTTGCCGGCTACTCTTTTGCCAAGGGCCACTCAGCCTCATTTGCCGTAGAAAGTTACCAGAGCCT
>Ga0123337_10003655_pt1 | contig 16222 bp, 13 predicted proteins | sample frozenSSSSmetaG_FD_89792 | JGI IMG/M metagenome (GOLD analysis project Ga0123337, IMG submission 89792) | Glacier valley bacterial and archeal communities from Borup Fiord, Nunavut, Canada, to study Microbial Dark Matter (Phase II) -... | ecosystem: Environmental > Aquatic > Freshwater > Ice >... | reverse complement strand
TGAAATTCGCCCGGCTCGGCTTCGGTCTCATTTTTGCGCTCGCGCTCGTCACCGGCGTGCGCTCGCTTGCCTCATCACAAGGCGCTCCGACGCCCCCACCCCCGCCTCGGCCCTTGCCGACCACCGGCACGGTGATCACGACCTCGACTGCACCGCCGACGGCATTGCCCGCCGGGATGCCCGTCCCGACCGTGCAACCGACGCTGCAGCCGACGCCGGCCGGGAAACGCGGTAAAAAAAGCGCCCCGTCGCCTGAGGCAAGCCCGACCGATACGCCCGAGCCGCCGCAGTTCGCCTCACTCGATGGCGTGTGGGAGATGCAGTTGCAGCCGCTCGACGGCGCCCGCACCGTGTACCAGCACCTGACCGTTAAGCAAGACGGCGCGAACGTCACGGGAACGTGGGATCGACCGGGCATGGCGAAAGTGCCGTTCACCGGCAGCTTCGATGGCCGCGTTTTCAAACTGAACGTCGCGACCAAGCCAAAAGAGACGATCTTCACGGGCTACGCAGAGAACTTCGGCGATATGGTCGGTTTGATCGACGCCGGCGGTAAAGCCGGTACGCCATTCACGGCCTCGCACCGCAAGAAAGAAAAGATCGGCCAGTAATGACGGAAGACCGGAAATTCGGTTTCCGCACCCGCGCCCTGCATGCGGGCACGCCGCCGGATCCGGAGACGGGCGCGCGCGCGCAACCGATCTATCTCACCTCGAGTTTCGTTTTCGACTCCACCGAACATGCCGCCGAACTCTTCGCGCTGCGCACGTACGGCAACATCTACTCGCGCATCGGCAATCCTACGGTCTCGGCGTTTGAGGAAAAGATGGCGAGTCTCGAGGGTGGTATCGGTGGCGTTGCAACCGCAAGCGGACTCGCCGCGCAACTGACGGCGATCCTTGCGATCGCGCAAAATGGCGACCATCTCGTGGCGAGTGCGAATCTGTACGGCGGAACGATCACGCAGTTCGGCGTGACGCTCAAACGCATGGGCATCGAGGTGACGTTCGTGTCCGGCGGTGCCGCGGCCGATCTTGCCGCCGCAATTCAGCCGAATACGCGCGCGATCTATACCGAGACGATCGGCAATCCGACCGGCAACATCGCCGATCTTGCGGCGATCGCAACGATGGCGCACGACCACGGCCTCCCGCTCATCGTCGACAATACGTTTGCCTCGCCCGCCCTTTGCCGCCCGATCGAACACGGCGCGGACATCGTCGTGCAATCGGCGACCAAATTCATCAGCGGACACGGCACGGCGATCGGCGGAATCATCGTTGAATCGGGCACGTTCCCGTGGGGCGCGGGGAAGCATCCGCTGCTCTCGACGCCGAGTCCCGGCTATCACGACATGAACTTTTCCGAGACGTTCGGCGAGTATGCGTTCCTGATGCGTGCGCGCGTCGAGGTGATGCGCGACGTCGGCGCCTGTCTCTCGCCGATGAACGCCTTCATGTTCATTCAAGGACTCGAAACGCTCGCGCTTCGGATGAAGGCGCATGTCGAGAATGCTCGCACGATTGCGCGCTTTCTCACCTCGCGCGATGAAGTGGCCTGGGTTTCATACGCGGAACTCGATGAGTCACCGTATCGCAAACTCGCGCATACCTATCTGCCGGAGGGGGCGGGTTCGATCTTCTCTTTCGGCCTGCGCGGCGGACGTGAAGCGGGACGCACGTTCATCGAATCGCTCGAACTCTGGAGCCACCTTGCCAACGTCGGTGACTCGAAGAGCTTGGTGATCCATCCCGCCTCGACGACGCACCAACAGCTGAGCGATGCCGACATGATGGCGTCGGGCGTGACCCCCGATCTGATTCGACTCTCGGTCGGAACCGAAGACGTCGACGATTTGATTTGGGATCTCGACCGGGCCCTGGTTGCATCGGCAAAACACACGCTCGCGGCTTCGCACGGACAATAGCGCATGATTCTCGATACCCTCGCGGATCGGCGCGCACTCCTCGACCGCTCGAAAACCGTCGCCATGGTCGGTGCATCGCCCAACCCCACGCGTCCGAGTTACTTTGTCTTTTCGTATCTGCGTACGAAAGCCAAGCTGACGATCGTGCCGATCAATCCGATGGTCGCCGCGATCGACGGCATCAAAGCCTATCCGACGCTCGCCGCTTACGCGGCCGAAAACGGCGCACCGGATATCGTCGACGTTTTCCGCAAACCGGCCGATGCGCCAGCGGTCGTCCGCGAAGCGATCGACGCGGGTGCGCGCGCGATCTGGTTCCAATACGGTGTGATCAATGACGAAGCGATTCGCCTCGCCGATGAGGCCGGCATGGACGTGGTCGTCGACCGTTGTCTCAAAGTCGAGTCGGCGCGTTTCGACGGCGGCCTCGCCTCTGCTGGACTCAACAGCGGCCTCATCACCGCACGGCGGCGCGGTCGCTAAGCCGGTAGGCGAATTTGTGCCGCACCACCGTTCGTCGACGGCGCACGTGACCTACCGCGACGAAGCCGCGGCACTCGATGCGCGTATTCTCGAGATCATCGGCCAAGACGAAGGCGCCGCGTGGGACGTCGATGCGCTCGCGTGCGATCTCTTCGCGCACCAAATTCGCTACAATGCACCGTACGGAGCGTACGCGAAAACCAAAGGCTACGATGGCGACCACCTGCCTACGCGCGCGGTCGACATTCCCGCCGTTCCCGCGGCAGCGTTCAAAGCCGCGACCCTCGCGACGTTCGATGTCGCTACTGCGGCCCAGTGGTTCGAAACGAGCGGAACGACGCAACGTGCAAGCGGTCGCCACTATCTCGAGACGACCGATCTCTACTGTGCCTCGCTGCTGGCCGGTTTCGATCGAGCGCTGCTCGCCGACGGTGCGCGTCTCCGCTATCTTCTCCTCGTCCCGGACCCGCGCGAGCGGCCGCATTCCTCGCTCGGTTTTATGATGGCGCGCGTCAGCGAATCGCGCGGTGCGGGACCGACGGGTTGGTATCTGCACGACGATGCACTCGACGTCGACGCCTTTATCGGCGACTGCGTGCAAGCGTGTGCGGATGGAACGCCGGTGTGTATCGCGGCGACCGCGTTTGCCTTCGTTGCCTTGCTCGACGCGCTCGCCGGTCGCGAGCTTCGATTTGTTTTGCCCGCCGGCTCGCGCATCATGGAGACGGGCGGGTTCAAAGGTCGTACGCGCGTCGTCGAGCGCGAGGATCTGTACGCCGCGATCGCCGATCGACTGGGGCTTGCCGAATCCGCTATCGTTGCGGAGTACGGGATGACCGAACTGTGCAGCCAGTACTATGATTCGCATGCTAGTCGTACCGCTGCGCGCCGCGTGAAAGTTGCGCCGCCGTGGCTTCAACCGATCGTGGTCGATCCCGACGGCAACGCGTGTGCGCCCGGGGTCGTCGGCGCCATCCGGCACATCGACTGCGCGAATCGGAGTTCGGTCGTCGCGATCGAAACCGAGGATCTCGGCTATGCGAGCGCCGATGGACTCGTGCTCCTCGGACGGGAGGCCGCAGCCGAATTGCGCGGCTGTTCGCTCGATGCGGAAGACCTTGCGCGCCGCTAGCACGCTGCGCGCGACGAGTGCGCGCGCGATCGTACGTGCGATTGCCGATGCGGCCGAACGCTGGCGCGATGCAGACTATCCGGTGCGCGTCCGCGCGCAAGCGGCGATCGAGGCACGCACGGGATACTCGCTCCCGGTGATCGAGTACGCTCTGGATCGGCTCTTCGGCTCGCTCCGCGCCCCCGCGCTCATCGCCGCAGTCGAAGCGGAAGTCGGATCGCTCGATAGCCTCGATATGCCGGTCGCACGCGCGAACGGACGGCAAACCCATGCGCGGGGCGTCGAACGCGTGGTCATCGTCGGGAGCGACACGACGATCGGCGTCGCCCTCATTCCGGCGATCTACGCACTGATCGCAAAGTGTCACGTCGTCGTGAAGGATCGCGACGATCATCTCATCGGGGCCTTTTTCGAAACGCTCGTGCAAGAAGATCCGGTCTTTGCCGATGCGGTGCATGCATCGGTGTGGCATGGCGGCAACGATTCGCGCGAGGCCACGCTCTTTGCAAGCGCCGACACGATCGTCGTGTTCGGCGCCGATGCAACGATCGAGGCCGTGCGCTTGGGCGCAAGCCCGACGGCGCGGATCGTTTCGTTCGGTCATCGCGCGAGTGCCGGCTACGTGCGTCGGGACGACCTGATCGGCGACATGGTCGCGCTTACGGAGCGGATCGCGCGCGATGCGCTCCTCTACGACGGCTCGGGTTGCATGTCGCTTCACCTTCTCTTCGTCGAATCGGGTGCGGCCGTATCGCCGACCGATTTTGCGCGCACCCTGGGCTCCGCGCTCGATCGCGTTGCCATCGAGTTTCCGCCAAGCGTCCTTGGTGCCGGACGCGCCGCATCACACGCGGCGGCGCGCGACCTTGCGGCCTTTCGCGCCGCATCCGGCGACGGGGTCGTCGTGACGGCGCCGGCGGCGCAGGCGACGCTGATCGTCGATCCGCCGCGCGATACACCGCCGCCTCTTGCCGCACGCATCGTCCCCGTTTTCTCGGTCGCATCGCCCAGTGAAGCGGTGGCGTACCTGCGTCACCACCAAATCCCACTCGAGGTGCTCGCGCTCACGGATCCCCATCACTACGCGGAGGTGAGCGAGGTCGCACTCGCCGGGGGAGCAGTGCGAATCACACGGTTTGGGGAAATGCAATCACCACCGGCCGACGCCCATCATGGCGGCGAGCCTTGCATCATGCCTTTCATCCGATGGATCGACGTGGAACGGTGAACGACGGCGACCTTTTTGAATCGATCAGCGGCCCGGTTCCCGGACCCCGTTCGCTCGAACTCGCCCAGTCGCTCGCTCGCTTCGAATCGCGCGGCGTCACGTATCTGGCAAAAGACTTCCCCGTTTTTTGGGAGTCGGCGAGCGGAGCGCTTATCACGGATGTGGACGGCAACCGATACATCGATCTGACGGCCGCATTCGGCGTTGCGAATACCGGTCACAGCAATCCCTACGTGGCTGCCGCCGTTGCGGATCAAGCGGTGCGACTCATGCACGGTATGGGAGACGTGCATCCGACCGAAGTGCGCGTGCAGCTGCTCGAAAAATTGGCGCAGATAACGCCGGACGGCCTCGAGAAAACGTTTCTCTGTTCGACCGGCGCGGAAGCCGTCGAATTCGCTTTGAAGACCGCATTCCTCAAAACGAAAAAACCCCACACGATCGCGTATCACAACGCGTATCACGGGCTGTCGCTCGGAGCACTTGCGGTAAGCGGGATCGCAAAATTCCGCGAGCCCTTTGCGCCGCTCGTCACGTCGGGAACGACATGGCTCACCTATCCGACGATGGCCAGCGGTACCGATGCCGCGCTGCGCGAGATCGAGCAAGCCCTCAAGAACGACGCGGCGATCGGTGCGATCATCCTCGAACCCATTCAGGGTCGCGGCGGTGTGATCGTCCCGCCGGCCGGCTTCCTTGCGGGCGTGCGCGCGATTTGCGATCGTACGAAGATCGTGATGATTCTCGATGAAATCTATACCGGCTTCGGCCGCACCGGCGCAATGTTCGCCTGCGAACATGAAAACGTGGTACCCGATCTCCTGTGCATCGGCAAAGCGATCGCAAACGGCGTGCCGCTCTCGGCGACGGTTGGGCGCGCAGCCGTCATGGACGCCTGGGAAACCTCGACCGGTGAGGCCTTGCACACCTCGACCTATCTCGGCAATCCGCTCGCTTGCGCCGCGGCACTCGCCAACATTTACGAAATCGAGCGCTTCGATCTCGTGCACAGCGTTCGCGCGCGCGCGCAACTGCTCGCCGGCCGCCTCGCCCGCTTGCGCCAATATACGAAGAGCGTGCGTGAGATTCGCGGACTCGGCTACATGTGGGCGATCGAATTCACTTCGACCGAAATCGCCACGACGGTTGTGAAAAAAGCGCTGCAGCGCGGCGTGATCCTCTTACAATCGGGTCCGACCGGTTCGTCGATCACGATCGCGCCGCCGCTCACGATCGAGCAGAGTCAGTTGGAACGCGCGCTCACCATTTGCGAGACGATCGTCGGGGAAATCAAACGATGACCTACAAAGTCGGCGTCGTCGGTAGCGGCTTCGGTGGCAGCGTCCACGTACCGGCGTACAAGCTCCATCCCAAATTCGAGGTCGTTGCAATCGCATCACCGATACGGGCCGCCGAGATCGCAAAGCAACGCGACATTCCGCATGCGTTCGATTCGCTCGAGGCCATGCTCGCAAGCGTCGAACTCGATGTCGTGTCGATTGCCTCCCCGCCGTTCGCGCACCATCAGCAAACGATCGCCGCCCTCGCCTTCGGCAAACATGTTCTTTGTGAAAAGCCGTTCGCTTTGAGCGTCGCGCAAGCCGAAGAAATGGTCGCAGCCGCTCGCATCGCGAACACGGCGACGGCCGTTGCGCATGAGTTTCGTTACACTCCGGTGCGCCGCGCGATCAAAGAATTGATCGTGAACGGTCATCTGGGAACGCTGCGTCAAATCGAGGTGACGGCCTTCGCAACGTGGCTCGGCGCCGATGTCGAACGCAGCCGCGGGTGGTGGTTCGACCGCGCACGCGGCGGCGGGATCGCCGGCGCGATCGGCTCGCACTTGATCGATACGGCCTCGTGGCTGGCGGGACGCAAACCCGTGCGCGTCACCGGCGGAATCCGCACCGCGATTCCAACCCGTCGCGATAGTGAGGGTTCGTTTACGAGCACGGTCGATGATGGCGCGTTCGCCTTGGTCGACTATGGCGAGGGCCTCATCGCACGCATCACGGTCGATGGCACGATGCTCATCAGCTCATCGACAGTCGCCGTTCACGGCGACCAGCGCGCTGCGGTCGGAAACGGTCAGAGCTTGATCGAGTCGAATCTCTATCTTCTCGAGCCCGACGAGCAGAGCGAACTCGACCTCGTCGAACCGACCTACGCGCGCTACGAATCCGTGCACGGGAATATTCCGATGTTCCTCGAGCTACTCGACGACTTCGCCGCCGAAATCGAGACGAAGATCAGCACGGTTCCAACCTTCGCCGAATCGCTCGAGACGATGCGCGTGCTCGCCGCAATCGGCTATGGCGCTACGGAAGCGTAAAGCCCGAACCGACGCGAGCGACGCTAATTTGCGGTCGGCCGCAAGCATTTGACTGCGAGCTACAGGTCGTTTGAACCGATCCGAAAAGATCGCCCGCGTCAACGATCCCATTGCCGTTCGCATCGTACCAAACGCCGATCTTGTAGTTACCGACCGATGGTAGGACGTCGGCGATGCGGAACGCGCCAAGCGTGCTAACGGGAACACCCTTCGGATAATCCTGGTCGACGATCGATGGGGTTGACCCGCCCGAATTGGTATACGCGAAGGCAACGAATTGACTCGCTGCGGGCGTGTACGAAGGCGGTTGCGTGTCTTTTGCGGCGGCGGCGATTGCCCGATACGCATTGACTCGGCCGTGGCCTTGATTCGGATCGTTTATATTGTCCGCCGTCGATGCGATCAACTGAATCACTTGTCCGACCGAGAGCGATCGAGGTCCGCCCGCAGCTGCAAGCGCGAGAGCAATCGTTCCCGTAACGTGGGGAGTCGCTTGCGATGTGCCGGCGAAAAGCGCCTTACAGTCCGAATTGTCTTTGCATCGGTTGCCCGAATACGCTGCGGTCGTTGTCGAGAGATTATAGATCCAATGCAGATAGTCTTGATCGGCAACGGACAATGGGTCTCCACCCGGCGCGACCACGGTCAAGTTTGGGCCACCATTGGAGTACGACGGAACGTACTCTTGATTGGAGCTGGATGGCACTCCCGAGTTGTTGTCGTGAAGCGACGTCGCTCCGACCGAGACAACGCTATCGAGGTTGGCGGGATAGTCCAGATTCGTGACGCTTGGTCCTTCGTTACCGGCTGCCGCGACGACGACCACGCCTTGCGAAATGGCGTAAGCGATCGCATCGCGTTCGACGACGTCAATCCCCGGAACGCCGTTGATCGCGGCGTCTTGTTGCGAGCCTAAGCTGAGATTGATGACGTCCGCTCCGTGAGCGACGGCATCACGAATCGCCTTTGCTTCATCGCCGGTATCCGCGCCCGGGGTCTCGCTACTCGTCGATGAATCGTTCGGAAAGATCTTGTACGCCTGCAGCTTTACGTTGAAGCCCACGCCGGCGAACCCCAGACCATCGTCGACTTGGGCCAGCGCGATTCCGGCAACGTTGGTTCCGTGACCATCCGTGTCTTGAGCGGTCTGACCGCCCGATGTCGTAATACCGCCGACCACTTGCTCTTCAAAATCGAGCTTCGATGAAAGTTGGCGATTGTTATTGTCGATGCCGGTATCGATGATAGCGACTTTGATCGCGTCGCCTTTGGTGTACGCCCACGCATTCGGTGCGCCGATCTGGAACATATCCCACTGTTGATCGGGAAGAAAATGCGGGTTATTCGCGCTTAGTGCCGTCCGCGAAGATGCATAGCGGAGGTGGACGCGATCCACGCTCACGACGCCGGGCAGCGAACGCAACGACGAAATCGCATGCTCGATCGATTGGCCTTCCGGCACGCTCACTTCACGCGTGTTCAGATTTCCGAATTCGCCGATGTCCGCTGATTGGCTTATTCCAAGCCGTTCTTCCGAGGCGATCAACGCTCCACGCGAACCTTGCGCGAAGCGCGTTTCATATCGCACGAACAAACGGTTTGGCGAAAGAGTCGGTCGACCAACGGAACGGAGCACGCCCCGTGCGCTCGCCGTCGCTCGGCTTGATCGGAAGCCCAATGTCTGGGGTGAGCGAAAGGCCGAGGCGATCGATGAGGTCGTTATCTGGCCTTGCGTATCGGAACTTTGGTTGTAAAAAAGTGCACGGTCGCCGTTTTGCGACTGATCGATGGCGACGCTAAAGGGCCCCGCGGTGCCAGACCACGTTACCGTAAAGGGTGTGTGCGCGATCGCCGGCTGCGTCGACTGGGGGGCCGGACCCAAAAGTTGAGGAGTTCCGCTGTTGGCAATCGTGACCGAGACGGGAACGCCCGCCGGGAATGAATTGAACGTGAATCTCGAGAGGCAAGGCCCGCTCGGGCATGGACTCGGCGAAGGTGACGGGGTCGGACTTGGAGTCGGTGAGGCGACCGGAACCGAGGCGCCACCCCCACCGCCGCATGCAGCCAACGTAAGCAAGAGGACAAGCGCCGAGGCGCGAGCGGTAGAGGCCGTCGTCATGAAGAGTGAACGCTCCCGGTGGTCAAAATGTCGCGCTCGAGGCGCCGCCAAAGGAGAGAAAGCGCCGCGGTCGTGGCGCGGCGCCGAATATCATCACGGTTTCCCGGAAACGTCATACTCCGACTATCGACCGAACCATCCGGATTCGCAAGCCCGAACCACACAAGTCCAACCGGCTTTTCATCCGAACCGCCGTCCGGACCGGCGATCCCCGTCGTGGAAACCGCGAATTGCGCGCCGAGACGGTCGCGGGCTCCGGCCGCCATGGCAACCGCTACCTCTTCGCTCACCGCACCCACCCGCGCGATAAGGGCCGCATCGACGCCTACGAGGCTCGTTTTGACCGCATTGCTATAGGCGACCACGCCCCCGACGAACGCCGCGGAGGCTCCGGGAACGCTGACGAGGGCATCGGCGATCGCGCCGCCCGTGCACGACTCGGCGGTCGCAAGGCGCACGCCGCGCTTGGTGCATTCAGCGATGATCGCTCCCGGCAGCGTCTGCTCATCCTCACCGAAAATTCCGTTGCCGAGCCGACCGCGCAGTTCGACCGCGAGCGGCGCGATCATGGCATCGGCTTCCGCGCGACTCGCTGCTTTCGCCATCACTTTGATGTCGACGCGGCCTTCGTGTGCGAGCACGGCGATCTTCGGATTTTCTTGCGAGCGGAACAGGTCTTCGATTCGCTTATCGACCTCGGATTCGCCCCAGCCGACCGTGCGAATCGTCTTCGTGTAAATCGCGCTGCGGAGCTGATACCGCTCCTTCATCCACGGGATGAGGCGTTCGGCGAGCATCGGCTTCATCTCGCGCGGCACGCCCGGCATGCACGCGATGAATTTTCCATCGGCACGCACGATCACGAAGCCCGGCGCCGTGCCGTGCGGATTTTCCAGCACGTACGACCCGACCGGCAACATCGCTTGGCGGCGGTTGTTGTCCGACATCGTCCGGCCAAAATATTTGAACCGCTCTTCGATCGCGCGTAGCGAGGACTCGTGCAATTCGAGTCCGACACCCGCCGCGCGAGCGACGGCATCTTTGGTCAAATCGTCGACGGTCGGCCCGAGGCCACCGGTCGTGATCGCGCCGTCCGCCCGCGCCAGCGTATCGGAGAGCATCGCCGCAAGGCGCTCCGTGTTGTCGCCGACGGAGTGCTTTGCGTACACGTCGACGCCCGCATCGGCGAGTTCGCGCGCGATGTGCACCGCGTTCGTATCGATCAGATGTCCGAGCAGAATTTCGGTACCGATCGTGATGATCTCAACGGATACCATGCCTAGTCTTTCTTCGGAAGTAGGCGCGGAGCGAACTCTTGCAATTCATCGGTAAACCACGTCGGATAGCGAAACGTAACCTCGACCTCGAACCCTTCGGCCGCCTTCATCATCGTCGCGCGGCGATCCGCTGATTCGGTGAGCACGGCCTTGTTGCGACGACGTTGGTTGGCGAGACAATCGAGAAACCGCGTAAAGGTCTCATCGAGCGCACCTTGCAGCGCAGCTCGCAATTTTCCGCCGACGCGCGGCGAGACGCCGCCGGTCGAAATCGCAATTCGCGCCGGACCCGCTTTGACGATCGCGGCCATCGCAACGAATCCGTGCTTCGGCTGATCGATCGCGCACAGCAAGAACTTGTGTTTATCGGCAAGCGCACGTAGGCGAATCGCGATTGGTTCTTCTTGCGGTGTCGCGATCACAAAATACGCGTCGGCGACGTCTTCATCGCGCAGATGTTCGTAGTCTTGGATCCAGGTAACGTCGGCGCCGACTTCGCGCAGCGCGTGATCCTTTTCGACCGCTTCACGATCGTCTGCGGCACCGACGATGACGCACTTGCGTCCGACCAAATTTAAACTGACGGGGTAGAAGGCCGGCGGCAGAACTTCTTCCGCCATGCGGGGAGCGGCGGACGCGCGCATCAGTAGTCCACCGGCCGCAAGTAGAATTCGTTGATGGCGGTACCCGAAACGAGGGCGGTTGTCGGCAAGTGACGTTTCCAGTGCGTCGTGTCGACGCGACGGCGCACGAGCTTCACGTCCTCGACCGTGAAGTCACGATCGACGATATGCGCGTCGTCGTAGCCGAGCAAGATGAGCGAGAGGATTTCATCCGCGCGCAAGTACGTGATGCCAAGATCACCTTCGTCGGTTTGATCGGCCTCGAGATCCGCACTCGGCGGCTTGTCGATGAGCGCGCTTGGCACGCCAAGATACCGCGCGAGCGCCCACACCTGCGTCTTGAAGAGATCGCCGATGGGATTGAGCGGCGGCGAATCGTCGGCATGCCAGGTGAAATAGCCCATCAGCCGTTCGGTTTTGTTTCCGGTTCCAATCGGAAGGGCGTCGAGCCGCGCCGATTGATCGAAGAGCGCGATCATGCGCGTACGTGCCATCACGTTGCCGCGCCGACGCGCATCCGCCTCGGGCGCCATCTGTAGATAGCCATCGACCGCAGCCGAAATATCGATCGTCATCGACTCCATTCCCAGCGCGTCGATCACGAGTTGCGCATCGGCCAAACTCGCTGGCGACGACGTCCGATACGGCATGCGAATCGCCGTCACGTTCGCGGGGCCGAGGGCGCTAGCGCAGAGGTACGCAACCACCGCAGAATCGATCCCGCCGGAGAGTCCGAGCACCGCCTTGTGGATACCACGTCGTTCGATCAGTTCGTCGCGTAAGAATGCTTCGAGCCAACGGGCGGTCATCGCGGCATCGATCTCGAGATCGCGCGCCGGTGCGCGGCGCGGCTCGTCATACACGGGAAGAATCATGACGGCACTTCACCTTTAGGCGAACCGTTCGTCGCCGACACGCCGCGCTGCAGCGGCAGTTCATCATCGAGCAAGAGATCGGGGAGCACGTCGTTCAAATCACCCAGCAGCGGAAAGCGCGCGCGAGCGATGTCGATCTCCGCGCTGTCGAGCCGGACGCGAAAGATACACGGGTCGAGCGCGGGCGCGCGATTGAGCAAATTCCCATGCGGACCATACGCGCACGACGACCCCGACATCCCTTTACCGCCTTCGAAGCCCGTCAAGGCAGAATACACCACGTAGACGCCGTGTTCCACGGCCATCGCCGAGAGCAACGCCTGCCAGCGCGTGGTCGATTCGAGTTCGCCGTTTCCACGAAGACCGCGACCGGGCGAGGCACTCGGAACGATGAGGAGATTGGCACCTTTGAGCGCTGCGACCGTCGGCACGAGCGAATGCCAGGCATCCTCACAAATGATCATGGCCGCCGGCCCGAAGGGCGTCGGGAAGACGCTCATCCGGCGACCGCGCGTAAGAAATCGCTGTTCGTCGAAGACGCCATACGTTGCCAAGAACAACTTACGATGAACGTGCACGATACGCGGCGCACCCTCACCGAGCCGGACGTACATGGCGCTGTTGTAAAACGTCCCGCCGTCTTTTTCATAGAACCCGCAGACGACATCGAGCGGTGATGTCACGCCCGCCTCGCGATACGCACCCGCGATTCGCTCGGCGAACTCGTCTGCCGTCACGGCGAGATCGTAGACCGCGCCTTCAACGAAATATCCGGTGAGCGCCGCTTCCGGCAACACGATTAGATCGGGTTGTTCGGCCCCAGCGAGTTGCGCAAAGATGTCGCGTAGCGCGGCAACGTTTGCGGCAACGTCGCCTTTTCGCGGTTTGAACTGGACGACGGCAACGTCGCGTACCATTCGCGGCTCCTACGGAGCTGCGGCGAGCGGCCGTCGGGCAATCGTGATGAGTTCGGCAATCTCTTCGGCCGGATAGGTGAGAATTTCCGCAAGCGTCGGATGCAGATGCGGGATCTTCATGTATTCGAAAACCGTCGCGCCGAACGACATCGCGACGATCGCGCTATGAATGAGATCCGATGCTTCCGGCCCCAAGATCGCCGTGCCCAGGATTTTGCCGTCCTCCGGTGAGGCCAGCATCTTCACGAAGCCTTGCGTGCGGCCGATGGCGATCGCTTTGCCGTGATCGTTGAACGGATAGCTGGCCTTGAGAAACGGAATATTTTTCGCGATCAATTCTTTTTCGGTATCGCCGACGATCGCGACTTGCGGATCGGTGAACACCGTGTGCGTTTTGGAGAGCGAGTAGTCGATTCGCTCGTCGCCGTCGTTGATTGCGTTGCGCGCGGCTACTTCGCCTTGCTGAATGGCAACGTGGACGAGCAAATATTTCCCGTTTACGTCGCCGACGGCGAATACATTCGGGTTCGTCGTGCGCATCGTATCATCGACTTCGATGCCCAAGATCGGATGCGCGGCAACGCCGGCTTTCTCCAAATCCAGGCCCGCGATATTCGGCACGCGACCGAGCGCGTAGAATATCTCGTGTGCGCGATGCGTTTTCTCGACGCCGTCCTGCGTGTAATGAACGACCTTCATGCCGTCTTCAACGCTGACGCGATGAACGAGCGCGCGCGTCTCAACGGGAATTCCCTCGGCGCGAAAATACTCGGTCAAGCCGAGCCCGATGTCTTCGTCTTCACCCGAGAGTAAGTGTCGGCTGCGCAGGAGGATCGTCACCGGAACGCCGATGCGCGCGAAAAATTGGCTGAGTTCCGAACCGATGTAGCCGCCGCCGAGCACGACGAGCGACTTCGGCGGCTCGGCAAGTTCGAGCGCCCCATCCGAATCGAAATAGCCCGCTTCGATCAAACCCGGCACCACGGCCGGCGCGACGATACTGCCCGTTGCAATCACAAAACGACGGCTACGAAGAATATCGCCACCGACTTCGACGTCGTTCTGGCTCAAAAAACGTGCGGCGCCCGAGTAGACGGGGAACGTTTCGATCCCGGCGATTCGATAGTCGGCAAAGCCCGCAATCGTCTCGCGTTTACGTTCCATCACCGCCGGAAAATCAACCACCGGCTCGCCCGCGTTGACGCCGAGATCGTGGGCGTGGCGGATCTGATGCGCGGCATCGCCCGTCGCGATGAGTGTCTTGCTCGGCATACAGCCGCGCAAGATGCAAAGGCCCCCGAGCGGACCCGCATCGACGAGTGCGACGGACGCACCAAGATCGCGGGCGGTTCGCGCAGCGGCGTAGCCGCCCGAGCCAGCGCCGATGATGACGAGGTCGTAGGTATGGGTTGGGGTGATGATGGTGGCGGGCTCCCGCGATAGCTTAGGAGTGTGCCCGGTTGGGCTTTGCTCCCAGTCTATGGACACTCTCGATGAAGCGAACGGTTCCGCTCGCAGAATGGATCAAAATCGAGTGCGTTTTGGCTTGATTTCCGAAGTATCGTACGCCGCGCACGAGGTCGCCATCGGTAATGCCGGTCGCAACGAACACGATATTCTCGCCGTGCGCCAGATCGTCGATCGTCAGCAAGCGGTCGAGATCGCCGAAACCCATTTTCTTCGCCCGTTCACCTTCTTCGACGCTCCGGGGCTTGAGGCGGCCCATGAACCCGCCGCCAAGACACTTGAGGGCGGCTGCGGCGAGGACGCCTTCGGGCGCTCCGCCCGTGCCCATCGCAACGTGAATGCCCGTTCCTTCGATGGCCGTCGCGATCGCCGCATCGACGTCGCCATCGGAGATCAGTTTGATGCGGGCACCCGCCTCGCGAACCTCGGCGATGAGCTCGCGATGCCGGTCGCGCTCGAGTATTACGACGGTCACATCATTGATCGGGCGATCGAGGGCGTTGGCAACGGCCTCGAGATTGTCTCGAACGGACGCATCGAGATGCACGTATTGAGCGGCCTTGGGACCGACCGCCAGCTTCTGCATGTACGAATCCGGCGCGTGTAAGAGTCCGCCGCGGTCGGCAAGCGCCATCACGGCAATCGAGTTTGGCAATCCGTTCGCGACGAGATTCGTTCCTTCGACCGGGTCAACCGCGATATCAACGGCAAAACCGCCGAGCCCAAGTTCTTCGCCGATGTAGAGCATCGGCGCTTCATCGCGTTCGCCTTCGCCAATGACGATGCGACCCGAAATGGGCATCGCATTAAGCGCATCGCGCATGCTTTCAACCGCGGCGCCGTCGGCGATATTGCGTTCGCCACGACCCATCCAACGCGAAGCAGCAAGCGCTGCCGCCTCCGTGACTTTGACGAAATCGAGCGTATCGACGGGGCTCGTACCGGTCTGTATGGGAGTCATCGTGGCCATCAAAATTCTGATTTTTGCTTCGGCACGTTGGCCCTGCCAGGAGCGCTCGTTCGGCAGTTGAACGAAATCGGCCAAATGAACCGAACGTTGCCGCTCGGCGGCTTTGCCGTTCGCCCGGCACTTGGCGATCTGCTTACCTCAGCCGGCGTGCCGGCGACGATCGCCGTCGTGCTCGCCGGTCTCACAGCCGGCTTCTTTGCCTGGTACGCCGCCCTGGCGCGGCTCTCGACCTCGCAGCTCGCCACGGAAGTAGCGCTCATCGTTGCGCTGCCGCTCGGTGCGGTCGTCGCGCTCGCACTTTGGGTCGCCTACGCGCGCTATTTCTCGCGTCGAACCGACGTTCCGTACGTCCTGGCGCTTCGCTACGATGCCGTTTCGTGGGGCATGCTCCTCTTCTCGTGGGCAACGTTCGTGGGTCCATTCGGGGCAGCGCAAACGGGCCGCACGACGGGACTTGCCATTGCCGCCTTCGCCGTGGTGAAGCTGGCCGTTGCGGCAACGCTGAATCGCACGGTCCGCGACGTTGCCATCACGTTCATCGTCACGCGTGTGCCAATCATTCTCATTGCCGAGTTCGCTGCGGTCTTGATCGGCGCGCGTCCGGGAAGTCATTACGCGGCATCCGCAAACCCCGCGCTTGCCGTATGGGGACGCTGGGATGCCGAGCACTACATCACGATTGCAAATCAAGGCTATCACGGCACGGATGCCGCGTTCTTTCCGCTCTTTCCCGCGCTGATCTGGCTCGTCACCAAAGTCACGGGCAACGCGCTCATCTCCGGACTGATCATCTCAAACGTCGCGGTGTTCTTCGGCTTGCTCTTCTTCTATAAACTCGTCGAGCACCAATACAATCGCCATGTCGCGCAGCG
>Ga0123337_10003654_pt1 | contig 16222 bp, 13 predicted proteins | sample frozenSSSSmetaG_FD_89792 | JGI IMG/M metagenome (GOLD analysis project Ga0123337, IMG submission 89792) | Glacier valley bacterial and archeal communities from Borup Fiord, Nunavut, Canada, to study Microbial Dark Matter (Phase II) -... | ecosystem: Environmental > Aquatic > Freshwater > Ice >... | reverse complement strand
GTGCCTCGAGGGCCCGGCCGACCCGCAGTGCCTCCTCGTAGCTGTGGGTGGCGACGGGGACGGCCATCAACGGGAAATCTGGCCCGACCGCGTCACGGACCGCCGCGTAGACCTCCAGGTAGAGGGAAACCGGCGCGGGGGGGTGCACCTTGTAACCACGTATGCCACGTGCCTTCACCTCGAGTGCCTGCGCCGCGTACTCCTCCGGCGTGGCGAGGAACATTGAGCTTACGTAGACGGCCCGCCGATCGGCGGCGGTCCCGATCAGCTCGTGGATCGGCAGCCCGGCGCGCTTGCCTGCGATGTCCCAGCATGCAACGTCGAACGGTCCGTAGGCGTAGATCGGCGAGTGATTCCAGCGGCGGTCGAACGCGCGGAATTCAATGGCGTTCTGCTCCCGCGCCATCGGGTTGCGGCCGAGAAAGAAGGGTCGCACCTGGGCGAATGCGCGGGCGGTGATGCGCGCATCCAGTCCACCGGAACCAAACGAAACGCCCGTGATGCCCTCGTCGGTCTTCACAGAGATCACCACGACCTCGGGAGCTGCTCCGCCTCGCAGCTTCGCCCCATCTACAGCGCCCCCCTCGGCCTCGGCGATGGCGCCCGGGCTGCACGCCCTGATTTCAACCTCGGTGATCTTCATCTGCTCAACTCTCCAATACTGCGGCCAGTTCGGCGGGCGGCCCGGCGACCCAGGCCTCTTCGAAACCAACGCCTGGGAGCGTCGGCGCATGCACGTTGCCCTCTGCGTCGACCTCGGCGGGGCGCCGCACCGGGTTCGAGTCGATGAGGGACTCGTAGTACGTCGTGTTGCTGATCGACATGCACAAGTGCCGGTTCGCCACCCCCGGCCCGTGCACCTCCGCGCGCAGCAGAAAGGCGTCGGCCAGGTGCGCGGTACGCATGGCTCCGGTAAATCCCCCGCGGAGCCCCGTGCTGGTGCGCACAGCCGCGGCACAGCCCGCGACGATGAAGTCCGCGGTCTTCATGTGCGATCCTTCGGCCACCTCCGCCACGATGAGCGGCACGTCAACGCGATCGGCCAACCAGGAGTACGCTGACACGCTGAACTCGCGCATCGGCTCCTCGTACCAGAGGTAGTCAGCCGCACTCAAGGCTTTTCCGAGGTAGGTGGCATCGAGCAGGTCGAAGCCGGCCGACCCGTCATACATCAACGGAACATCCGGGCCCACATGCTCCCGCAGCGCCTCGCACAGCCGGGCGTCCTTGTGCGCGTCGCCCCAGGCATGCAGCTTGATCGCCGTGTAGCCGAGCTCGAGGGACTGGTCGGCGACGTCGAGGTACTCCTCGATCGAACCGAAGGTGACCGTCGAGGCATACGCAGGCAGCGAGTCGCGGTAAGAGCACAGCATCTGGTGCACGGGCATGTTCGCAGCCTTGCCCGCCAAGTCCCAGAGGGCGACGTCGACGACACCCTGCACGAAGAGCGGGAAGCGATCGATCCGGTCGAGCTCCCAGATCCGGTCCCACAAAAGTTCACGGGCGAGGGGATCGCGTCCGATGAAGTCCCGGCGGATACGGCGGTCCACGACATCCTGCAACATCGCCCCACGCAGGGCGAAGGCGATTCCCGTGACTCCCACATCGGTGCGGATCATGAGCCACGCGCCATCCGCTTCCGGCTCGGAACCGGGAAGCCCGGCCCGCCACACGAACGGCGGGTCATAAGCAGGAACGATGACGCGTACGACGTCGACGGCGGTGATGATCATCAGATTTCCTTCTGTGGGGTCGGGGTAGCGGCACGAAGCAGGCCGGCTGCGGTGAGGGAACTCCAGAGGCCATCAGGAATCGCGACGCCAAAGAGCCGCGCGTTCCGCTGGACCTGGTCTGCCGATCGCGCCCCGGTGCAGACCGTCGCGACTGCGGGATGCCCGAGGGCGAACTGCAGGGCGACAGCGGGCATGGTGACTCCGTGTGCTTCGCACACGTCGGCGATCGCGTTCACGCGCTCGAGCAGCTCGGCCGGCGCGGGTGCGTAGTTGTACGTGACGCCAGCCGGCGGCCGATCGCGCGCCAACAGACCCGAGTTGAAGACAGCCGCGGCAACCACCGAGACCCCGCGGGCCTGGGCCGCAGGAAGCAGGTCGTCCAACGCCCCCTGCTCCAGCAGCGTGTACCGGCCAGCGCACATGACGACGTCGAGGTCGGTGTGCTCAACGAACTGCGTGAGCATCTCGGTCTGGTTCATTCCGGCGCCGTACGAAGCGATCGTTCCCTCACGGCGCAGCGCGTCAAGTGCGGGGAATGCACCTTCCATCGCCTCGGAGAAGTAGTCGTCCGGATCGTGAACGAACACGACATCGATATGGCCGAGCCCCATCCGTTCCAGGCTCTCATCGAGCGACCGGCGGACCCCGTCGCCACTGTAGTCGCGCTGGCGAACCAGCGACGAGGTGACGGCGAATCCCTCGTCATCCTGGTGCGCGTCCCCGGAATCGACGAGTAGGCGGCCGACCTTGGTCGAGAGTACGAACGCGTCGCGCGGCTTCGAACGCAGGAACTCGCCCAGCCGCCTTTCTCCCAACCCGAGCCCGTAGTGCGGCGCCGTGTCGTAGTAGCGAACTCCTGCTGCCCATGCCGCCTCAAGGGCACCGAATGCCTCGACGTCACTGACTTCGTGCCCGAGGTTCGCGAGGGGGGCGACGCCGAAAGCGTTCGGCCCAACCCGGAGGCCGCCGCGCCCGAGGGCTCGGGTCACCGGAGCGACGGGACTCACGGTCTACCCTGCACGACCGCCTGGCGCTGACGCCCGAGGCCGTCGATCTCGAGTTCCATCACGTCGCCCGCGCCGAGGTACGGGAAGCGCCCGCTCAGAGCGACCCCCTGCGGGGTGCCGGTATTGATGAGATCACCGGGTTCCAAGACCATGTATTGGCTGAGGTCGTAGATGATCTGCGCGACGTTGAAGATCAGGTCGGACGACGTGGAGTCCTGGCGCGGCTCACCGTTGACGAAGGAGCTCAGGCCCAACCCCGAGCCATCCCCCACGTCCGAAGCCCGCACCAACCACGGGCCGAGCGGGTTGAACGTCTCGCTGCTCTTGCCCTTGCTCCACTGACCGCCCGAGATCTCGAGCTGGTACTCGCGCTCCGAGACGTCGTTCGACACCGCGAATCCGGCCACGTGCGCCAGCGCCTCAGTGGGCGAGGCCAGGTAGCGCGCACGCGTGCCGATCACGGCCGCGAGCTCGACTTCCCAGTCGGTCTTGGACGATCCGGGCGGAAGGAGCACGTCGTCGTATGGGCCGACGACGGTGTTCGGATGCTTGAAGAAGATCACTGTCCGGGTCGGCGGTTCCGACCCCGACTCGGCCGCGTGCGCCGCATAGTTCATCCCGATGCAGATGACGGCGCTCGGGCGCGCGATGGGAGCGCCGAGACGGAGTCCCGAACCGTCGCCCGGGTCATCGAGCACGGGCAGCGAGCCCGCGGCGAGAGCCTGCGCCGCCGCATCCAATCCCCCTCCGGCCAGAAATGCACCATCGAGGTCGGCCGTCAGGCCGGACAGGTCATGGACCAGACCCTGCTCGTCGATCACCGCCGGGCGCTCGGCTCCGGGCTGACCCAGTCGAATAAACTTGAGCATGGACCGTGGCTCAGCTATTGATCGTCGCCCAACCGTGTCCATCGGGGAAGACCCACTCCTCGATCGACGCGGCCAGCATCTCGGACCCCGCACCAGGAGCCGTCGGCACGCGGTAGCGACCGCCTACCACCGACGCGGGGGTGACGAAGTGCTCGTGTAGGTGGTCGGCGAACTCGATCATCCGACCGTCTTGAGAACCCGAAACGGCAACGTAGTCGAAGTACGACATGTGCTGCACCGTCTCGCAGAGGCCAACGCCACCGGCATGAGGACACACCGGGATGCCGAACTTGGCGGCGAGCAGAAGAATCGAGATGTTTTCGTTCACTCCGCCCACACGACAGGCGTCCATCTGCAGCACCGCGAGCGACCCCGCCTGCAGCATCTGCTTGAAGATGACGCGGTTCTGCACGTGCTCGCCCGTCGCGACTGGCATCGGCGCGAGCCGTCGAGCGATCTCGGCGTGGCCGAGTACATCGTCGGGGCTGGTTGGCTCCTCTACCCAGGCGAGATCGAACTCGGCGAGCTGACTCATCCACTCGACCGCCTCATCGACGTCCCACCGCTGGTTCGCATCCACCGCGATCCGGATGTCGGCACCGACGGTGCTGCGGGCAAGAGCCAGGCGGCGCTTGTCATCCTCGAGGTCGGCACCGACCTTGAGCTTGATCTGCTGGAAGCCGTCCGCCACTGCCTCGCGGGCCAATCGCTCCAACTTCTGGTCGGTGTAGCCCAGCCACCCCGGGCCGGTCGTGTACGCGGGGTAGCCTTTGGCCAGCAGCTCGGCGATGCGCGCCTCCGAGCCCTCGCTCCCGCGGCGCAGGATGTCCATCGCCTCTTCGCGGGTGAGGGCGTCGCTGAGGTAACGAAGGTCGATGAGATCGACGAGTTCTTCGGGAGAGAGCGTGGCGAGGTGCTGCCAGAGCGGGAGACCGGCGCGCTTCGCCCGCAGGTCCCAGAACGCATTGATGACCGCGCCGATCGCCATGTGGATGACGCCCTTTTCGGGCCCCAACCAGCGCAGCTGCGAGTCGTTCAGCATCTCCTTCCACGTCGCACCCATGTCGCCGAGGAGCTCCTCGACATCGCGGCCGACGAACCGCTGGGCGAGCACTTCGATCGCGTTGGACTGGATGTCGTTGCCTCGCCCGATGGTGAAGACGAATCCCGCGCCATGCAGGCCGTCATCGGCATCGGTCTCGACCACCAGGTAGGCGGCCGAGTAGTCGGGATCCGGATTCATGGCATCCGACCCGTCGAGGAAGATCGAGGTGGGGAACCTGATATCGATGGTGCGGATGATGGTGACGGTACTCATTCGTTGCGAAACTCCTTAGCTCTTGACCGCGCCGGCAAGCACGCCGCGAACAAGCAGGCGCGAAGAGGCGATGAATACGATCAGAATCGGGATGGCGAGCAACAGGCTGGCCAACGCGATCTCGGGGCGGCCGATGAGGCTCTGCTGCGCCCCGTTCTGCGGGTTCAGGGCAGGACTGGAGGTGAACAGGAACCCGAGCCCGACGGACAGGTTGAAGTTCTCCTGTGACTGCAACAGCACGTATGGCAGGAAGTAGTTCACCCACGCGGCGCTGAAGCTGAAGAACGCGAGCATGCCGAACAGTCCCTTGGACAGTGGCAACGCGATGCGGAAGAAGGTTGTGAACTCGCCGGCTCCGTCGACCTTTGCGGCCTCATAGATCTCGGTCGGGATCGACGTGGAGAAGTAGATGTAGGCGAGGAAGACCCCGAACGGGTAGAACGAGCTCGTCAGGATCACCGACGCCGGGTTGTCGTACAGCCCGATCGCGGAGATTTCCACGAAGAGCGGCACCACGAGGGCGACCGGCGGGATGATCATCGCGATCAGGGTGATAATCAGCAGCACCCTCTTGAACGGCAGGGTGGTGGCCGCCAGCGCGTAGCCGGCCAACACCGCCGTGACACACGAGATGACCACGATCGACGCCGTGTAGGTGACCGAGTTCGCCATCCATTTCAGGATGATGCCGTCGTTCTGGCTCAGCAGGTTGTTCCAGGTGACCCCATACTGTTCGAAACTCCCGAACGAGAACGGCGGGTTGTCATTCAGCTGTTGACCCGTCTTCGACGGCGCGAGGATCAGCCAGATCATCGGAACAATGCTGAGGATGCCGAAGACCGCAAGCACGATCCACACCACGACCCGGCCGGAGACAGCCCCAAAGCCGCGGGTGCGTACTATTCCCTCACCGCGCCCGGGAAGGGCGATCGATTCAGTTGTCATTTCTTGCCCACCCCAGTGCCCTCGAAGAAGTCGGTTCGGAAGATCACGACGATCGCCGCGACGATACAGACCACGAGCAGCATCAGCGACAGCGCCGCTGAGCCCGCCAAGTTGTTGCTCTGGAAAGCGAGGTCATAGCTCAGCTGGTTGAGCGACCAGTCCTTCGCGATCCCGGTGTAGACCGAGCCGGAGATCAGTTGCGGCTCGACGAAGACCTGCAGGCCGGCGGCGAACACCAGGATGCCCATGTACACGAGGTACTTACGGATGAGCGGCAGCTTGATCCGCCAGCCGATCTGCCAGGCGTTCGCTCCATCGATCCGTGCCGCCTCGAGGACGTCCTCGGAGATGGACTGCAGGGATCCGTACTGCACGACGATCCAGTTGCCCGCACCGACGAAGAAGGCCATCGCCACGAAGATCCAGGCGAGTCCGCCCTGGCGCCAGATCTGGTTGCCCTGCGTGATACCCAGGGCATGCAGAGCATCCCGATAGGGGCTAAGCGACGGCTCGAGCATGAAGTACCAGATGAGCACCGCGGTGGCACCGGTCATCGATGCGGGCACGATGTAGGTCAGACGCAGCGGCAGGTTCCATCTGCCCTGCACGGTGTCGAGCAGGAGGGACATGAGCGACACCACGATAATCATGGCCGGGACATACATCAACAGGAAGACCACGACGTTCATGAGTGCGGGCAGGAACCGCACGTCCGCCACGACGTCGGCGAAGTTCTGCAGGCCGCCCGCCGGGTTCACGATGCTCGGCCCGATCGAGGTGATGGTGGCCTGGATGATCGGCAAGATGCCGAACAAGACCAACAGGATCAGGTAGGGCGCGAACATGATGCTGCCCGCTAGCAGGCTTCGTCGGCTGGATCGTGAGCGCGCCATCGCGTTCCTTTCGCTCGGGACGGCACGGTGCCGAGAGACCGCTGAGGTCTCTCGGCACCGCACGGACGGTGTTACTTGGTTTCTACCTTGTAGCCAGACTGCGGGGCGAGGCCCTGGATCGACTTCGCGTAGTCATCGAGCGCGGTGCTCAACGACTTTCCGTTGTTGATGTCCGCCACCATCGTCGGCCCGAACTGGGCGACGAAGGGGAACCGCGCCGGACGGTCGACCTGCGAGATGTTGTTCGCTCCGGCCGCCATGGCGGTGAACACGTTGTTCGTGTAGTAGGCGTCCTTCGAGATGCGTGCTTCCCACAGCTTGTTCGCCGGGCCATAGGCCGGGAACGTCGGCGTGGTCGCCGCGGTCGCCATCCAGTCCGAAGTGGTCATCCAGACAGCCGCGTCTGCAGCCGCCTGCGGGAACTTCGAGTGCGAGGAGACGGTGAAGACGCCACCGCCGTACGCGCCGGACTTGTTGTCCTTGCCGGTGCCCCAGGTGGGCATGTTGGCCGCGGCGGTCTCCCCGGCGGGGACGTTCCACGACGCAGCGGGCTTGATCACGAAGTCACCCCACCACGACGGGCCGATGGTCATGGCGACCTTGCCCTGCGCGGCGACATCCTTGATGAAGCCGGCGTCGAACGGGGACCGCTTGTCGATGACGCCAGCGTCCAGCAGCGGCTGGATCAGCTTGGCGACGCGGGTGCACTTGGGATCGCTCGGAGCGATACGCACCGTGTTCGCAGCGGTCAGATCTGCGAGAGGACACTCGCTCGACTGGAGGAACGCTGCGTAGTACAGCTGGTCGCCGTACGCGCCGGCCGAGTATCCGGTGCCTTTCAGCTTCATCGCTGTGTCCGCGAACTCCTGCATGGTCGTCGGGACGGTGAGTCCCAACTGCGAGAAGATCTTCGTGTTGTACCAGAGCACCGTGTTGGCGAGGTCGTTCTTGAGGCAGAAGTACTTGCCGTCGAACTTGCAGTCGCTGTTGCCCTCCCCGAACCCGTCGAAGATCTTCTTGTCGACGAGCTTGGTCAGATCGGCGGCGTACCCGTTCGAGGGATCGCGATAGACCGCGGTATCGGCCGCGGTTCCGAAGATGATGTCCGGCCAGCCCTTCTTCGCGCGGTTGGCCAACGAGATCTTGGTCTGCGCGTCCGCCTGGGCGATGGTCTCGATCTTGACGTCGACCTTGCCCTTCATCTCCTTCTGGTACTCCGTCGCCTGAGGAATCCGGGGCGTGTCCGCCCAGATCAGGATGGAGGGTTTGCCGCTCGAAGCCGGGGTTCCGGACGAGCATCCCGTGAGAGCAACTCCCACCGCCACTACCGCAACGAGCGCCACTGCTAGTCGTTTCATTGGTGCTTCCTTTCATGCCGTGAGGGAACGAAAGAAAGCATCTTCGCTCCGGTGAAAGTCACACTACATGATTTCGCGGAATCCTATATAGTATTTTTTCACGGCCCAATCGTCGGCACTCGAGGCAGGTCATCGGGGGCATCGAGGAGGGGGATATCCCTCAATGAAGAGAGCACACCGCATTATGGCTGCAGAATTCACCGGCCTCGCGGCCGTCGTCACCGGCGCTGGATCCGGTATCGGCCTCGCAACCGCCGCACGCCTTTCCGCGGCGGGAGCCCGCGTGATCGGACTGGACATCAACGCCGGTGCCATGGACGGCATCGCCGAATGGATCCCCTGTGACGTCGGTTCCACGGAGTCCGTCGTCGCGGCCTTCGAGCGGATCGCCGCGAGCACAGCCACCATCGACGTGCTCGTGAACAATGCCGGCATCGGTGCCGTCGGTACGGTGGAGGACGCCACCGACGAGGACTGGGCGCTCGTGCTCAACATCAATGTCACCGGCATCGCCCGGGTCACCCGCGCAGCGCTTCCGCTGCTTCGCACCAGCGAGTCGGCCTCGATCGTCAACACCTGCTCCATCGCAGCGAGTGTCGGGCTGCGCAAGCGCGCCATCTACTCCGCGAGCAAGGGAGCCGTGCAGTCCCTCACCCGGGCTATGGCCGCCGACCTCGTGCACGAGAACGTGCGGGTCAACTGCGTGAATCCGGGAACGGCCGACACCCCCTGGGTGGCTCGACTTCTCGATCAGGCCCCGGATCCCTCGGCGGAGCGGATCGCACTCGAGCAGCGCCAACCCAACGGCCGACTCGTGACCGCGGACGAGGTGGCCAGCGCGATCTGCTTCCTCGCCCACCCCGACCAACGCTCCACGACCGGGACGGTGCTCGCGGTGGACGGGGGCATGGACGGCCTCCGGGTCGCCGCGCGTTAGGGCCTTCCGTGTTCGATATACGATGATCGCGGGTCGTGCCGCTTCGTGGCACAGCACTCGATGAGAAGGGACGCCTGATGGCGAAGGATTCGACTCGCGGGTCGTCGGCCAGTCCGCGCCGGCTCGTCCTTGCCGACGGGACCTATGACGCCATCCGCGCCATGATCCTCGATCACGAGATCTCCCCCGGCGAGCATGTGGGCATCGACGAGATTGCCCGCGATCTCTCGGTCTCCCAGACCCCCGTGCGCGAGGCGCTCGCACGACTCGAGGCCGACGGCCTCGTCACCAAGATCCCCCTGCGCGGCTACGAAGCGACCGACCTGCTGTCAGTACAGCAATTCGACGATCTCTTCCAGTTCCGCGGCCTGATCGAGCCCTGGGCAGCGTCCGAGGCCTCGCGTCGCAGCACCCGACGTGAGATCGAGGCGCTCGAGGCCGAGCTGACCCGCGCCGAGTCGATTTCCCTCTCCGGCGTGGCATCGACCTATCCCGAGTTCGTGGAGCACGACACGCGCTTCCACGCCCTGGTGGCCCGCGCATCCGGCAGTCACTACGTGGAGGAGGCGTTCATCCGAACCCACTGCCACATGCACCTGTTCCGCGTCTACCAGGCCACCCTCAACATCGAGGAAGCGGCACCGAGCGAAGGCAGGTTCGTGCAGAACATGTTCGAGGAGTACTACCAGGGCGGAAAGCGACCGCTCGCCCTCTCCGAGCATGTCGAGATTGCTGCGGCGATCTCGGGCGGAAACGGCGCGGCAGCCGGCGAGCTCATGCTGAGCCACATCGAGTCGTCCCGGCAGCGGTTCATCCCGGCCGTCGAGGCGCTCAACGCCAAGGTCTAGCTCTCCGTCGACCTGGGGCGGATGATCGGGTCCCAGTCCTCACGCCGAGACCAGGGGGTCTCATAGCTCGGTGTCTGGGCATAGCGTTCCATCGAGAGCCGGATCCGGGATCCCGCCCCCGGCCCCAACTCCACTTCGACCCATCGCCCATCGACCGGATCGGGGGTTCCGCCGCCCACCGACGCGTCCACGAACCGGTGTTCGCCGAAGGACCCGGCCTGCACGACCACCCGGCGCGGGCTCACCAGATCGAGGTTCACTAGCTCGAGCTCCACGAAGTCCGGCCCGATCGAGTGAACGAGGGCGGCCACGGCATCCGGCAGTCCGGGTCGGCGAAGGGTCCCGTCGTAATACCGCACGGTCGCGTGCTGCAGGCCGCCGTGCGAGATGTGCATCGGAGCGCCCCACATCAGCTGCACGAGTGACTCGAAGTAGACGGGGTTGAACTCCTGCCAGATGTGGATGGCATAACCGTCGATCTGCAGGTCGAGGGCCTCGGTGTGCCCATCGATATGATGCATGGTTCCGAATCCGAGCGGGTCGCCGTCCGTCGATCGCATGCGCCGCAACTGCTGCGCGATCAGTTCGATGTTCGCTTCGAGAGCTCGCTCGGGGAAGTCGACATTCCGCCCGGTGATGTACTCGTACCACGCGGGCGTGTTGACATTGAAGTGTTTGGCCGAGAGGGGAACGACGGGATAGCGCACCTCTGACCAGTCCTGGCCATGACGCGCCCGCTCCACGCGCTCCCGGTCCGCCACGTCGAGGGTTCGCGCCCAGACGTGGATGGCGTGGAAGGGGCTCGCCGGTCGGTAGTCGGTCCAGCCACTGTCGAAGTGCTTCTGCGGAACCATCCACGTGCGGTCCTCGTCGTGCCCGAGGGCGAAGTTCACGTCGAGTTGCTGGCGGGCGAGGTCGAGGTGCGAGGAGTCCCCGGTGAGCAGCAGGCCATTGATTCCCGCGTTGACGGCGGGCTCGATGATGGTCATGAAACCGTGGGGCCAGCGCCAGCCGTAGTGCCCTCCCCACCACTTTCCGTCGAGGTATTCCCCCACCTCACCCGACAGTCCGACGTTGTCGGGCACGATGCCGCCGTTGTCGTCGGCGCGGGCCTTCCAGCGGGCGATGTAGTCCGTGACCCAGGTGCGGAGGCTCTCATCGCCCGAGTACAGGAAGGCGTGGGTCATCTGTCCGGTGGCATTGAGGTTGAGCGGCACGTCGTCTCGCGTGGTGCGCTGATTCATCTTCTCGATGATCTCCGCGAAGACGGCGTCGTCGTTCCATGGCGTCGAGGATGCCGGGAACGGCACGGTCGACAAGTCCTCGAAGGGCGGGTGATAGCCGTTGAGCACTCCACGGTGGGTGCCGAGGTCCTCGGCCGTCACCACCAATCGCGGCCCGACACTGCCCGATTGAGGCGCCCGGATAATTCCGAGCTCGGCGTCGTAGTTCGGTGCGAGCGGGTCCTCACCGGTGTACATGCGGGCGAACCGGTCCGCGCGCTGTCGATCGACCAGGGATTCGGGTTTGGTCAGGCCGAAAAAGTAGTGGAAGAGATTGGCTTCGCCATGGTGCATCCAGTCGTAGTAGCGGTCGAACTCGCGCTCGATCTGCCCGTACTGAGTCCACTGCCAGGTGATGGCGTCCCACATCGTGCGAGCGAGCGCATAGACCGACTCGTCGCCGCTGATGCTGTAGAAGAGCGCAAGGTACTGGAACGCCTCGTACGGGTCGTCGGAACCATCCATGCCGGGCCACCTGTCCCGCCAGATCAGGGTGCCGTCAGCGCGCGTGTAGCGCGCCACAAATTCGGGCGCGGCGGCCGACAGTTTTGTGATGATCTGCCGTTGCAGCAGCGCCCAGCGCGGGGCCTCCTGCTCGAAGTCGACCTGCACGCGTGGAAGTGGTTCGTCCATCAGTGTTTTCCGTCCGTCGAAATCGTCGTTGACCCGCCCGCAATCGTAGACGATATACGATATGTGGAGTTCCCGTGTCTCCTGGCTACGCTCTACCCCTCGACAGCTCAGCGGACAAAAAGCCGGACGCGGGCTCCCCGGGAATAGCGCCTAGTTGGTTGGATGAAGGGTCGATTTTGAGCGAGAAGCACGTCGTATCTATCCCACAAGGGCAGCTGAGGGGTAAGGCGGTCTCGAGTGGGATCCTCTTTGCCGGCATTCCGTACGCCGGCCCGCCGATCGGCGAGCTCCGATTTCGCGCGCCCTCAAGCCCGCCACGCTGGGACGGCATTCGTGACTGCCTCGAGCCGGGACCATCTGCCATGCAACAACTGGATGCCGCCGAAGGCTTGCCTCATTACGCGCGATCAACCGTCCTCGGGTCACCCGTCAGCGAGGACTGCCTCTACCTGAATGTCTTCACTCCCGCACCGGATTCTGCGCTGCGACCGGTAATGGTGTGGATTCATGGCGGCGGACTCCAGACGGGCTCGGGAGATTCTTGGCCGTTTTTTGAAGGCACCTTTCTTCCCGACGAAGTGGTGCTGGTCACGATCAACTACCGGTTGAATATCTTCGGCTTTCTCTACCTAGACGAGGACTTCCCCGACGCATTCGGCACTGGCAACCTCGGCCACCTCGATCAGATTGCCGCACTGCAATGGGTCAAAGAGAATATCTCGCTTTTGGGGGGAGACCCTGGCAAGGTCACCGTTTTCGGCGAGTCAGCAGGTGGATGGAGTGTCTCTCAACTGCTGGCAGTACCCCGCGCGAGGGGATTGTTCACGGGCGCGATTGTCCAGTCCGGAGGCGCCGACACAACCGTTCCGGTCGCTCAGGCACGCGAGCGGACCCGGTTGGTGCTGGAGGCAATCGGGGTCTGCGCCGGAGATTGGCTAGGGCTCTCGCAAGTTCCAGCCGACGAACTTCTGGCCCAGGCGATCGGCAAGTACCCCGGAACGGACCGTGGCTGGGGACCATTTATCACGACAGCCGGTGACTCGATTGTCCCTCGGGATTCGAACGCTGAGATTGCCCGCGGCTCCGCGCGAGACGTCGCGGTGATTGTCGGATCCACGCATGACGAATGGTCCGCCCTTCGCATGGCATTCCCCCCTGCCGCGCTCCCCGAACCTAATTACATGTCTGCCCTCTCAAGCTTGTCCATTTCGTTGGACACTCTGAAGGCGTACTACGCCGAGCGATCGGAGTCCGAGCAAGGGGCGCAGGCCACGTTCGAAAGCGACTGGCTCTTTGAAGTGCCGACAGCGAATTTGGCTGACGCCCTTTTGGCGGGAGGGTCCCCAGTTTGGCGCTACCGCTTCGATTGGCCCTCTCCCGTGCAGGATGGCTCTCTCGGCGCTTTCCATGCGATCGAGGTCCCATTCGTATTCAATTCTCTCGACGACCCCGCCATGCTTGGAGACACTCCGCCACACTCGATTGCGATCAAGTTGCACGGCGCGTGGGTGGACTTCGCGACGAAAAGGAAAGTGCTCAAGTTCGGTGACGCCGAGTGGGCTGAGTACACGTCGACCGGCAGACAGGTGATGACTATCAATAGTCACTCCGAAGTCGTCGATGACCCCGATACGCGACTGCTTCCCGTTTGGAAGCCGGCACTCACGCACCGCTTGTAGCTTGCTAAGCGGGCGGGTTTTGAACTTCTCGGTAAGCCGAAACTGCCAGGAGATGATGTACGCGACAGAGCGGTATCGGCCAAATGGTCGTGTCGTACGGCTACTGCCAGGCAGATCACACCGAGCGTGATGCGGACACCCGACTTCTTCGCCGCTAACGCGCCCCGAGCCCGTCATTCGACTGGACCCACACGCAATCGTTCTTGTCGATCTCATCGAGCTAGTCTTCAACTAACCCGTAGAAGCTGCTTTTACCGGAGCCCCACGGCCCGAACAATGCAAAGTTGAGATGCCCTTTTGAAGTGGCTACCAGCTCGGCCACTCGACGTGCGTTCGCGCCGTGGTTCAGGGTATCCATCGAAGAAGGAATGCGTCCACCGGAGGTCCTGCTGAGCGGCTCGTCCGGTATTAAGTCTGCCAAGGTCAGTGGTCGAGCGTCCATATGAGTCCTCAGCTTCGGAGCGTAAGCGGTTCATTGGATTACCGATCGGGCCGGTGGTCGTCGCGCCGCCACTATGCATTGTGCAGTAAAACTCAATTGAAACCAGCTGGACACTAGAACTCTGACCCGAGGAAGCGAGGGAGTAGGGAATGGTTCGTTACCAACGAGATACTTCTCGACGAAATCGCGTCTGCTCTTGAATTGGAGACCATATATTCGAGGGCTTGGGACTGGGCAAAGTCGGGACCGAAGCGCCGAATTCAAACGCCGCTCGTCCGCCAATATGTTTAGGTCGCGACGCCAGATGCAGCACGAGTGGGAACATCTGCGTTTCCTCGCCGGCGTCGGCGCACACTGGCAGTAGCGGGGTTCTATCGGCGCGCTAGTCCGCGGCAAGGAGCCGTCACGGTGGCCATTTCACCGCGGGAGATTGGCAATACCGGCGAGTCCCATCTGGGACCTCTCTCTACGCCGCGCGGCGTTGTTGTGGTCCCTGCACGATCAGCGACTGGCTGGGGCCCAGCATCGCTCTCACGGGCCTCCCACAAAGCAATTCGTGCTCAGGCAACCGAACCGAAAGTTGTCGAAGGAGAAATATGACGAGTGAATCTTGTTCCGTTTGCGGCGAAGAGGCTGACGCCGATGAACTCGACCCCCATGGGCACTTTTCATCCGACGACGACGACGACTGCGCAATTTGCGGTGACGAACATCTCGTCGTAGGTAATAAGCCCGATCATGAATGGACCAACGGGATCTGACAAAGCGATCTACCGGCCGATAAGTTCCACGACGAGGCTAATTCCAAGTACATCGACCTGGCGATGCAGGTGATTAGGGAGCTCTGGGTTTCGCTCTCCAGGGCGTGCCCTGGATTCTGACCTTCCGCCGATCAAACGGAGACCTGCAGGAGCACCGGGTTTCGTGCAGCGGCCGAAAGCGGCTGGAGCAGGATGTTACTCGACCGCATCGTTGCCGAGGTTCTTACGGATCCGAGGCAGCACACGATGTCGGACGAATCCCTGTTCCGGCTGCGCCAATCGCCGGACCGATTTGGAAGGTGGCAGGAGGACCACCCCGTGAAGCGTCTGCAGGGGATCGGCGGTGTTGTGGGACGCACGAGGATCATCGACACCGTCTACAAGATCGAGTACATGACGAACGAACAGTCCTACCCACACAACGGCGAACAACTGCGCGTTTCCGGCATCCTCGCCTACCCGTTGTACGTCGCGGAGTGAACCGGCAGGATAGCGACGTCGTGGAGTTCCGTATCGGATCAACGTCACCGTCCAAGGAGTTTACGATGACTCTTGATCAAGGAGTGGCGACCACTGGCGCTGCAATCTTGGCGGCAATCGCCTCGCTTGTCAGTCTTGTTCTTACAATCCGCGCGGGCAGACAGTCTGAAATGCGCGTTGCTCATCGGGCGCGTCTTGACATTTATTTGACGGAGCTGAGTCAGGATATCCACACCGTCATCGCTGGGATAACCATCATTCGAAAGCGCGTAGCCATTGGGTCGGATACTTCGCAATGGCAAGCGACGGCCAAAGCGGCAGGAAATCGGATTGACATTATCCGTAGGAGGACGCGGTACGTATTCGAGGGTTTCGACGAATCGCTTCGGCAATTGGCTCTTGCTAGCGACCACATAGCGACTTACAAGGATCTTCCAAATACGAACGTTGAAGATCTCTTGAAAGCGTACAAAGTAGTTTCGGATCAGCTCAACAAAGCGCTCGCGAGGCAATACCGTCGTGGCATGCCTTCGGGTTGGTTCACTTGCTGGCGTCTTAGCAGGGCGTGCAAATCTGTCTCCGCCGCCTGGGAGGTACGGCCCTCGAAGTAGAGCGCTGGGTGTGCTGGAAGTTGAGGGTAGGTTTGCGAGGCTCAACGTAAGCATGGCGTCCACTGCAGACTTGCGCTCCGTCTGGGGTAATCCGCTCAGCCAAAGCAAGCGGAGTGCAAGTTCCCAAAACGCTCGCCGGCTGGGGCCGCTGCATAGCTCAGGCTGGCTGTTCGCGGTGCTCATGTTCTTCCCGCAGAGAACGATGACGAGGCCACTGGCCCGAATTTGCCTACGCGCCTTATCCTTCCAGTCTGCCGAAGGCTCCTTGATGGACCAGTCCGCGATCACGAACGGTGTATCAGAGTTCTTCGCTTGGCCGACTAGCAGGTCCTTCAATCTGGCGTCGTTGTCGTTGTCGTTGTCGTAGTCGAAGCTGATGAATGCGCGCCGCGCCATGGGATATTTTTCGTGTCGAGCGGGCCGGG
>Ga0123337_10003650_pt1 | contig 16227 bp, 18 predicted proteins | sample frozenSSSSmetaG_FD_89792 | JGI IMG/M metagenome (GOLD analysis project Ga0123337, IMG submission 89792) | Glacier valley bacterial and archeal communities from Borup Fiord, Nunavut, Canada, to study Microbial Dark Matter (Phase II) -... | ecosystem: Environmental > Aquatic > Freshwater > Ice >... | reverse complement strand
TGTCCCTTGCGCTGGGGCTGGCGACGGAGCGGCTGGTGAGCGAACTGTTCGCGGCGCAGCCATGGCTCGGCTGGGTGGCGGTGGCGCTCGTCGTGGTGCTGGTGATTGCGCTCATCGCTATCGTCGTCCGCGAGACGGTGTCGCTGATGCGGCTCAGGGCGCTCGATCGGGTGCGGGCGGAGGCGCTGGCGGTGATCGAGAGCGACGACAACCGCAAGGGTAAGGCGATCGCGGCGGAACTGCTGGGGATTTACGCTGGTCGGGCCGACCTGGCGCGGGCGCGGGGAGAACTCGAGGCCAACGGCAAGCAGGTGTTCGATGGGGCGGAGCATGTTCGCCTGAGCGAGCGGCTGCTGATGGCGCCGCTCGATCTCAAGGCGCGGGCACTGACGGCCGCTTCGGCGCGGCGGGTGGCGCTGGTGACGACGGTGAGCCCGCGGGCGCTGGTGGATATCGCGTTCGTGGTGTTCGAGAGCGTGCGGCTCGGTGGCGACATCGCGCGGCTCTACGGGGCGCGGCCGGGGGTGATCGGCACGTGGCGGCTGGTCGGCGCGATCCTTGCGCACCTGGCGGTGACGGGCGGGCTGGTGCTGACCGATGGGGTGGTAGAGCAGTTGCTCGGCCAGGGGCTGGCGGCGAAGCTCTCGGCACGGCTCGGCGAAGGCGTGGTCAATGGGCTGATGACGGTGCGAGTGGGAATCGCGGCGATGCGGGTAGTGCGGCCGCTGCCGTTCGTTACGATCAGGCAGCCGATGGTGAAGGACTTTATCGCGGAACTGGGGAATGTGCTGGGGGACAAGCGGTAGGGGATTTGACACGACCCTCGGCTGCCGCTGCTGGACTCGCGAGTTCAATCATGGCTGACTTCTGCGATGCTGGGGGTCTTGATGAGCAATAAGCTGGTTCGCAACGAGCAACGAAAGTTGACTGGGACCTTTGTGGACGGTGTTGGTATCGCGGTTTTTGCCGTTGGAGGCCTAAGTCAGCTTGCCGCCATGCTGACCAAGGGCGCTATCGATGCCACAGTTACCGTTTTTGTGTTGGTTTGCGTTGCGGCAGCGCTGGGCCTACATTCTCTTGCAAGAAGCACCCTCCGTGGGTTGGAAGAATGATCGACTTTCAGCAACTACTTTACCTCATGGCACTCCCCGCGGGCGGTTTGGCGCTAGGGCTTTGGGCTATCTACATAAGCAGGCAGACGCCGCAGCAAGCTCAGGCCAACATAGACGAGCGTGAGGCAAGGGAAGAGGAGCTACTCCGTCAGACGCGAGCCCAGTTGGCGACGGTGGAGGCAGCGTTGGAGCGCGCTAATGCCTTGGTAGAGGCCGCGCAAGAGCGGCCAGTCCGAGTGGTGGTTAGAAGCAATAACACCGCTTCCTCACGGGTAGGTCGCAGGTGGAGCCCGCGAGCACACCGTATTCCTGCGGAGTAGTCGAGCAGCTCGTAGGGCTGATGAGCAACGATCGCCATCCTTCCGGCGAACACACCGTTCGCTGGTAACATGCGTGTGCCGTCTTGCGGGTGGTGCCTTGGCACACATATTTAGCCTCAGTAACCAAACGTAACTGAGGGGCTAGGCGATGTTCAAGGTCGCAGTCTTTGTGGGGTCGACGCGGGAGACCTCTTCCAACATGAAGCTGGCGAAGGCGCTGGAGAAGCTCAGCGCCGGGCGGCTGGAATTCAACTTCGTCGATATCCAGAGCCTGCCGTTCTACGACGATACCCTTTGGAACGATCCGCCGGCCGAGGTGCTGCGGCTGAAGCACGAGATCGCCGAGGCGGATGCGGTGCTGTTCGTGACGCCCGAGTATAACCGGTCGATCCCCGGCATCCTGAAGAACGCCATCGACTGGCCGTCACGGCCGTTCGGCGAGAGCGTGTGGACCGACAAGCCGGGCGCCATTGCGGGCGCCACCGGTGGGGTGTCGGGCACGGCGGCGGCGCAGGTGCACCTCCGCTCGATCCTGCCGGTGATCGGAGTGGCGCTGATGGGGCGGCCGGAGATCTACTTCCAGTCGCGGCCGGGGGCGATCGACGATGAGCTCCAGTTCACCGACGAGCGGGTGAGGAGCAACCTCAGCATCTGGGTCGAGCAGTTCGTGCAGTGGATCGGGCGATTTGCCGAGGCACGGGCAGCCGAGCAGCAGGCAGCGGAGCGCATGAGCGCCTGACCTGTGCCTGACATATGACGGTTGCACGAGCACGCTAACGCTTCCGTCCTCCCGGCGCCGGGCCGGACAAGGATGGAGACGAGACATGCCGAACTACCTGTTGGCCTACCATGGCGGCACGACGCCCGAAGGCGAAGAGGCACAGGCGGCCGTGATGGTGGCCTGGAACGAGTGGATGGAAACTGTCGGCGAAAGCCTGCTCGATGCTGGCAATCCGGTCGGCCAGAGCAAGACCGTGAGCGCCGACGGCACCGTGGGTGATACCGAGACTGACGGGTTGACCGGCTACTCGATCATCGAAGCCGATAGCCTCGAAGCGGCGATCGAAATCGCCCGGAGCTGCCCGATCCTCGCCGATGGCGGCAGCGTCGAAGTCGCCGAGCTCGTCGATATGATGGGTTTTGACGACGAAGACGAAGATGAGGACGAGGACGAGGACGAGGACGCAGTGGAAGGCAAGGACGACTGAGAGTCGCCATTCGACGAGGTTTCTGACCGGCCCGTTCCTGATGGAGCGGGCCGGTCTGCTTTTGAGCATTGTGATGCGGGTCGGCGGATGATCTGTTGGCGCACCGATGGCGCATGGGAGGATGGCCGAATGGACGATAACAGCGCGAAATTCGTTGGCTCGATCCCGGACTTCTATGATCGCGGCATGGGGCCGGTGATCTTCGCCGATTTCGCCGCCGACATGGCGCAGCGGGTGAAGGCGCTCAACCCGAAGCTGGTAGTGGAGACGGCGGCGGGCACCGGAATATTGACCCGGGCGATGCGCGATGTGCTGCCGGGACGAACCAAGATCATTGCCACGGACCTCAATCCGCCGATGCTGGAGGTGGCGAAGCGGAAGTTCGCGCGTGGCGAGCCGGTGGTACTGCAGCCGGCCGACGCGGTGAACCTGCCCTTCGACGATGCGTGCTGCGACCTGCTGGTGTGCCAGTTCGGGGTGATGTTCTTTCCTGACAAGGAGGAGTCGTTCCGCACCGCCTACCGGGTGCTGGAGGATGGCGGGCACTACCTGGTCAGCGTCTGGGACAGCCACGCGTTCAACCCGTTCGGCGAGGTGATCCACCGGGTGGCCGGGAGCTTTTTCCCCGACAACCCACCGCAGTTCTATGCCGTGCCGTTCTCATACAGTGCCCTCGATCCGATCAAGGCGGGGCTGCAGGCGGCGGGGTTCAGCGGCATCGAGGTGAGTGTGAACCGGATCGAGAAGGTGGTGACGGACCCCGAGCTGTTCGCGCGCGGCACGGTGTTCGGCAACCCGATGTTCGACCAGATCCGGGCGCGCGACGGCGATCCGGAGGCGGTGGCTCAGGCGATACTGGCAGAGCTGAAGGAACGCTTCGGCACGGAGCCGATGGTGCTGCAGCTGCAGGAGATCGTGTTCACGGCGCGCAAGGGCGCGGTGAAGCGGGCTTGAGGCTCGCCCAAGCTCTGCCCATCGGGCGGCGCGGCGATGGAGCCCGGGCGTGGGGTCGCCCCCTCCACCGGCTTCGCCGGGCCTTTCGAGCACAGCTCTCAAGGCCTTCTCACCTAAAATCGCTCCACCGGAGCGATTTTGCCTGCGGCACGGATCGAAGCCCCTCCCCCGCGACGCGGGGGAGGACCAAGGCGTCCCTCGACTACCAGCTCAGGCGCTTCTCCCGCTGGTCGCGGGCCGCGAAGGCTTCGCGGGCGGCGGCGATGCGGGCGTTGTTGGCGTTGGCCCAGTTGGTGAGGACGGCGATGGGTTCGCGCAGTTCGACGCCCATGTCGGTGAGCTCGTAATCGACCCGCGGCGGGATCGAGGGTGTGACCTTGCGGGAGATGAAGCCGTCCTTCTCGAGGTCGCGCAGGGTGGCGGTCAGCATCTTCTGCGAGATGCCGTCGATCCGGCGCTTCAGTTCCGAGAAGCGCTGCGGGCCGTTGGTGAGCGCGATGATGATGAACATCGTCCACTTGCCGCCAATCTGGCTCAGCACCTCGCTCACCGGGACGATGGCCAGCTTGCACTCCTCGAAGTTGCGCGGCGTGCCATCCTCGAAGCGGTGGGGTTTTGCGGCGACGGGCGTGGTGGAGACAGGTTGGGGCGTGAAGGTTTCCATCGGGTGACTCCGTAAGAAAATGGTGCCGTCTTGTGACGGCGAACCGCAGGCACATACATAGCGTCAGTTACTGACGGTGACTAGGTCTCTGTTGGTGGCCACCTTCACCTTTGTATGCAAGGCAGCAGCAGATGACCCAGCACAGTTCGTCCCGCCCGAAGATCGGCATCATTCTCACCACCACCCGCCAGGCGCGGTTCGGCGACCGGCCGGCCAAATGGGTACAGGATATCGCCGAAGCGCGCGGCGACGCGGACTACGAGATCGTCGATCTGCGGGACTATCCGCTGCCGTTCTTCGAGGCGGTGGGCTCGCCGCGCTTCGTGCCGAACAGCAACGAGGTGGCCATCACGTTCGCCAAAAAGCTCGGGGAGTTCGATGGCTATATCTTCGTGACGGCCGAGTACAACCACACCATGCCGGGGGTGCTGAGCAACGCGCTCAGCTACATCTTCAACGAGATGGAACACAAGCCGGCAGCTTTCGTCGGCTATGGGACGGTGGGGGCGTCGCGGGCGGTGGAACACCTACGGATGCTGGTGGTCGAGCTCTCGATGGTGCCGACGCGGTTCGCGGTCCACATCAACATGGAGCCGTTCCGGGCCATGCTGCTCGATAGCAAGGATTTTGGCGATTATCCGTACCTTGCGCCGACGGTGACGACGATGCTCGACGAGCTCGGCTGGTATGCGCGGGTGCTGAAGGGTGGGCGGGAGGAAGAGGTTCGGGTGGCGGCCTGAGGCTTATCGGGCCGCGCCTTACCCCCACCTAGCTTGGCTAGGCCGCGTGCGGCCAAGCTTCGCTACCCTCCCCACAAGGGGGAGGGAGTTCTGACTGACAGCGGGACGGCCAGTCGTTATTGCTGGCCCTTCCGCAGGTCGAAGCGGTCGGCGTTCATGACCTTGGTCCAGGCGGCGACGAAGTCGGTGGCGAACTTCGTGGTCGCGTCGGACTGGCCGTAGACCTCGGCGAGGGCGCGCAGCTGGCTGTGGGAGCCGAAGATCAGGTCGACGCGGGTGGCGGTCCAGCGCGGCTCGCCGGTGCTGCGATCGACGCACTGGTAGACGGCGTGGGTGTCGTCGGCCGGCTTCCACCTGGTGCGCATGTCGAGCAGGTTGACGAAGAAGTCGTTGGTCAACTGGCCCGGACGGGTGGTGAGGACGCCGTGCTCGGGCCAGCCGGCTTCGAGGACGCGGAGGCCGCCGACGAGGACAGTCATCTGCGGGGCGGTGAGGCCGAGCAGCTGGGCGCGATCGACGAGGTTTTCCTCGGGTGACAGGAGCAGGCGGCCACGGGCGTAGTTGCGGAAACCGTCGGCGGCCGGCTCGAGCGGCGCGAACGAGGCGGCGTCGGTCTGCTCGGCGGAGGCGTCCATGCGACCGGGGGTGAACGGCACGGCGATATCGAGGCCGGCGTCCCTGGCCGCCTTCTCGATGCCGACGCTGCCGGCGAGGACGATCAGGTCGGCAAGCGAGACGCGCTTGCCGCCTGACTGGAACTTCGCCTGGACGGCTTCGAGCGCGGCGAGCACCTTGGCGAGCTCGGCCGGGCGGTTGACTTCCCAGTCCTTCTGCGGGGCGAGGCGGATGCGGGCGCCGTTAGCGCCGCCGCGCATGTCGCTGCCGCGATAGGTCGAGGCCGAGGCCCAGGCGGTGGAGACAAGCTCGGGGACCGACAGGCCGGTGGCGGCGATCTCGGACTTCAGCGCGGCGATGTCGGCGGCGTCGACGACCGGGTGGTCGAGGGCCGGGATCGGGTCCTGCCAGATCAGGTCTTCGGCCGGGACTTCGGGGCCGAGATAACGGACCTTCGGGCCCATGTCGCGGTGGGTGAGCTTGAACCAGGCGCGGGCGAAGGCGTCGGCGAACTCCTCGGGGTGCTCGAAGAAGCGGCGCGAGATCTTCTCGTAGGCCGGATCGACGCGCAGCGCGAGGTCGGAGGTGAGCATGGCCGGGGCGTGGTGCCTGGTCGGGTCATGCGCATCGGGCACCGTGTTGGCGCCCATTCCGTGCTTCGGCGTCCACTGGTGGGCGCCAGCGGGGCTTCTGGTCAGCTCCCACTCGTAGCCGAGCAGGTTCCAGAAGAAGTTGTTGCTCCAGCGCGTGGGGGTCGAGGTCCAGGTGACTTCGAGGCCCGAGCCGATGGCGTCTCCGCCAACGCCGGCGCCGTGGGTGTTCGCCCAGCCGAGGCCCTGCTGCTCGATCTCGGCGGCTTCGGGCTCGACGCCGACATGCGTCGCCTCGGCGGCACCGTGGGTCTTGCCGAAGGTGTGGCCGCCGGCGATGAGCGCGACGGTTTCCTCGTCGTTCATGGCCATGCGGGCGAAGGTGTCGCGGATGTCGCGGGCCGAGGCGAGCGGGTCGGGATTGCCGGCCGGCCCCTCGGGATTGACGTAGATGAGGCCCATCTGCACGGCGGCGAGCGGGTTTTCGAGGTCGCGGTCGCCCGAGTAGCGCTCGTCGGCGAGCCAGGTGCCTTCCTTGCCCCAATAGATGTCGGTGGCCGGCTCCCAGGTGTCGGCGCGGCCGCCGGCGAAGCCGAAGGTGGTGAAGCCCATCGACTCGAGGGCAACGTTGCCGGCGAGGATCATCAGGTCGGCCCACGAGATGGCGTTGCCGTATTTCTGCTTCAGCGGCCAGAGCAGGCGGCGGGCCTTGTCGAGGTTGACGTTGTCGGGCCAGGAGTTGAGCGGGGCGAAGCGCTGCTGGCCTTCACCGCCGCCGCCGCGCCCGTCGGCGATGCGGTAGGTGCCGGCCGAGTGCCAGGCCATGCGGATGAAGAGCGGCCCGTAGTGGCCGAAATCGGCCGGCCACCAATCCTGCGAATCGGTCATCAGCGCGGTGAGGTCGGCCTTGAGGGCCGTGAGGTCGAGCGTCTTGAACGCTTCGGCGTAGTCGAAGCCCTGACCCATCGGGTCGGCGAGGCCGGAGTTCTGGTGGAGCACCTGGATATCGAGGTGGGTGGGCCACCAATCACGGTTGGCGTGGCCGCGGCCCTTGGGGGCGCCGCTGCCGGCGCTTCCGCCGTGGGGGACCGGGCACTCACCGCCATTGCCTTCGTTCGACGCATCCATTTTCGGCTCTCCTGCAATCTGGAACCGTTCTAGTGAACGCAGCCGATTAGGCAAGTTGATTGTGCTAACCGGCGTGATAAGAGACGGTTATGAGTGTGACACTTCGGCAGATGAGCTACGCGCTGGCGCTGGCGGAAAGCGGGCATTTTGGCCGCGCGGCCGAGGGGTGCAATGTGACACAGCCGGCGCTCAGCCAGCAGATCAGACAGCTCGAGGAGGCGTGCGGGGCGCCGCTGTTCGACCGGTTGGGCAAATCGGTTCGGCTGACGCCATTGGGGCGGGAGTTCGTCGAACGGGCGCGGCGGATCGTCGAGCAGGCCGATGGGCTCGCGACATTCCTCGCCGGCAATCGCGGGCGGCCGGAGCGGCCATTGCGGTTCGGACTGATCCCGACGGTGGCGCCGTACCTGCTGCCGGACATCTTTCCGGCGCTGCTGCGCGCGCTGCCGGACCTGAGCTTTGCGGTGAGCGAGAGCCGGACAGACGCGCTGATCGAGGGGATCGAGGATGGCAGCATCGATTTCGCGCTGATCGCCACCGACCTGCCGGCGGGCGGGGCGAAGCTGGTGGCGGCAGAGCTGTTCGGCGACGAGTTCGTGCTGGCGACACCGGCCGGCGAGGCCTTGGCGGCGCCGGTGCGGCTCGACGGGGTGGATGGCGGGCGGATGCTGCTGCTCGACGAGGGGCACTGCTTCCGCGACCAGGCGATTGCGGCCTGCGGGCTCGATCGGGATGCGAGCCGGCGGACATTCGCGGCGACGTCGCTGTCGACGATCGTCGAGTTCGTGGCCAATGGGCAGGGGATCACGCTGCTGCCGTCGATTGCGTTGCGGAAAGAAGCGACGGGCGGGCGGATTGCGGTGCATGCGCTGCACAGCCCGGGAGCACGGCGGATGCTGAAGCTGATTTGGCGCGATGCGGCGCCGTATGCGAGCGTGTTTGCGGAGGTGGCAGAGGTGATACGGGGGGTGCGGGGGGTTGAGGGGCACCTGGTCCCCACCCACAGTGTCACCCCGGCGGAGGCCGGGCCTCGCCTGAGGTAATTCCGCGCGCTGTGCAGCTTGATGCATCTCAGGATGGGTCCCGGCCTGCGCCGGGATCATCGAGTTTTCCTCCCATATTGCTGCTCCGGACCGACGCAAGGCCGGTGCACTTGGCCGCCCCCTCCACCGGCTACGCCGGTCCCCCTCCCCCGCTTTGCGGGTGAGGACCAAGGAGATCGGCCGCGGTCGTTACCTGTGATGCGTTATGGGATCGTCTGCCGCCAGGTGCGGATTTTGACTTCGTCGCCGGGGCGGATGACGCCTTCGCGTTCGACCCAGCCGACGAGGCCGCGCTTGTCCCTGGCGGCCTTGACGAAGGCGAACTGCAGGTCGGGGATGTGGCTGGCGATTGCCGCGCCGGATTTGCGGCAGGGGTCGTTGTCGCCGTCGATGCGGAGGGTGACGCCCGAGGAAAACAGCAGCAGCGTGCGCGGCGGCAATCGGGTCAGATCGGGGACGCCGGAGAGGCAGAGGTTGGCACCGATCCAGGCCGGGTCGAGGTGGGCGATGCCGAGGGTGGCGGCGATTTCGGCCAGTTCTTCGAGGCCGAGGATGGAGACCTGGCGCTCGTTGCGCATCGGAGTGCCGCGCGGATACCACGGTTCGCGCGGGCCGGAGTGGCGGACGAGGCCCTCGTGACGGTCGCCGGCGACGCCCGAATAGGTGAGGATCAACGCGTCGCGCGGGGTGGATTCGACCGCCCTGCCCTCGGCCACGTAAGTGCCCTCGACGCGGGCGGTGAAGGTGCGGGCGGGAAGCGCCTGCATCAGACGAGCGGAGTCGCCATGGCGGCCCGGCGGCGGCGGACGACGGAGTCTGCGGTATAGACGATCAGCGACAGCCAGATCAGCCCGAAGCTGAGCAGCCGGGTGGCATTGAGGTGCTCGCCGAACACCACCAGCGCCAGCACGAATGCGATCGACGGGGCGATGTACTGCAGCATGCCTATGGTGGTGAGCCGCAGGCGCTGCACGGCGAAGGCGAACATCAGCAGCGGGATGGCGGTGCCGGGGCCGGTGAGCATCAACAGGAACAGGGTGTACGGATCGGCGTGCGGGCCGAGATTGCCATCACGGATGAAGGTGAAGACGAGGAAGCCGAGCGCGATGGGCGACAGCACCAGCGTTTCGACGAACAGGCCGGCGAGCGCCGTCGCCTTGGCGGTTTTCCGCAGGTAGCCGTAGATGGCGAAGGTGACAGCGAGGCTCAGCGCGATCACCGGCACGGTACCAAGACCGGCGGCCTGGATGGCAATGGCGATGGCGGCGATGGCGATGGCCACGACCTGGATGCGGTTGAGCCGCTCGCCGAGCAGCACCATGCCGAAGGCGACGTTGACCAGCGGGTTGATGAAGTAGCCGAAGCTCGCCTCGAGCACCTGGCTGGTTTCGACCGAGTAGACGTAGATCAGCCAGTTGGCGGCGAGGAACAGCGCGGCGACGCCCATGCGCAGGGTGCTCGCCGGGTCGCGCAGCACGGCGCGGACTTCGGCGGTGCGGCCGGCGAGCATGAGGATGACGCCGACGAAAAGCAGCGACCACAGCGTGCGGTCGGCCACCAGCGTCGTGGAGCCGACATGGCGCAGCAGGTTGAACAGCAGCGGCAGGAAGCCCCAGAGCAGATAGGCGCCGACGCCGACGGCGAGGCCGCTATCGGTGGCTTTGGACTCGGGGGAACTGATCGACGCCAAGGGGCGGGCTTTCGGGGAGATGGTGCGGCGGGTGTAGCAGCGGGACTGGGGTGGGACAAATGAGAGTTTGTGATTTGCTGCAGTGCGTCTGGTGATGGGGTGGGTACCCGTGTCGCGAGGGTCGAAGACCCCCTCTCCCTAGCTTTGCTACGTCGCTGCGCTCCTGGCGACGCTAGCCTCCTCCAGGGAGAGGGGATTGGAGGCATGGGGCGCGGGGTCGCCCCTCCACCGGCTTCGCCGGTCTCCTCCCGCGCTTTGCGGGTGAGGACCAACGGCGGCGGTGCTTTTTGACCGGGATCAAACCATTGGCGGGCTGGTGCGTTCACACTCGGGTATCCCCAAGGAGAACATCATGAAAGCCAAGACCACCTGGATCCTTATCGCCGATGGCGCGCAAGCCAAGGTTTTCGAGCATCTGGGGCCCGGCAAGGGGCTTCGGGCCGTCGATGACATGAAGTTCGAGCAGGAGCCGCTGCAGGCGCAGGAGATCATGGCGGACCGGCCGGGCCGGTCGTTCGCATCGGCGGGCCGCGCCCGCAGCGCCATGGAGTATTCGTCGGACCCGGTGGCGGTGCGCGAGCGGCGCTTTGTCGAGCACGTCGCCGAGGAACTGGACCGGCGCCTGCAGAAGGGTGCGTTCGACCGGCTGATCGTAGCGGCGGCGCCCACGGCACTAGGTGACCTGCGGCCGGCGTTCAGCAAGGGGGTGAAGGAAACGATCATGGCCGAGCTGCCGAAGGACCTGACCAACATCCCGACGGCCAAACTCGAGGCGCACTTCGCCGAGGTCCTCGCGATCTAGGTGGACGGGCGGCCTCGCAGCAGCGGGGCCGCCCTCCTCAGTCAGTTGCCGTAGCTCAGGGTGCTCAGCACGCGGCCGGCGCGATAGGCGGCGACGGTGGCATCGGCCGGCACGCTCCAGAACACCACCTGCACCGAGCCGAAGCCGGGCTGCGAGTAGTAGAAGTTCTGGAACTCGAGTTCCTGCCCGGCTTCGCCGAACTGGTATTCCATGACGTTCCAGGGCTTGTCGGCGACGTTCTCGACGCGCTCGGCGACGACCTGCACGTCCTTGTCGCCATTGGCGGCCTTGCCGTTGATCAGCACGGCCTTGCGGAAATCGGACGCGGTGAAGGTGGCCTTCTCGGTGATGATGGTGAAGCCCACCTTCTCATCAGCGGAGAAGAAGAGGAACTCCTGGTCGCCCTGCTGGGGCTGGACCACCCAGTCGTTCTCGTCGATGCAGGCCGAGAGCTTCAGGTTCTTGGAGTTGACGGTGTCGCAGGCGGCAAAGGCCGGCGACACGATCAAGGCGGTCGCGACAGCGACGGCGGCGAGCGAGAGTTTGTGCATGATGATTTGTCCCTGCGTGAATACCCCGCCGGAAACATTGGCCGCCGCCGTGCCGTTCGCAAGCCAAATTATTCGGCGGCGACAGCAGTTTGATCGAGCGCCGGGGCTGGACCGGTGGCGAGCGTGAAGCCTTCGTCGAGCCAGCCGGTGATGCCCCCGATCATCAGCTTGACCGGGCGGCCGAGTTCGGCGAGCCGCAGGGCGCCCTTGTCGGCACCGTTACAGTGCGGGCCAGCGCAGTAGGTGACGAAGAGCGTCGCCTGCGGCCATTCGGCCATCCGGCGGCCGGTCATCTTGCCGTGCGGCAGGTTGATGGCGCCGGGGACGTGGCCGGCCTCGAACATCGAGGGGCTGCGGACGTCGAGGAGCACGAAGTCGGCCTCGCCCCGGCTCAGGGCATCATGGGTGTCCCAGCAGTCGGTTTCGAACGAAAGCTTGCGGGCGAAGTGGAGGATCGCCTCGTTGGAGGAGGCGGCGGGCACGAGGGTGACGTTGCTCTTCATGGGTTTCACTCCGGTTGCAATGGCGGGATGTTGCCGGAGCGCGGCGGGATAGGGGAGTGGCGGGAATGCCAATATGCGGTAATATCCCGCCATGATGAGCAAACCCCCGCATGTCGCGATCCTCGCCTATGATCAACTCTGCATGTTCGAGTTCGGCATCGCGGTGGAGGTGTTCGGGTTACCGCGGCCGGAGTTCGCGGACCTGAACTGGTACACGTGGGAGATCGTCGGGATCGAGCCGGGGCCGTATCGGGCAATGGGCGGGCTGACGGTGGACGCGGCGCACGACCTCAAGCGGCTCGAAGCGGCGGACCTGATCGTGGTGCCGGGGTGGCGCGGGGCGAAGGCGCCGGTGCCGGACGACCTGATCGAGGCGCTGCGGGCGGCGCATGCACGCGGGGCGCGGATCGCGACGCTCTGCTCGGGGGTGTTCGTGCCGGCGCGGGCCGGGCTGCTCGATGGCAGGCGGGCGACGACGCATTGGCGCTATGCCGAGACGCTGGCGGCGGAGTGCCCGGCGGTGACGGTGGAGCCGGGGATATTGTATCGCGAGGACGAGCGGGTGCTGACGGCGGCTGGCTCGGCGGCCGGGATCGACCTCTGCCTTCACATCGTGCGCAGCGACTTCGGGCGCGAGGTGGCCAACAGCGTGGCGCGACGGCTGGTGCTGCCGGCGCATCGCGATGGCGGGCAGGCACAGTTCATCGCGCGGCCGGTGGCGAAGGAGCGGCGTGGGCGCGTCGGGCCGTTGCTCGATACGCTCAGGGCGCGGCTCGACGAGGGGTGGACGATCGCGAAGATGGCCGACCTCGCAGCACTTTCGGAGCGCAGCCTCATCCGTCACTTCCGCGACGCGACGGGGATGAGCCCGCTCAACTGGCTGATCGCCGAGCGGGTGGAACGGGTGAAGGAGCTGCTGGAATCGACGCGGCTGGGGCTGGACGAGATCGCGAGCGCGGCAGGGTTCATGAGCCAGGAGACGCTGCGGCACCATTTTCGGACGAGGACCGGGGTGAGCCCGACGGCGTTTCGGCGGGCGTTCGCGGAGGCCTAGCGGTAGACCTCGCGGCGGTTGGCAACGTTGACGACCATGACCGTGAGTACCTCTTCCTCGAGGCGAACTATGATCCTGACGTCTCCCACCCGATACCACCAAAGGCCAGCCAGGTCATCGACAAGTGCCTTGCCGAAGCGCTTCGGGTCATCGTGGCCCTCGATGCGGTCGCGCAGATAGCGCAGCACCGCAGCGCGCTCGGCACCACCAAGCGCCCGCAGGTCCTTGCGAGCTTTCGGTTCAAATTCGACTCGCCAAGTCACGGGTTCGCATCGAGATCTTCAGCGAACTCAGCCAGCAGTTCAGACAGTGGGATGCCTTTGCCGGGGTTCCTTAACCGCTCGACCGCGATGGCGTAGTCTTCCATTTCCTCAAGCTTTTCGAGGATGGCCTCGCGGGCAAAAGAGCTCTTCGTGCGGCCGGTCTTTTTGGCGACGGCGTCGATACGGTCCTCGACACCGGGCGGCAAACGCAGAGCTAGCATGGCGGTTCTCCACAGATGCTATACATGTATAGCATCGAAGGTCGCTGTTCAATCCTCGTCTTCGTCGCCGCCGCCCTCGCCCTGCCCGGTCACGGCCTCGAGGAACTCGATCAGGATGGGGTTGAAGAGGTCGGGGCGCTCGAGGTTGGGGAAGTGGGCGGTGTCTTCGAGGACGACGGCGAAGGCGTTCTCCAGCTCTTCGCTGAGGTCCTCGTGGCGGGCGACGATATCGGGCATGTCGAGTTCGCCGACGATCAGCAAGGTGGGCGCGGTGATGGCGCTGAGGTTATCGACCGCGTCGTCGCGCTCCTCTTCGTCGCTGAGCTCGGGGTGGTTGAGGTGGATGGCGTTCATCTTGAGGAACAGGTCGCGCGGTTCGCCCGAGACGCGGCCGGATTCACTCAGCGGGCCATCGAGCCAGAGATGCGCTTCGATGCGGTTGACGGTATCGAGGTTGCCGCGATCCCGGGCGTATTCGAGCGCGTCCTCGAGGTCGGCGGCGTCGTCCGGGATTTCGCTGTCGTCGGCGCCGGTGATGCCGGTGCCGACGAGGACGAGGCCGACGGTGCGCTCGGGATGCTCGATGGCGAAATCGATGGCGAGCGCGCCGCCCATCGACGAACCGACGAAGATGGCGGCGTGGATGCTGAGGCTGTCGAGCACGGCTTCGAGATCGACGAGGTGGTTGAAGGGGACGTCCTCGGTCTCGGTTTCGCCGTAGCCGCGCCGGTCGTAGGCGATGACGTGGTAGCCCTCCTCGGCGAGGTCGTACATCTGCCCGGCCCACATGCGGCGGTCGGTGACGCCGGAGTGGAGGAAGACGACCGGCATGCCGAAGCCATCAGCTTCGCCGCGGATGACGGCGCCGTCGAACGGAATCTCGAAGGGGGAGGACATGGGGGGCTCCGCGCTGGAAAGCGCGGGGCTTAGCATCTGGCGCCGGCAGTTGCCAGACCGGCAGAGTTCGCATTGGTGACGCGGCGGCGACGGGTGCCCCTGCCCTCAGCGGATGGCGACGATGAACAGGCGGGGGAAGCGGAGCAGGACTTTGCCATCGGTGGTGCGGGGGTAGGCTTGGGCGATGTGCGCGAGGTAGCGGGCGAGGAATTCTTCGCGGTGCTCGGGGGTGAGCGGATCGACGAAAGGGCGGAGGCCGGTGCCCTGCACCCACTCGACGATGGCCTCGGGGCTTTCGAGCACGTGGTTGTAGGCGGTGTGCCAGATATCGACGCGGGCACCGACGGGGCGGAGGGCATCGTAGTAGGTGCGGACGGGGGGCAGCGGCAGGCGGGCGGCGTCGCGGAGTTGCGCCGCCCAGGGGCCTTCGGCGGCGATGTGGCGCATCAGTACGTGGCTGGGCTCGGCCATGTTGTCGGGCATTTGCACGGCGAGGACGCCGCCGGGCGGCAGGGCTGCGAGGACGCGGGGGAGTTGGGTCAGGTGCTCGGGCACCCACTGGTAGATGGCGTTGGCGAAGACGAGATCGGTGCCGGGCTCGGGGGTCCAGGTGTGGGCGTCGGCTTGGGCGAAGGTGGCGGCGGGGAGGCGCTTCCGTGCTTCGGCCAGCATGTTGGGGGAGTTGTCGAGGCCGGTGACGTGCGCTTGCGGGTAGCGCTCGGCGAGAAGCTCGGTGGAGTTGCCCGGGCCGCAGCCCATATCGACGATGGTCTTCGGCGCGGTGAGCGGGACTTGTGCGAGCAGGTCGCGGGCGGGACGGGTGCGCTCGTCCTCGAACTTCAGGTAGGTGGAGGGGGACCAGTCGGACATGGGGCGCCTCGAATGCGGTGTGCGCGAGGGAATAGGCGACGGGCCGGGCGGCGTCCATAGGGCGCGGGTCAGCCGAGGTAGATGCGCAGGTTCTTCAGCGAGTAGACCGGCAGGAACGGGATGAGCACTGGGACGCGCGCGGCGTAGGCGAGATAGGCGGGGTTACCGGCGTAGCGTTCGGCCTGCTTGAGTTCGAGGCGGCGGGCGGAGCCGAGCATGATGAGCTGGATGCAGCCGAGGCCGATGAGCGCAACCAGCCAATCGAGCGGGGCGCGGTAGTGGCCGAGGCCGGTGATGAAGGCGCCGAGCCAGAACAGCATTTCGCCGAAATAGTTGGGCGAGCGGACGAGACGGTAGAGCCCGGTATCGATGAAACGCTCGGGGTGGCGCGCCTTGAAGGCGGATTTCTGCGCATCGGCGAGAGCTTCGATGCCGAGGCCCAGCGCCATGACGGCGAGGCCGATGACCACGGCGATGCGGCTGGGCTCGGCGGCGGCGTTGGCCATTAGCAGGTGGACCGGCGCGAGCATCGCGACGTAGAGCGCCGCGACGGTGACCCAGATGGCGAGTTTCAGCCAGCCCTTGATGTGTTTGCCGCGCTGGAGCGACGCCTGCTGCTCGCGGGCGAAGGACGGGGCGCGCTCGCGGCCGATGAGGAACAGGCCGAGCCTGAGGCCATGGGCGAGCAGCATAGCGTCGGCAAGGATGATCCAGGGGTCGAGCCGGTCGAGGTAGAACAGCGGCATGACGACGGCCTGCGCGGCGATCGAGAAGGCGTAGCCGAGGCTGACGAAGTAGTCGACGCGCCTGAAGCCGAGGGCGGAGATGGTGAGCGCGAGGATTGCCGCAATGGCGAGGGTGGGAAGCGGGAGGGTCATGGAGGGCCAGTGGCGCAACACCTGAGTGGCGGCAGATGGGTATTAGGCAGTCCCGAGCCTCTTCATCAAGCTGTCATTCCTGCGAAAGCCGGGACCCACGCCCAAGCCAGCGCAGTTTTCGAGT
>Ga0123337_10003649_pt1 | contig 16231 bp, 12 predicted proteins | sample frozenSSSSmetaG_FD_89792 | JGI IMG/M metagenome (GOLD analysis project Ga0123337, IMG submission 89792) | Glacier valley bacterial and archeal communities from Borup Fiord, Nunavut, Canada, to study Microbial Dark Matter (Phase II) -... | ecosystem: Environmental > Aquatic > Freshwater > Ice >... | reverse complement strand
TCACATTAAAATTTTTGACAAAAGAAGACATCACATCAATAGGATTTTTAATATTACAACCGATGTTATTACTGTCATAAAAATGTGCACTTTTTAACAGCGCAGTAACTAATGGTTTTAATTCCCAATTGGTCTTAAAGTCATTGGCCAGCGGGATGATGATGTTATTTTCTATATTGCTGTCTATCACATAATAGACAAAGGTTCTGTAAAGCTTTCTCACCACATGTCTGGCAACAATATCTTCTTTGGCAAAAATCATGTTGATAAGATCGTCGGTTTCTAAAGCACCATTTGCACCGGTCTGACCAGTGATGACCGTGTTGTTAAAAAAGGATGAAAAGGTTTTGTTGTTTTGGTCGTGGTCACCCGGATTAAAAAAATATTTGAGATTAGCATAATCAATTCTCCAACCGGTAAGTACTTTGGCAGCTGCTTTCACATCATCTTCCGTATATTGACTGTCAGGTGTTTTTCCCAATGTAAAAAGTTCCATCAATTCACGGGCATAATTTTCGTCAGGAGCGGTCTTAGTGTTCACATAACCGTTTAAGTATATCAGCATGGCAACGTCTATGGTCACAGATTTCACCAATGTCTTAAAGTTGCCAAGACAGTTGTCACGCAACATTTTATGATGATTGTAAGCGATAATCGGACTGGCTACATTTTCTACTTCTGTTGCAAAATGGTTGTGCAGAAATAAAGTCATTTTTTCTCTGATATGCCTGTCAGGTCCTAGTATTTGCTGCATACTCCATGAATATAAAGAAGCTCTTCTCTGAGAGATAAAATCATTGTTGTCTGGCCCGTTTACCCAGGTTGCTCCAGAAGCAATGTCAGGATCAGTTATTCCAGTGGTGTTATATCCATTCACCGGCGGATTGGGTGCTGTTGAAGGTATATTCATAATATAATCTACCGCATCACTCATAGTCATTGTTTTGAAAAAATCCACATCTGCTTTTGTAAAGCCAAATAAGGCTCTCCTCAATAAATGTTTAACCTGTGTCTCGCCCCAAGTGCCGGAATAATTAACGATACTGCCCACACCTAAATCGAGTTCAGGTATGGTTTGGTTTTGTAATTGTTCTACAGGGGTAGCCTTTGGTCGCTCTTTGTCGTTTATAACATCTGCGATAAATTGTCTGCGCTGCATAATATTTTAGGATTAATTGTATTTTGACTGATAAATGTTTGAATAGTTGTCTGCTTGTTCAAAAGTATAGGATTCTTTCATTTAAACCGACAAACGCTTCATTATAATCTAAAATATACTGTGCATAAATCAGGCCATTTTAGTACAACACAGACTTGAATAAATAGATATGTAAGGCATTCCACTTTTCTGTACAGGTAATAATACTTAGCGTATAAGTGCCAATCCATTTACATACAAGGGGAAAACAAAAGAACATTTTTTTTGCTTTATCTCAATAAAGTGAGGGTGCCTTTATACACATAAGAAGCACCGTCATTACCGGAAGCATTCAATTTGTAATAATACAGACCTTCTTCAACCGGCTCGTTTTTATAAGTGCCATCCCATCCGCCCAAACATTCGTTGCTGATAAAAATGCGTTCGCCCCAGCGGTTATAGATTTCCAACTGATAATTAAAAATGTATTGACCTTTTGGTGCAAAAATTTCATTAAAGCCATTGCTGTTCGGTGAAAAAGCATTGGGGACAAAGAGCGATGATTTAGGTTTAACCCTAATCTCGTTGGATATACTAATAGATGGAGCGCCGGCTCCAGACAATGTTTGTTCTGTGCCTATGACGCGGTAACGGTACTGTTTCATGCAAAGATCTGTTGCAGATATGTCCATAAAGAAGGTATCATTAGTGATTTGTACAGTCTCAAAAACATTGAGTTCATTTAATCTTTGGACCTCATATTGTTTTACACCGCCTGCCCATTTTACATAAGCATTCCACTTTAATTCCGGGGCGTTGAAGCTGCCATCCGACATCGATTGCAGGAGTATATTGCTGCTGATAATGGAGGCTGAACTTGTATCACCGCAGTCGTCTGTTACCCTGGTAAAATACTGATATTGGAATCTGTCTACACTCACTTTTTTGTCATAAAAGTCTGTTGTAAGGATTCCGAATGTTTTGATTTGTGTGCCTAATGTATAGTTTTTGTAAAGTAATACATCCTGATAATTACTTCTCCTGTATTTGTCGTTTAATTGCCATTTTACATGTATGGATGTATCATCATCAACAGTAACAAAAACAATCTGTGGTGAAGGAAGTGTATTCGTCCATACTGCTTTTGCTTTAGCAGAATCACTCACCGATATTTTTTCAGCACTACTTCCGTAAGCCGTTACCCGGTAGGCATGTAAGGTTTTACAGTTAATACCAGAATCCAGATATAGGGCGGTCTGCCCGTTCACTATGGCTATTGAATCAAAAACTGCAGGCGAGTTGATATTCTGCCTCCATATTTTGTACGACATAACAGGCCAACCAACATAAGGAGTCCATGTTAGTACATTATGGTTAATGGCACCCAGTGCGCTGGTATGAATGCTGCAATGTTCGGATGAACTGCTTAAATCAGACTCTGCCTGACAATAATTAGACTGCGTGACTTTATAACATTGACTTTTTTTGATACCGTAATCTTGATCTTGAGTTTGCAAAGAATCCTTTTTAAAAATCTGCTGGATGGGCGTCCAGCTGCCATTTTCAAAATGATAAAGAGTATAATGGTCAAAATCAGCATCATTACTTATCTGATATCTGATGTCAAATTCATGGTCATTAATGGCAGAAACATTATCAAGGGTAATAACCGATGCAGCAAGTGTATCTGCTACATGAATCTTTGACTGCAATCTGAAAGTATCAGTACAATCCAGTGAGTCTGTGACAACAAGTTCAATATTCAGGTCACCTTTAGCAGGCCTATAGGTACTGATGTCTGTTTCCGCTTGATTTACTTTCCATATATTCTTATGTTGTCCCAATTCAGAAGAGCTTTTATTTAGAATATACAATGAATCTCCAAGGCATAATTTGTCTTTAAAGGATACAAATTCTGCGGTCGGTTTAGATATGGTGATCAATTGTTTCATGGTATCATAACAATTGTTGTTATTTTTAACCATCAGGAAAACCTGATACTGACCTCTGTTCTTAAATTTATGAGTGAGTTGAGTCGATTTGAAAGTATCTGAACGGATAATCCATCTCGGAATTAAAGTTGCTGAAGCAATATTTGAAACCGATTGTTGAGTGAAAATGACTGAATCATCCAGGCAATGTGAGTTAAACTGGTATTCTGCTTTAGGTTTTCTTAATACCAATACGGAGTCTTTGGGAATGATTACTACTGTGCAACCACCGCTGTCTTTTAAGATAATTTTTGGAAAATAAATTCCGGCTTTAGTAAATGTATAATCCACATTTTCGGCAACAATGGTTTTTCCATTTCCAAAATCCCACTCTGCAGTTGTTTGCAAATTGCTTTTGATTTCAAAATGAGCAGCAAAAGGTTCGCAACCTTGGGTACTGCCAAGTTTATAGCTGCCATTTGGTCCCCCTACTTGAATGGCTTTTTTTACTACAGTGGTATTGGTGCAACCAAATCGATTGCGAATGGTGAGACTTACATCGTAGGTGCCCGGTGTTGTGTAAATTTTACCGGGGTTGGGAATATTAGCCGTGGTACCGTCGCCAAAATCCCAAGAATAATCTGTGATGGCATTGTTTTTATCTACAATACATTTTTGGGTAAACTGAGAAATAAGGGGAGGGCATACAGCCGAGCGGTTGTCGATGGTAAATTTAGCCAGTAATTCCGGCTGAGAAACTGCAACATCCACCTGGTCATTAAATGTACAACCAAGTGCATCAGTAAGTTTGACTTTAACAAAAAAGAATCCTCCGGTCTCATACACATAACTGAATTTGTTTTCGGTTATTGTATTTCCGTCACCCATGTTCCAAACCAACGACGCAGGCAAGTAGGTAGAAAGGGAGTCGATGACCATTTCAAGTTTAACGGTCATCACATCACATTTTATATCTTTGCTGGCGAAAATATAAGCTTTAGGGCCTGAGGGTCTTATTTTAAATACTTTGGAGGATAAACAACCATTAATATCTTCAACGAAAAGTTCGACATGCACAATGGTATCACCGTTTTTTGGCATGTTTTTAATGGTGAATTCAATCACGGAGTCAGTATTGGATGCAGGAATAATAGAATCTTCATCCTGTATTTTCCAGTATTTACGTTTGATTTTGTAAGGTGTATTGGGTGAAAAAGAATCTTGAAGATTGATTTTTAAAGGTAAACATCCTTTCAGTGGCCATACTTTGCCACTTACTGCCGGTCCGGCAATGGCCACTGTGGCACTGGATTCAAATATGCAACTCCTGACATCCCAACCTGTATGTTTGATGACGAATTTACCCGGTTGTGTAAATGTATATAAAAAGGAATCGGTACCACCTGGATTTAAGTTAGAAGTATCGGAATTGCCAAAATCCCAATGTGAGCGGTTGGCCTTGGTCTGATAATTAAAAACGGTATAGGTTACCGGGGTGCACGTTCCGGATACCTTTACAATCTTCATTGTGGAAACACTTCTTGGAAGTGAAATGAGTTGCTCAACGGTGTCGGAACATTTGCTTACATTATTATAAGCAATGACCGTGTAATAGACCTTTTTAAAAGGGGTAATTCTTTGTCTGATAAATGTATCCTGAGAGGTGGTTTTGCCATCCGGTAAAATCCATTTGAAAGACGTTGCCAGAACACTATTGTGTTTGAGTTTAGCAGTAGGCATATTGCACGTATCAAAAGTGTAAATAAAGTCGGCGGCCGGACCATTAAGCTTCACTGAATCCATTTTTGCCATTGTATCCCTGCAATGGTTGTTTTCTGTAATGAGGAATGGGGTTAGTGTTTTTGGGAAATCACGCGTCCTGGTCTGAAATGAATCTGCAATTTTACCGGATTCAGTACCGAACAACCATTTCCATGTATCAACTTCTTTGCGCAGATTCTTGGGAGTCGTATTGTAAAAAGTAATGTATTCGTTATTGCATAGGACAGTTTTGCTCATCCGGAAACTTGGGGGTACTTTATGACCCACATACACCACCTCGGGGATAGAATCTATACAGCCAAACGTATCCATAATGGTTAATGTCAAATCAAACTGACCTTCCTTAACATAAGTAAATTTTGGAATGGGTAGATTGGATCTTGAGCCTAAGCCATCATCCCATATATAGGTAAGACTTGTTGGAATCTTGACCTTTGAGGTATCAATGATAACTGGCGTGTAGGGTTTGCAACCGCCATCGTCTACAAATCTGAATCCGACCAGAAGGTTCTGAACAACAATTTTAGGATATTGGATGTATTGTTCGCAACCCACATCGTTTTGAAGTAATACAAACACATCGTAAATGCCTGGCTTCTCAAAATAATACGCAAGTGAATCTACTTTTGTTATCAAATTTTTTCCATCGATAAACCATGTCCAACTCACAATGTTTTTTTCAGGAGCTTTAAATGTTGTGTTTAAAAAACCAATGCAAGACAGGGTGTCTTTGACCCATATAACTGACTTGGGCTTTTCAGACACAAGCATTTTTTTAGTCACACTGTCGGCGCATCCCATTCCGGAAATTTTTAGTTTGACATTGTATGTACCGGTTTTAGGATAAATTTTGGGAGGATTGGCAAGAATGGATTTGGTGCCATCACCGAAGTCCCACAAGAAATCTACATTGGCGCCAGCCGGAGTACTATTGTTCTTTAGTTTTGGGTCGAACGGAATACAACCGGCTAGTTTATCGGCTGTAAAATCACTTTTTAACGGATCGAATGTGACGGAAAGGGGGAGCGTCTTTTTATTGCTGCAACCTTTCGCCGTGGAAGCCACCATCGTAACGGTATAATTGTTGGCCAGGTTGTAAAAGTCAACAGGATTTTGATCCGTAAAGGTATTGCCATTCCCCATATCCCATTGGTAGGTGGTACTATTGGTAGATGATTTATTGACGAAATTGACTTTCAGGGGGGGGGCGCAAGTATATTTGTAAACAATGTTAAAATCTGCCTTAGGTGAAGCATTAATCGTTACAAAACCCGATTTTGCAACCACATTCTGGCATCCAAAAAAGTCTCTGATAGTTAATTTGACCGTGTAAAAACCTGCGAGATTATAAGTCTTTGTAACATCTGTTTTTGACGACACAATATTGCCATCGCCAAAATCCCAGGTAGAACTGCGTATAGTGGTGTCTCCCAGCGTTGTTTTATTTGAAAATAATATGGCATCCCCGGGACAATATTCAGGTTTAGCAATACTGAAATCAGCCACAGGATTTTTTAGAACTTTGATGATCAGGGAATAGGAACTGAAGGCCGAACCGTCTGATACGGTAAGTTCCACTTTATATGAACCGGCTTTTGTGAAAGTATATTTGGGGTGCTGAACTGTGGAGGTTCCTCCATCACCAAAATCCCATGCCCATGAATTAATAGGGCTTGAAGAACTACTGGGAGAACTGATATCGTTAAAATTTGTAATCATCGGCGTACATCCTGTCAATGAAGAGGCCGTGAATGTTGCTGTAAGACCCAGCACATCCGTTAATTTACAACATAAAAGCAGTATCAGTAATAGTTTTGGTTTCAAGTAGGCTTTATAGATGGTAAGACACAATAAACAGTAAATAGTGGCATGAAACTTAAATATTGTGTAAAAGTAATGTTTTTTTTTGATTTTCCAAAATGAAAAAACAAATTATTTAAGTACTTATTTACCTCTCTAATGTATTGATTATCATAAAGACCCTATTCAAGAAGTATTTCCATCAATTTTTCAAAACTGAGGTAGGTATTTGGACCGTATTGCGCGGATATGCAAAATGTGTTGTGAGCGCTGTTAAACCTATGCTCTATAAAGATATTTCCATATAGACACGCAGGCTCATTTTGGTTTGCATTCAAACTCATTTCGGGTTTTAAATAATGCCTGTGAATGGTTAGCTTTAAGCCGGCGTCAAAAATTTCATGTCTTTCGTCGCTCAGGTTGATATAATAATTGTTTTTCAACATCACCCGCATGAAATAGTCCATCATAAAATCGAGGTCTTCGATACACAGTACATTCGGGCTCCATGTGATGCGCGAAAAGGCCGAAGAATGTTCATATAACAGATCATCAGAACCCAGACCAAAAACCTCATTTGCATAGCTGCCTCTCAGCATTTCAAGATGGATATTTTTGTCTTTTTCTATCCATTGTTGATAACGCGAATTAAAAGTTAGGGTTCTTAACAATATTTTTGTATGCATTATTTTCTGAGTAAACAATTTAACGTGAAATTGTTTAAGATATTATTTTAACAATATTTTTTCCTGTGAAAATGATCATTATTAATTTAAATAAGATAAATGAATATTACGTTTTGGGGTGCAACCCGCCAGGTGACAGGCAGTATGCATATGTTAACCTTGCAAGATGGTTATACGGTTCTGATTGATTGTGGACTGGATTATGAAAATAGAAAAGATTTTGAAGAAAATAATCGCAATTTCCCTTTCCTACCGGAAGAGATAGATCTTGTGGTGTTAACACATGCCCACATTGACCACTCGGGCAATCTGCCCAATCTGATCAGACAGGGTTATAAGGGCCAAATTCTTTGTACCGAAGCGACAACTGAATTGACTAAAAATCTACTGCTGGACTCTCTGAATGTGCAAATGATAGAAAGCAATAAAAAGCGCAATATCAGAAAAGGCGGTAAGCGTATAAAGAACGTAAAAAGCAATGCCAGACAGCAACAATCCATGCTGTATACCAGGGCTAATGTGGATCAAACCAATGATGCCATGGTGGGACTTGAATTCTATAAGCCTTTTGAAGTCAACGAAAATCTGACATTGGAGTTTTTTGAAGCCGGACATATTCTTGGAGCAGCTTCAGTGAAGTTTACAGTAAAGGAAAATGGGGTCACTAAAACGATTGGTTTTACAGGAGATTTAGGTAACTACAATTCAAAACTGGTGAAAGATCCACAACCCATGAATGGGATTGACTATCTGGTAACCGAAAGTACTTATGGAGGGCGTTTGCATTCCGACCTTACAGATGCCGAACAAATTCTGCTTGAATACATTACCAACACCTGCGTTAAATTTAAAGGAAAACTGGTGATACCTGCATTTAGCGTGGGAAGAACACAGTCCATTATTTTTACCTTTAACCAATTGTATGTCAAGGGACTTTTACCAGATATTAAAATATTTACCGACAGCCCACTGGCTATCAGAACAACAAAATTATATGCCAGCCATATCCGTAATCTGAATGAAGAAGCTCAGGAGTTTTATCGCGCGCATGGAAACTTATTTGCGTTCCCTGAGCTTTATTCCATTGAAAATTCAAATGACAGTCAAATGATTAGTATGTTGCCGGAACCCGCAGTGATTATATCAGCCGCGGGAATGGTAGAAGGCGGCAGGATACAGGAGCATGTCAGAAACAATATCAGTGATCCTTACAGTACCATTTTGATTGCAGGTTTTTGCGCCGAAGGTACACTCGGGCACGAACTTCTGCAGGGTAAACCGACAGTTAAAATCAATAAAAGAGACCGGCAGGTATATGCCAAAGTTGCACGCACAGACGCCTTTAGCGCGCATCCCGACCAAAATGGTTTAATGAAATATCTGGAAGATGTGAATTATAAACAACTAAAGAGAATATTTCTTGTACATGGGGATATTGAAAGTATGACAAACTTCAAAAAACGCATTAATCTGCCCTCTGTTGAAATGCCGGAAGAAGGAAATATTTACGAGCTTTAATGGCCGTATTTTTCCATTATTTTTTTCTCCTCTTCCTTGATTAAGGAGTCCTGATTCAGAATCATCTGATCTACCTGTTCCATTTCTGTTTGTTCAACTGAGTCCTGTGTTTTTTCACCCATTTCTTTTGTACCTGATTTGCAGGCTGTAGAAAACGTACTCAGCAAAATTAAAATGACGAAAAAAGGTTTTTTGTGATCAAAATATATCATACCTCAAAATAAGGCAATTATTTTGTTCCTGACAAATTTTCAGCTTAGTTTTAAATGGCCAGTTCAATCATTGGATCCCAGAATAATGCTTTAAATTTCGCTACCTGATCATTCCTGACCTCTATACCTTCCATTTCTAAAAGCTCTTTCATACGCTCGCCACCGAAATGAGCCTTGGCACTGAGCAAGCCATTTCTATTCACCACCCTATGCGCGGGTATAGTGCCATTTGTCTGGTTCAGAGCCCAGCCAACCATACGTGCAGACGACCTGGTACCAAGGTATGCAGCTATAGCGCCGTAACTGCTTATTCGTCCTTTGGGTATCAGTTTGACTACCTCAAATACATTGTGGAAAAAATTTTCATTTGTCATTTTTGTGTCAGCAAACTTTTTTGGCAAAATTATTGTCTGTATATTATAAAAAGAATAATATTTTTGCATGTATAATACAATGAGCATATCAACAACTTTCAAATCCGCATTGATTTTGTGCCTGGGCGCAGTCCTCAGCTTACCTGCCATCGGACAACAGCCAAAGCCACAAACAAAACCGAAAGCACCTGCCACTGCTGCTAAAGCGGGCACCCAAAGCAAGCCGGCGACAAAACCCGGAACTAAACCTGCTGCGAAACCGGGACCTAAACCTGGTGCAAAAGCTACAACGACGGCTAAGAAGATTAACAATAACAATGTTGGAAGAGCCAAAGGATTTTATGCCATTAAGGTAAAAATGAAAGGATTTAAAAACGTACCCCTTTACCTTGCAGATAATTTTGGAGATAAACAATATTTCAGGGATACCTGCAAATTAGATGCAAATGGAGTAGGCGTGTTTACTGGCAATCCTAAATTACAGAGAGGAATGTATATGATTGTATTCCCTCAGATGGATGGATATTACGAACTGCCTATCACAGATGATCAGGAATTTTATTTTGAAGCGGATACATCATTGGATGAAACCCGGATAGTAGTTACCGGTTCAAAAGAAAATGAGGCTTTTGTTGCTTATCAGAAAAACAGAGCGATTTTTGGAAGAAAACGTTATGCCATGGATCAGGAATATAAAAGAGCTAAATCCTTAAACGATGAAACCAGAATGGCTAGCTTAAAAGTAGAGATTGATACCTTGGAAAAAAGGGATTTGCGTTTCAGAGATGCTTATAAAGCCAAAAATCCTACACATTTACTGACAAAGCTTTTTACGGCATTCCAGGCGATTAAAATTCCTGAAAACATAGATTCCATGCAGGAATATTCATATTTCAAGACCCACTACTGGGATAATGTTGATTTTAATGAGTCGGGTTTAATCAGGGCTCCTCAGGGTTTACTGACTGCAAAATTGAATGATTTTATCGATAAGGTTTGTTTTCAGGATCCGGACAGTCTGATTCAGGCTGTTGATTTTACGATTAGTAAAACAAAACCTTATACAGAAACACAGAAATATTTTATACAATTCCTTACTAATAAATTTCAGGATAGGAAAATCATGTGTCAGGATAATGTGACCGTGCACCTGATTGATAAATACTATTGTAAAAACTTTGCCTGGTGGTATGACGATACTGCGGGTAAACGCAAAATGTGTGAAGAAGCTAAAAAAGCGATTCCAACCATGTGTGGTAAAATTGCACCTGATTTGAATATGGCAGATACAGCGGGTAAAATGCACAGGTTATATGAGAATATGGGAAAATTTACTATCATTTTCTTTTATGATCCTACCTGTGGACATTGTAAGGAAGTCATACCTGTAGTGAGTGCAGTGTTTCAAAAACACAAAAACAACGGTATAAAGGTCTATGCTGTCTCAACAGAAAATAAATATGATGAGTGGCGCGCCATGATGAGGCAAAGACCGGATTTGCAGGAATGGGTGAATGTATGTAAAACAGACAGATATTATCCATGGCCTTTAAATAAATACGATTATAATATCCAGGCAAATCCGACTATTTTTATCATAGATGAAAAAGGTAAGATACTTGGCAAAAAAATAGATGAACATCAATTGGAGTATTTCCTGGAATCCTTAATGTTTGAAAAAGGACTGATAACGACAAAACCAACTCCTCCAACAGAAAAGGTTGAAGAGCCTAAGCCTGCTGAGCCAGCAGCTCCTAATACACCTGGAGATGCACCGAGCGGTACCGAACATTGATAAAAAAGACACAATATTAAAAACACCCAGCGTAGTTCTATGCTGGGTGTTTTATTTTTACAAGGAGTTGTCTTATGCCATAGAAGGTGGGTAAGATTCGGACAGCATTTCTCTGCTTCTATCCGGATGTTATGTCGTTTTCTGGAGGAGGAGCATGTCTCTCAGTAAGATCTGTAGTCACTTTTGTAAAACCAATGACATTGCCTTTGTCGTCATGTAAGGCCGTGATACTGATGATACCCCAAAAAGTGGCGCCGTCAGACCGCACTCTATAACCTTCGTGATGTGCGCTGCCTTTGGTCACGGCTTCTTCAATTAGTTTTTCAGGTAGCAGGGATTGTCGGTCTTGTGGCAAATAAAATATCCTGAAGTTCTGTCCAAGAATATCTTTTTCCTTATAGCCTTTAATACGTTCTGCACCATTGTTCCAATTTAAAATCGTGCCATCGCGATCCAACAGAATAATGGCATAATCTTCAACCTCTGCCACCATTTTGGAGAAACGCTCTATCTGTTGCAGTTTTTCTTCAAGGAGATTGATAGATTTTGTTTTGATTAATACTTCTTGTTTAATCGTCGTGATATCTGTGGTAAAACATCTCGTGTGAATGGGTTTGTCATTTTTCCAGTAGACATCTGAATTGATCAATACATCTTTAATTTTGCCATCCTTGCATTTCAGTCTTGCCGGGTAGTTAATTAAACGTTCTTTGCTGATAAGGCGGGTTAAAATATCTTCAATAATTTCGTTATCTGCATGGAATTTGCTCATGTGCATGCCTGCATATTCATCTCTATCATATCCCAGCAGGTCGAGTTCTGCCTGATTCGCCCAGATTAAAATACCACTTCCATTGACAAAGTGTATGGGTAATGTTGCATTTTCCATGAAATCAATAAGTTCTTCATGTTCAAAATTTTCCAGATAATTCATGTTTAGTTGATGCGCAATAATAAGCTTGTTAAACTATAATTTCTTATACAATTTTACTTAATAGTTATATGGTGTTCCTGCATATTATATGTCATTTGGCTTCATTGTTGGGAGGCGGTAGTAGCGACCCATCATACCATCTATCTATTGAAATTTAAATAATGTTTTACTGCGTTCATAAATGGCTTCAAATTGGAATTGTAAACCATAAGTGAAAAAGGGTCCATTATATTTTCCTGATGCAAATGATACCCTGGTACCCAAACCTGCGCCTAACCATAACCACCAGTTGAGTTTATAACTGGCATTAAAGCCCAGTTCAACGGGAATAACCAGAGAATTGGTTTTGCGTGTAAATTGACTGTTGTTGTAATATTTATCCCAACCCATACCTATCCCGACGCCTGCCGGAATCGAAAATCTCCATTTGTGATTGTTGAAAAAATAATACTCACCTTCCAAATTCACGTAGGCCATTCCAAATTTGTTGAGTACAGTATTCGCATCCGTGCTGCCCTGAGCCGCTGTCGGATTGTCAAAAATGGTCTTCTTTTTATTAAAAGTGGTGTAGAAACCTAAATGGATATTGGTGCGTTTATTATACAGATAACCTAATTGGGCGCCATACATTTGCAATTTCAGGTCGCGTATAAAACTGTTTTTTCCATCAATACCTATCACCAGCGTTTTATTCTGTTTCAGGTCGTAACGGATACTGTCGTACATATGCCTGATCTGAGCATGCAAACTACAGGCAGACACAACAATTAATAAGACAAGAAACTTCCTTAACATGACTTACAAAAATAAACGTTAAAATGTCGTGAATATTGGGTTCTTAGTCACAGGTGTTGTTTATAATGGAATCAGTTTTTGTAATCTGCTCATGATCAAAAAACAATGGGGGCCAAATTGCATTCGCAATAGATCGAAAATATCCGGGAAAAGGATTTATTCATCCCGATGTCTTAAAGATTTCACCCATTTTTTTGTCCGCCTGTATATTTCACCCGTTTTCCATTGGATGCCATACGTGAAAAAAGGGCCGTTATATTGTCCTGAAGCCAGAGATAATCTTGTGCCGATTCCGGCGCCCAACCAAAGCCACCATTTAAGTTTATAACTGGCATTAAAACCGATTTCCAGCGGAATGACGGTAGAGTTTTTCTGTTCCAGAAATTTTGTGTTTGTAAACAATTTATCCCAACCTACACCAATGCCTATACCTGCAGGAAAGGACAGACGCCATTTATGGGAATTGTAAAAATAGTATTCACATCCAAGATTAAAGTAAGCAAGTCCATAAACAGTAAAAATGGTATTTGAATCTGTGCCGGGGCTCAATGCCGTTGGGTTTTCGTATATCCTGTTGGCATTATCTAGGGTACTGTAATAACCGAGATAGATATTTGTGCGCTTGTTGTAAAGATAACCGGCTTGCAACCCGAACATCTTTAAATTTAAATCCCTGATAACGCTTTGTTTGCCGTCAAGACTCAGAAAGAATGCACCCGGTTTTTGTTTCAGGTCGTATCTAATCGTGTCAAACATATGTTTAACCTGGCCCTTTAGATTTAAAAAGGCCATGAAACAGAAAATAAATACCTGTTTTTTCAAGATTGCAGCAAAAATAAATGGATAAATCCTTTTAATCACCGCATCTTTGCCACAGGTGTTGTTTATAATAGAAATTCTCTCCGTTTTACTGACCTTAATCTACTTGTATTTTGCTGCAAAAAAGAATGCATCTGCCTGGATTTTTGGTGTAGTAGCTTCGATATTAGGGGCTTATATGTTCTTTGAACAACATCTTCCCGGCAGTGCCGTATTAAATATTGTATATGGGGTACAAGGTATCATTGGGTATATCAACTGGAAAAAATTTATTTCTGATAAACAACCTGCGTACGATTTAAAATGGACATCTCATATCTTTTGGATTTTATCCTGCATCATGCTTTCATTGCTTGTATTTAAAGGTCTGATGATGTTGGATTACCATGATTTTTTATATGCTGATATTTTGCTTGCCATGGGGAGTATCGTCGCCACTTCGCTAGAAATTAGAAAAGATACTTCATGCTGGTGGTATTGGATGGTTTGCAATATCGCTTATGCCACACTTTATCTGTGGCAATCACTTCAAACCGGTCAGACTTTGTATCTGTATGCTTTGTTGATGTTGGGTTTGGCTATTTTCTCTTATGCGGCAAAAAGAGCCTGGGAGAAGGTGAAAACGATTTAAACACAGGTTCAAAAGAATGAACCAAGTGCAAGTTTTAAACCCAGAATAAAAAATATGGCACCCGAAACCTGGTTCACATGTTTTAACACCTTTGCCGTGATCATTTTCTTAAGCTTGGAGGCGAAATGCGCAATCAGTATTTCCACAACAAAAATGCTGACCAGACTAGCGGTAAAAAACAGCACCTTGTCGGGTATGGTATAATTGTACCTGATGGTAAGCATGGAACTGATGGCCAGCCAACTGAAAAAGTTAACCGGATTGAGCACATTGAGCAGAAAACCATTAGCAAAATAATAATAAGCATTGTTCTTTTTGGGCTCAATGTCTTTTCCTTCCTGAACCTGAGGTTGCGCTTTTAATATCATATAAAGACCCATAAGCACCAGAATAATACCTCCGCAAACGGAAATTGTAAGTTCATATTTCTTGAGGAACAAGGCAAATCCATGACTGAGTATCCCCAATGAAATGAAGATGATATCGCATACTACAACGCCAAGGGCTATGAATACGCCTGATTTATAACCGTGTTTCAGGCTGTTTTTGATGAGTGAAAAAAAGACGGTTCCCAGCATCAGGCTTAAGACAACGCCAGTCATCAGTCCCTGCCAAATACAATTAAAGACGTGCATATAAATGTTATTTTACCTCCCTGAAAATTATTTTAATAAAAACGTAAAAACAAGGATTGCAAATTATAACTTTGCACTGGATTTTTATGAGTACACGAACAGAAAAATTTAACAAGGAAATGCAGAGGGAACTCGGCTTTATCTTTCAGTCGAAAATGCACGACTGGTTTGAAGGCGCCTTTATCACTGTGACAGAGGTGAGTTCAAGTCCTGACCTTGGATACATTAAGGTTTACCTGAGTATCTATAATGTCAAAGATAAATCTGCCACCATGGACTTGGTGAATCTGTTTAATAAACATATCCGCAAAGAACTTGCAGGTAAAATCAGGAATTCTGTGCGCATTATTCCTGAACTTCATTTTTTCGAAGACAACAGTCTTGAAAAAGTAGTGAAGTTTGAAAAGATCTTCGACCAATTGCGCGAAGAAAGGGAAGCTCGCGAGAAAAAAGACAATTAAGCCGGTGGCACACACTAATACAGATGTTTTTTCGGATACCCTTGGAAAACACTCCAGGTTCAGGAAAGCTTACATTATTCTCACACGTTCACTTTTACTGAAAAACAATATCATCAGGAAAGAGATTATGCTGTGCGGCAGGCGCAAGAACAAGATACAGCATGTATTGTATCCCGGTTTTGGAATGGGGCAGTTACTGGGTTTATTTGTCAGGCAAAAATCTAAATTTAATGTGCTGGCCATAGACAAGAACAGCAAAATGGTGGTACAGTCTTCCAATTATTATAAGAACGAAGGCATTAAGAACATTTATTGCCGCACCGGAGATATCTTAACTTTTCATCAGCCACAAACCTTTGACCTTTGTCTGGCCATTAACCTTTTGAATTTTATTGAAGATGACAAAGCCGCACTGAAGAGTATGTTTGATTCTCTGCGTAAACCGGGCATGTTATTGATTTTTAATTCCAGTAATTACGCGGATAAAAAGGATAATCAGGTCAATACAAATGTATATAAAGACCAATGTTATAGAAACGGATATGGTTTGATGGAACTAAAACACAAACTCCGCGATGTTGGTTTTTCTAAGGTAAAAGGTCGTTATGTTTATGGAACGCCTGGTATTATCAGTTGGAAACTCACCACAGGATGGCCTTCTCAGATGGTCAAGATTTCTAGATTGTTTTTTATTATACTGCCATTGTATTCCATTATTTG
>Ga0123337_10003648_pt1 | contig 16232 bp, 19 predicted proteins | sample frozenSSSSmetaG_FD_89792 | JGI IMG/M metagenome (GOLD analysis project Ga0123337, IMG submission 89792) | Glacier valley bacterial and archeal communities from Borup Fiord, Nunavut, Canada, to study Microbial Dark Matter (Phase II) -... | ecosystem: Environmental > Aquatic > Freshwater > Ice >... | reverse complement strand
GCCCGACTGCTGGATACTCGACCGGGCCACCGTCAAATGGCATCGCCGGAAGTTTGTAGTGGTTGGCATCATGGACCTGCAAAGCCGAAAGTTGCTGGCCTGGGAAATTGTCAAACCGCTTCAGCCAAAGCCGGTTGCCGCTTTACTGACCGCAACCGTGACTCGTTACGGTATCCCGCCCGCGCTGGTGTTTGGCGTGGATAAAGTCTTCCGTAGCCCGGAGGTGCAGGACATTTGTACGCAACTTGAACGCTGGCCGCTCGATCTGCGGCATGGAAAAGTATCCATCACAATCTTCATGCGCAGTCTGTGGCGCAACCTGGAATGGGAAGGTTTAAGCTGGCGCGATCCCAGTGACGAAGCCGAATTTCGCCGGCTGATAGCCGACTGGTTCGTCTTGTATAATAGTAAGCGGCCCCATCAGGCATTGGGCTACGACACTCCTGATCAACGCTGGCAGTCGACGCATACCCAACCTTCCTAATCGTACCCGTTTCCACGACTCCCCGGAGGCATTGGTATAGATCCTTCTTTTTAATGAGCCGAGGTAGCGTAGCGGCTCTACTCAAAACGTGTTATTTGCTTTACGTAATCTACCTCTCGATAAGTGTATTGGCGAATCCGTTACCAAACCTGGTCTCTGCACCGACTCAGCGCAATACACCTCTTTCTTCATCTGTTTGAGTGTGCTGGAAGAATCACCCCGCAAAAAAGCCGCGACCAGATCCACCTGTCGCGGCTTTTTTATGCTGATGAGTGTACCGACGCAATCACCAGTTTTGAAATTTATTCACGTCAGATAAACATGACACCAAAGTTCATAGACAACAGGCTTGATATATGGATAAGCAACCTGACGCTATGAATTTGTGTTGCTGTGCCGTAGCCCAATCATTTTTAAAGGGTAGCCTATGAAATTGACAGCCGAACATTTGCACGAGATTCTCAACGGCCAGTTCGAGTACAAACTCATTGAGGAACTGGCCGAAGCGGGTCAGTACAAAACGGCATCGGTTGGGTCGTATCTGATCCGGCCGGGGGAGTTCATCCGTTCGGTTCCCATCATTATAAAAGGGTCGGTCAAAATCCTGCGCCCCGATCCCGAAGGCCGGGAAGTCCTGCTCTACTACCTCGGCGGGATGGATACCTGCGCCATGTCACTGACGTGCTGTTTGAGTGCCAAGCAAAGCGAAATCACGGCGGTCGTGGAAGAAGAAACCGAGTTCATTGCGATTCCGGTTGAGAAAGTGGACGAGTGGATGTGCCGCTTTTCAACCTGGAAGCAGTTCGTCTTTCAAACCTACCAGAAACGGTTCGATAACCTGCTGGCGACCATCGACGATGTTGTCTTCCACAAATTGGACGAACGCCTGCTGACGTACCTACAGAAAAAGATTACCAGTTGTCAGTGCAGCGTACTGTCGATTACCCACGAAGAGATTGCCCAGGAACTCGCTACCTCGCGGGAGGTCATATCCCGCCTGCTGAAGCAATTGGAAAAGCGGGGTCACCTCAAACTGATGCGCAATAAGATCGCGATGTTGCCCTGATTTCCTGCTTTTGTAACTTTTATCACGGAAGTCCTTGATGCCGGAGTCGTATTTCGCTTAAAATTTAAGTGCATATGACATCCTTACAACTGGCGGGCTTCTCGGCCTCCATTCTCATTGGGGTCAGCCTGGGCCTGATTGGCGGGGGCGGCAGCATCCTGACGCTGCCCGTGCTGGTTTATCTGCTGGGGTTCAACCCCGTCGTCTCCACGGCGTATTCCCTGTTTGTCGTCGGCACCACCTCATTGGTTGGCTCTCTCAACTATATGCGGCAACAGCAGGTCAACTACAAAGCCGCCATCCTGTTTTCAGTCCCTTCGTTCGTAGCGGTCTACCTGACCCGCCATTACCTCATACCGGCCATTCCTGATCCCGTTTTCGTCACGGACAGTTTCGTTCTGAGCAAAAGCGTCGCGATCATGATCTTTTTTGCGCTGGTCATGCTGGTGGCATCGGTCAGTATGATCCGGGACGAAAAAATGCCGGATCAGCCCTTGGCCAACGCCTTCCGGTTCAACGTGCCGATGATTGCCTTCGACGGTATTCTGGTGGGTCTGCTGACGGGCATCGTGGGGGCAGGCGGTGGTTTTCTGATTATACCGGCTCTGGTACTGCTGGTTCGATTACCCATGAAAATGGCCGTGGGAACGTCCCTGCTCATCATTGCCGCCAATACGCTCATTGGTTTTTGGGGTAGTATGGCCGACCTGCTCATTGACTGGCCCTTTCTGCTAAAATTCACGTCGCTTTCTGTGTTGGGTATCCTGCTGGGCACGTATCTCTCCCGGTTCATACCGGGCCAAAGACTAAAGAAAGCCTTTGGCTGGTTCGTGCTGATGATGGGCGTGTACATCATTAGTCGGGAGGTGTTTCTATAAGCGGGCATGGGTGATAAAAGTCACTGATCACGGTTCATGCCCGATCTACTTTTGTGGTAATCAACCGACATTCATTAAGCAATATAGACTATGTTTTTTCAGCATATTTATGACAGGAGTCTGGCACAGGCCAGTTACCTCATTGGCTGCCAAAAGACGGGCGAATCCATCGTTATCGACCCCAAACGGGACGTGGATACCTACATCGACATCGCCAAACAAAATGGCCTTCGCATCACCCACGTCACCGAAACGCACATCCACGCCGATTTTCTGTCGGGGTCCCGCGAATTAGCCGCCCTCACGGGTGCCGCGCTCTACCTGTCGGACGAGGGCGGACCGGACTGGCGCTACGAGTTCGACCACATTGGGTTGAAAAACGGGGACGTCATTACCGTCGGTAATCTCAAACTGGAGGTACTCCACACGCCGGGCCACACGCCGGAAAGCATTAGTTTTTTGCTGACCGACAAACCCGCTTCGGCCGAACCCGTTATGCTATTTACGGGTGACTTTGTTTTTGTGGGCGATGTGGGTCGTCCTGACCTGCTCGAAAAGGCAGCGGGACTGGCCGGTACGCAGGAAGCCGGTGCCCGGCAGATGTACGAATCCCTGAAGAAATTCAGTGCTCTGCCCGATTTTCTACAGGTGTGGCCGGGTCACGGAGCCGGGTCAGCCTGTGGGAAAGCCCTGGGAGCGGTGCCCGGCACGACGGTTGGCTACGAGAAGATCAGGAACTGGGCGTTTCAATACGACGACGACCCACAGGGTTTTGTGAATTACCTGTTAGCCGACCAGCCGGAGCCACCCCGGTATTTTGCCCGGATGAAAACCCTTAATCGGGTGGACCGCCCCCTGTTGACGGAAGTACCTACGCCGGAGAAACTCACGGCGGAGGCTGTCAGGGCCGCGCTCGACAAGGGCATCAAACTGATCGATACGCGCAACAAAACGGCTTTCGCCGAAGGGTTTGTACCGGGTAGTGTTAATATTCAGGGTAACAACGCGTTTGCCACCTGGATGGGCTGGTTTGTGACCTACGAGGAGCCATTTATGCTGGTCGCCGACGATGCCCAAATCGAGGACCTTACCCGTAAACTCATGCGCATTGGCTTGGACAAGGTCTATGGCTACGTAGATGACGTAAGTACGCTGGGTATCGACCTGCAAAAGAGCAATATCATCGACATCGACACGGTCAAAACGTACCTGAACCGCGACGACGTGCAGGTAGTGGATTTGCGGGGGGCATCCGAATACAACAGCGGGCACATCGAGGGGGCCGAAAACGTGTTCGCGGGTACGCTGCCCCAGCACCTCGATCGGATCAGCAAAGACAAGCCGGTTGTGCTCTACTGCCAGGGGGGAGACCGGGCCACCATCGGCTACTCGCTCTTGGCCAGCCACGGGTTCGACAACATAAAGAACTACTCGGCCAGCATGAGCGAGTGGGTCAACAAAGGCAATCCGGTGGTAACCGAAGCCATTGAAGCCGCCGTCTGATTGCATTCATTTGCTTTAAACCCCTGAAACGATGACCGCCCCCGCCCCAACCGGACTCCGGCAGAACTGGCCTCAATTCACGCTGTTGGTGATTATCAACGCCTTCGTGGGCGGCATGGTCGGGTTAGAACGGACCATGCTGCCCCAGTTGGCCGAGTCGGAGTTCGGTATCCGCTCCAACACGGTGATCCTGTCGTTCATCGTCGCGTTCGGGCTTGCCAAAGCGGTGTCTAACTACGCGGTGGGTCTCTGGGCCAACCGCGTCGGCCGGAAAAACCTGCTCGTTATCGGCTGGGGAATAGCCATCCCGGTCCCATTTCTGCTGATGTACGCCACCGAATGGCAGGGGATTGTGGTGGCCAACGTCCTGCTGGGCATCAATCAGGGGTTGGCGTGGAGCAGCACGGTGGTTATGAAAATGGATTTGGTCGGGGAGCGGCAACGGGGATTGGCTGCGGGCATCAACGAATTTGCCGGGTATCTGTCGGTGGGGTTGGTTGCCTTCCTGACCAGTTATTTAGCGGCTCAGTACGGGATTCGGCCCGTGCCGTTTTATATGGGTGTGGTGCTGACGGCGCTGGGATTCGCGTTCAGTCTTTTTTTTGTTAAAGATACCGCCCGGTTTGTCAGGCAGGAAGCCCAACACAGTACGGTCCCCCTGCTCCGCCATCCGTTCTTAGACACGACCCTCCGGCATCGTTCGATCAGTGCCGTCACGCAGGCGGGGTTAGTCAACAACCTGAACGACGGTATGTTGTGGGGACTACTGCCGCTCTTGCTGCTATCTAAGCAGTTCACCGTGGCTGAAATCGGTTTGCTGGCGGCTATCTACCCCGGTGTCTGGGGCGTGGCGCAACTTTTCACCGGACCTTTGTCCGACCGGTATCCCGTGCGGATGATCCTGTTTGCGGGCATGAGTCTACAGGCACTCGGCATTGTCGCCTTGACGAAGGCCGGTACGTTTCCCGAATTTGTCCTGATTAGCGTAAGCTTAGGCATTGGCACAGCATTGGTTTACCCCACGTTCATGGTAGCCATCGCCCAGTTTACCCACCCGCAGCAACGGGCCGAAAGTCTCGGTGTTTTTCGACTGTGGCGCGACCTGGGGTATGCCGTTGGGGCGTTGATGACCGGGTTTATAACCGACCGATGGGGTATCGAGTCGGCCATCCTGTCGGTCGGCGGGCTGACGGGACTGTCGGGCCTTATCACCCTGTTCCGAATGGAACCCGAGAGCGACTGCATCCCGGCGGCCGACGTGAAACACCGGCTGGGAGCGGGGACCGGGTTGACGATTATCGACGTGCGTTCGCCCGAAGAATACCGACATTATCACATCCCGGGTTCAATCAACATTCCGCTCCCGCGACTGGCCGAAACGCGCACGTTGTTCAAACCCGGCGACCGGCTGATTACCACCTGCACCATAAGCGGAGGACGGTCGGTTGAGGGTAGCCAAAAACTCCGGTCTCTCGGCTTCAGCAACGTGCGCTGGCTTTGCGGAGGAACGAGTGAGTGGGCAACCGAGCCGGCAGCCTGACTAACTAAGCCCGCTTTTGGGATACACGCCTGAACGGGCCATCACCCCTATAATCAACCAGAATCATGCAGGAATCAACTAATGTAAACCATACGTACAGCGATGTATCGGCTACTGAATTCAACCAGTTGATGAATGACCGGCCCGATGCCATTTTGCTGGACGTTCGTACCCCCGCCGAAGTTCAGCAGCAGATGCTGGATGGAGCACTGAACATCGACTTTATGCAACCCGACTTCGCGCAGCAAGTTGCCGGATTAGACAAAAATAAAACGTATCTGGTGTATTGCCGGAGTGGAAACCGAAGCGATCAGGCCTGCAAGTTGATGGCGCAGCAGGGGTTTTCTGACCTTTATAACCTCGGTGGAGGCCTGATGAGGTGGCCTTACTGAGGGCTGTGCCAAAAGCCATTCACGATGTGCACATCAATTACCCGGAACATAACCAACCAACAGGCGGATGAAAAAGAACATGGGATCTACCGACCGGATAATCCGGTCGGCACTGGCGATTACCGCCGTCATTTTGTACGCAACCAGGACCGTCACCGGCCCGTTGGGCATCGGGTTGATGGTGCTGTCCGGCATTTTTCTGCTAACCAGTTTGGTTAGTTTTTGTCCGCTCTACATGCTGGTTGGCCTGAACACCTGTCCGGCTAAGCGATAGTTCGACCTACGTCCATCCAATCACACAAAAAACCACGCTCCGTAGCCTACGGAGCGTGGTTTTTTGTGTGTAACAAATGTCACTGACCGGGTTGATTGTTTTGGGCAATTTTGTAGTGATATTAACGCTCAGTTATCGGTAATACCATGAGAATCACCCTTTTTGTCCTGCTAAGCCTGTGTTTAACGGGGTCGGTCGGCTGGTCCCAGTCGGTTCCCCAAAACCTCGACGTCCGGTCGTTCAACGAGACGATGCGCCGGACACCCGCCAGAACCATACTGGATGTCCGAACCGCGCAGGAAGTAGCCGATGGCACCCTGCCCGGTGCCGTCAACATCGACTTTTTCGCCCCTGACTTCGCCCGCCAATTGGGCCGTTTGGACACGACAAAACCTGTGTTCGTGTACTGCGCCGTTGGGGGGCGCAGCAGCAAAGCCGCGCAGCAGTTGCAGCAGGCGGGGGTTAAAACAGTCTATAACCTCTCGGGCGGTATGCAGGCCTGGCAACAGGCGGGCTATCTCACCACCAAAAAGACACGATGATTCAGATAATCCCCGCCCTGCTGTCACTCATTACCCTGCTGGGTTTGCTGGCTGGTCCGGCAACGGCCCAGTCGGTCCAGAACAAGCGGTACGACCGGCTGCTCCGGCTGATGCTCAACAAGTCGGTGCCGACGGTCTCGGTCAACGAGCTACGGCAACCGGGCAAGAGGTTAGTGCTGGACGCCCGCGAACCGGCCGAATTTGCGGTAAGCCACTTGGCCGGAGCCGTTCCGGTGGGTTATAAGCAACTCGACCTGCGGGCACTCAGCAACGTGGCGAAGGACCAGCCCATTGTTGTGTATTGCTCGGTAGGCTACCGCAGCCAGAAAGTAACCCAGACGCTGGCTAAGCAGGGTTTTACCAACGTCAGAAACGTGTACGGCGGCATTTTCGAGTGGGTAAACCAGGGTTATCCCGTCGTCAACAAACAAGGATCTACCGATTCTGTCCACGCCTTCAGCAAAAGCTGGGGTCAGTGGCTCGAACGGGGCCAGAAAGTATATAACTAATCGACTGCCATGAACGAGTACATACAAACGTTTCTGAACGGGTACAGCGGTTACTGGAACTACCTCGTCGACGAGATTATCCACCCCGGCTGGCCCAACTATTTCTACACCCTGATTGGCATTTCGTTGCTGGTCTGGATGCTGGAACTGCTGTTTCCGTGGCGCAAAGACCAGCCGATTTTCCGGGAGGATTTCTGGCTCGACGGCTTTTACCTGTTCTTCAACTACTTTCTGTTTTCGCTCATCGCCTACAACGCCGTTTCGCAGGTGGGGGTGAAAGCGTTTACCGATTTTCTGGGTCTTTTCGGAATCACCAACTTGGTAGCCCTGAACGTGGCGAATCTGCCCGTCTGGTGCCAGTTGCTGATCCTGTTCGTGGTGCGCGATTTTATCCAGTGGAACATTCACCGGCTGCTGCACCACTCGCCCCGGCTGTGGGAATTCCACAAGGTGCACCATTCGGTGGAGCAGATGGGGTTTGCCGCTCACCTGCGCTATCACTGGATGGAAACCGTCGTGTACCGGACGCTGGAATACCTGCCGCTGGCCATGATTGGCTTCGGGCTGAAGGAGTTCTTTATCGTTCACCTGTTCACGCTGGCCGTGGGTCACCTCAACCATGCCAACATTTATCTGCCCATTGGTCGGCTTCGGTACGTGTTCAACAGCCCCCAGATGCACCTCTGGCACCACGCCGAAGAACTGCCGCCCCACAATCGGGAAGGGGTCAATTTCGGCCTGACCCTCAGCATCTGGGATTACCTGTTCCGCACCGCCTACGTTCCCTACGAAGGAAGCCACATCAAATTGGGCTTTCGCGGGGTAAAGCGGTTCCCCAAAACGTTTTTCGGCCAACTGATGCACCCCTTTCGTAAACCTGCCCCGGCAAAACAGGCCAAACCGACAACTGAGTCCCGGCAACCCGTAACCCATCAGCTCTCATGAGGTCCGTTTTCAACAATCCAGTGTTGTGGCTGCTGGTCAGTTTAACCCTGGGGCTGGCTCCGTTCAGCCCCGAGCCGCACGTGGTGGGTAAACTGCGCTGGGTGTTGGGCGGGGCAGCGGGTATGGCAGTCATGGACTGGTTAGATTTGCTGCTGCACCTAACCCCGTGGCTGTTATTGCTGTATGCGGTGCTGGTTCGTATCCGGCCAAAAGTGGGTTTTGCCGGGCGCAAGTGAGTCTGTTGAGGAGGAGACTGACCCGGATACGGACGATTTTTTCGTTGATTCGTGATAGTTGTTACGGAGTAGGCCCCCGAGACGCGTCATCTTTGCCGTATACCAACCGCTTTATGTACTGCCGATGAAACCCGCCGACGATGACCCTCTTATCCGCACCCTGACGCGCAGCTTTTGGGCATTGGCCGGGTTGATCGCGGTGGCGGTGGGTTTACTCAGCGTTGTCTTAGTCCATCAGTGGCGGATGGCCCACCCGCCCGCAGCCGAACCGGTTGCGTTGGCTATTCAGACGCCCAAAGACACCAATTTTGTTAACCTCTGGACGCCCCCGTCCGACTGGCGGCTGACGCGCTTATCGGCTCAGGAGCAGGCTCAGGTGCGCTACGGGCGCGAACTGATTGTCCACACCGCCGACTATCTGGGACCGAACGGGTCGGTGGCGCACCTCTCCAACGGGATGAACTGCCAGAACTGCCACCTCAACGCCGGTACGCAGCCCTGGGGCAACAACTACGCGGCTGTGCAGGCGACCTACCCCAAATTCCGGGAACGCTCCGGCACGGTCGAAGATCAGGTGAAGCGGGTAAACGACTGCTTTCAGCGCAGCCTGAACGGTCGGCCATTAAGCCCCGACAGCCGTGAAATGGCGGCAATCTTAGCTTACATCAAATGGCTCGGCAGTGACGTTCCGCCGAAGAAAACACCCCGTGGGAGCGGACTCTTCAAAGTAAAGGGGCTGAAGCGGGCGGCCGACCCGGCCAACGGGTTGGTAGCGTACACGCAAAAATGCCAAAGCTGCCACCAAGCTTCCGGGGAAGGGCTGCTGATGGCCGGAAACCGCAGCTACACCTATCCGCCTTTGTGGGGAAAGCACAGCTACAACCAGGGCGCGGGGCTGTTTCGGCTGTCGAGTTTAGCCGGGTACGTGCGCTACAATATGCCCCTCGGTGCCACCTACGAGCGTCCACAACTGACCGATGAAGAAGCCTGGGACGTAGCTGCCTACATCAACGCGCAGCCCCGCCCGACCATCGACATCAGCCGCGACTGGCCCAACCTGGCGGGGAAGCCGTTCGACCATCCCTTCGGCCCCTACGCCGACCCGTTCAGCGAACAACAACACAAGTACGGCCCCTTCAAACCAATTAAAGACTGGAAGGAAGCCCACAAAAAGAAGTCAGCCCCGGCACCGTCGAAGCCGCCGACCCAACCCGCAAATCTACCCGCGTCGGCCCAATCGGTTCAACAGGCCCGTTTCTAAAAATTCTATTCTAAACCCTATTGACGTATGCAATCCAGACGTGATTTCTTACAGGCCGGTCTGCTGGCCGGGGTAACGGCGGTTGGCGGTCCGATGATGGACGGTCCGACTGCGCTACCGGTTTCGGAACATACCCGGCCCGACCGGCAAAACAAGGGGGAACCAGTGCCGCCCGCTACCGGAACAATTACGCTCCTGCAAACCACCGATGTGCACTGTCAGCTTCACGCACACGATGAACTGTTTTGGGAAAACAACCAGCTCACGTTTCGCCAAGCGGGGGGGTATGCCCACTTAGCGACGGCCATCGACAGCATCCGACGGAAGAACCCGGCCAACACGCTGCTGATCGACACGGGCGATATGTTTCAGGGTAGTATGCTGTCGGTTAAAACCGAAGGACGGGCCTTTTTGCCCCTGCTGAACGCGCTCAACTACGACCTGTTTCTGCCCGGTAACTGGGAGGTTGTTTATTGCAAAAAGGCCATGCAGGAGTTATTGGGCGGGTTGCAGGCCCCCAAAGTATGCACGAATATGCACCACGACCGGGGGGAGGGCGCGAAAGGCGAACTGATTTTCCAGCCCTACCAGACCATACACCGGCTGGGGATCAAGATCGGCTTTCTGGGCTACACCGACCCGCTGGTGCCCATCCGCCAGTCGCCCCTCTACAGCAAGGGCATCGTCTATACCAAACCCGAAGAAAGCATCCGGGACTGGGTAGATGTACTACGGAAGCAGGAGCAGTGTGACGTCGTAATCGTATTGGCTCACTTAGGCCTGTCGCAGCAAATTGCCTTAGCCAACCACCCCGATGCGGAGGGCGTCGATTATGTTTTTGGAGCCGATACCCACGAGCGGGTCCGCAAACCGATTCAGTGCAAATATGCCAAAGTGGTAGAACCCGGTGCGTTCGGCTCGTTTGTCGGGCGGCTCGACATCGACGTGAACCACGGCAAAGTTACCGGCGAACGCTACGAACTGCTGGAAGTCGACCCAAAAAAATACAAAGCCGATCCGGTGGTGCAGCGCATCGTAAAAGAGATCGAAGCGCCCCATAAAGCCAATATGGACAGGGTGCTGGGTTACAGCACCGAGCCGCTGTACCGCAATTTTGTGGTCGAAAACACCATCGACACCCTCATTACCGACGCGCTGATGTGGAAAATAAAGCCCGACGTAGCCCTGTCGAACGGATTTCGGTTCTGCCCCCCGCGCACGGCCGGACCCGACGGACGGGTCGCCATCACGGAAGGGTACCTCTACGACATGCTGCCCGTCGATGCCACCGTGCGGACGGGCAAAGCCACCGGCAAGCAGTTGGTCGAGTGGCTCGAACGCGAACTTCAGAACGTGTTTGCGCAGGAGCCAACTAAACGGCTGGGTGGCTGGGTGGTACGTTTCAAAGGGATGGAAGTTGATTTCAACGCCTTTGCGCCCGTCAATCAGCGGGTGCAGACCGTGCGCATTGGCGGGCAACCGCTCGACCCCGACCTCACCTACGTCATCTGTGCCTGTGAGCGCGAGGGTGACCCAATCGATATGCTGTGCCGGATGAAGGGGGTGCGCGAGGGGCAAAACACATCAGATTCGCTGCACTCGGTGATGAAAGACTATTTAGCCGCGTTCTCGCCCGTCAGCCCCAAACTGACCCACACGGCCCGCATCCTCGACGGCCCGCAGACGCTGCTGACGCAGGTTTCGGGAGTCGATTATCAATTTTCCTGACGGGCTGAATTTCTCGTGTAACAATTGTCACGGAACCGGGCAAATTCGTGTTTTACCTTAAAAGGGTATGACCCCATTTTTGATTAACAACCTATGAATTTTCTTGATTTGATCCGCCAACCCTGGCCCTGGTACGTTGCCGGGCCGCTCATTGGCCTGACCGTGCCCACGCTGCTGCTGATCGGCAACAAATCGTTCGGCATCTCGTCGTCGCTGCGGCACATCTGCGCGGCCTGCCTGCCTGCCAATATCTCATTTTTCAAGTACGACTGGAAAAAGGAAGCCTGGAATTTGTTCTTCGTAGCCGGAGTGTTGTTCGGCGGCTTTCTGGCGACTTACTTCCTGTCGAACCCCAACGCGTTTGAAATAGCCCCTGCCACCGAAACGGCTCTACGCGGGTACGGTATTCAGGATTTTTCGGGACTGATGCCCGCCGACCTGTTCGCCACGGCTAACCTGTTCACGTTGAAGGGGCTGTTCTTTTTTGTGATCGGTGGGTTGCTGGTCGGGTTTGGCACCCGCTGGGCGGGCGGCTGCACGTCGGGTCACGCGATTATGGGTCTGTCGAACCTGCAATGGCCGTCCTTAATGGCCACCATCAGCTTTATGGTCGGTGGCTTTGCCATGACGCACCTGCTGCTGCCCCTGATTTTCAAACTCGTCAACTAACCGACCAATTATGCAATCAGTACCATCCACAAAAGACCGTCCGTTCAACGAACCGGCGGCTGTATGCGATGCCCCAAACAACCAGATCAAATCAGAAGCCTGGACCGCGAACCTAAAGTATATGTTCGTTGGCATGGCCTTCGGCATCGTTTTCGTCAAAGCAGAAATCATCTCCTGGTTTCGTATTCAGGAAATGTTCCGGCTCGACTCGTTACATATGTACGGCGTCATCGGCAGCGCGGTCGTAGTCGGGATGCTGTCAGTACTGCTCATCAAACGCTTCAACGTCAAAACGCTGCAAGGCGAAACTGTGAGTATCGCTCCCAAAACGTTCCATAAAGGGCAGGTTTACGGTGGCCTGATTTTCGGGCTGGGCTGGGCCATCACGGGCGCCTGTCCGGGACCGTTGTTTGCCCAGATCGGCAGCGGGTTCTTAGTCATTGGCGTCACCCTGCTGAGTGCCATTGCCGGTACGTGGCTGTATGGCTATTTCCGCGAACGATTGCCTAACTAAGCTGAACGGCGGTTAGGATTATTCATCAGACGGCTGGCTTTCGGGTCAGCCGTTTTTTGTTGGCTATCAACTACCGGAATACCCTGTGACAAATGTCACGGATACCGGGGTTGGACGGCGGTAACTTTACCGTATTGACCAGATAAAAACAGACCGATGATGAATTTATTCAAGTCTCTTTTTGGCGGGGCCAAAACGGGACAAATCGCTGAAGGACGGGCGCGGGGAGCCGTCATAATCGACGTTCGCACCCCGGCCGAATTCGCTGGGGGCCATGCTGAAGACGCCGTGAATATTCCCCTCGACACGCTTGAGTCGAAACTAAGCACAATCAACCAGTACCGGAAGCCAATCGTACTGTGCTGCGCATCCGGTATGCGCAGCGGTCGGGCCAAAGCATTGCTGGCCGAGCGGGGCGTTCCCGACCTGCACGATGCGGGTAGCTGGCGAAACCTGACGTAAGCCGCCCGGTCAGTAGAATAGACCAGATTGACATCAGCATCACCCTAAACAATAGAATGATGAACCGGACTGACTTTTTAAAGACTCTAGGATTTGGCGCGGCCTTGATCGGTACGGGGCAGTTCGTGGCATCCTGCCAATCGGGTGGTATGATGCCCGGCATGGAAGGCATGAATACGCCCTCGCCGACGGTTTCAACGGGTAGCTTCACCACGCCCCTCTCAATCCCCGAAACGCTGACGAACCTAACTACGCTGACGGCCAAACCCCGGCAGGCTGTCGTTGGCGGACGAACGATCTCGGCGCTGGGCTACCGGGACGGGCTGTTAGGCCCCACCATTCGGGTGCAGAACGGGCAGAATCTGGCTATTCGACTGCAAAACGAACTGACGGAACATACCAACATTCACTGGCACGGCCTGTTGATTCCGGCCCTGATGGATGGGCACCCCGACCAGATGGTGAAGTCCCAGGGCACGTTCGACTACCAGTTCAGCATCAACCAGCAGGCGGGCACCAACTGGTATCACCCGCACGTCCACGGCACGACCGGCAAGCAGGTAACGCAGGGCCTGTCGGGCCTGTTTATTGTGGAAAGCCCGGAAGAAAAAGCCCTCAACCTACCGGCAGGCAGCCTGGAAATTCCGCTCATCCTCCAGGACAAACGAATAAAGGCGGGCGGCATCGACTACAGCCCGACCATGATGGAGCGGATGAACGGCTACTTTGGCGACACGATGCTGGTCAATGGCACGGAAGGGTCGTTTCTGAACGTGGCTACCCGCTACTACCGGTTTCGGGTGCTCAACGGGTCCTCAGCCCGGATGTATAATCTGGCACTGAGCAACGGACAAGCATTTGCGGTCATTGGCTCCGACAACGGGCTGTTGCCCAGACCAGCGTCCGTAACCGAGTTGTTGATCGGGCCGGGCGAACGGGTCGATCTGCTGATTGACTTTTCGGGTCAGGCCCTTGGATCGGAGGTTTTCCTGAGAAGCAACTCGTTTAGCGGTATGGGTTCGGGCAACGGGCGGCAGGCATTCAACCTGCTCCGGTTCGCCATCAATCGGCAGGAGCCGGATTCGTTCCGGCTGCCCGCTGACCTCGCCCCGGCTCCCACAAAGCCCGCTGCGGCCAAAACCCGGACGTTTGCCCTTACGATGGCGATGCGCATGAACGGGGGAATGCACCGCATCAATGGTAAGGTATACAGGGCTGATGCCATTGAAGAGACCGTTCCGCTGGGCACGACCGAAATCTGGGAGTTTGATAATTCGACCGATACGATGCCCCACGTCATGCACTTCCACGGTGCTCAACACCAGGTGCTGGAACGGACCGGCGGGCGGGGCAGACTGATGCCCCACGAGACGGGCTGGAAAGACACGGTACTAGTAGCGGGGGGCGAACGGGTGAAGGTGCTGACGACCTTCACCATTCCCGGTAAATTCGTGCTCCACTGCCATATCCTCGAACACGAAGACGACGGGATGATGATCAACTTTCGGGTTGCCTGAGTACGATCAACATGTCGTCTCACCAGTAAATAACACGCAAAAACATTCAGGGATACAGGGTGTTCAAAAAGTCTGACGCCCGTTCCACCGGCGAACACCCGGACTTGATCGGGTTGTCTTTACCAGCCTGATTTACCAAATAATCACAGTCTAACGACCAACGTCATGAACGATTTTTTTAGATTCATCGCCAGTCCAACCGGCAGAGCAGTACGGATTGCCGCCGGACTAACCTTAGCCGGTACGAGTTTATTTGGAGCCAATAAGCCAAACCTGCCCCTGTTGGGCATCAGTATGGTGCCACTCACGGCCGGTTTGTTCGACTGGTGCTTGATGAGTCCCTTGGCTGGTAAGCCGTTTCAGGGCGAGGCACTTCGTCGGCAGTTAGGTGTGTGACCGTTGGTGTCTTGTGCCGGGTAAAATATTGCTTATAACAACATCAAACGCCCGCTTCGACAATAGTCTTGAGCGGGCGTTTGACGTTGACACTCATCAGTTCACGCTCTTTACCGGGGCTGATCGGGTGGCAAAAAACCGTATTTCTTATAAATCGCCTGGGCGGGGTCACTGCTCAGGAAATTGGTAAAGTCAGCCCCCGCTTGCGGATGTGGGGCGTTTTTCATCTGCCCGATCCAATACTCGCCGTATTTATTCACCGATTCAGGTATCTCGATCAGCTCGACCGGGTGTTTCAACTGCTTCTGGTGCAACACCTCGGTGATCCAGACCGGCCCCGCGTCCGACTCGTCGTATAACACCCGGACCGGCGCTTGCCGGTGGTGAATCTGGGTCAGAAACGTGCTGCCGTCTTTTACCTTTTGGGTCATAATCTTATCCCGCAACGCCCTGCCCCCGGCCAGTTCATACGCCTGCTCGATCTGCCGACCGATGCCCTCCGTTTTGGGGTCCGGCATACTCACCCGTACGTCGGCCCGCCCTAAATCGGTAAGCGTTTTCACCCCTTTCGGATTTCCTTTCCGCACCATGATGGCCAATTTGTTGCGGCCGTACTGACTCGTGCGGAAAAACCACTCGCGGCTTTCCTCCATGCGTCCCTTACCGGCTAAATACACATCGGGAAGGAGCGAAATGCGCATGTTGCCGATCACGACCGAACCCGTTTTGATCTGTTCGGCCAGAATGCCGGGAGGCAGCGTCTCCACGAAAATGCGTACGTACTGCGGGTGCTGCTTCCGAAAAGCCGCCAGCAATTCATCCACGACCATAAACTGGTTGCCGCCCATGAAAACGACCAACTGGGGGTCGTTGATGTCGCCGTACAGGTCCGGTACGTTGTCGATGCCGGGGACAGTGAACGATACGCCCGCTTTGATCGGGTCATTCCAGGGCGGGTCATACTGGTACGAACGGGGTTTGGGCTGGGCCTGGGTTGTTTCAACGATGCTCATGGCGATCAGGAAAAAGAAAATCAGGTAGTTGTTCATAACGCTGGTGGTTAGGGATGAATAATGGCCCAGCCTTCCTGCTGCCGGATAATCAGCTCGCCGTTGCCACTGGGTACGTAGCTGATGAACGGAAACAGCGTGTCGCGGCTGATTTTTCGCTCCCGCATCGTATTCTCGCACATGGCTAGTGTTGCTTAAAAGGTAGTATGGCAGGTATTTTGTCTTTATGAGATAAACCCTGCCAATTATGATAAAGTACCGTTTATCCCTCACTGATTCAGAACGAGTCGAACTGCTGGCTAAAAT
>Ga0123337_10003647_pt1 | contig 16249 bp, 14 predicted proteins | sample frozenSSSSmetaG_FD_89792 | JGI IMG/M metagenome (GOLD analysis project Ga0123337, IMG submission 89792) | Glacier valley bacterial and archeal communities from Borup Fiord, Nunavut, Canada, to study Microbial Dark Matter (Phase II) -... | ecosystem: Environmental > Aquatic > Freshwater > Ice >... | reverse complement strand
TTTTCATGGAGCGTAATGGCATCCACATTATAGACTTAAATAAAACTTTAACAAAATTAGAAGAAGCTGCTGCTGCGATCAAACAGATCGTAAAATCAGGACGTAAGATCTTATTTGTTTCTACGAAGAAACAAGCTAAAGACATCGTTGCTGAGCAGGCACGTTCAGTAAATATGCCTTATGTAACCGAGCGTTGGTTAGGTGGTATGTTAACTAATTTTGCTACAGTTCGTAAATCAATCAAAAAGATGTCAAACATCGACAAGATGACTAAAGACGGAACTTTTGATGTATTATCGAAGAAAGAAAAATTAATGATTCAGCGTGAGCGTATCAAATTAGAGGCACTTCTTGGAGGTATCGCTGATCTGAACCGCTTACCGGCTGCATTATTTATTATTGACGTTAAGAAAGAGCATATCTCTGTTGCAGAAGCGATGAAATTAAACATCCCGACATTTGCAATGGTTGATACTAACTCTGACCCTTCAAACATCGACTTCCCTATCCCGGCAAATGATGATGCAACCAAATCAATTACATTGATTACTGACGTTATCATGAAAGCTATCCACGAAGGATTGGATGAGCGTAAGCGTGAGAAAGAAGAAGAAGCAGACAAAGAAGCGGCAGCTGCAAAAGCTAAAGTTGATACAGAAGGTGAAGCTAAAGACGACGCGGCAACTCCGGGAAAACGTACCCGCAAGGCTACAGGCCCTGAAGGTGTAGCTGTTGTAGCTGAGCCTGAGGCGAAGAGCGAAGAGTAGGGAGCCTCACCCCGGCCCTCTCCTGAGGAGAGGGAGTAAATAAATTTCATATTAAAACACAGTTTCTTTCTTCCCTCCGCCCAAGGCGGAGGGATTGAGGGGGGCCTAAAGGAAATAACATGTCTACAGTACAAATTACTGCCGCAGATGTAAATAAATTACGCCAGCAAACCGGTGCCGGTATGATGGATTGCAAAAAAGCATTAACCGAAGCTAACGGAGATTTTGAAGCTGCAATTGATAACCTTCGTAAAAAAGGTGCAAAAGTGGCAGCAAGCCGTCAGGATCGTGAATCAAATGAAGGTGTAGTTATCGCAAAAACAACAACCGACGGAAAACGTGGGGTAGTTGTAGAATTCAATTGTGAAACCGACTTCGTTGCCAAAAATGCAGATTTCATCGCCTTTGCAAATAGTATTGCTGATCTGGCAATCGAGAAAAACCCTTCTTCATTAGAAGAATTGGTTGAACTTGAACTGAACGGTGAAAAACTAGCTGATACCATCATTTCCCAAATCGGAAAGATTGGTGAAAAAGTAGGAGTTTCTAAATTTGAATCGGTAAGCGGTGAAAAAGTGATTGCTTATATCCATGGAAATTATCGCCTTGGAGTATTGGTTGCTCTAAACTCTAATCCTGCAAGTGCTGATGAAGTGGGTAAGGATGTTGCGATGCAAATTGCTGCCATGAACCCGGTTGCAATTGATAAAGGTGATGTTGATTCAAAAACAATTGAAAGAGAACTTGAAATTGCTAAAGATGTGATCCGTGCAGAAGGTAAACCTGAGGAAATGGTTGAAAAGATCGCTGCAGGCAAGCTAAATAAATTCTATAAAGACTCTACCTTACTAAATCAGGAGTTTGTTAAAGACTCTTCTAAAACTGTTGCACAGTTTTTAAATGATGTAGAAAAAGGCCTGACAGTTACCGCATTTAAGCGGGTTCAGTTAGGAGCTTAACTCTTAATCCTCTCCAGATTGGAGGGGATTTTTTTTGCCTTTATTTTTTTACGCTATGGATCAAGCACTTATTAATGCCAGCATTTTTACCGGAGAAGAAAGACTGGAAAATAAAGCTCTTTTAATAAGTAACGGACAAATCCATTCAATCACAGATCCTGAACAGATTCCTGCAGGATTCTCAATAACTGACCTTAAAGGTTTGATCCTGGCTCCAGGACTCATAGATCTTCAAATTTATGGCAGCGGCGGTAAATTATTCGGTGCATTGCCGGATGAGGAGGGTCTGGAACAAATGGAAAAAGATCTTCTCAGTCAGGGCACAACCGGATTTTTCGCAACATCTGCAACAAATAGTGATGAGGTAGTAATTAAGGCGATCGATGCCGCTAAATCTTACCGCAAAAAAGCAAAGGGCAATTTTCTGGGCCTTCATCTTGAAGGACCCTATCTGAACGTGAAACGTAAAGGAGCCCATCCTGAAAAATATATAAAAAAAGGAACACTTGCAGAGATCAAAAAGTGGGTAGACCGAGCAGAAGGTGAACTTAAAATGATGACTATTGCGCCTGAACTTCAGGATCAGGAATTGATAGATTACCTCTACTCCAACAATATCATTATTTCTGCAGGCCACAGCGATGCTACCTATGAGCAGGCATTATCCTTTTTAAACAAGCCGGTGCAGGCTGCTACACATCTTTTCAATGCAATGCCGCAAATTCATCATCGTGCTGCCGGACTTATACCAGCAATTTTGAAATTAAAACCTTATACCAGCATTGTAGCAGACGGTGTTCATGTGAGTTTTCCAATGATCGAACTGGCAAAACGCGAACTAGGTGATCGATTATTTTTGATTACTGATGCTGTTACCAAAACAACTGAAGGTGTTTATCAGCATGTATTTAAAGGCGACCGCTATACTATGCCCGACGGAACTCTTTCAGGTTCCTGCCTGACTATGCTCAAAGCGGTTGAGAACTGTGTATTAAAGGTCGGTATACCCCTGGACGAGGCTTTAAGAATGGCCTCCACCTATCCTGGCCGCTTAATTGGAGACCATAGCCGAGGTATTTTAAAAATAGGATGCAGGGCAGATATAATAGTAATAAACCAAGATTTGAAACATCATAGCACATATTTTTCAGGTAAGCTCAACTAAAATATTTTAATAACTTTAAAAAAATTATCTACATGAAGTACAAACGTATCCTTTTAAAATTAAGCGGTGAGGCATTGATGGGTGAAAGTCAATATGGTATCGATATTGACCGTGTTGCTCAATATGCCAAAGACATTCATGCCGTACATTCTAAAGGGATAGAGATTGCTCTGGTTATTGGAGGCGGTAATATTTATCGGGGACTGAGTGCAGAAAAAGCAGGCATGGATCGTGTACAGGCAGATTACATGGGAATGCTCGCTACAGTTATCAACAGCATGGCTATGCAGGATGCTTTGGAGAAAACAGGACTGAAAACACGATTGCTCACTGCTATTAAAATGGAACAGATCTGTGAACCTTTTATTCGCCGCCGTGCGGTTCGCCATCTTGAAAAGGGAAGAATTGTAATCTTCGGTGCAGGAACAGGAAATCCATATTTTACAACTGATACTGCAGCTTCACTTAGAGCGGTTGAGATCAATGCAGATGTGGTAATGAAAGGCACACGCGTAGACGGAATTTACACTGCTGACCCCTTGAAAGATCCGGATGCCACCCGATATGATGAAATAACATTTGATGAAGTTTATAAAAAAAATCTGAATGTTATGGATATGACGGCTTTCACACTATGTCAGGAAAATAATCTGCCTATTATTGTTTTCGATATGAATAAACCAGGAAATTTCATGCGTCTGGTTGAGGGTGAAGCTATCGGTACATTAGTGAAAGGTTAAGAATTCAAAGATTGGGTAAAGCTGAAATGCCTGAGAATAAAGGAAATTAATTAATTTTACAGATCGAACAGATATTATATGAACGAGCTAATTAAGAAACAGCTGGATGATGCGAAGGCTCATATGGAAAAAGCCATTGAGTTTTGTGATAATGAACTGGTAAAAATTCGTGCAGGTAAAGCAATGCCTTCCATGCTCGACGGGATATATGTTGACTATTATGGCACCCCGACCGCTTTAAACCAGATCGGTACTGTCAATACTCCTGATGCACGAACCTTAGTGGTACAACCCTGGGAAAAAACAATGTTGATTCCTATCGAAAGAGCAATTATGGAGGCCAATATTGGTCTGAACCCGCAGAACGATGGTGTCGTCATCAGACTCAATGTTCCGCCATTAACTGAAGAGCGTCGTAAGGACCTTGTGAAAAAAGTGAAAGAAGAGGCTGAAAAAGGTCGGATTGCAGTCAGAAATATCCGCAAAGATGCGAATGAAAAAATCAAACGCTCTAAATCTGAAGGGGTATCAGATGATGAAATTAAAACAGGTGAAGGTGATGTTCAAAAAATAACAGACTCATTTATCGTAAGAATTGACCGCCTGATGGAGGCCAAGGAAAAAGATATCATGACTGTCTGATCTTAAATTTTTTTTAAAATAAGGGGAATATGGCAAAAGCACTATTCCCTTTTTTAATTTTGATGCCATATGAAACTATTAGCAGACTATTTAAAAAATTACAAGGGACTTATTGCCCTGGCTCTGCTTCTGGCAGCAATTAACCAAATCTTTTCACTCCTTGATCCCTGGATCTTCCGAAAAATTATTGATACCTATGTAACCCGTTACCAGGAATATACCACTGAGGAATTCTTTCAGGGTGCAGGCTTACTGATCCTGGCCGCAATGGGTGTGGCAATGGTTTCCAGGATTGCAAAGAACTTTCAGGACTATTATGTGAACGTAATTACACAGCGGCTGGGAGCAAAAATTTATTCAGATGGATTGGCACATTCCCTGGAATTGCCTTACTCAGTATTCGAAGACCAGCGCAGTGGAGAAACATTAGGAATCCTGCAAAAAGTAAGAACTGATACCGAAAAGTTAATAACTGCCCTAATCAATATTGTTTTTACGTCACTGGTAGGGGTTACTTTTGTCTTTGTTTATGCTATTAATATCCATTGGTCTATTGCTGTAGTTTACGTTTCGGTCATCCCGATTCTTGGTGTGATCAGTTCTGTATTGAGTAAAAAAATTAAAATTGTCCAGAAAACGATCGTCAGTGAAACTACAGCACTGGCCGGATCTACCACTGAATCACTTCGAAATATTGAGCTTGTAAAAAGCTTAGGGCTATCCAGTCAAGAGATTAAACGCCTCAGCAATACGACTGATAAGATCTTAAAACTTGAGCTAAAAAAAGTAAAGTATGTCCGCAGCCTGAGTTTTATTCAGGGTACCCTCGTAAACTTATTAAGAAACATGATTCTCCTGCTGATGCTTTACCTGATATTCGCAGGCAGAATCAGTGTAGGCGAATTTTTCTCACTCTTCATCTATTCATTTTTCATTTTCGGGCCATTACAGGAACTTGGAAACATTATCAATATATATCGTGAAACGGAAGTATCTCTGGATAATTTCAGAGGGATATTAAGTACGCCAAAAGAGAAAAAACCATTAAATCCGGCAGTTCTTGGCCGTATTACCAGTCTGAAATTCAATTCGGTTAGTTTCAAACATCAGTCGGCAAACCGATATGCGCTTGAAAATATCTCTTTTGATACGGTAAAAGGGCAAACGATTGCTTTTGTGGGACCATCAGGATCAGGAAAGACAACATTAGTTAAACTTCTGGTTGGTTTGTACCATCCTGAGTCTGGAAAAGTACTTTACAATAATATTCCCGGAACCGATATTGATCTGGATGAACTTCGTGAAAAAATAGGTTTTGTTACCCAGGATACGCAATTATTCTCTGGCACTATCAGGGAAAATCTGCTTTTTGTTCGTCCGGATGCCAGTGATGAAGATTGCCTTCGGGTTTTGAAAAAGGCTGCCTGCCAGAATCTACTTGCCCGGGCAGATAAAGGTTTGGATACAGTAATCGGGGAAGGTGGTGTAAAAGTATCAGGAGGAGAAAAACAGCGTCTTTCAATTGCCAGAGCCCTTTTACGCGAACCAAATATCCTTGTATTTGATGAAGCTACTTCTTCCCTCGATTCAATTACTGAAGAGGAAATCACTGAAACTATACGTGATGTATCAGTTATTCAGGATCATATAACTATACTAATAGCGCACAGGCTTTCAACCATTATGCATGCTGATAAGATATTTGTCCTTGAGAAAGGTCATATCATTGAATCTGGTAAACACGATGAACTGATTGCAGAAAAAGGGCTTTATTATGCGATGTGGCGCCAACAGATCGGCGAGAAATACAGTACAGAAGTTTAAATAATTTTGTATATTCAACTTAGAACAATGTATCCGATATAAGGACATGGATGAATAATTAAACCTCCTATGATCACAGAATTCACTACAGGCTTTGGTATTTGGGAATGGGTGATGGTAATATTTGCAATTGTATCACTTCTTCTTATAATTCCATTCGCAATTTTCGATACTCTGAAGTCAAAAAATTTAAGTACAATTCAAAAATTTCTCTGGATAATTTTTATACTGATAGCACCTTACCTTGGAGCAGTAGTTTATCTTTTCTGGGGTAGAAAACAAAAAGCATTATGATCACATTAACGATTCTACTTTTTATCGGAAATATTTTCCGCTTCCTGTTTGGTATTCTTTGGGCAATTTTGGTAGTGTATACTTTACTTGACCTGTTCAAAAGCAATAAGCCAACAAACACAAAATTACTCTGGCTCATCGTAATCCTGATTGCACCAATATTAGGATCCATTATCTATTTTATAGTCGGAAGAACAAACAGAATCTAATCCCTGTTAATTTGCTTCAGCCCCAGAGGGACAAGTTTTCTGGTTTTGAGATAAGTAAAAAATACAATAATCAGTGTCATAGTGCCTCCAAAGATCACTGAAGGAATAGTCCCCATTAGTTTTGCGGTTGCTCCGGATTCAAATGCACCGATCTCATTCGATGAATTAATAAACATGCCATTAACGGCAGAAACTCTTCCACGCATTTCCTGTGGAGTTAACAATTGTAATATGGTTGACCGGATTATAACACTGACGCTGTCAAAAGCCCCTTCGAAGAAAAGACAGATTAAAGACAAATAAAAATTCCGGGAGAGTCCAAAGCAAATAATTGACAAACCAAAACCGGCAACAGCCAAAAGAAGGTTTCTCCAGGGCTTGTTCATTGGAGGATATCTGGCCATTATGAACATTGTAATCACTGCACCTGCAGCCGGTGCAGCACGTAAAAAACCAAGGCCCTCAGAACCTACTTTCAGAATATCATGAGCAAAAATGGGCATTAATGCAACTGCGCCTCCAAAAAATACAGAGAACATATCCAAACTTAATGCACCTAAAATCATTTTATTATTAAAGACAAATTTGATACCCTCCGAAAGACTTTTAAATATATTTTCCCTCGGAACAAACTGAGGGGGATAATTTTTAACAAAAAAGACTATACAGGCCAATGCCATCGCCATCAAGCTGACGATTACTACAAAACAAGCGGTAATACCACTGAAAGCATACAACAATCCACCAACAGCTGGCCCCATAATGGAAGCAATCTGCCAGATTCCACTATTCCAGGTAGATGAATTTGCATAATGATCTCTCGGGATGATTTGAGCCATTAATGTAAAGGCAGTTGGTGAATAAAAACCTCTGGCAATTCCAACAAAAAAGATCATCAGATACATGATCAGAATGACTGCTTTCTGTCCCAGATGCCTGAGAGCATCAGGGCTGGATACAAGCATCAATACAAAACTTGACAAGAGCATCGCAAGGATAATCCAGATCATAAGCTTCTTCTTATCTGATTTGTCAGCGATATATCCTCCGTAAAGAGTCACAGTTATTGAAGGAATAGCTTCTGCAAGGCCAATAAGACCCAGGGACAGCGGATCTTTGGTTAGCTGATAGATATGCCATCCCACGACAACGGCTTGTACCTGATAGGCAAAAGTGAATAAAAAACGCATGGCCAGATAGGAGCGAAACTCCGGAAAACGCATGGCGATATAGGGATCTTTGACAGCCTCAGAAGACTTGTTTATGGTCATTATAATTAAATTGTCCTCATTTATTTTGTTGCAATTTATTCAGGATATTTTGTCCCAGCTAATTCCTCCTGATTTTTGATCAAAATATTGCTTTAAGAGCAGATTCGATTCAGTTTTTAATTCCGGATCGTCCTCAAGAACCTGTATTACAGTTTGCCTGGCTTCTGCTAAAAGCTTCTGATCCAGAGAAAGATCAGCAAGTTTCAGGTCAAGAACTCCACTTTGCTGTGTCCCTTCAATATTTCCGGGTCCTCTGAGTTGAAGATCAATTTCGGCGATCTCAAAGCCATCGTTTGTTCTCACCATCGTTTCCAAACGGGTTCTGGCATCAGAACTTAACTTATTTCCTGACATTAATATACAAAAAGATTGCTCTGCCCCCCTGCCAACCCTTCCACGCAACTGATGCAATTGAGACAATCCAAAGCGTTCAGCATTTTCTATGATCATCACACTGGCATTTGGAACATTGACCCCAACTTCGATCACAGTTGTAGCCACCATGATCTGTGTTTCTCCCGTTACAAAACGCTGCATCTCGGAAGCCTTTTCCTTAGCTGCCAATTTACCATGAACAATACTGTGCTGAAATTCAGGCATAGGAAATTCATCAATTATTGCTTCAATACCTGCCTCCAGATATAATAGGTCAAGCTTCTCACTCTCCTTGATCAAAGGATAAACAATATAGATCTGCCTGCCTTTGGCAATCTCCTCCCGCATAAAGCCAAACATTCTTAAACGCTGGTGATGGTATAAATGAACGGTTTTAATGGGCTTTCTACCTGCCGGCAACTCATTGATTACTGAAATATCCAGATCACCGTAGAGTGTCATCGCTAAAGTTCGGGGAATGGGTGTGGCGGTCATGACGAGAACATGCGGAGGAACCACATTTTTTCGCCATAATTTAGCACGCTGTTCAACCCCAAACCGATGTTGTTCATCAATCACAACAAGCCCAAGGTTTTTAAACTTAACCGCATCTTCAATCAGAGCATGTGTACCTACAAGAATATCAAGTTCTCCAGCCTCTAAACGATGGTGAAGACTTATTCTCGCTTTTTTTAAAGTAGAACCAGTCAATAATTCTACACTCACAAAGTTATCACCCAACAAACTTTTAATAGACAAATAATGTTGCTGAGCCAGAATCTCTGTTGGAGCCATTATGCAGGCCTGACAACCATTATCAATAGCAAGAAGCATGATCATCAGGGCAACAACTGTCTTTCCGCTGCCAACATCTCCCTGAAGCAGCCGGTTCATTTGAACTCCTCGTTGGGTATCCTGCCTGATCTCTTTAATTACGCGCTTTTGGGCAGCTGTGAGTTCAAAGGGTAATTTCTCTGAGTAAAAAGTATTAAACTTATCACCCACATAATTAAAAATGGCTCCTTTGAATTTCTTAGTCCGAACCAATTTGGTCCGTAAAAGTTTCAACTGGATAAAAAACAACTCGTCAAATTTTAGACGGGTCTCTGCTGCCCTGAGAATTTCAATATTTTCCGGAAAATGAATATTATAAAGTGCCTTCTGCAGGCTAATCAGTTTATGCTTATCCAATATGTGATCTGGCAGTGTTTCTTTAATTTGTCTGATCACCTGATCAATAAGTACGGCCTGAGCCCTTTGAAGACCCTTACTGTCAAGGTTGAATTGCTTTAACTTCTCAGTAGAACTGTAAACCGGCTGAAGGGTAAGATTGCCCCTGTTCACTGCATTGGCCTGATAAGGTTCAAGTTCAGGATGAGATATAGAAAAGTGTCCGTTAAAAATTACAGGCTTACCAAAAACAATAAAAACTGAACCTGTTTGAATGACCTTGTCAATCCAGCGTATACTTTGAAACCAAACAAGTTCAATACTGCCAGTATCATCCTTGAAACGGGCTATAAGTCTTTTGGTATGTTTATCACCCAAAATCTCCTTTGAAATGATCCGGCCTAGTATTTGAACGGAAGGCAGGTCCGGATTGAGTTCATTAATCTTATAAAAACGGGTTCTGTCAATATAACGGAAAGGATAATGATGGAGAAGATCGTCATAATTGAATACCCCAAGATCTTTCTTAAGTATCTCAGCGCGCTGAGAACCTATACCTTTTAAATACTCAACAGGAGTTTTTAAGATTTGATCTTCCAATCCATTCAGGGAGTAATTCCCGGCAATTCACTGGCCGGAATTTTAAAAAATATTTCTTTGATCGTATTCCAGTTAAAAACAATAACAGCAGCTAAAAGCAGAGAGTAAGCGTATAACTGATGGAGGCTAATTCCTTCGTGAAAGTAGAAAAATGCGACCGCAAAAGCAACAATCGGGTTCAGATAAATAATGATACCCAATGTGGAGGAAGGCATTCCAATCAGTGCATAAAGGCTTAAAAACAGAGGTATTATCGTAAAAAAAATTGCAATAATGACAATATCAATCCAGAAGTAAGTATCAAGGGGAAAGCTCCCGAAACTATAAATATAAAATGGAAACATTAAGATAGCTGCAATCAGAAGCTGTAAACCCAGCATATTGAATTTATCCATCCTGCTCATCACTTTCTGAGCAATCAGGAAAAAACTATAAAGTGCCGCAACAAATACAGACCACATAACATCTCTTAAAGAACCCCGGGCAAGAATTAATATACTAAAAAGGGCAATTCCAAGTGCAATGAGCTTTAACAGGCTGAGTCTTTCTTTTAGAATCAGGAAACCGGCAAAAGCGGTTATCAGGGGGCAAACCATATAGGCAAAGGCTGCCGACTTTAAATTAACATTATTGACAGCATAGATATAGGTGAACCAGTTGCCACTTATTAATACCCCCGAAAGCAGGCATAGTATGATTATTTTCCTGCGTTCATTCTTGTTAAGAGAATAAAAATAATCCAGGTCAGATTTAATCTGCCTTACACGAAATAAGGCAATAAAAGCCCAGGTGAATATAAGTGAAGTAAATATCCTGTAGTATAATATCTCATCAGATGGATAATGCTGGATTTTACGAAGTGGGATAGAGAAAAAGCCCCACGTTACTACGGAAATAATTGCGGCTAAATAATATTTCAGTCGGCTTGTTTTCAATTTCAGGCTTTTACAGCAATAACAGAGATCTCTACATTGACATTTTTGGGTAATCCAAGAACTGCAACGGTTTCTCTTGCAGGAAAATCTGATTTAAAATAAGAACCATAGATCTCATTTACATCAGCAAAATGATTCATATCACTTAAAAATATAGTGGCTTTGACGACATTTTCAAATGAAAAGCCTGAGGCCGCTAACAGAGCACCCAGGTTCTTCATCACCTGCGTTGCTTCATCACCAATACTTCCATTTACCAGCTGGTTTGTTACCGGATCAATTGGAATCTGCCCGGAGATAAACAACATATTTCCAGCCTGTACTGCCTGGCTATACGGCCCTATGGGTGCAGGTGCTTTTTCAGTATAAATTATTGATTTCATATAAAGTTTAATTCAGAAAAGAATTAAGTATAGCCAAAAGGAAAGTCATCAGTTAAATCTCAGAATACATACCAATCAAGGATCTTATAAATAATACCTGCCAGAAATAAGACAATAGCAATGGTATTTATTATATGCATTACCTTCAGATTGAAACTTTTAGGTCTGTTTGGATCTTGCTTTCTAAAAAAATACATAGAGTAAAAATATTAAATAAAAAAAGAATCCCGTCCCGAAATATTCGGGACGGGATTCTTTTTTACAATCTGCTTATATACAGTATTGTTTATTGTTGTTTGATCTCAACACGACGATTTTCAGAACGTCCTGCTTCAGTTGCATTAGAAGCAACCGGACGGCTTTCGCCATAAGCAGTAGTAGCAATTCTGTTAGAAGCGATACCAGCGTTAACCAGGTAAGTTTTAACTGAATTAGCTCTGTCTCTTGATAAAGTCATGTTATATTCTTCAGTACCTTCAGCAGAAGCGTGACCGTCTAACTGAACAACTGCTGAAGAATTAGCTTTCAATGAAGAAGCTAAACCATCAAGAACTGAATAAGCTGAAGTTCTCAAAACTGATGAGTTAAACTCAAACTGGATTGGAACCAAAGAACCAGTTGATGCTGCAAACTCAGGACATCCGTTCAATCTTGCAATACCTTTAACAGTAGGACAAGCATCTTTTGAATCAGGAATACCATCACCATCAACATCTAAAGGACATCCAGAACCATCAACTTTAATTCCAGCTTCAGTGTTAGGACATTTGTCTAATTTATCAGCAACACCGTCACCATCAGAATCTTTTAACAAATCAGCAGCTTCAAGTGCGCTTACACGACCTTTTAATGCTTCAACTTCCTGACGTAATGTAGGATCTTTCAATTCATCATACATTAATGCAAGTGGATTAACCCAATCTAAGTTCGGCTTTGCTGTAGAACCCAAAGAGAATTCAATACCAGCAGAGGTATAAGACCATTTATCTTTTGTGAAACCTTTTCCTTTTGTACCATCAAGATCATCAGCATCAAGGAAGTTCATGGTGTAACCAAGATCGAAGTTAACACGCTCAGAAACTTTGAATTTGATACCAGCACCAACCGGAACATACATGTTACGGATGTTGTTACGATCTCTATCAGGACCATAAGTTCCTTTTGCAGGAGTTGAATTAGGATTAATTTCTTTCCAGTGATAAGCTGCATAACCAAAACCAGCTTTTAAATTGAAGTTTACTGCGTTTTCTCTTTTAAGGAAATCAATTGTACCTACATTAGCAATACCTGTAAGGTCTAATGCATGACTGATTTGTGTAACCCCGTCAGTACGTGGGCCTGATCCAAGGTTAACTGTAGCGCCATCATTGTCATAGCTAAGTTGTCCACCGTGGTAAGCAAATTGAATTCCGAAGATGTGATCTACTGCCTTTCTTAAAGTAAGTCCATATCCTAAAGATGGGCTCCACTTAGAAAAGTCATTAGTTCCGCCAATAGCAACAACAGGTGCTAGTACTCCGGCATTGATACCTAAACTCCAGGTTCTATACTGGCCTCTCCCACCAAATACTTTGGCGGACGAGCTAGTAGCATCTTGTGCGAAAGAAACCTCACTGAGGCCTAACGCTGCTACTAATGAAAACACAAGGGCTTTCTTTAATGTAGAATAATTCATAATCGTTTTTTTAAAGGTTAACAAATTTCATTAGTGTAATTTACACAAAAATAGTCATAAGTTTGACTTGTGCAAATAATCAAATACTGTTCCATACATTTTCTTTGACAAAAATTATAATTATTAACCGTTTTCCTGCACAAAAAATTTTATACTTTTAGCATGAAATACCCTCGCGTTGACTTGCAACTCTTCGAAAAAAATCGTCAAAATTTCATAAAAAAGCTCTCTGCGAACTCTATAGCTATATTTCAATCTAATGACGAGTTCCCACGAAGCGGTGATCAATCACATTCCTTCAAACAAAATGCTGATCTGTTTTACCTAAGCGGAATAGATCAGGAAGAAACAATTTTATTTTTATTTCCAGACTGTCCTAACCCTTTATACCGGGAAGTACTGTTTTTAAGACAGACAAATGAACACATTGCTGTATGGGAAGGTCATAAACTGACAATTCAGGAAGCAAAAAGTGTTTCAGGCATAAATACTATCTATTGGCTTGATGAATTTTGGAATATCATTCCGGCCATTATTAGTTATGCTGAAAGCATTTATCTCAATACCAATGAGAATGATCGCTATGCTCATAAAGTTCCGTATCGGGATATCAGGTTTATCGAAACAATAAAAAACCTTTACCCCTTACACAATTACAAACGGGCTGCCTTGATCATGCGTGAACTCCGCCCTGTAAAGTCTGAAATTGAGATTGAACTGACGAAAAAAGCCTGTGAAATTACACGTGATGCCTTTGTCAGAATCCTTAAATTCATAAAACCGGGAGTTGCAGAATATGAAATTGAAGCCGAAATTATCCATGAATTTATTCGCCAAAGAGCAAGCGGACATGCATACAATCCAATTATAGCTTCGGGTAAAAATGCCAATATTCTTCATTACAATGATAATAATCAGATCTGCAAGGATGGTGATGTGATCCTGTTTGATTTTGGTGCAGAATATGCTAATTACAATGCTGACATGAGTCGTTCAGTACCAGTAAACGGACGTTTTAGTATGCGCCAGAAAGATGTTTACCATGCCGTTTTACGAATTATGAAAGAGGCTAAAAAGATGCTCCTGCCTGGAACCATTTGGAATGAGTATCATAATGAGGTAGGTAAAATCGTTGAATATGAGCTGGTTACGCTTGGCTTACTCGATAAGCAGGATATCGCTAAACAAGATCCTAAAACCCCATTGTATAAAAAGTATTTTATGCACGGCACTTCACACCACCTTGGTTTGGATGTACATGATTTTGCCAGCAGGTATAAACCATTTGAAGCCGGGAATCTTTTGACATGTGAGCCGGGAATTTATATACCAAAGGAAGGTCTCGGAATACGGATTGAGAATAATATTTTGATAACGGATAATGGGAATATTGATCTTATGGATGATATTCCTGTTGAGGCAGAAGAAATAGAATCTATTATGAATTCTTAGTTTCTTGCTGAAAATTATCTATGAACCGATATAGATTAAACCCAGGACTGGTTGAAGCCGTCATAATATCCTGTTGTAACTGCTTTTTATCAAAATTTTTCATCTTTTGATGCTGTAACAACTTCCAGGCCTTTTCTGCCAGTAAAAATATACGCTTAGTATTTTCTTTATTCGACATACTTTCAATAGCTTTAATCAATTGTTCAATCCCAATAGCTTTATCAGCAACAGTGTTGATTACAGGAATTGATTCAGGCTTTTGATGGACAAGTTTTTTCAGATTATTCGCAAAAATATCAGCACCTTCCCTGTCAGATTTGTTCACAACGAATATATCTGCTATCTCCATTAATCCTGATTTCATATTTTGAATCTCATCGCCCGACTCGGGAACCAGCACCACAACACTGATATCTGCAAGTCCGGCAATTTCAACTTCCGACTGACCTACTCCAACTGTTTCGACCAAAATATAATCAAAGCCGGCAGCCTTAAGAACATCACACATTTCAATTGTTTTCCCCGATAAACCCCCTAAGGAGCCTCTGGTTGCGAGTGAACGTATGAACACATTGGGCTTATTAAACTGTTCTGCCATTCTGACACGATCTCCAAGCAGAGATCCCAGATTAAATGGGGATGTGGGATCGATGGCAAGAACTGCAATTTGCTTGCCCTCAGAACTCAGCTGATTAATCATCGCATTAACCAGGGTACTTTTTCCTGCGCCGGGCGGGCCGGTAATTCCGATTACCGGAGTATTATTTGTTTTGAGCCCTCTTAATATGTCCTCTGAACCAGGCAAATCATTTTCCACAATAGTTAATTCCCTGGCTAATTCTCTAAAGTCTTTGAGCAGTGTGGAATTATTAAGCTGGTGTTGCTGCATATACAAAGTAAGCTGTTTTTTTTTCATTTTAACATTTAGAGCATACTAAGCAAAAGAGGCTAATTTATTTAACTTTGACCAATATTCTCTTCAGATGAAAGTTACAGGTTTTTCATTTATTCGTAATGCTGTTAATAATGATTACCCTGTGGTACAGGCAATTCTGTCTATTTTGCCTGTTTGCGATGAATTTGTAATTGCAGTTGGAGATTGTTCTGACAATACCCTGGAACTCATTGAAGCAATCGGTTCCCCAAAAATAAAAATCGTCCATACCGTGTGGGATGAAAGCATACGTGAGGGTGGGAGAACATTCGCACAGGAAACTGACAAAGCCTATGCTGCAATTTCAAAAGATACTGATTGGGCATTTTATATACAGGGAGATGAATGTGTTCATGAAAATTATCTTCCCATAGTAAAAAAAGCTATGGAGGAAAACTTGAACAACAAAAATGTTGAAGGCCTTTTATTCAAATACCTGCATTTTTATGGCTCTTATGATTTCATAGCTTCCTCGAGACGATGGTATAGAAATGAGGTTAGAGTTCTAAAATTTGATCCCGGAGTTCATTCTTATCGCGACGCACAAGGCTTTAGAAAAAATGGCAGGAAGATAAAAGTAAAATCAATAGAGGCTTATATTTATCATTACGGCTGGGTGCAGCCACCTGCTGGTCTTGGAAATAAGGTTCGTAATTTCAATAAATTTTACCATGAGGATTCCTGGATACAGGAACATGTTCCTGAAAATATTGAATTTGATTATGGCAATGCCGACCGTCTGATTAGATTTGAGGGTACTCATCCTCAGGTTATGCAGAAGCGGGTTGAGGTCGGGAACTGGAAGTTTGAGGTTGATCCTACGCTTTTGAAAAAGAAAATGAGTCTGAGGCGTC
>Ga0123337_10003646_pt1 | contig 16252 bp, 24 predicted proteins | sample frozenSSSSmetaG_FD_89792 | JGI IMG/M metagenome (GOLD analysis project Ga0123337, IMG submission 89792) | Glacier valley bacterial and archeal communities from Borup Fiord, Nunavut, Canada, to study Microbial Dark Matter (Phase II) -... | ecosystem: Environmental > Aquatic > Freshwater > Ice >... | reverse complement strand
TTCTCTCGTCACCCCTCCCCCCCCCCATATCCGCCTTTCCTTTTACGCCCGTCGCCCGTCTTTCCCCCCCCCCCCCCCCCCCAAACCACAACGCCCCTCCCATCCCCCCTTCTAACGCGCCCCCAGCGGCCCCACCCGCCCCGAAACCCCCGTCTCCGAGGGGTCCTCCTACCTCTCCCTCGCGCACTCGCAGCACTTCTTCTCCCTCCTCCCGCCGTCCTCGCACCGCCGCCTCTGCGCCCTCATCGCCGCCGAGCCGCGCGCCCTGGACTCCTTCCAGAACGTGGTCTTCCCGCTGCGCGCGTTCGCGCAGCGCTACGGCCGGCGCCCCGACGAGGTCGTCGTTGTGAGTCACGCGTTCAAGAGGGCCAGGTTCGAGGAGCTGCATTTCCCGGCGCTGGAAGCGGCGCTGCGCGGGAGGGCGAGGTTCGTGGGCGTCGGTCCGTGGTATATGGTGCAGGAGCCGGAGGGGGAGAGGGCGAGGTTGGTGAGGGAGGAGGAGAGGAGCGCGGGGTATGAGGTGTGGAGGAGGGATCCGCGGGGGGTGGGGAGGGAGGTGGCGGAGAAGAGGGCGAGGAGGAATGTGTGGGGTGTTGATCTGGGGATGGTAGATGGGGGGTGGGAAAGTGCGGTGGATTTTGAGAGGGGTTGATGGGTGAGGCGTCGGGAGTTCGGAAAGAGAAGGGGGATGGATTTAGTTGTAGATGGGATGCTTTGTGGGTTGTTGGATGCGTGGATAGCACGGCGTTGGAATTCTGGGTTTGAGGAGGCTGGAGGATGGATGCTAGACAGGACGTCGATCATGCAGCGGCGCAAATAGAGAGGATTGTTTTCAAATAAGCATCTACGGTACAATACCGTCCCTGCTGCTTCAGCCAACTCCAACTGCGCTTCCCAGCTGCCATGAAATTCCGGAATGGACATCTTCCCCCCGCAAACATCAACCTGCCAACAAAGCCCAGTAAGTTAGTAACGTACATCCCTTCCCTTCCCCACGTTTCCGCATAGCTCTCTAGATGAATCCCTCCCCAATCATCCCCTCACGGCTCCAATGCCAAATCCGCCTCCCTCTACAACTTCGCTTCCTCCCCCACCTTCACAACCCTAAACCCATGTCTCGGCGCATGCACCCTGACCGTCCCCCCCTCTCCCCCCACCTCCACCACGATCTCCCTCCCATCCAACGCCACCAACCTGCCTCTATCCTTATTCAGCCTCCCCGTGTCCGTCGGATACACCAGGACCTCCTCGCCCGCCCTCAGCCCACTCGGATCGCCCTCCTCCACCATTCCCAGGGGCTCGGCATACTCGGCCTTGAGAATCCTCTCCGCCGCCTCATCCCCCGTGATACTCTCCGGCCTCCCATTCGCCCTCTTCGCGCGACTAACCACCTCCTGCCACCGCCCCACCCACGCCCACACCCTCGGAAACCCCTCCGCACCCGCCACATCCCCCGGCAGCGCCCCCGGCAACCCCAACAGCCAATGGAAGGGCCACACGGCCTCGAGGTCCGCGAGGCTCGGGGCCTCCGCGCCCGCGACCCACGCGCCCCCACCGCCCAGCAGGCTCTCCTCGACGAACCGCAGCGCCTCGCGCACCTCGACGAGGGCCTGCGACCGGCCCCTGGCCAGGTCCTCCGGCGCCCACGACTTCCCCGTCATCTGCGCGCGGTCGGCCGCGAACGCCGGGTCGCGCAGGAGCGGCAGCGTGGGCGGCAGCAGGGCCGAGGCGTGCGCGAAGAGGCCGCCGTCGGTGGCCCAGGAGGCGAGGAGGGCCTCGAGCGCGGGCGAGGGCGACGAGAGCCCCGGGTGCGCGGCGCACGGCGGGAAGAGCGCGTCGAGCTTGCGGATGATCAGGCGGCTGTCGACGTAGATGTCGCGGCCGATGGCGAGGAGGGGGATGCGGCGGTAGGCGATGCCGAGGGTGGCGAGGGAGGGGCGCGGGAGGATGGGGGGTTGGATCTGTGGGCGTGTGAGCTGTGTGTGTGGACGTCGCTGCGCGGGGATGGGGTTGCGGGGAGATTGGGTGAGGGAGAGGGGGAGGGGAGGGGGACGTACGCATTCCGTGTAGGGGATCCGCCGCAGGTTCAGATACCAGACTATGCGGCGCGCGTACGGCGAGAAGCTGTAGTGGTACAGGATGATGTCTCGGGACGCCATGGCGCTGTATCGGCCGCTTTCACGCGGGAGTATATACTGCGGGCTGGTTCTGCTTCTGCGTTCTGTGGGATAGGAATGAACTCGCAGACTCGAGATCAGCGTAGCTAGATGTCGGCCGGTCGTCTCTGCGGCGCGGTGCGATGCGATACGATGCGATGCAAACTCAATCGTCGCGCGGTGCTCCCTTCAGTTTGACTCAGCTGCGATGGGTCGTATGTTGTTATATACATACACATCAGCTCGCTGCAACTCGGAGCTTTATTGCTCCATCCTTCGTGTGCTGCAGCATCCTAGCCCCAGCGCGTATCTGCAAGACGGGCTGGGCGGCGCAGAGTCGGGTCTGCCAGCCTGGGTGTATCCATCTCGTTGCAGGAAGAGGCCGTTGGAGAAGATGCATGTGGCAGCTGGGGTGTGGGGAAATTTAGGTACTGTACTTCGTATGTATGTAGATGGTGTGGGGAGCCGAGGTTGTGCGAGGATGGGAAAGGAGAAGTGCCTGCCAGGGCCAGCTGAGCATGCCAGCTCGCTGGTTCGAGTTCGACCGGTTGAGACTCTGGATGCGGTGGATGAGACATGATTACTCATTATGTCTGAAGGCTGAAAGCTGGACGAATGCACATGTGAGGAATGGCGGAGGAACAATGCATTGTGACATCCCCATGGGGAAGGGAATGCGGGAGGGAATGGGGAGTGGAGTAATCTGCGCTGCATTCTTGAAGATGTCTGAGGTGCTGAAAACATACTGCGAGTCGCCCATCTTCTGGGCTTCTCGCTGCATGATATCACCACAGCATCGGCAAGCACAACTTTGATATGCAATACAGTATCCATCTATTAAACCGCGTCGCGGCGTCTATGCTGCCTCATCCACATAATAATGCGAGGCCCAACCGCAACCGAACTGTCGATGACCAGTTCAGTTGACTGACGACAATAATACAATAAAATACAATAGCCGGACCGAGATCCCCCAAAGCGAGACCTGCAGACAGAGAGGATGCCCTGCTCATGCCAAAGACGCCAAACGAGCGCCTACCTCTATTATAACTTTTCCATTCTCCCTCACCCCTCACTGCGCCCCGAAATCAGAAAACAAAGGAGATAAGGATAAGCCAAACAAGACGTCCATAACGACGCTGGTACCCTAGTGATGGGTGTACACCGAGCCCTCGGTGCTCTCCGAACAGCGTAAATGCCCGGCACCGACAGTGGGTGCCTTGCGGCTTCTACCAACTAATGGGACTCGGCGGCGGCGGCGGGGGCGTTCTGTACTCGCGGTCGCCACCCCGAGTCTTGTAGCTGTAGCTCGGCACGTTCTGGGTGTCGAGGCGGAGGGTGAGGTCGGTGACGAGGGAGAGCGGGACGCGGCGCGGTTGCGGGTGGACGAGGGAGGGGCGCGTGGGCTGGGGGATGATGGCGAAAGGGGCGGTGTGGGTTGATGGCATTGTGGTGATTGTGGTGGTTGATTGGAGAGATGACTGGGACTGTGTTAGGATTTGGAGTTGCTGTGGAGAGTTGTTGGGGATAACGCACTATTTGTCTGGATGGCTGCGGTGCAGAGTCAAAGTAGTAAGATAGTATTGCTCTAGAGTATCTCTGAGAACTTGAGAAGTAGGAATGTGCAGTAGGATGGAAGATTTTTGGAGTAGATAAAAAAAAAAAAGAGGATCTCTCAAAAAATCCGGGGAATCCTCCCATTTTATCATATGTATTATGTAGCCCCCCCCCCACACAGGGACGCAAGCATCCGCCTCGTCAGACATGCCGGCAAGCCAACAAAGTGAGTGTGTGTGCCAGCCCAACGGCAGACAGGCCTCGACCTACCTGCGTATGAATACGTCCATTCCTCACCCCAGCCTGTCCGTCCGAGACCAGACAGACACTCTGCTTGGACAGTCCTGAAAGCGTTATTTGCGCCGTCCATCCAAGCAGATGCAGGCAAAATCGACACAAGACGATATTAGCCCGAGCGATGAGATTTTCTGATTCACGGAAGCGGTCCGATGGCAGTTGGGGTGTCTGTCGTGTTGTCTCGTCTCGCAACAGGGGGGTCCAATCGTCCTCTCAGGGCGGACTACTGTATATATGTACATACATACCGATGTACATATATACGGGTATGGGTATACCGGGTACAAGTACTGTACAAGGAAGCCAGGGATATCACTAGCTCGCCCAGTTCCCTGGTAATTTGGAAGAGAAGGGTCGAAGGGAGATGGGGCCGCGGTTTGCAAAGTTTCTTCCTTCCACGACATTCCTCCTTTGGGCCATGGAGGGCGTGGGCCGAGGATCAGGAAGCAGCGCTATGCTGTGTCCGTGCTGGCCTCATTTCCGGAAGGGCTGAGGTATATTCTGAGGATAAAGACCGGGAGGAAGAGGAAAAGGTTCCGTTCGGCGCCGAGGTTGAACGTGAAATTTATTTGTGTGTCTGAGGTCTCAGGAGACGTGGAGGAATCCGAATTCGGTGGTGTACCGTGTGCTGAGACTTTGCGTGTGAAGGAAGTATAGGAAGTATCGAGAAAGCAATAATGCAATGCGAGGCGCCTTGCGTCGTGTCGTCTGTGAAGAAGGAAACAAACTTGTACAGGTCCGAGCAAGTTACTGTACATACGTTAACATAGCTTGGCTGATCTTTTAGACGCTTCGCAGCGTGCATGCATGTACTTACTACTGTACGAGGATGAGCTGCACCCCAGAATCTGCCACGCTTCACTTATCCAACCCGCCTCATTTCTTCCTCCCTCCCGGCTGTTTCTGGAAATCCGTCGGCTTATCTGTCTGTACTGACTGTACATATGTGTATACTGTACTGTGCCTGTAGAACACATGCAGCCAACGAAATATATTCTCCCAACTCCCAACTGACTCATTATTGTCGCCTCACATCATCCGGCCTTTGGTCAACAGAAATTGTTTGCAGATTAAAGTAATTGCGACAGCATTCCGTCGGGCGGAGACGGTGACGCTTTCCCGCCTCACTCCGTCCGGACTTGGAGACGTGGCACGTCGCCAGGCTGCTTCTGATGCCGTCGGCGATTCTGAAGGATGGATGATCTGTAGACTTTCGGTGTCCGAGCAGTGCCAGATCATCCCAATGATAACCTTGACTTTCCCCATACTCTGCTCCGTAGATTCGGATTCGTGGCAGCTGAGATAGCCCAACATCCTTTGTTATCTTTCCTCCTCATCCACCTTCTCCCTCTGTGAAGGAAAGGAAAGAAAAGATGACATCCAGCTCTTGGCGTGGGGGAACGCAATCCGTTCCGGCAGCTGGATCGGCTTACCGTTTTCCGTTTTCTGCCCTTCTTCCTTGTTTCGAGAGTCTGGGCGGGTCTGGGGTAACGGGGAAGACAGCTTAGCTTCCGCTGCCGCAAAATGAGAATGAGAATCAAGAGTGCTGCCCCTGCTTGCCCCACAACAACACAACCTCGCCGCACCAATGTAGTGTACTTCGATTCGAGCCTCCCGATGCGCCAGGGCACATAATCTCTCTCCTTTAGCCATAATTCCGTTTGGTTTCCCATCCTGATCCTCATTATTTGCAGCTTTGGAAATGCATGCAACACCACTATTGATTCCAAGATGAAGCAGAGGGTGAGGCAGAGACGTCATCCTCATGCCTAGTTAGCCGGCCAGGAAAACTCGCAGAGGACAGAAGGCTCAAGAGCACATTTGACTTCCTGGATGCGCCGTCCTGGTTCTGGACACTATTGCTTCAGCTTTCTGATCTGCACATCTATCTTCTGATGCGGACCACCCAATGAGACTCGGATTCACATTCATATTTTGGCTGCTCCCATCTCCATCCTCCCGCTCTGTTTCTCCCCCATATTCCCGAAACCGAATGTATGCTAATGCTAGGCACGGATCCGTAGACTCGGTAAATGGAAACGGAGTTGGCGAGCTGGAGGTGGAGGTGGAGCCTTGGAATTCGAGGATGGAGATTGCGGAGATGGTGAGATGCCGGACTGCTGGACGAGAGTGCTCTAGGACTAGCTGTGGATATTTCTGGACTGTTGTTGTGGTGATTTGGATCCGTTGCTATGGCAAACGTGCGTGTCGAAGAACAGAGTTAGCTGAGGAAGGACCGAGATGGCGAGATGAAGAGAGTCTTGCCACGAATACTGAAACCATAGCCATAGCCATATGTGGCAGCAATTCCGCAAACGCTTCCAACCTGTCTCAACTTCTCTCCTTCAAAATCACAGCAGGCTGATCTGCTCTGCTCGCTCGCTCTGCTCTTCTCTTGATCGCTCGCTCCACTGTAGAATATTTCCGGTCCATTCCCACTCCCCATTCCTCGACGCCCACATACCAGTGACCTGACTACCCCAGCCTCGCATTCTCGCCGTGTAAATTCCCCGGACGCAACGCAGTGCACGGCTAAAGATAGCCGACGCAGACGGGAACGGCGACGTGCCTCCGCGGCTCAGATATTTGCCGGAATGAGAATGAGAATGAGACGAGCGTGTGTGCAGCCTGCGCCTGGGGATTTTGCTGGCGAATATTAATAGCCAGAGTGCATATCTGGGAGTCGGGAGTTGGGATTTGGCATTGGGATTGAATTGGACGAGAGAGAGGGGGGGAAGACGGGGTGTTGACTTGTGCGAGGGTGAAGTCCCACGTGCACTGGGACAGTAAACGTACAGATTCAAAGTCGTGGAATTTCGTCGAGGGGAGGAGCTGATGGGATATAAAATCAGAGGCTGCTTCGTACGCGCTTGCTATAGGCGCAGTCAGGTATATGCGAGCGTCTAAAATACATCTGTATTGTACATATTCTACAGCAGTATCCCACAGCAGTATTCATCATATCATCTCTATTTCTTCCCTTTACTCTTCCCATTGTCCTTCAAGATCTCCTTCGCCTTCTCCTCCTCCTCCATGATCAGATCCTCAATCTCCCTCTCGCCGAGCCACACCCTCACGCTCTGCATGACCTTCTCCAGCTCCTCGCCTCCCTCCATAACATCATCAAGATTGAACACGCTGATGCCGCTCCTGTGATCCGTGACTCTCTGCTGTCCCCAATTATACGTCCTGACCTTATCACCCCTGCCAAGCTTCGTGCCTCCTCCCGCCGCCTGCCTCACCTTCTGGATCTCCTCCTCGCGTTTCTCTCGCCTTGCTTGCGCCAACCGAGAGCGGAGGATATTCCACGCCTTCTCGCGATTCTTATGCTGAGAGCGCGAGTCCTGCATTGACACCACGGTGTTGGTGGGGATATGCGTCAACCGCACCGCCGAATCGGTCGTATTAACGTGCTGTCCACCCGCACCTCTGGCCCTCATGACATCCACACGCACCTCCGTGGGATTGACATAGTAGTCGCTCTCGGGATCATTCAAGTCCGCCTCGCCCATGCTCTGCTCTCCGCCACTGGTCGGGATGCTCGGCAAGATCAGCACGCCCGCGGCGCTCGTGTGCGTGCGCCCCTTCGCCTCGGTCGCCGGGACGCGCTGGACGCGGTGCACGCCGGACTCGCACCTCAGCTCGCCGTACGCGCCCGCGTTCTCGATCTCGAGGATCGCCTCGGTGAGCGGCGCCTCGCTCTCGGCGCCGGTGCCGTCGGCCGTCTCGTACTTCAGCACCGAGACGCGCAGCCCCTTGCGTGAGCAGTAGCTGCGGTACATGCGCAGGAGGTCGCCGGCGAAGATGTTGGCTTCGCTGCCGCCGACGCCGGGCTTGATCTCGATGAGGCAGGGGAGGTCGGCGAAGGGGTGTTTGGGCGTCAATGCCGTCTTGAGGTTCTGTGACAGTGTCTCGAGCTCGGTCTTTGTCGATATGAGGTCCTCCTCGGCGAGTTCGCGCAGCTCAGGGTCCGTCGAGCGGTCGGCGAGGAGCGCATTGAGTTCGTCGAGGGAACTGTTTGCGGCTTCTAGTTCTTTTAATGAGGTCGCTATGGGTTGTAGTTCGCCAATGCGCTTCGCGAGTTTCGAATCGAACGTTTCTGTCGTCTGTTCACTCAGCTTCGCGTGCTCTCTGGAGAGAGAGCGTGCTCTATTGAGCAAGGCTGGAGTGACGAAGCCATTGCTCGCAACTTCACGGGTTAGCAACTTGGCCCAGGAAGTCGATGCGCCAGGACCGTACCTGTGCTCTGAAACCTTAGAGGCTGCCGCCTAGCTGGCTTTGCGAGCGCGACTATGCATCTGCGACAAATCCATGGAGTCCCGATCATAGTCGTGAATAGCGACGCTGAACCCTCCAGGTCCCATTTCGCGTTCCTGAAGAGCCCCTCGAGTTATTCCGGGACCAAAATCTTTTGCCCTGCATGGATTAATGATAGTCCTATGCTCACCGCCCGGGCAGAATCTGAGATCGGATGACGTCGAGCGAGATCGGGATGTGCTCATACCGTCATTGCGACTTGTGAGGTCTCTACTTCGTATCAACATTTTACACTGCATGGCCTTGGAAGCGTCTAACTTCTGCGACTGGCTCTTCTCCATAAGAGGCTTTTCCGAATAGCCTTGCGCCTCTGCTGCATAAAAGTATCCTCAAAGGTCTCAGATGGCCACGTACAAAGCTCATGCTGGGTGGCCTTGTCCATCACTAACGATTACATGATGGCAGTTGGCCGGCGGCTGTTCCCCGGCATCTAATGTACCTATCTACGCGGGCTGGTTTACCCCACTTCGAACTATCGTATGCAGCTATCACAGCCATATGTCGGCGCTCCGCTGACAGAGGCTTGAACGAACTTCCTTTGGCTATGACTCTTTCTCTTTTTTCTTGTCTACTATCTCATAAAGCTTCGACGGCATCTTTTGTCTAGCATCGTAGATATTTACTAGCCTGAATATCTTAGCACTGCTATTACATCTTTCTATCTTACCTAGGAGCAGCTCGAGTGAGAAGGTTGAGTCCAGGATGCCTTTAGACGCAAGTGCCATCTACGCGGCGTCAGATCCGGCGTTTGTACAATTCCCCAGTAGGAGAAGTGTTGTGCACAGTACTGAGGGGATCGTTGCATGCACCCAACCATTGGCGGCAAGATGTGGTCTCAAGATTCTGCAACAAGGAGGAAACGCTGCTGTGAGTTGGTTCCACGACAGCTACAAGGATTTCTGGCTGACAATACTTCCAGGACGCAGCAGTGGCTGTCGGTATGTGCAAATCAGCAATATCCTTAACAGAGACTAAAGTCTGCTTCAGCTGCGGGACTTAACTTGACCGAGCCGAGCAGTACGGGTATTGGTGGTGATATGTTCTGCTTGTTCTACGATGCCAAGACGAAGAAGGTGTCGGCTCTGAATGGATCAGGGCGTGCTGGTTCGAAATGTACTCTGGAAACTATACGCACAGATCTTGGGCTCAAAGAAGGCGAGGGGGGGGATACACCGTTGGATAGCGTGCACTCTGTCACTGTTCCTGGCGCCGCAGCCGGGTGGGTGGATACCGTTGAGAGATTTGGGAGTGGGAGGCTATCGTTGGAGCAGATCCTTGCGCCAGCGATCGAGCTGGGAGAGAAGGGCTTTCCGGTGTCTGAGCTAGCAGCGACGTTTGTAAGTGCCCAATGCAAGTTGTTTGCAGCTGACTGCTAAACAGATGACAGTGGAAGGAAGGAGAACGCCAGCTCCGCGATGCATCTCCGAACTTTGCAGAGATGTTGAAGCCCGATCCTTCGGCCCCCGACGGGTTCCGTGCGCCCCGCGCAGGAGAGATCTTCAAGAATCCGAATCTTGCGGCAACGTTCCGCGCTCTTGCAAAGGATGGGAAAAGGGGGTTTTATACTGGCCGCATCGCCGAGGAAATCATCAAAGTCTGCAGTGACCGCGGCGGTCACCTCGTACTCGAAGATCTCGAGAATCACATGAACCTCGGAAGCGAGCCGGTAGAGCCTATATCCCTCAAGTTCAACGGTCAGAATGCCAGCAAGACACAGAGCGCCTGCGTCGATGGCGCAGATGGGCAAGGTGCGACCGAGACGAGCCATGGTGTGGAAGTCTGGGAGCATCCGCCCAACGGCCAAGGCATCGTCGCACTCATTGCGCTCGGCGTGATCGAAGAACTCGAGCGCACCGGCAAGATCCCGCTCTTCAAGGAGAACGAGCACAACAGCGCCAAATACCTCCACGTCGTCATCGAAGCGCTCCGCATCGCCTTCGCCGACGCGTCCTGGTTCGTGACGGACCCGAACGTCGTCAAAGTGCCGACCAAAGAGCTCATCTCACGGCGCTACCTCGCCGAGCGCGCGAAACTATTCGACGCCTCGAAAGCCTCGGCAATCCTCGAGCACGGCTCGCCAGCGCACAACTCCTGCGACACGGTGTACTTCGCCATCACGGACAGCCAGGGCAACGGCATCTCGTTCATCAACAGCATCTACGCGGGGTTCGGGTCGGCGATGATCCCGCGCGGGTGCGGGTTCACGCTGCAGAACCGCGGGGCGAACTTCAGCCTCGACGCGCGGCACCCGAACGTGCTGGCGCCGAACAAGCGGCCGTACCACACGATCATCCCGGCGATGGTGACGAACGCGGGCGACGGCAGCCTGCACAGCGTGTACGGGGTGATGGGGGGCTTCATGCAGCCGCAGGGCCACGTGCAGGTGCTGCTGAACCTGCTGGCGTTCGGGATGACGCCGCAGAGCGCGGTGGACGCGCCGCGGATCTGCGTCGGGGCCGGGATGCCTGATCGGCGCGGGGTGCGGGACATGCGGGTGTATGTCGAGGAGGGGATCGCGGAGGGGGTGGTGGAGGAGCTCGCGGCGATGGGACATGAGGTCGAGGTCGTGGGGGGGTGGAGGAGGGGGGTGTTTGGCAGGGGACAGGTGATCAGGGTGCACGAGGAGGAGGGGCGGACGGTGTACTCGGCGGGCAGTGATCCGAGGGGGGACGGGGCGGCGTATCCTGCGTGAGGAGATATTTGAGAGAATAGGTCGAATAGGTGAATGCAGATACGTATATTCTATATAGGAGTTACTTCAGTCACTTCACAGACTTCTAACCTGGAGAGTGCACGTCGCATAGATGATAGTGGCCAGCGCGTGGACGTTCATTCTCCATTCTCCATTCTTCATTCTTCGTTCTTCGTTCTTCGTTCTCCCGTGCATGTCACATGTTGATGTCACATGTCACCTGACCCCCCCCCCCCAAATCCCCCTTCACGGGCCTGCGACTCCGACTCCGACGCCGACTCGCGCGACCTCTGATTGGCCCAGGCACGGCACGACGCGACACGACGCCGGCAGGGAGGGAGGGAGGGCTAGGACTGAAGCCGGCGGGCGTCGCGTGGTTGGAAAGTCATGCGTCATCGTCATGGTGTGTTCGGCACGTGATGTTGGTTCTGCGGTTGTATGGCATGGCATGTTGGAGTGAGGATTTCGGTGTAGAGATGGGGGGATGGGGGGATGTGGAGATATGGAGATATAGAGATGAGAGGAGATGAGAGGAGATGAGAGGAGACAGACGAGACAGACGAGACAGACGAGACATACTGTGGTGGCAGACCAGTGGTTTCCTGGCTTGAGATGTTTTCTGTGAAGAATTGGTTGATCACGTGGTAGTATGGTATATATGGTACAGTATAGTATAGTATAGTATAGTAGTATGGTATAGTATAGTAGTGTAGTAGCATGGTAGTATATATGGTACAACATAGTATAGTATAGTAGTATAGTATAGTATTGTGTAGTATAGTAGTATAGCAGTATAGTAGCATATATGGTACAGTATAGTATAGTAGTAGAGTAGTATTGTATAGTATAACAAGTACAGGCACTAACATCCCGTTTGTCTCCATAGAACCAGATTCAGCATTAGATTCAGCATTAGATTCAGTGAAGTCCAGTGAAGTTCAGTGAAGGCAGATTCAGTAAGTCCAGTGAAGTCCAGTGTAATACCCGCTAGAGTCCAGTGCAGTACTCCCTAGAGCACAGCGTCTGCAGTCCCTATGGCTCGCTACAGAATCACGTCATGTCATACTGTACTCTCTATACACACACCTATACACACACCTACTGCCTTACTCATGCACTCGCCCACTCGCCCACTCGCCCACTCGCCTACGCGAATCAAGAATCGAATCACGAATTACAACTGACGTCAGGTCATCCGTTCACATCCTCATCCTTTCTTCTCCTCCTCCTCCTCCTCGACACCAAAAGTACCAGAAAGCAACCCAGATCAGCCAGATCAAGCCATCTCTTGCCTGACTCTGCCTGACAGGAACCTGTGCGAGTCCGACCACCCCATTCCCTAATATACGCAGACATATATACACATATACATACAATATACCTACATACACACAAGCCTCGCCATTTCAGCTGTCATTGCAAAAGTCGTCATCGCACATCCACAACTCGGACGTCACAGATCCAGACAGACAGACACACAGACACACAGACACACAGACACACAAGACACATAGACACATACAGACACTCACTGTCACAACTCCAACCTCATATCCACACTTGGCCCTCCCTTACATACTCCATCATGGAGGATTCTCCGACCGATGCCACAAAGAAGAAGAATTCCTCCTCTTCCTCCTCCTCGACCTCGCCCCTGCAACGAACGAAGGCCTCGCCAACCACTTCAGGTATGCGCTTCACGTCCTATCTATCCTATCCTATCCTATCCTCTCACTCCCATGTACTTGTCGCATACAGTTCAAGCATACTGCAAGCAACTAACCATGAGGATGACAGACGTCGAGGCCAACAACAACACCACGAACAACAACAACAACACCACCACCACCACCACCACCACCAACACCATCAACAACCCCGATACAACCACCAATGCTGACGCCGATGCCTCTCTGCTTCCGCCACCTCGACCTTCCTCGAACGTAGGCTCTACCGCTGACTACTTTGCTGGCGCACAAATCCCATCACATCATCTGTCGTTCGAGCCGAACCCATTTGAACATTCTTTCGGCGCGGGCAGCGTCGACACGCCCGGCGGCACCAAGCTGCCTCCCGTCGCCGCCCTCACATCACCGGCCTCTCTTCTCCCAGGAGGCGCGTCGACACCGTATCCCTGGGGCGGAGGCTCCTTGCGCACGGGACCTCTGAGTCCTGCGATGCTCTCGGGGCCCACGGGCGACTACTTCGGCGACACACATCACCTTCGCGGAGGCTTCACACCCAACGAGTCGTCGCTTCGCACTGGTCTGACGCCCGGGGGCGGTGGGTCCATGTTCCCTGCCCCGAGTCCGAACTCACAGGCGCTCTTCAATCAACTTGCCAGCGGTGGCGCGACACCCAGCACGATAGACTTCCATCGCACGGCACTCAGCGCGGCCGCCGCACGGAAGAGGAATGAGCAGGCACAGCAGAGCATCACATCACAACCCCAGGACATGTCGAATGGAGGCGACGTGAAGCAGGTGCAGAACACAACAAATGAGGCCTTCGCTCAGCACGACGCGAACGATGCGGCGAATGGTCTGTTTATGCTCGCTTCGCAATCACGCAATAGCTCGCAGGGAGTCAATCAGTACACCATGGCGCCACAGCAGCCCGTACACCCGCACGCACATCCAGCACCGCAACAGCAACAGCAAGACGCGAGACAGAATGGATCCGTCAGTGCCGCCTCGGGCCGTGGCGTGAGCGAGGCGAGTGCACGGTCAGACGAGAGCGAGCAGGCTCGCCCGAACACGAGAGGTAAGGGCAAGAAGGCCTCGTCGACGAACGGCAGGAGGAAGGCGGAAGACGCGCCGGCCAAGGCACCGGCGTCGAAGAAGAGCAAGTCGAATAATGGGAACGCGCACTATATGGAGCCGGAGCCTCCGTCGGAGGACGAACAGGACATGAAGCAGGACGAGTATAACGCGAACGGAAAGAAGATGACGGACGAAGAAAAGCGCAAGAACTTCCTCGAGCGGAACCGGTTCGTCCCCCCCTCTTTCCGTTCCTACCTCTCGATGTGTATAGCTAACCCCCACAGCGTCGCGGCGCTCAAGTGCCGGCAGCGCAAGAAGCAGTGGCTCGCGAACCTGCAGTCGAAGGTGGAGATGTTCAGCTCGGAGAACGACCAGCTGAGCAGCCAGATCTCGGCGCTGCGCGAGGAGGTGGTGGCGCTGAAGACGATGCTGCTGGCGCACAAGGACTGCCCCGTGACGCAGAGCCAGACGATGAGCGGCAACTACATGGGCCAGGCGATGCAGGACTACGGGGGGCAGATGCAGAACCCGTACGGGATGGCGATGCCCGGGCAGCAGCAGGTCATGGCGGGGCAGGGGGGGATGAACAGGCGGTTCTCGTGAGCTGGGCGTCGTGAGGGACGGAGAGGAGATTGCGTGTACTTGTTTGCGGAGGCTTCTTATGTTTTACGATATCATCGGCGACGGCGGCGGTGCGGGCGAAAAAAGAAAAGGGGCAGCGCGGGGTAAAAGGAGGGCGACAGGGTGACATACGGTGCTAGTGCTGGTGCTGGTGCTGGTGCAGGTTGCTTCGACGTGATGTGCATTTTTGGGGGGGTTCGGCTCGCTTGCTTGCTTACTTATTTACCTACCCGCTCACCCGTCCGCCTCCTCTCCGCCGCTCTTGTCAGCGTCGCACACACACCGCTGTATATATATATATATATATTCTTCGGCGTCGAGGCGAGGCAGCTAGCTCTCCGCACGAGATTCGCAGGCGTTGAGAGGAGGGGGGATGGGCGGTGCAGGGGAGGAGGTCGCGCACATGCTGGCGGCGTTGCGGGGCCGTCTTGCGTTTTGCGTTTTCGCGGTTTCGCGTCGATGCGTTGGGGGCATGGATGGATGGGCTGAGGGGGTTGAGAGGGGTTGCGGGGGAGAGAGGGAGGGGAGGAGAGGGGGAGGGGGAAAGGGGGGGTTATTGCTGTAGTGCTGCTTGTTTGTATTATACATCTGGATGGATGGGTGGGTGGACAGGGCTGTTGTCTCTCTCTCTCTCTCTCTCTTTCTCTTTTCTTCGGGGACATAGAGAGGGAGATGGAAGGGCAGGACAAGGACAAGGACAAGGGCGGGCGCATATTAACGTACAAGTAAATGAAGAATGAAACATTTTTATCGCCAGGTGCGTGTGTGCGTGCGCGCGTGCGTGCGTGTCTTTCTCTGTACGTGCGTGCATCTGCACTGCGTCTCACGGCGAGGGGGCGATGCGGGACTCGATCGCGGGTGTGGGAGAGAGAGGGGGGAGAGGAGGGAGGCGACGACAAAGGCATGAGCATGGGCACGACCTTGTCACGTCCGCCCGCACGGCATCGACGGAGACGGGGAGGGGGGCGGGCGGGCGGGCGGCGTCTGTCTGTCTTTCTACCTGCCTGTCTTTCTGCCTGTCTGCCTGTCTGCCTCGCACTACCGCGCTTTGCTGCTGAAGGAGGCGGAGCGGGGGAGGGGAGGGTGGGGTGGGATGGGATGGATGGGGTGAGGTGGGAGCGAGGACTTCGACCGCTTGATGGCAGTCTCGACATGAGGCGTGCACGATTTGACTCAGGTCTCGGGGGGCTGTGTTATGTCCCAAGTGGGACCGGAGTCTGGGGGTGCTTGAACCGTCTTTCGTTTCCTGATCGGATTGATGTTTTGTAAGACACTTTTCGTATTTTCACATGGCTGGTTTCCGGAATGGCACTCTCTCTCTTGCGATGCTGGTGCTGATGATGAGATGAGATGAGATGGGAGGGTCCTTGCGAGTGCACGTCATCATCATTTGTGCAAGTCGCGCGACGCAAAGGTCTAAAACGGCGCAAAGCCACTCAGTCTGCGTCACGAAGTTTAAGTTGGGGGCGGAATGAGGGGGTTGCAGATGTGATGTTACGTTTTCCTTGCGTATTGTTGCATGAGTGAGTGCATCTATCCTTTTGCGGGATTATCCTACGCCTCTCTGTGATATCCTCTCGCTGACTCTCTTCGCTAACGGTCCAGCACCTCATCATCTCTCCTTCTCCTCTCCAATCAATCCTCAAACTTAACTCTCTTCCTCTCCCTCCCCCCCCCCCCCCCCCCCCCCCCCCTCCCCCCCCCCCCCCCCCCCCCCCCCCCCCCCCCCCCCCCCCCACCCCCCCCCCCCCCCCCCCCCCCGACAACCTGTTTGGTTGCTGCGCGAGTGCGCGTGGAATTGTTCCATAATATTAAATATATATATATATTCCCCTATTCTTTTGCTTTTT
>Ga0123337_10003645_pt1 | contig 16257 bp, 11 predicted proteins | sample frozenSSSSmetaG_FD_89792 | JGI IMG/M metagenome (GOLD analysis project Ga0123337, IMG submission 89792) | Glacier valley bacterial and archeal communities from Borup Fiord, Nunavut, Canada, to study Microbial Dark Matter (Phase II) -... | ecosystem: Environmental > Aquatic > Freshwater > Ice >... | reverse complement strand
GAAAACAGGGGGTCAATTTACTCCGGTTTCAGGGGGTCAATTTGCTCCGGCGAGAGGGGGTCAGTTTAAAACGGGATTAGGGGGTCAGTTTGTCCGGTATTTCCAGCTTTACTTCATAACCGAATTTATCGTTCATGAATTTATAGAGAAATACCTGGGTAATGATCTTAAATTCATTCCCGTCGTTTCCTAAACCGTAAGATGTGCAAACACCTTTCAGGTTATCTATCAGTGATTTCGTTTGTGCTGTGAAATTTTGAGTTACCATGTGTATTTTCCTTGATATTCGTTCATATATTCTTTTACTAAGCAGTTATTAATGTACTTAGCTGATTCTGGCCCTAATTCTATTTTCGTTTTGTCAAAACCTTCAATCACCATTTGAATCAATAGCTTTTCAAAATAACTTTCATTGTTGAGCATTTGTGTATTGATTAGTACTTTATCGTCAACTTGTTTCTTTATATCCGTCAGTGTCTCAGAAATTTCGCTCTCACGTTTAGAAATATTTCCGTTTTCAAGAATGCGCTTGTGCACCCTGGCATATTTAGAATCATTCTCATATTTTGCTTTCAGTAAGTTGTTCTTGCGATTGAGTTCAGTTACTTTGTCATAGATTTGTTGCAGCGCACCAATATTATTCTTCATATCATCCTGAGTGATTTCATCCAGATTCTTTTTGTCAAACAAACGCCTTAGCTCATCATATAACGAAATAAACTCCTGATCATTCTGGTCAAAGTTACCTCCTAAAGCCTCACGTGTTTTCCGAAGCATGTCTTTCAACTGGTCTGCAATAATCAGTTCCTCTTCTGAAACTTTTCTAAACATAAATAGAATATTCTCTAACGCCACATTTAGTAAGTTAGTGGTATCCACATTATTCTGCACAGATTCTTTCAGATTCAGGAGATCTAAATGCCGGGCTGTTTCATTGTATAGTTGATTCAGTTTTTTGAAATCAACTTTTTCCAATAGTTCATAATGACCATATAAACGTATGAGGTTGTAAAGGTTTTTGGCATTCTCCAAAGCCTTCTTTATCTCTAAAACAGTTTTTCGGTCTTCGATCTTGCTGATTTGTTGGGAGAATAATTCTGCATTGTTTAAATCATAATGGAAGAGCTTTTCCTTGATATTCTTGATTTCTGCTTCAATTTCATCCTTTGATTTAAAAAGGTTGGAGTAATGCTGCATTTCATCTCCTAATTCATCCTGAAGCTCCTCAAAATAAGCTTTGTTGGTTTTGTCAAACTCGCGACTTATATCGGCAAAGTCAACTACATAACCATACCGGAATTTTTTGTATGGTCGATTGACCCTTGTTAATGTTTGCAGTAAATTGTGATCCTTAATGAGTCGCCCTATATATAATTTTTTTAGACGTTTAGCGTCAAATCCTGTCAGCAACATATTGTAAACGAAGAGTAAATCAATGTTGCCATTTTTGAATTCCTCAACCTCATCCTTACGCTTATTTTTAGAACCTATGTCGTGTAAAATAAGGGAAGCAGTAAGTTTTTTTTGTTCGATTTTGTAGTTTCCGTATTCAACTATGGGTTCAGCTGCCATAAGGTAAGGCAACACTTCTTCAACTACAGATTGAGTTGGGTTATATTTACTGATAAAAATCTCAAATAATTTTCTTGCCTGATCAGCACTGTCGCAAACTACCATTGCACCGATGGTATGGTCACCAAAACGTATCCTGCTTTTGATGAAATCCTGAATAATATAATCCAGCATTGGCTCCGCAAACTTAGGATGGGCATATATTACACGCTTGTCAGCATCGCCTTTAAGAATTTCAACTTCTTTAAGGGCTTCTTTCAATTGTATTTTATAACTCGTTTCAATGTCTTCCCGAATCAATTTTAGGGTATAACCATCGGCAATTGAAGCATTGTAATAATATTTGTGAATGTAGTCGCCAAAAGTGGCACGGGAGGTCCTGTCTTTCCCAATTAAGGGGGTACCTGTCAATCCTATTAGAATGGCGTTCCTGTCAGAATTAAAAAGATTGGCTAAAAAACTTCCAGTTGGATTATAACTGCGATGTACTTCATCTAGAAAATAAATTCTCTGTGTTTGGAGATCATAATTACTTGCGCTGAGAATGCTATTATCATCCTTGAATTTTTGTATATTTACAACAGTAATTTCTTTTTTACCTGCAAGATTATGTGTAGATTGTTTTGATTTAAAGTTCTCAAGAAGTTCATCTTTTGAACTAACTGTGTGCACAACAAGGCCACGGCTTAAAAACTCTTTTTTGGCCTGATCCAATAAATCAATCCTATCAACTATAAAATAAAATTTCGGTACAATTTTCTTTTTCGTAAAATAATTTGTAAGGTACTTAACATTATAATAAGCCAATGCAGTTTTACCGCTTCCCTGGGTATGCCAGATAATTCCCTTCTTAACGCCACTTTCAATGGTGTTTTCAATCGCTTTGGTAGCAAATAACTGCGGATAGCGCATTATATGCTTCTCAAGCCCTTTTTCTTCCATTACATATGCAATACTATAATTCAGCAATGTTGCAAACCTGTCTTTGCTGAATAAAGATGTTAATATTCTATTGGTCGGATTATTGGGGTCTTTATTTGTAATAAATTCAGGAGAGTGTTTAATCGATGCAAGATTGTTATTCTTTAATACATGGTTCTCTAGTTCTTCCTCTTCCGGCTTAAGTAGCGCAGATAAGTCCAACTTTTCTTCTTCTCTGAAGCAATTGAAGTTTGCATTGGTAAGAGAAGTTGAAGAATAAAAAGCACCTTGAATGGGCTCTATGGACTCTATATCATACTCCATATTGTTGGTGAAAACAAGAATTTGAGTGATATTAATGAATTTGCGGAATTTTTTGTTCTTAAACCGGATGTTGATGCGGTCGCGTTCAGCAAGTATTCCTTCCTGGTTATTTGGTTTTTTAACTTCTATAATGGCCAAGGGCATGCCGTTTATCAATAGTGTTATGTCGGGCCTGAATTCATCATCACCATTTTTGTAGGTCAGTTCAGTTACCACATGGAATGAATTATTCTTTTTGAAGTTTTCGGGAGTGCTAAAGTCTATTAATTTTGTTCCAGAGCTTGAGGTTAACATTTGATAAAAGACTTCTCCAAGATCCTCATTATCCAAGGCCAGGGAAACATCTTCAAAAAGTCTTTTAGCATCGCCTTCATCCATGTCAGTATTAATCTTTATCATGCTATCTGTGAAGATATCCGTAAAGATATTGGTGCTTTCATCTCTTATAGCTCCTGACAATGACAAATAATTATACCCAAGTCTACACAAATGTAATATAGCAGGGATCTTAACTCTGGTGTTTTCGTTGAAAGACATTAATTGGTTTAGATAGTTTTAGGGGTGAAATTTACATTATTTTTTCTTAAAGTAAGAATTATATGACAATATTAAATATCGCATGGCGCAGTCTTTGCTCAGTCCGTGGTAATTTCTTTTATTATCCAAGAATAATGCAAGAGCACATCTGTTCTTTGAAGAAGTCCTGGGATTTTATGTCCAGTTTAATAGATTTGGTGCTTGGAAGTCTCATTAGATCTAATGATTTTTATTGATTTTAGTCGAAAAAATAAATAATTTTTGGTTTTTTGACTCAGAAAAGATTCATTTCCATTCAAAATCCAGAAAATGAGAATAAAAACAGCTACATGTATTTTGATTGTTTTGTGTCAACATGGACTTGTTAAAGGTTCTCCACCAGTTTGGCAATATGGAATTGGAAGTCGCTTGGTCGTCGAATTGGTTAAGCCTTCTGGAAGGAGGGAAATATGGATGAACTATCGGCTAGCAGTGAGTGTCGGGACGGCTTGTAATATTAATCTATATACTAATAATTATTATAGACCTAATTTGCATATAGATGCTGTAATTATGAAGGGTGGTATAGGAACGCGGGAATTTAATTTGTATGCGCCGGGAGAACCTGCCCCAAGGAAGCGAGCAAAATTCCTTGATAATTCTAATGGATTTCTTGCTGGCACGATACATTTATTTCAGTATGGAACAAATTTGATATATGGAAATCCTTCTCTTCAAGGTAAGCCTCTTTATTATTTTTCGGATTTTACTTACCCGGTCCTATCTAATCCTTTAAAACAGTCAGTTTCTCTTGGGTTCTCATATATTTCTGATATAAAATTTAAGAATTTTCAAAGATGTGCAAATGTCAGTTTTTCATGGGATAACGTTAGTTTTATATACAGCAATGACGGTCCCCCATTTTGTTTTAAAAGATTATTGGCAGACGAACAGGATAGGTGGTTTACAGGTGATGGAGTCTTAAATTACTACAACAATCAGCATATGTTTAACAATTTTGAAATAGCTTATCATAAATTTACTGGTTGGAATAAATATTCGTATGAAACTTGTGTAGATATTGGGGCGACGGAGGTAAATTACAAATATCCTCATCAAAATTTATTCAACACAAATTTATTGTCTTTTAGAGGCTTATGTACAAATTCGCCATTTAATATAATTAAAGATAACTGGTTGGATAGAAAGACATCATGTGGTATAGGATTTAATATATATGAATGGTATGGCATGGATATACAACATTTAATCCATTATAAAGGATATTACTCCCACCATGTTAGTCCCAACCCTTTCAGATGGTCGGTTGCAGGTTATGGTCAAATCATAAATCAACAGAATTAAGTATGTCTATGAAAATATATCTGTCATTTATTTTTTTTCTGTTTATTGTAAATGGCTGTGGGGAATGGCATCCTTTTAATCCGCATACTGTCTGGCGATATCCGGAAGGTTCCACAAGGATAGATAAAAGAAATAGTAAAATCGAAGATTTAACTAAATATGAAGCCTATTATAAAATTATTTGGCGACATGATGATAGCTTGGAACAAATTTACAAAGGGCCCATCTCACAACAAAGTAAAATTCATATTACAGATATCCAATACCTATTAATAAATAATTCACAACACAGATTTATTATTATTTCATGTATTCCAATAAGGAATATAAGTAAATGTAAAGGCCATTATTTGGATAGAAACCGCACTACCTTTCATCAAAGTATAAATTTGAACAGGGTTAAAATGATTAATTACGGAAATATTATAGGGGGATGCTTAATCAACACTTTCCGAGATGGGGAGGAGAATAGAAATATTCACTATTCAACGAGTTTCGGCGCCACCATTTTGAAATGGGATTCAATATATTATCCTGGCAGAAAGGATTTGGATGCTCAAATGGTGCATCTTAACACTTTGATGCCTACTGAATATCTGACTTTTCATAGAATGGACACATTTTCCTTGACTTACGTATCGAATAATATACCTTATGTAGTTAGAAAGGAAGTGGATTTTATGCACATGAAAAATGGTAAAAATCTTATCAAATTTGAATATGAGAATACTTATCCAAATAATTGCAATAAGGGGATTAATTGTAAAAAATTTTACATTAAGGAACAGGGTTCACGATTTAATTTTCTATATCCTTAATCACATAACCAATATAAAATGAAGAATTTTAATGCAATTAGAAACTTGGTAACGATTGTTTTAACCTTTACCTTGTTCCGTGCTGATGCACAGGTCCAGAAAAAATTTCGCGATCTTCACACGCATCTAACTTTAAAAAATTACAATAGATTTATTTACGATGCTCTTGTTATTGATTCTTTTGCCAATCACAAGTACGCAAACTGGCAAGCCAGTCGCGTCCAATATGATTCAATTAATCGAAGTCTGCAGGCAGGCCCTTGCGATGCACACTTTAGAAATTTTGATCAGGCAACTATCCCTCAATGCATAACGGGAAGATTTGATGTGGTTATCACAAGCTTGACACCAATTGAGCGCAATACGGTCGTAAATCCAAAAGGTAAAGTTAAAGCTCGATGGCTTGCAAAGCAACCTTCTAAATTGGAAAAATATAAATTTAACAAATTAAGAACTGTTTCCTCTTATCAGGAATTGATAGCAGAACTGGAATTTTTAAATTTTGCCATTGCTTTTAATAATGAGATAAATAAGGATAAAGCTCAAATAATTGATAGTATCGCAGAGTATGATGATAAAAAATTAAATATCATTTTAAGCATTGAAGGTGGTCATACCTTATTTAATAAGATAAGTAACACGCATCTGCATTCTCCCTACAGTTTAACTTTAGCAGAAATTAACGATATGTTTTTCAACATACAGACATTAAAGAATTACAAGAATAGGATTATGTTTATAACGCTTGACCATTTGTGGTGGAACAATATTAATGGTCAGGCAAAAGCCACTTATAAACCAAATTGGCGAGCGGTCGCGTTAAGCGCAGGAGCCCTGATTCCTAAATTAAATAAAAAAATGTTTAACAAATGGGGGAGTGGTTTAGATAGTGTGTTAAAAGGGGGAAAAGGCAAACTAACATATGATAACAGAACCACTGATTCGATTTTTCCAAATGTCTTAGGATATAAGGTTATCAATATGCTGCTAGATACAGTGAATGTATGGAGAAAACCAATATATATTGACCTGAGACATGCCGATGTCAAATCTAGGCTGCAATACTATAGAATGGTGGATTCTCTCTGGAAACATAAAAGGCAACATATCCCCATTATACATTCGCATATGGCAGTAGCTGGTGAAAATTTAAAAGTTGCGTATTTTACGGGTCTGGGAGGATTGTACGATCGTTATCCCGAGTTAAGATGTCCTAGAAGATTCTTTTTGGGAAGAAAAATGGTAATTGGCTCAAGATTAGTGACTGGCCAATATAATAGAGGATTAGCGAGGGATTTCCCTGAGGAGTTCGCTCAGTATTATGACACAGCATTGATCTGCAATGCACACACTTGCAAAAACACTAAAAGAAACCATAAGCATGATTTACATGAGGATAGTCTAGGCTGGTTTTTTTCCTGGGGCATAAATTTATACGATGAGGAAATCGCTCATATTTATAATAATGGCGGCATGATGGGTTTAATGATTGAAGAGAGGTTGTTAGGAGCTTATCAACCAAAATATAAGACTGGGAAATACTCCGAGGAAAATGTCAGAAAATTACTCTCTGATACTACTAAATTTAAGCAAAGGTATAACACGCAGGAAAAGAAGAATGACTTTATAGAAACGGCCGCTTTTTTACGGAATTTATATTATATTGTCACACACAGCGGTAAAATTGGAGATGCTGCATGGAAATCGGTGTGTTTTTCTTCGGATTTTGACGGATTGACAGACCCTTTGGATAATTGCATGACTGCAGAAGCTGTTCCTGAATTTAAAGCATATTTATTAGGTGGTGTTATTAGGGACTTTTGCACTGTATACGACTTAGACTATAGGAAGTTTTTCACAAACGGCTTTAGGGAAGAGCAGGCGATGGAATTGTTTTTTCATGACAATTTCATGAATTTTATGAAAAAGCATTTTTAACCTTCCCAATAATGCAAGTAAAATTAAACCAAACAAGAAGCAATATGACCAAAATTTTAATAATGTGTAGCATATGTATATCTGCTAATGTCTTTGGGCAGGATTCGACCAGAAATCTGGTGAATGACTCAATGTTCCTCCGGATTCTTAGGCAAGATATGTATAAATTAGTGCCTGCTACTAATAACAAAGCGGGGACTTCTAAAATTGATGTTGAAATGACCGAACCTAAATTCAACTTTAAGCTAAATCATAATCCATTTAAGAAAATTAAAGAAATTACTTTTGGATATGGCGGATTTATTAAAGCAAAGGATTTTAACAAATCTGATTTTAAGGTGAATAATCTTGAATATGCTGGAAATTTCACTTTTACCTACTTCTTTTCGAGATGTGCTTCATTCAAGTATTATCTCTCTGACGTGAGAGATTTAGATAGAGCCATTGCTGCATTGAGGCGAAGAAATTTGCCGGATTCAACTACTATTATTGATAGTTTGATTATGAATGCTCCCTGGAACACAAAAAAGTATTTTTGGATTAGTATTGAGAATGAATTGAAACAGCAGAATTTTGCCACCTACAGTAATAGTAATGTATATGCTATTATATCGGAGGATAAATTGAGTAATACCAAAACTAATATATACAAACTCAATGTAAGTTTTAATTTTTATCACTACATAACTCCTAATAAAGATTTCGGACAATTAAAGTGGGGAGGAAATAAATATTTCAATGTCAATCTTTCATATTACCGCGATAATGCCGTCAACTTTAAACAAACACAGGGTACAAAATTTATTTTCTATTCACCGATTTCAACAGGGGTATCTGTTCAGCAATCAGAGGTGATTGCTTATGATCAACGATATCTCAACAATATAAATACCTGGGAAATAAATGGGAATTATTATTTTATGACTTTGAATAAAAAAATTGGACTTAGAGTCAATCCAGGATATAAAGTAAATAATACGTCCCTCACAAATAATGTTTATTTAGGAATGGGATTTTTTGGATCAGTTGAAAATTCATCAAATAACAGGATAATAAAGAAAGTTAATGTTGGAACTATAAATTATGAATTATTTGTAGTTTGCAATAATATAAATGATGGAGGGAGTTTTATTAGTAAAATTAAACCAACTTTTAAGTTTGAATTTCCTTTTAATAGTCTGTAAATAGAATTTTTATGTCCTACGCCGCCGTTAAGAATTTATGCTGCAGAGTAATCCGCTAGGAATAAGCTTGATTGCCATTAACATTCATTAACATTAATTTTCATTCATAGACATTAATATAGAGAATTTTAGCGGTCAATGGGGGTGTTTTATAGTTTTGTTCAAAATATTAAAGTATTTTTATTATGAGTGGAAATAGTATTACATATACCAGAGAGGACCTTTATGAAATGGTCTGGGCAGAGCCTATAACTGCTATTGCAAAAAAGCACAATATTTCAGATGTTGGATTGCGAAAGATTTGTGTCAGGATGGGAATTCCTTTGCCGGGAAACGGCTATTGGTCGAAACAAAAATGGGGTAAACAAGGGCCTAAAACGGCATTGCCTTCCAATTTTTCCGGTCAGAAGGAAACAAAATTAGAATTTAGATTGGACAATGAAGTTGTCAAAGTTTTATCCCCTGTAAAGATGTTGCAAAAGGAAATCGAAAATAATAAAGTATTACCAATTGTGGTATCGGACAAATTGATAAATCCTGATCTATTGGTACTTAAGGCGAGAGAATCCTTAACGGCTAAGGATAGATACAGGGATCATGGATTGGTTTCATGTCGCAGCGATGAATTGAGTATAAAGGTTTCCCAGGAGAATATCAAACGTGCTTTGCTTTTTATGGATACATTCATAAAATTGATAAAGGCGAGAGGACATGATATTTGTGTTAAATATGGCGATACCAGGGTGGTTATTAAAACGATAGAGATTAAAGTTAAATTTAGGGAGAAACTTAGGAGGGAAATGGTGCAGCAAGTTCCCTATTCCTGGTCCAATGCAAAATATTATCCTACCGGGGTACTGTCGTTTAAAATAGATAGGTATGATGGTAAAGAATGGAAGGATGGGCAAACAAGGATTGAAGATAGGTTTCCTGAAATTCTGGCTAGTCTTGAGCTTCGGGCAGAGGAGGAATTAGAATGGCATTTAGCGAATGAAAAGGCTAGGAAAGTAAGGGAAGAGCGGGAAAGGCAAAGAAAAGAATTAATCGAGCAACAGGATACGGAATTAGGTAATTTTCAAGCATTATTGGGTATGACAAATCGGTATAACCAAGCTTGCCTGATACGGAATTATATAGCAATGTTCGAGAAAAGAGGGGTTGGGAGCGGTTTGATTGAGAATGATCAATTGTCAGCGTGGCTAGATTGGGCTCGTAAGAAAGCGGATTGGTATGACCCATTTGTTAATGGTGATGATGCGCTTCTTCAAGAGCTTGACAAGGATACACTTGTTTTTAAGGATAGGGAGCAAAAATACAGATCCTAAAGAAAATGCAATTTGCTTCAGACCTCCATTTGGAATTCCCCGGAAATGATGAAGCGGTTTAAAGCAAATCTTGACAAGCCAATTTGCTCGTCTTGCTGGCAATGTTGTCCATTTGACGTAGTGGAATGATTATAAGAACTTTTTGATTACATTTCGGAAAAGTAGTAGGTATTACCCAATGTACCCTTATTATACAAATAATTATCGCAAATATCCTATAAAGTATTATTTTTGCAAATGGAATAAACTGTCCAGTTGAGAAGGTGATTAGTGGCAAAAGATTTGGAAATAATGTGAAAATGCTATTAATTTGTCAGCACCATTTAGCCAGATCTATCCCTGTTCATTCAATTGTGTGAGGAAACTAAATGGAAAAACTTATATTCAACGAATGCCTGATTTGGAAAAAGTATATCTTCATAGAATGATCCACATTGATAATATTCCACATATTCTTCAGAATGGCATTACTCATTCATCATCGGCAAACTCGAATCCTAGTTTTAAGCCCATCGGTGATGGGAGTTTAATTACAACTAGAAGCAGTTTTGTATTAAAAAATGGCAAACGTTTAGGTGATTATATCCCTTTTTATTTTTCGGTCAGAACGCCAATGCTTTATGTAATTCAAAAGGGATTTAATTTGGTAAATTCTACCTCTGCTGAGAAGATAGTTTATTGTGTTGTTCCGGTCCAAAGAATTCTTGATTTGAAACTCGATTTCGTGTTTACTGATGGCCATGCTGTTGACAGATTCACCACGCAATATTTGAAAAATGATATTATGGATATAGAAAGTTTAATTGATTGGAAAGCGGTTAGAACTAAATACTGGAAAGATGATAATGACTTGGACCTAAAACGAAGAAAAGAAGCGGAATTTCTCGTTCTAGGAGATATAGCAACAAGTGCAATACGATGTTATTTAGTATACAATAACGCTGCGAAAGACAGGGCGGTAAGTTTGGGTGTTGATCCCGAAAAAATTTACATTAAATCAAATTTTTATTTTTAACTCATGATAAAGTATAAAACAGGAAATTTATTGGACAGTAAAGCAGAAGCTTTAGTTAATACTGTTAACACTGTTGGTGTTATGGGCAAAGGTATTGCCCTGCAATTTAAGAACCTATTTCCTGCGAATTATAAACTGTATACAAAGGCCTATAAGGATGATGAATTAAAAATTGGGAAATTGCTTATTACTGAAGAGGAAACATTGCTTGCAGGAAAGAAAGTAATTATCAATTTTCCGACTAAAACTAGTTGGCGTTTACCTTCGGAATATATTTACATAGAATTTGGTCTAGAGGAACTTGTAAGAGTTGTAAAAGAAAAGAATATTAAATCCATAGCCATTCCACCGCTTGGATCAGGAAATGGTGGGCTGGATTGGAACAGAGTGAAACTAATAATGGAGAAATATTTATCGGAATTGGATTGTGATATTTATATTTATGAGCCAAGCACTGTGATCAAAGAAGCATTGAAAAAGGAACGAGTAAAACTTACTCCGGCTCGAGCAATGTTGTTAGCAGTTTTGTATGATTTGGTTCGTAATGGGGAATTTGTTTCTGAATTTTCTTCAGAAAAGATAGCTTATTTCTTACAGCGTTTCGGAGCAAAAAATACTTTCAAACTGGAGTTTCAACAAAACTTTTATGGACCATATTCAGGTAAAGTAAAACATGTATTATATTATCTGAATGGGAGTTATATCATGGGTTATAGTTCAAAGGACAAAAAGCCATTTGAAGAGTTAGGGTTAATTCCTGATGCAGAAATTACTGTAAACGAGTTTTTAGATAAAATAGAGAATAAAGAATACAGGGTGATAGTTGAAAAAACTAAAACATTCTTATCAGGATTTTATTCTCCGTTTGGATTAGAATTGCTCTCAACCATCGATTTCATTATTAGAGAAAAAGATGCAAAGACTCAAGAAGACATTATTAAGGAATTAGAGAATTGGAGCGATAGAAAGAAAACTTTATTTACCAACCCTAAGTTTATTCAACTAGCAATTACTAATTTGCAATCACAGTTTAGTTAAATCAAGCATTGGAAATATGCCTATTGCTGATAATTTGTGCCTTATTTGTACTTTTACACTCATCGCCTTGCGCTACAGAGGCCCTTATTTGATGTATCGGGGCAAGTAAATAGGCCAAATATGTGCATTACAAATCTACAAAAATATACAAATGGTTATGAAAAATAGATGATAGGGTGATATCCCTTTGTCTGAGATGCCTATCGGTTGAATTTAAATGGATTAGACAGGTATTCAACATTTCATAAAGTTAGTATTATAAAATTTAAGAAGCCCTATCTATCACTGGACAGGGCTTCTTCTCTGGTAAACTCTTTTATTGTTTTTTACAAAGCAAATAAATTATGTTTGTGGAAATGCCAATCAAACGCACATTCGATAGACAATTTATAAGTTTAATTATAGTATTTTCTGCTATATTGCTTCTTATTGGGGCTTTGCCGTATCTCTTTACACATTATTCTATTCTCGATTTCACGCAAACTGGGCAAATAGGTGATACAATTGGAGGTATATTGGGGCCATTTGTGGCAATTATTGGTGCTCTATTAACGTTTATTGCTTTTTGGGTTCAGTTTAAAGCTAATGAAAGGCAATTTGAGATTATCAATAAACAACAAGAGAAAGAGAAAATTGAAACTATTGAAAAGCAATATTTTTTTTTATTACAGCATTATTTTCGTTTGGAGGAGCAGTTAAGTATCGGGGGATGGGTTGGAAAGTCAACTTTTGGTATACTATTGCATGAATTAAAATTTACTGTTGATGTTGTATTCGCGAGTATAAAAGGATATTATCATCTGCCGAAAGCTCATTTATATGAATATGACGAAAAAACTCAGTATGCCATAGTGAGAACTGCTGTTGAGTTATGGTATGAAGGGAATACCGTAAAAAATAATGATGAACTTCTTGAAAAAATTGTGTTTGACTTTAATAATCTGACAGCAGGTGAATATGGTATAAATCCCAATAGAATGCCTCACCAATATGTTCCTTCAGCATACCCCGATTTAGAGAATTACATGTTCTATTTTATCAATAGAAAACAACATGTGATAAATGAAGTTGAAATCTCAGAATTTGGAAGAGGCCGCTCAAAGCAGCTAAGCGCATACTTTAAGGTTGTTTATAGTATTTTGGTTTATATAAACGATGTTGATGATAGTATTTGGAATTACGAGGCAAAACGGAAATGGGTATTGTTTTACACAGAATTAATGTCTGATGAAGAATTAGAATTATTGTCATTCGTTTGTTTATCCAAAATGATGCATGGTTTAGAAATTGGGCCTAAAAGCATTTTTCTTGATATGAATAAAATGGGGGACTCATCGAGAAATATTGAATTAATAAATAAAATGATAATATCAAAATACAAATTGTTTGATACTATATTTTATAGATTACCGGCAACTAAATTATCCCTGCAAATGATCTATGAAGATCATACAAAAATTGGAATATCATCTTCTTTTAATTACCTCTATTTCCGAAAATTATGGGAGAAAAGTGATAAATAGGTTTAGCTCCCTTGATTTGATCTACATTATTAATCCTTTAGATTTGCAAAATAGTAATAAAACTCATTATATTTGAAGTAAAATAGGATAAAGGAGAAATAACCAGCGGTCATTTTTAAAGCTCAAAGTTATTTATTACTTTCCGGAAATTTGTACCGTTTTTGTACCTTTTACCAAAAGGCCTTTTTGTGCCAATGGGGTTACTTTCTGTATCGGAAAGTAAGTATCTTTCCTTTCTCATTCTAGACCTTAAAGAACATTTTGAACGAAATCTTTACTCAACTGAAGCCTTTTCTGTGTAAATTTTGTAGCTGATTAACTTGTAATGCTTTCAGAAGTGGTAACCTTTACCCGCAAAGTTGCTACCGGAGAGTTATGCATCGCTTAGGTTTAATGTTTTTCAGGCTTTGCATGATATTTTTCCTTAATCAAATTTGAGAATGGAGAAGTTACAGACAGCATCATTTGCAAATTCAGCCATTTTGGTAAAGCAATAACTTTACTTTATGCTTGTAATTGTCAAGTATTAGCTTTACCTTTGTCGTGCAAAAGTCAATATATAACTTTACTTTATGGGTAAGAAATCATTACAACTGCAACAACTCAACAACAAAATGTTGGGCTTTGCCACGCTAAAGCAAGTAGCCGTTCCACCTATCGGTTGGATAAAAGCCATCCGCACCGCTATTGGCATGTCTATGCAGCAATTAGGCAGCAAACTATCTGTTTCCAAGCAAGGAATACTGGATATAGAAAAGCGGGAAAAAAATGGGGCTATTACCATCAAGTCGCTGAAAGAAATAGCCCGGGCCTTGGATATGCAATTGGTATATGGCTTTGTTCCAAATGATGGATCATTGGACGCTTTAATTGAAAAGCGGGCTACCGAACTGGCCACCAAAATTGTGTTGCGTACATCCAATACCATGAAACTGGAAGACCAGGGCAATTCCAATAAGCGCATCCAAAAGGCCATCGAAGAAAGGGCTACATCTCTTAAAAACGAAATGCCTAAAATTTTATGGGATTAGATTTAGACTACATAGATGGACAAACCCCCTTAGACGAAGAAGAAAAAGATGGCCTGCTCATTCCTACCATTGCCACCCGTGGCGAGCTAGACGAGTTTGAGCAGCAGAATATTGAACAGGCAGTGCAATGGACTTTAGGGCGTCCCTTTAAGACGGAACTGATTTTTACCGAAAACTTTATCCGCACGGTGCATAAACGAATGTATTCCGACGTATGGGCCTGGGCTGGTGAGTTCCGGAAAACCAACAAGAACATTGGCGTTGAAAAATGGCAAATACCATCCGAGCTTAAATACCTGCTGGATGATGCCAGGTATTGGCACGAAAACAATACCTACCCACCCGATGACATTGCGGTAAGGTTCAAGCACCGCATGGTTAGCATCCATTGCTTCCCAAACGGCAATGGAAGGCATAGTCGCTTAATGGCCGATATTATCATCGAAAAAATATACAAGCAGCCTGTTTTTAGTTGGGGTGCAGCCAAGCTTTCCAGCGAAGGCGATACCCGAACAGCCTATCTCAAAGCTGTTAAAACTGCCGATAAAGGCGATTACAGTTTGCTGCTGGCTTTTGCCAGATCATAAGGTGCAGCAACTATTCATTTCAAACGCATTTCAAAAGCCACCTTCGGGGTCTTTTTTCGTTTCCTACCCCTTTGCAGCCATTACCCTCTTTGCAGACTTTGCAACCCTAATATTCTTTTAGTCAATCGTTGATTTTCATTGCTTATATTTACCAATATTTGACAAGTCAATAATAAAAAGATAAAAAGTCAATTTGTAGAAGGAGAGAGAGTAAGGACACTCAGAGTGAAGCAAAACTTGTATTTGCGACAGGTTGTACTATTGCTTGAAATCTACCATTGGGTTAGCGAATTGATGTTTGCAAACATGCAAAATAAAATTTACTTTGACCAAATTTTTGAGAAATTGTAAGTTCAAAGCATCAAGAAAATAATCCCCAACTATCTCTTCACTATCTTCTCCATTCTCAATCCGGAAGCATCTTGCAGTTCTATGACGTATAAGCCGCTACTTAAGAGGCTAAGGTTGAGTGTGATGGTGGAATTGCCCTTGATGAAGTCGTAGTGCTGTACAAGGACAGTTTCTCCAAGTACATTAATGAGGCGGATTTGTGACGGTCCTGGGGCAAATTGGGTACTGATATTGACATTGTATTGGGCAGGATTTGGCCAGATATTCAGTTCTGAAGTATTGGTATTTGTTTCATCCAGTCCCATCACATTGTAGGTGACTTTATTGTTGCCTGAAATAAGTTTGAGTTCGGGGTCGAATGACACAAAGACTGGTCGGAATGGTAAGTGGGCTGTAAAGGTCTGTCCTGAAAAGCTGTGGTCAAAAACGATGATGGTGTCATGGTCGCCCGATTGGAAACGGATGGGTACAGGCATCTCATAAAACGGTACAGAAGCATGTGAGCTGTTCTGGTTAATTTTTACGTTGACTTGTCCGAAATTATAAGTCACTTGGATTTGATATGTGGGATATCCTTCACCATAGAGCCAGTCGTTAAAAAAGCCGGATAAATCCTTGCCGGAGGCTGTTTCAAAATGAGCAATGGCATCGCCACTTCTTGCATAGCCGTACGCAAGGCGCGGATCGTTGAGGTATTTTTTGATGGCTGCAAAAAATGCGGGATCACCGATTTTCCATCTCAACATCTG
>Ga0123337_10003644_pt1 | contig 16260 bp, 12 predicted proteins | sample frozenSSSSmetaG_FD_89792 | JGI IMG/M metagenome (GOLD analysis project Ga0123337, IMG submission 89792) | Glacier valley bacterial and archeal communities from Borup Fiord, Nunavut, Canada, to study Microbial Dark Matter (Phase II) -... | ecosystem: Environmental > Aquatic > Freshwater > Ice >... | reverse complement strand
GATACTTATTTACAGCTGCTGAGACTCCCACCAAGTCGAGATATCTTACAGCTTCAGCAATGGCAGCTTTCCAAGCAGCTTTGCCTGTAGTCTCAAGGGCATAAACAACGTTTTGCACCACAGTCTGCCAAGGTAGGAGTTGTTCAAAATCCTGAAAGACAACTTACGCCAGTAGACGCTCATTTCTCGGTCGCGCTGGTTTGTTTAGTGCCGCTAGCGTTGTTGCAGGCGTTTTAGGTTCACCTTTCTCCTCAAAAAAGGGAGAAGATATTGTACAAGCCCAAGGCATCAACAGGTATAATCGACCTTTCGATTACAGGAGCTTTGTTAATAGAGCTTATCGAGTACGTGTTGATGCAGCCAGACTTCAACAGAGTATTCCGATTCCGCCGCATCCGACCAACGGGGATGAGGCGAAGTATGCTAACAAAATTGCGACGGATACACGAGGATTACCCCATAACAAGCTGGGCGAAGTGGTTCTGAAGGCTTATCAATCTTTTATTAATGCGTTGAACTCCGAAGATCCCAATGAGTATGAAAAGATCATCCTGGGTGGCAAACGGAAGCTGCTACAACCGCTCGGTCCATTAGCGGTTAGCTTGAGTGGGCTGAATGCGAGCCAATTGACAATTCCAGTGCCACCTACCCTCGATAGTGCAGAGCAGGCGGCTGAATTCCTCGAAATTGCTTGGCAACAACTGTTACAGGATATACCCTTTAGCGAGTTCCACAATAATACAACTAACCCGCTGATTGTGGCAGCAGTTCAGGATCTGAATCGGTTGTCAGCATTTAAAGGGCCTAAACAGAACGGACGGGTTACACCCGAACTCCTGTTTCGAGGCACCGCGATTTATGTTAATGGCTCTGGTGCAACGATTTACCACACGTTACCAGGGGTAGATGTGGGGCCTTATGTTTCCCAGTTTTTACTGCGTCCTGTGCCCGCAGGAACACAAAGTTATCTTCAGCTTAACCGTGTTCCCCTAGCTATTCCCGAAAACAGTTTTCAAACCAACTATAACGAGTGGTTGCTGGTGCAAAATGGTGGCGATTCTGGTCGAACGATTAAGTTTGACTCAACCCGTCGCTACTTTATCAACGGGCGCGACCAGTCAGAGATTGCCCACACGCCACCACCCGTCTATACAAATGCTGCTCTAATTCTACTCGCCAAGCCAGCCATTGATAACTTCCTAGCTGGTGGCGTTGGCTCACCTTACAATCCCGGTAATCCTTATAACAACTTGAAGACCCAAGCGAGTGGTTCTGCGACATTTGGTGCAGGGTATTCACAATCTATCATCGCTTGGGTTACTCCACATGCAATCAGAGCAGCTTATTGGCAGAAGTACTATGTTCACCGTCGTCTGCGAGCAGAATCCCCTATTAATCCTGAGTTATCCCAATCAGGCACTCTCTTTACGGCATGAAACTGTGCGCCAAATCAAAGAGAAACGGATGCCTCCTCCGGCTGGTATTGTTGATGATCAAGAGCGACAACAGCTGATTCAACTCGCCCAGGCATTTGCCCAAGCAGGTGACAAGGCTCTGGCTTACGAAGGTGAAAAAATAACTTCTGGAAAAAACTAATACCAACAAAAGTAGTTGTGTCTCTTGGCGTTTTCAGAGGCGATCGCAGCTTTTAAACTGCTTAATTTTGAAAAAAGCGATCGCCATGACAGCATTCTTTATCCGAAATTCTTAATCTAATAATTATTATCTCCGGCTACACGATTGAGATACAGTAGTTTATAACTTAGCTTTTGCAAAGTAATCCTTGTAGCTGTGCAATGCTCTGGGGAAATTAATGGTCAAAGATTTATCTAGACTCGAAATTTCTACCGATTCATCAGCAACGGTAGATGCCATCAATAGCTTTGTGGATCAATTGTTGAGTGTCGGTAACGATGCCCAAGTTATTCTCAAAGCAATTGAGGCTGATCCGGCTTTTGCGATCGCCAGTATCACAAAGCCTTGAATGTTTTAGAAAAGCGCAATGCTGCCTGTGATAATATTCCCGTGATTCACAGGGAATTAGCGAATACTTACAGCCAGGTAAGACACATTAATGAAGCATATCCATCGAGCTTTTCAACTTCCATTAAAACTTTCACAACGTTATCAAAAAGTAGAGCAAACAGTATGACGACATACGTAAATCTCGGAAAAAGTGGACTGAAAGTATCACGCTTGGCTCTGGGTACTATGACCTATGGTTCTCGGAAATTGCGAGAATGGGTACTGGAAGAAGAAGAGAGTCGCCCGTTTATTCAACTAGCTTTGGAATTGGGGATAAACTTCTTTGACACCGCCGATGTTTACTCTTTAGGTGCCAGCGAAGAAATTTTGGGACGGGCGCTTAAGGATTTTGCGAAAAGAGATCAAGTCGTCATTGCCACTAAAGTCTTTAGTAAAATCGGTGATGGCCCCAATGATCGCGGACTGTCTCGCAAACATATTTTTGACGGCATTGATGCCTCATTACGGCGTCTACAAACAGATTACGTCGATTTGTACCAAATTCACCGTTGGGACTACGAGACACCAATTGAGGAAACCCTAGAGGCGCTGCATGATGTAGTCAAATCAGGTAAAGTTCGTTACTTGGGAATCTCAAGTGTTTACGCATGGCAGTTCGCCAAAGCTCTTTACACGGCTGACAAACACGGCTGGACTCGCTTTGTATCTATTCAAAACCATTACAACTTGGTTTATCGAGAAGAAGAGAGAGAGGTGATACCCTTATCTCTAGATCAAGGAATTGGGATTATTCCTTGGAGTCCCTTAGCGCGGGGCTTTCTGGCGGGGAATCGTACCAAAGAAAGCTATGGCGAAACACTACGCGCTAAAACCGATGAATTTGCCCACAATCTCTACTATCAAGATTCGGATTTCCAAATAGTCGATCGTGTCGTAGAGTTAGCGCAAAAACGCGGCGTTAAACCAACGCAAATCGCCCTAGCTTGGTTGTTGCATCAACCGGGTGTGACGGCTCCAATTGTTGGTGCTAGTAAGATAGAGCATCTCAAAGAAGCAGTGGAAGCTGTGGATTTGAAGCTTTCCGATGAAGAACGCAAATTCCTTGAAGAACCTTACACACCCCATCCCATCTTAGGACATCAGTACCCAACCGCCTCTACCAGTCGTTCATAGCAATATCTGGTTACTGGACTCCTTTGAAATCGTTTAGTCAAAGCGATCGCACTCAGGTATCCAGTAATATTCCACATTTAGTTGACCGTTGATTTTGTTTATTGACAGTTTACACGCTTTGAAACCATGTCGTTCGTAAAAAGCACAAGCTCGGATATTCGCTTGTAATGTGTGAAGCTCTAAACCTTGGGGACAAATTGCTTTACATTTATCAAGTAATGCTGAACCAATACCCTGATTTTGGTAAGTCGCATCTACAAACAGTTGGCTTAACCATTGTTGCTGTTTGATAACTACAACAAAACCGACAATCTGATTTTCAACTTCAGCCAGCCAAACATTCCCGCGTGCAGCGAGGTCATCACGAAATCGAGCTTTCCATAAGGAATATGGCTGTGGATGTTTAATATGAGAAAATGTTTCATGCCAAGTTCGATACCATAGATCAACGGTATCTTCTAAATCATCTAATTGATAGGGACGAATCATCACCACGATATGGCAAATTAGTTTTAAAGTACTACTTTAATGTTTGCAGCTCGTTTATCTAGTGGGCATAGAGATTTCCCAAATTCCTTGATTTCCACCATATTCTAGAACATAAATCTTATTGCCGATAATCTCATCATCAATGGGATGACTAAAACCTTCGACAATGCGCGTGGCATTAAGTTTATAGTTGGTAGTTCCTACTTTAGTTAACTTTAAATGCAGTAGGTCTTGGCTGGCATCTTTAAAAGGGCCTGGCAATGTTTCGCCAGTGGGGTCGCCTCCTGTAAAACTCAACATGAATCCATCACTTTTGAATTCTGGACTCATTACTCCTTGTGTATCAAAAACTAAGCCCAAAGGAGAACGGTGTGCTGTAAAAGTGCTAAAACTTTGCCTCAGAACACTAGCATCTTTGACTTTGCCATCTAAAGGATCGCGGTAATTGTCTGCGTCCGGGCCAAAATTAGGAATTGGTTCAATTAAGTTTCCAGTAGGCCGAGTAGGAAAGGTTGGATCGTTACGAAAGTAGCCTTTTGTGACTGCGCCAAATTTGGGGTTTAACAACAAGTCTTTGGCAGGATTATAATTGGGGAATTGTTGGGGATTGTCTGTCCCACCAATCCGCCAGGGAAAGCCGTAATTACCACCTAGACGTAGCCAATTTAATTCTTCTGACATATCGCGATCGGGGCCGTTTTCTGTGCCAAATAAATCCCCATTGGGTGCAAAAGCCATATCGAAAGTATTACGTGTTCCTTCTGCAAAAATATAGCCAGCTGCCTTTAAGGTTGCTCGATTGTTTGCAAGAAAGAGATTTTTGCCATTAGTAGGGAGACGGAGTATACAGGCGGTTAATCCTACTTCACGAGTATTGGGATATAGACCATTAACAGACTGAACCTCACCATGATCGGTACGAGAACCGCTATTCACATAGATAAAGTTCCCATCCGGGCTAACAACTACGCCGTTGAAGCGATGGTCATAGGCTGTTTTGCTTTTGGGATAGCCTGCACTCTCAGCTAAAATAGACCAGATACGCTCTCCTGTATCCGAATTAATTACGCCTTTAACAATAATTCCTTTCGTCTGGTTATTCACAAGGTCTGCATTGCCAACCAAATAAATTGTACCGTTAGGATCAATCGCCATACCTTGAGTTTCACCTAGATTATGATTAGTAGAGTTGTACACAAGTGTACTAGTAGAGGAGTCTAAATTGACTCGATAAATATCACCATTTAGTTTGAGGTAATAGAGGGTATTGTTTCGTGGATCTTTTGCAATCCGAACAGAAGGAGAGACGGATAACGTATTGATAATATTGCGAATCTGAATATTAGGACGCAGGGCTTTAGGTGCAGCATTTACTCCAATAGTGCCATGATTTAATAGAACTATTGTAAATAACAGTGTTTTGGCAGCCAAAACGCACCTTTTTAGAGCGAACTTTTCGATAAATCTGCGTTGAACTTGGTTGGACGATTTAGTGTTATTCATTATTTTCTTCATAAAATAGTCAGATAATTTTGTTGGGAAATCTTCTTAATCAGGGAAAAAATTTTAGAGCTTACGGGGTGAAAAGAGCAATGGATACTAGCTGATAAATAGTCTCTTGTTGGGTAAGGGGGGACACTGTTACCTATACCGTTGATGGCGCTAGTTCCAGTCAGCGTCAGGCATAATTAATTGCCTCCTGAAGATTTACGCCGTTGAGGTGAGCTAACCTAAGGTCAGCTCCTCTAAGGTTAGCTCCTCTAAGATTCGCCCCTGCCAAATTCGCACCTCTAAGGTTAGTCCAACTCAAATCAGCTTGACTCAAATTAGCTTCACTTAGGTTAGCCCGCAGCAGGTAAGCACCACTGAGGTGAGCTTTGTTGAGATTAGCTTTGTAAAGGTCAGTTTCATAAAGATAAGCCCCCAACATTTCCGTCTCGTATAAAGTTGCTTCGCTGAGGTCAGCCGCAATCAAGTTAGCTTCAGTGAGGTTGGCAAAAGAGAGATTAGTCCGTATTAACTTCGCTGCACCTAAATCGGCATCTCTCAAGTTGGCACCTCTTAAGTCAGTTCCAATTAGATTAGCATGAGCGATCGCAGCGCCTCTAAGATTCGCCTCACTCAAGTCAGCTCCAATCAAATTGGCATGACTCAAATTTGCCTGCGTAAGTATAGCACCACTCAAGTTAGCAACACTCAAGTTAGCTTCACTCAGGTTAGCTTCAACGAGGAAGGCTTTGTAGAGGTTGGCACTACTGAGGTCAGCACCACTGAGGTTGGCTCGCACCAGTAAAGCATTAGCCAAATCCACCTTCCTCAAGTTTACCCCTTGGAGGTTTGCACCTCTGAGGTTATCCCCTTGCAGGTTTGCGGCGCTGAGGTCTAGTTCAATCTGGGGATTTTTCTTTCTCCACTCAATCCATGTAACTGCACCTGCTTTAAGTAAAGCTAGATGCTCTCGATTTGCCATTTTCTCTCCTTTACTCCTGACGCCCACCCAGAGGATTTACCCGACCTGCTACACTTTCAATCGCCGTTAAAGCTCCCGCCGCACCTGCGAGAATATCTTGCTCTTTTCCACCTAAGTAAAGCCGTCCAAAGCTACCTACAGCTTGAACTTCAAGGATGTTAATCGCCGCCGCTTTCTCGGCTTCATTCGCCGCCAGTGCGGCGTAAGCAGCAGGCTCCACTTCTAATACATACAGCGTTTGCCCTGCTAGTAGTAGCTGTCCCCGGCGGGTGCGATTAATAAGTTGTGTTTGGTAAGCATCGATGTTACGGATAATTTGGCTAGAAACAACACGCGGTTTGAGACATTCTTCTCTTCGGACTCCCAGTAACGCTAAAATGGCTTGACCAGCAGCTCGCGTTTCGCCTTGGGAGCTAGAATGAACTTCCAATAGTCCGTACAGTCGTTCAACTACCTGCACTCCGGGACGGACAGAGGCAGCTTTCAGGGCTACATCCGTAATCTTATTAATTTCGATACCAGGAGAGATTTCAATCCACAGTGATGTATCCCCTGGTAATGGTAAGAAGCCTTGGGCTACTGTTCCCATATATGCTGCATGTTGAGGTTGCAGGCTGTCGAGAAATACGAAACTGCGTAGCTCTATTCCCAAGATTTTGCTCTCCAGTCATAAGGGTAGAAGTTATCTATTGCAATATATGAGCGCCTAACTTGAGGCATTTTAGCCACAAGTAAAGGATGGAAAAACACAAACTAGAAAAATTTTGCTGTCGATAAATTTTACACCTGAGAAGTACTCTAGCAGTAAAAACCGCCTTGACAATTGTACAGGTTTTATTAGGCACAAATCGAGCAGTGCTTGGGTCGATTTACTGATAAAGTTAATGTTATACTCAGTACCCTGGTGTTAGGTTGAGTTACTAGCCCTGGCGACTAAAAGTCGCGGCTATACAGACAAAACCCACCTCTGTGGGTTAAAACCTTGATTTTGTATTAGTCCACGGAGGTGGACTTTGCTTTGTGTAGTAGCGAATTCTATTCGCCCAATACTTTTCAAACATCCTCTAAGTGCGATCGCTCCACCATATTTTTCTACCACAATTTGACGAGCGATGTCTGACGACAAGCCACTCTGCGTCTACGTTAATCCCAATCTGGTGCGTTTCTCCACAGTTTTGGTCGTAATTCTGAAAAGGAAAGATTATAGGACTTACGCATACTCTACGATTCTTGGCGTTCTTGGCGTCTTGGCGGTTCGATAAATTAAGCTTTTTGGCGATTTTTGCGTAAGTCCTAGATTAGAAAGATTCATCCTCATCATCTTCAGACAGAGGCTCAGGTGGTAGCAGGATGACGGGATGAGGATTATACGTAATTGGGGGTTGGAAATACAGCAGTTGCGCTTCCTTATCTTCTAGCTGTTGCGGTTCGGCGTAAACATAGTAAAGTAAATCACGCAAATGCCAGCAGGATTTAGATTTGTCTATTACTTCCGCCAAAGCGTTATCAATGCGTTCGGCATAACCCTTGTATACTTCATTCATCAAATCAAATAGTAACTCCGAATTTGGATTTTCCACTCTTAGCCGCTCATAGCGACAGCAGCCTTCTTCCTGCTCTAAGAGGTGGGTCATTGCATCTGCAATGGTAGTAAGATTATCTAATCGAATACAAGTGGTAAAATTCCAGTATCTATCAAACATTTTAATATCTAGTTTTATACTCTCAGTGAGGAATGGCACTACTGAGGGTAATTATGTAAACTCCATCCATTACCTGATATAACCACAAACTTAACTAACTCGCCCTGTTCTTTGATGCAAAGCATAATCTCCGATATTCAGCATAATTTTGACTCTCTAATTAACCAGGTTGAGTAGTTTGTGTTTGTGTGTGTGTTTGTGCGTGGCAAAATCGCTCTGATGATAAGCTGTTCCACATCTAATTTACATATTTAAATTCAATTAAACTCTTGTATAGCGGGCAAGATGCCCGCCCTAATTATGTAAATTTAAGGTGGAATACCTTATTAGTTCCGCGCTCAAAGCTGTAAAAATTAAGCTGCAATTCGGGGTCGGGTATTGGGTGCAGTTTCAGCCAGCAAACGAGTGTAAAGTTGAGTCAGTCGAAATGCTACACTATACCAACTAAAGGCAATTTCTGTTCGTTGTCGAGCCGCTTCACCTAACTGGTTTCGCCAAGCTGGATTGATGAGAATACGGTCTATGGCAGCAGCAAAAGCTACTTCATCTTTGGGGGGTGCAAGTAAGCCTGTCACTTCTGGTACAACAGTAAACTGCAACCCACCAACATTACTAGCTACGACTGGAGTCTGACTCGCCATTGCCTCAATGGCAACTAAACCAAAAGGTTCGTAGTGACTCGGCACTACGCAGACATCGGCGGCGGCGTAGTAGAAGGGGAGGACAATTTCATCTAAGCGACCGGGAAAGGTTGTACAATCTTCTAATCCCAGTTCAGTAACGATGCTGGCAATGCGATCGCGTTCAATTCCATCACTCTGACCTGGACGGCTACCACCCCCAATCACTAGCTGGAAGTTAGCTTCATCCCTGAAACTAGACTTGGCAATGGCTCGTACTAAGGTTTCAATTCCTTTGCGTTGGTCAAAACGACCAACGTAAAGAACCATCTTGGCATCTGCTGCAATTCCCAACTTTTGCCGCGCCGCAGACCGGTGAATTTGCCCAAACTTATCAGTATCGGTGCCACAGGGAATCATTTCAATGTTTCCCTGACTGGAAACAAGTATCCGCATATGCTTTTGTTCTTGCGGACTGGTTGCAACTACACAGTCTATAGTTTCTAAACAGGCTTTTTCTACAGCTAATCGCTGGGCTGCAATTACGGGAACATCACCAATTGTTCTGTATTTAACCGCTCCTAAAGAGTGGTAAGTATGCACCTGAATCAGTGGTTGCTGCTTTTTCAATTCCATGCCAACCCAAGATGATAACCAGTAGTTGGTATGAATTAGAGGGTAATGGAACCCTTGTTGCTGCTGGAATCGTTGGAATTCTTCGATGAATTCAGGTAAATAGTCGAACAAGTTATCTCGCCCGATAAACTCAGCCGGTCCGGCTTCTAACCGAATAGTACGACAGTTTGGACTATGTTGGCTAATCGCAGCTTGTTCAGGACTACTACGACGAGTGAACATATCCACTTGCCAACCTTGCTGGGCTAAGGCATAACCTACTTGACGCACATAGACATTTTGACCCCCAGCCTCTTCTTGACCAATTTCAACCGCCGGGTCGCCATCAACAGAAATTAGGGCAATGCGATGTTTCTTATTCTGGAACATAGCTGATTTTCACCTCTAGGCAAATAATCCTGCCTCAGACGCCAGAAATCAAGATATTGTTATCCTCTCTCAAGGCCGAGGGCAGGCACAACGAACCGCAAAGTTACCAGCCAAAGGACACTGACGAGAACAAGGCATTACTTGTAAGAATGCTGCTCGTTTAGTCTCCTCTCAATGCCGACGAAGTTAGCTGACGGGCTAGGACTGAGAGATGCCCTTCTTCAGAAAGTTATGAGTTATGAGTTATGAGTTATGAGTTATATAACTTTTTAACTTCTCACTATTAACTCCTCACTCCTCACTATTAACTCCTAACTTTCTTCAATATACGCCCCAAGTTTGGTTCCTCCGCTCCGGTTTACCCTTATTCATAACTGCTTTCAGGGAATATAGTGGATTAGGCAGACTGATTTATTTTTCTTGAAATGTTTATAACCTGTGAACATGATATATGTCAAGAGTATGAATAAAACAAGTGTGATTTCAATCACATCAAGGCGCGTCTTACTGTCCAGACTAAAATGGTGTAATGGGCTGGTATTATTACAATCCCAAATCTTCTGGAAAACCCAGCATGATGTTTAGGTTTTGGATTGCGGCTCCCGATGCGCCTTTGCCCAAGTTGTCAAGACGAGCAACTAGCAACACTTCTTTGGTAGTATCATTGGCGAATATAAAAACCTGAACAATATTGGTGCTGTTGATTGCCATCGCATCCAGAAATATTCCGTCTCTCAGCAGAGTAGAATCTTGGAATGGAGCAACCTGGACAAATTTTTCACTTTGGTAGTAGTCAGCGATCGCTTCATAAATCACCTCACCTGATGGGGGATTATCCAAAATTCCTAGCGGCAAAGGCACTTGCACCAACATTCCCTGCTCAAAATCTCCCACTGCCGGTACGAACAGGGGCGGTGATGCTAACCCTGAAAAGTAATGCATTTCCTTAACGTGCTTATGCCCAAACTGCAAGCCGTAGATGCCATAAGGGTAGAGCGACTCTCCCCCGGCTTGCTGTTTGTGGAAGCTATGGTATTGTTTGATCAGATTCTTTCCGCCACCAGAGTAACCTGACACTGCATTAACGGTAATGGGAAAATTACTCTTCAGCAGTCCCTTGGCAATCAACGGACGGATACAAGCTAAAAATCCTGTAGGATAACAGCCCGGATTGCTGACAAACTGGGCGCTGGCGATTTTCTCTCGCTGTCCTGGATTTAGTTCAGGAAAACCATATACCCAGTCTTTAGCTGTGCGATGAGCGCTACTAGCATCAAGGATCTTCACCGTATTACTACTGACTAAGCTCACAGCTTCGCGGGCTGCGTCATCAGGCAGGCAGAGAATGACAACATCAACGGCATTGATTAGTTTGGCTCGCTCACTTGCATCACGATGTTTAGATGCATCAATGCTAACTAACTCGATATCATCGCGTTGGTTGAGACGTGAGAAAATCTGTAAGCCTGTGGTTCCCGATTCTCCATCAATGAAAATCTTCGGTTTAGTAGTCATGCGCTTGTTATATGTGAGTGATATTTCGACTGATTAATCCTTACTTGACTTCTGGTAAACGAATTATAAACCACGTCTATCTTGAAACCTCTAGTTCTTCGGTGATCAAAAGGATTTGCCCTCATCCCCCAACCCCTTCTCCCAAATCTGGGAGAAGAGGAGCCAGAATTTCAAAGTCCCTCTCCCAAATCTGGGAGAGGGATTTAGGGTGAGGGCAAAAACTACGCTTATAAACTTAGATGAGGTTTAAAAGTCAATACCTTTGCCAAAAATAGAGGTAGTCTAGCTTTGCGATCGCAGAGGTCAAGGTTTAATTAAACTTTTTTGTGTTGCTGAGAACATCTAAATTTGTGTTGCTCACGACATCTAAAAAATAATGAGTATGTTATTCTCCTTAGCGAGGTCATAAAGGATCTAAGTTTCAGCAATTAACCTAAGTGTGAATACAGGCATTGCAGTATAGGCAGTCAGAGGATTCCTGAATTCTTCCTGACCAAGACTATACCAAAATTCCTGGTGAGTTCTCACTAAAAGCTAGTTGAAATAACGGATTTTGTAGCTGTTTTCTATTGTCTGGAATACATATCTGTTGAGGAGTGCAAAGTCTTGCGCTCCATAACGTATTGCATCCATACAAGAATCGCTATATCCAGTCTGAAGGAGATTCATAAAAATAAATCGAGGAGCCTTATTAAAACGAATAACCGACTTCGCAGTGAAACCATGTTCTGCGGAGCAGTTACCGTTCGTGAGTGCGTCTCACGGATAGGAGAAAGGTCGGCTCTTCGATTTATTTACCGCTAAGTGCCTGAGCAAATTTTTGTAGGAGTTAAGTAAACAAGATGAATCTGTGCAAACAACGTCAAAGCAAGAATAGGGTATTGATTTTAACTTCCCTGGCTGTGTTGGCATCTCCATTAGTATTGCCTTTGCAACAAGCCTTTGCAGGAACATTAACCACCGTTGTAAATTTCAACGGTACTAATGGAGCGAACCCAAAAGCAGGTGTGCTTGCAGGGAAGGATGGGAATCTTTATGGAACCACTTCCGCAGGTGGTTCGCAAAGTAAAGGAACAGCATTCAAATTAACTGGTACTAATTTTAGTACTCTGACTACATTAGTTAACTTCACTGGAACCAATGGAACTGACCCAATTGCTAGATTATTCCAGGCAAGTGATGGGAATCTATATGGTGCAACCTCTACAGGTGGTACAAATAACCTCGGTACGGTATTTAAGTTGGGAAAAACAACTTTTACAACCCTGACAACTCTTTTAAATTTCAATGGCACTAATGGAGCCAACCCAGCAGGACGATTGATTTCAGGTAGCGATGGCAGCTTGGTGGGGATAACTTCTGCCGGTGGGGTCAACAGTAAAGGAACTGTATTCAAGATTCCCCTAACTGGTGGTGTCCCCACTATCGTAGTTAACTTCAATGGTACTAATGGAGCAACTCCATTAGCAAGGTTGCAATTAGGTAGTGACAAAAACTACTATGGCACCGCCTCAGTAGGTGGAGCAACTAATAAAGGTGTGGTATTCAAGTTAACTCCCGCAGGAGTAGTAACTCCATATAGCTTTAGTGGTGCTAATGGGCAAACTCCTCGGGCTGGATTAATTGAATCTGATAAATTTATCTATGGCACGACTTCTCTAGGTGGAGCCAGTAATAAAGGAGCTATATTCAAGGTTCCGCTCGGTGGCGGTACACCAGTTTTAGTTGCCAGTTTTAATGGCACCAATGGGGCTAACCCCACAGCTGCACTCACAAAAGGAAGTGACGGTAACTTCTACGGTACGACTTCTACAGGTGGTGCAAATAATAAAGGAGGCATCTATCGGTTGACTGGAGGAACCCTCACTTTGTTATTTAGTTTTAATGGCACGAATGGGGCAACGCCAGAGTTTGCCCTAATTCAACTTAATGGTGCATTTTACGGTACTACCTCTACTGGTGGCGCTTCTGGACAAGGAACCGTGTTTAAATTTACACCATAGTCTCAAAGATAACCTACGTGCAAAATAAATAGTAGAACGTAGATTTTTCCACTTTCAGATAGTCACTGACTATTTGAAAGTGGAAAAAGTAAGAGTTTAGGACTAGCCCTTTCAAGGTAAACATATGTACTATCAAAGTTTTTACGGCATTTCAGGCATCGCCTGGAATTGAACAAAGAGATTATGCATTAAACTTCAAATTTTTGGACTGTAAATTAAGCGATCGCCTGAGCCAAAATACCAAAATTGGGTTAAAACATCATTTATTTAATAGTACAAACGTTCACCTTGAAAGGCCTAAAGTTTAGGACTTACGCATTGACAAAAAACACCATCTATGAAGTCTAGATAATGCCATCACTGCTAAGGTTTGCAAAGATATGCTCACATACAACTAACGTGAACATATTCTGTTATACTTCGTAACAATTGCTAATTATTTTTTCAGACCGCATAAACTCCAATCTAACAAAAGCTTGAAGTGAACAATCATGTAAAGCTTTCAATGATTTTGAAGCATATTTTCTATAGAAATAACCGCAGAACAAATTTTATATTTTCTCTGCTGAACGCTCAATTTTTATCATTTATGAATGAATGTGTTGGTATGGTCAGTACAGAGTCTAACTATTACTTAACCAAGTATGGTTGTCTTCATAATTTTTTTGAGGCACAAGCTGATATTTTTCCAGACAAAATTGCTCTGATCTGTGCAGGACAATATCTGACTTATCAGGAATTGGAACAACAATCGAACCAGCTTGCCTTATTTTTACGTTCTCAGGGGATTGTCCAAGGCTCACGGGTGGGGATACTATTGGAACGCTCGTTGAAAGTTCCTCTGTGTGTGCTGGCAATTCTGAAGGCAGGAGCTACTTATATACCTTTAGACCCTGAATATCCAACTGAACGTATCCATTATATTTTGGAGGATGCAGGTGTTCAAGCACTGGTGACGACCACATCTTTTTCCAGCAAATATTCATCTTTAAGTTGTGACATTCTATGTCTTGATCAGAGTTGGTTGGAAATTACACAACAGTCTCGCGATCGCCTGCAATCAGAGCAAACTGGCGTAAGTGAAAGGGATTTGTGCTACATCATCTACACATCTGGCTCAACAGGTAAACCCAAAGGCGTAGAGATTGAACACCGTAGTGCCTGCAACTTTGTGAAATCAGCCAGCACAATCTACGGTGTCACCTCTGAAGATCGGGTTTACCAGGGATTTTCCGTTGCCTTTGATGCTTCTGTGGAAGAGGTATGGATTGCTTTTGCCGCAGGTGCAACATTGGTCATTGGCACTGCGGAAATGGTGCGTTCTGGCCCAGCCTTGCCCAAGTTGTTAACTGATTTGAGAGTTACAGTTCTCTCATGTGTACCTACACTATTGTCCATGATGGATGAAGATATTCCCACAGTTCGCCTGTTGATTTTGGGTGGAGAGCAGTGCCCTGTGGAATTAATATCTCGCTGGAGTAAACCCGAACGCAGAATTCTCAATACTTATGGACCAACAGAAGCTTCAGTAGTCAGCACTTGGGCAGAATGCACTAGAGGCAAGCCGATCACCATTGGCAAAGCTTTGCCCAATTACGAAGTATACATTTTAGATGACAACAAACAGCTAGTTCCAATCGGTACTACAGGTGAGATTTACATCGGTGGTATCAGTTTGGCACGGGGCTATGTGAACCGACCCGAACTGACTCAAGCCAAGTTTGTGCCTAATCCATTTACAGATGGTAGCGAAGCAACTGCACGTCTTTACGCCACGGGTGATCTAGGTTGTTGGACGGCGGATGGTGAAATTCAGTTCATGGGTAGGGTAGATGAGCAGGTGAAACTGCGCGGATTTCGGGTGGAACTGTCCGAGATTGAGTCGGTACTGCTAGAATGCCCAGGAATTCGGAGTGCTGTTGTATCGCTGTTTGAACCTTTGCCGGGGATTCAGCAGCTTGTGGGCTACGTCGTGCTTCAGCATCCTGATTTGTTTGAGCGCGAAGAAACTAACAAGATTTTGCGCTCCCGCCTGCCGCACTACATGGTTCCCGCGTGCTTAGAAGTCCTTGATGAGTTGCCGACATTGCCTAGTGGTAAGGTAAATCGCAAACTTCTGCCACAACCAAGCCAGACACTTGCATCTGGCAGTATGGAACCGATTTTGCTCTCAGATAATGCTACAGAAGAGAAGATTGCCAATATTTGGCGGAAACTTTTTCCCCACGTCCAGATTTCTATAGATAGTAACTTCTTCCTAGACTTAGGAGGACATTCCCTATTAGCTGCTAGTCTAGTGTCTCAGATGCGGGAGCAACCAGAGTTTGTTTACGTCTCCATGCTTGATGTCTACCAATGCCCCACCATTGCTGGATTAGCAGCTCGACTAACGCAACAGACAGCTTCGCCAAAGATGCCAACGGCTGCACTTCCTTTCCGTCGTGTTAGTCGCCAGCGCTACTTGATTAGCGCCACAATTCAGGCTCTAGCATTAATAGTGATTCTCTTCTGCTTTGCTTTACAGTGGTTGCTACCTTACCTGACCTACACTTGGATGCAGGAGAACAACGCTGGCGATTTCGAGTCGTTCATTTTAGCGATCGCTACTTTGGCAGGGATTATTCCCTTGATGCTTGGGTTATCGATTATTGCAAAGTGGCTGCTGTTGGGGCGGGTGAAGCCAGGATTGTATCCAATTTGGGGCAGCTTTTATTTGCGCTGGTGGTTTGTCAATAGTTTACTGTCCATTACACCAATAGACTTCTTGAGTGGGACACCCTTACTAAATCTCTACTACCGACTGCTGGGAGCTAAGATTGGAGCCAATGTTTACCTGAGCGGCATCGATATTAATATTCCCGACCTGGTGAGCATTGGTGCAGACAGTAGCATCGGCTATGCAGCAAGTTTGGTGAACGCCACACTAGAGAAGGGCTGTCTAAAAATCGGTCGGATTGAGATTGGCTCACGTTGTTTTGTCGGTGCTAGTGCTGTACTGAGTGAAAACACTGTCATGGAAGAGGATGCCAGTCTTGAAGATTTATCTATGCTGCCACAGCAGCAGCGAATTCAGGCAGGGGAAGTTTGGGCTGGTTCTCCTGCTAGCAAAGTGAGAACAAATGAGCGCCAAAACATCTCCCGTCCCTCACGGCTGCGACGAATTTATTTTAGTAGTCTGCAAGCAATTCTGCTGATGACCTTGCCGATTCTAGAATTAATACCAATTATTCCTGGAGTAGAGCAAATGTACTCCAAGAGTGACGAAGCACATTGGCTGCTGTTTTCACCCTTGATTG
>Ga0123337_10003639_pt1 | contig 16278 bp, 13 predicted proteins | sample frozenSSSSmetaG_FD_89792 | JGI IMG/M metagenome (GOLD analysis project Ga0123337, IMG submission 89792) | Glacier valley bacterial and archeal communities from Borup Fiord, Nunavut, Canada, to study Microbial Dark Matter (Phase II) -... | ecosystem: Environmental > Aquatic > Freshwater > Ice >... | reverse complement strand
TGAACAACGTCGTTGTGGCGAGCAATGAGGAATTCCTCGCGGAAGTGCAGAAGCATCAGGCCGGGGACTCGGTGACGCTCGGTGTGCAAGGTGCATCAGGTGCGGATGCAGCCGCACCGCAAGCCGACGCAGCACCCGGCAACAGCGGTGATGTCCAGCCAATGCGCGAGGCGACTGTTCAGCGCGAGGCGAACAATGCCGGAACGGAACACCCCGTCTCCATCCAATTGCAGGGCAATCAGGAAGCCGCCGCTACTGGAGCCGCCGTCAGCACGCAGACAGTGCGTGTCGTGGTCAAGAGCCACATCAAGCCGATTATCCCCAATATCGGAACGCTGCCCATGGCTCCTATGGATTATTTCCCACCAAATCCAGTGGCTTCGACGATGCGGTTGGCCGGGTTCGCTGCCGCGACCGACGTTATCATGCGCGAAGACCCGCCGACCGACAACGTGGACCCCGGTAGCTCCGCAGGGCATTACCGTCTCTTCTCCGCAACCAACCTGACAATCACCAAAGAGGGAACGAACGTCACCGGAGTCACCGCAACCCCACTCGAAACCGATGGCGGCTGGGAAGGTCCACTCAAGGCTTATCCGCTCAACCAGTTCGTGCCGCTCCGCACGACCGCGCCCAACCAGTTCACATGGGGCGTATCCGGCGCGCCGCACCCGCTGGCCGCCGCGCCGATGCAGCTTGTTTATCCACGCTCGAACGAATACATCTGGCATATCATCACGGGGACGGTCGATGCATCCGGCCATGTCACTTTTTCGATCACGCACAGCGGTTTCCCAAGCGTGAGCATCTACATCGACGGCGTGAAATCGACTGCCTACAATCAGGGCAACGCAAGCCTGCTGTGGGTCGGCGGTGGATTGCGGTCGAGCTAGGGGTACAACGCGCAGCCATGACTGGACCGGGCTACTACGGTCCGGTCTCCGAAACTGCTATGATACCCGACCGTAACAGCGCGGCGGATTCACCCCCGCGCGACCCACCGGAGTGCGTGAAATACCCTTGCGCAAGCGCCCGCATGGTCGCATAATCTCGCCATACGAGACAAGCGTAATAGCATCCTATGGCACGCATCAAACTGGCGTATATCGGTGGGGGCAGCACGCGCGCTCCCGGCACAATGGTTTCCTTGATCGAACAGGGCGAAAACTTCAACGGTTCCGAGGTGGTCCTGATCGATCTCGACACCGAACGGCTGGACCTCGTGCGGCGACTCTCCGAAAAGGTGATCCGCAACAAACGGCTTGATATTCGCGTGACGGCGACAACCGACCGCCGCGCGGGGCTTGCTGATTGCGATGCGGTGCTGACCAGCTACCGACCGGGCGGCTTCGAGGCGCGCTATCTGGATGAGTCGATCCCACTGCGGCACGGCGTGATCGGGCAGGAGACGCAGGGGCCGGGCGGCTTCTTCATGGCGCTGCGCTCGATCAATGTAATGCAGGGCATCATCCATGATATGGAGCAGGTCGCGCCGAAAGCGATCCTGTTCAATTATACGAATCCGATCAACATCGTCTCGGAAGCAGTCACGCACCATAGCGCGATCCCGACCATTTCACTTTGCGAGGGTCCGATTGTGTTCCCGCGCGAGATGGCACACATCGCGGGGCTGGACCCCGACCGGGTGGACGCGACGATGCTTGGCCTCAATCATGGCTCGTGGAGCGTGCGGCATACCTACGAGGGCGGCGACCTGATCGCGCGACTACGTGCCGAATATGATCGCGTGCTGGCCGACCCAGCCATTTCGATTCGTGAGAAGCGGCTGCTTGCACTCGCGGTCGAGATGGAATCCGTCCCGGCTTCCTATTTTCAATATTACTACTTCAAGGATGAGCTTCTTGCGGAGTTACAGGCCAAAGCAACGACCCGCGCGCAAGACATCATGGCCGCCGTACCGGATTACTGGGCGCACTATCGCGAGCAGGTCGAAGCCGATGTGCCGAACCTCGACCCGAAGCGCTCTCGCGGCGGGCTACACGAACTAGAACTCGCAATCGACGTGATGGACGCGCTTTTCAATGACCGGGGCGAAGTCTGGCCTGTGAATGTGCCGAACGGCGGGGCGCTCTCCGATTTCGCGGCGGATCGTGTGGTCGAGGTGACGGGTTATGTAAACCGCGCGGGTGTTACGCCACTCGCACAGGGGGCGCTCCCGCGCCATGTCGTTGGGCTGGTCGCGATGCTCGGTGAATATCAGGCGCTTGCGGCAGAGGCGGCATGGTGCGGCACGCGGCGCGATGCAATCCGCGCGCTGGCGAGCAACCCGCTCGTGCTGTCACTGACAAAGGCGCAGGCGCTCTACGACGAGATGGCCGCCGCGCAGCGCGCCTATTTGCCCGACCGCCTGCTGCACGATTGACCATGCAACACGTCCTCGCTGTCGATGCGGGCGGTACAAAAACGGTGGCGCTTGTCGCAAATTCGCGTGGTGAGGTGCTGGGCGCGGGGCGGGGCGGCTGCGGTGATGTCTACGCCGATCCGCAGTTCGTCGCGGTCGGTAATGCGATTGATGATGCGCTGCGGGGTGCGGGTCTCGCGCGCGGTGAGATTGCGGTCGCGGCGTTCAGCATGGCCGGGCTGGACTGGCCGGAAGATTTCGACTTCGTGCGCGACGCGATGCACGAATGGCTGCCCGGCGCTGCGCTGCTCGTCGTGAATGACAGCCTCGGTGCCCTGCGGCTCGGTTCGCCGGACCGCACGGGCGTCTCCGTCATTTGTGGCACAGGGACTGCGACTGGAGCGCGCGGCATAGATGGCCGCGAGTGGCATACCAGTTTCTGGCAGGGAACACAGGGCAGTCTGCACCTCGCGGAAAAGGCGCTCATGGCGGTTTATCGCGCGGACCTTGGACTCGACCCGCCGACTAGCCTGGCCGCCGCATTCATGGAATTCTACGGCGTGGCGAGCGTCGAAGCGGTGCTACACCATCTCACGCACCGCGCGTCGGTGGCCTATGCAGGGCGCGGCAAGCTGGCGCGTCTGGTGCTGGATGAGGCTGCGCGCGGCGATCCGATTGCGCTCGCGATTGTCACCGAACACGGGACTGATCTGGGGCGTTATGCGCGAGTCGCGGCGGCGCGTGTCGGGCTGCTTGGGGAACCTGCGTTCGCGCTGGTCCTCGGCGGGAGCGTGCTGCGCCATTCGGCACACATCCTTGCCGATGCGGTGATCCGCGAAGTATGGAGCGCCGCGCCCGGAGCGCAGCCTGTATTCATCCGGCATGAACCCGTTGTCGGTGGGCTGTTTATGGCACTCGATCAACTCGGCATTGCCACCGATGATGCGCTGCACGCGCGGTTGATTCCGACGCTTCCCCCACCGTCGTTGTTTGCCACCTGACAAAAATTTGCGGTTGGGTTATTATTCGTGACATAGGTAATGTGGCCTATGGAGTTTTGTCCTGTGGACCTACTGATCAAACCTTCCTTCTCCCAGATCGCCTCTCCTCTATTCACCCCCGAACCCCTCTCGCCATCCTGGTCGCTCTGCCGCGTATTGACGGGGAGGTTACAGGAACAACCGTACAAGGGCAAAACGTGGGAAACCGCAATTTTCAAGACCGCAACCGACGACCTGGTGCAGGTCGGCAGGATGGGTATCCGTGGCGATGAGCGCACGGGCTACGACGCCGACCGCGCGCTATGCTGTCACCCTTCCGCGCATTATGCTTACTGGAACGAACGGCTGAACTGCGCGTTTCCGCTCGGCTTCTTTGGTGAGAATCTGACGCTCGACGGCCTGCTCGATGAGGACCTGTGCATCGGCGATGTGATCCGCTGTGGCACGGTCCTGATGCAAGTCACGCAGCCGCGCACGCCCTGTTACAAGCAGGCGCGCAAGGTCGGCATCCCGGAATTCGTCAAGCTGATTATGCAAAGCGAGCGGCTCGGCTTTCTGATGCGCGTGCTGGAACCGGGAACGCTGACGCGCGGGGACCAATTCGCGCTGATCGACCGTCCTAACCCGGCGGTGACGCTGACCTTTATCAACCGCAAGCGCTACGAGCCGGATGACTTCTTCGCGGCTGCATATTTGGCGCGGTTGCCCGAACTGTCGCATGATTGGCGTGCAGCCTTCGCGAAGATTACTGGCAATACGTAGCGGGGTGGGTCGGTCAAGCGGCTACACGGACGCGGACTGACCTACGACAGCGAATAGCCTAGATTTTGCAGCACTCCACGCGCATTCTGTCCGGCGCGTTCCTGCACCAGATAGATGCACCCGTGCGCGTCCTCATCGAGGATTAGCTCCGCGCCTTCGGGCAGCATACAATGCTTCACGCCGCCGCGCCCGCCGAGCGTCTCCTGATACGCACCACAATCGAAGAAGCCGACGACCAGCCCTTGCACATCCACCGGTAGCGCGAGAGGTGCGGCGTCCGGCATGGCGTGGGTCGGGTACACGTCGTCGTGATCGCAGGTGATGCCCGCCAGCCGCGCCGCGTTAAATTCGCTCTCCCAATGGTTGACTGGCAACACAGTAAATTGATCGCCGAGCGCCCACGCATCCGGGAAGGTACTCATGATGCTGCCGTCGATCATGTAATACGGGATGCCGTCATCGGTTGCTTTGCGCTTGAAGACGTGGAACAGCCGGAAGGCGTGATCCTGCACGAGATAGCGTCCGCTTTCGATGATCAAATCCGGGACGGGGATGCCTTCTTCCGCGCAGACTTCGATTATCACGTTTAGTAGGTCGATCATCCATGCCTGATGGTTCATATCGGCATTGCGCGCGGGGGTCCCGCCGCCGATGTCGAAGCAGTGCAGCGTAAGGCAGATGCGGCGCAGTCGCGCATAGGCACGCAGGCTGTTTGCGATCATCAGCAGATATTGAGCGCCCTTGCTCGCGGAGACGGTCTGCATCGCGTGGAAGGTGGTCAGGCGCAGCGTATCGGAGTGCATGATCCGGTCGGCGGCTTCGGCCATTTCGTCGTCATTCATGCCGAAGCGGTTGATCTCTGCGCCGTTCGAGTCTGTGCGCGAGCGCAGGCCGACATCGAAGGTCAGGCCGCTCTCCGCATAGGGCGTGATTTCATCCAGATCGTCGAAAATTGGGATGATGTTGCGGAAACCGTCGTGGCGCAGGTTCAGTACCGCGCGCGTATATGCCGGAAGCTTGAAGCCATTGATGAAAATTGTGCGGGTTGCGTCGAGCCAGCCGTTGGCCGCGCCGTGCCGCACTACTTCGATGTCATATGCGGAGGAGCATTCGTAGGCTGTCCCGCTTTGCAGGAGCGTCCGCGCGACGGGTTCCGAGGGATTGGCCTTGCTCGCGAAGGCAAGCGTGAACGCGCCGGGATAGCCCGTGACGAACTTCGCGATCTCGAACCAGGCGTGCATCTGCGTGACATTAGTACGCAGTGAGGGTAGGTGACGCACATAGACTGGCGCGGGCGCGTCGTTAAATTGCCCGGCAAGTGCCAGTACATCGATACCTTTGTAGAAGAGGCGGTCGTATTCGACCTGAAATGCCGGGGGAGCGGCGCGTGAAGCTGTGGAATCGATGGGGAATGGAACTCGATGGCGGTCTCGATCAACCTTGTTATTTCACCTTTGCCCGTAGACGAAAAGGACGAAACAAAATCGCCACCCCAGGAGCGGGATGGCGACCGTCGATCTGCTGCTGATCACGGACCCGCTAATGAGGTGCAGGGTGCAGCAAAGGCGTTCCATGAGGAAGTACCGCGCTGCAATGTGGGGGTGCGTCAGCCAGCATACAAAGCCTGTCATTTGGTCAACAGATACGAATGATTCTAGTACAATCTGCACAGGTGTCAACCGCGTTGGCAAAATTTTTATGCAATCGTTACATTGAGCCAAAATTTAGCGAATGTTTATCGCAAAGTCGCCAAAATCTGTCATAGTTGATCATGATTCGTATTGGAACAGGAAGACGGAAAATGCAAAGACGAAACAGGGTTCTGCGTGCATTTGGCTTGCTGGCGCTGTGCGCGCTGCTGCTTGGATTCGCGGGTGGCACAGTCTCCGCGCAGGATGATGCCGCGCGCTTGAAAGTGCCTGCCGGATTCGCGGTGAATATCTTCGCGAGCGGGCTGGATGCGCCCCGGCTGATGACCGTTGGACCGGATGGCAATCTATACGTCGCGGAGCGCGATGCAAAATCGATTGTGATGCTGCCGGACGCGAACAATGACGGCAAAGCGGATGCCAAAACCGTGATCGCGCAAAGCAACGATCTGGCGCTGGTTCACAACGTCGAATGGCACGACGGCTGGCTGTATGCCGCGACAGGCAACTCCGTGATGCGCTATCAGGATGCGAACAACGACGGCAAATTCGAGAAAGCCGAACTCGTCACGAACAATATTCCGGCGGCGGTTCACCATGTCTCGCGCACGGTTCACTTCGGACCGGATGGCAAAATGTACGTTTCGACGGGTTCCAGCAGCAACAACAACCCGGAAACCGATCCACGCCGCGCCGCAGTTCTGCGCTTCAACGCGGATGGCAGCATCCCGGCAGATAACCCCTATGCGAACGATGCCAACCCGAACCGCCGCCCGATTTACGCAGAAGGACTGCGCAACGCGATTGATTTCATCTTCACCCCGGGTGGCCGTTTGTGGGCGAACCAGAATGGCAGTGATGGGCTTGGCGACAATACTCCACCGGAAGAGATCGTGATCGATGTTCAGAGCGGCAAGCATTATGGCTGGCCGTATTGCTACACGCCCGCGCTTGGTGTGGTCGCAGCGAACGTCACCGAAGTCCGCGACTCGCGCGTGCCGCTGGCCGTCCTCAGTGGTTGTAACGATGCAACTCCGGCGGTCTTCACCGACCTCGCGCACTCCGCGCCGATTGGCATGGTGCAATATGAAGGGACCACATTCCCGGCGAAGTATCGCGGCACTCTGCTCGTCGCCTATCATGGCTCGTGGAACAGCAGCGTCGCGCGCGATTGCAAGGTGCAGGCGATCATCGTTCAGGATGGCAAGCCCGTCTCGTCCGAGGACTTCCTGACCGGGTTCCGCAGCAGTGCCGCGCAGAATTGTGGTTCGGCGTGGGGACGCCCCGCCGGGGTCGCGGTCGGCAAGAATGGCGAGCTGTACGTCAGCGACGATCAGAACGGGAATATTTACCGGGTGGTTTATACCGGAAAATGAGGTTGCAGGGATAGGGCTTGACCGACCCAGAGCGTAAAAAAGGGCGTGCTGGTCATTCCAGCACGCCCTTCGCTTTGCCTGCTACTGACTAGAACAAGCCTACTTGTTGGCGCAGTTTGCGGGCTTCGGGAAGCCGCCGGGCTGCCCGTAGGTGGCCGGAACAATCGTCGCCTTGCGCAGATCGACATAGGAGCCGACATCGCGTAGCAGGCCGAAGTTCTGCCATGTGCCGACGATGAAGAAGGTCTGGCAGGCCGTGATCGTGTTGCCCGTTGAAACGCCGTTCGGGTCAATCACAACCGGGGTATCGACATTGAACAGTGCAAGCTGCTGTGTAATGCCCGTTGGCGGCAGCAAAACGGTATCGATCAGATGGATCACGCCGTTCGAGGCAAAGATATTGGTCGTCGTCACGCGCACGGTTCCATTCAGGAACACGCCGCCGTTAGCAACCTTGACCGTGACCTTGCTGCCCTGTACTGTCGTCGCCGATTGCAGGCCAACCACGACGGAGGCCGGAACTGTACCGGACACGACATGGTAGGTCAGGATGTTGCTGAGGGCTGCCTTATCCGCAAGCAGTGCATTGATCGTCGCGGTTCCCAATTTGGCGAAGGCCGCGTTAGTCGGCGCAAATACGGTGAAAGGACCCGCACCATTAAGCACGGCGTCCAACCCGGTCGCCTTGAGCGTGGCAACCAGAGTAGTCAGGTTGCGATTGCCCGCAGCGATCTGGGTGATCGTCTTGCTGGCGGCGGTCTGCGCTTGTACAGGGGAGGTCGCGGCGGTTGCGGCCAGCATCAGCGCGGTAACGAGAACAAGAAACATCTTACGCATGGTTTACAAACTCCACAGATGATTAGACGGACACGATATATTTAGCAAAGTATCCAAAATATCACACATGATTCTTTGTATAGTTTAAAGCATGCCTTATCTTTGATTAAGCCTTGTTCAAAACCTATAAAAACGCTCGGAATGTACCTCGTCCGGTATAATGTCCCCCTATGAACTACTCTGCTCACCTGCCCGCTGACTGGAACGCACGGATCCGTGACCTGCCCGGCGCACATGTCCTGCAAAGCGCCGAATGGGGCGCATTCAAGCAGCGCAGCACGGGTTGGACGCCGCAAGCCGTGACGCTCGACGGTGCGCATGGTGCGTACCGGGGCGCGGCGTTGCTTCTCACCCGGCAAATCGGACCGCTGCGCGTCGGCTATATCCCGCGCGGACCGCTGCTCGATTATGCGGATGTGGAAGCACGGGCGGCGCTACTCGATGGGCTAGAACGGCTCGCGCGGCGCTACCGCCTGATCTGGCTGAAAATCGACCCGGATTTGCCCATTGGATATGGCGTACCGGGGACACCGGACGCGCGTCCTGATGTGAATGGCGCGGCGTTCGTCGCGGAACTCGAGCGACGCGGCTGGCAGCTATCGGAAAGCCAGGTGCAGTATCGCAATACGCTCGTGCTGGACCTCGCGCTAGGTGAGGACGCTCTCCTTAAAAACATGAGCCAATCGACGCGCTACAAGGTGCGCTACGGTCCCAAACATGGCGTGACGGTTCGCGCCGGGACGCGCGACGATTTGCCGCTGCTCTATAACTTGTACGTGGAGACAGGCGCGCGTGACGGCTTCCTGACACGGCCTTTCAGCTATTACGAGGATGAATGGGGCGCGCTCATGCGGGCGGGTATCGCGCACGCGCTCATCGCGGAATACGAGGGGCAGGCACTCGCGCATGTCGTCCTCTTCAAATTTGGCCGCACCTGCTGGTACTTCTACGGCGCGTCGAGCAGCGAACATCGAAACCTGATGCCGACCTACCTCTTGCAATGGGAAGCCATTCGCTGGGCAAAGGCGCAAGGCTGTACGCGCTACGATTTCTGGGGCGCGCCGGATGTGTTCGACGAAAGTGACCCGATGTGGGGCGTTTTCCGCTGGAAGGAAGGCTTCGGCGGGGTTGTCACGCGCACGCCCGGCGCGTATGATTACGTGCAGTCGGCGGCGCTGTACGCGCTATACACGCGCGCGGTCCCGGCAGCGTTGAATCTGTTGAAGCGCCTGCGGGGTCGAGCGAGCCGCAGTCCACAAACCGACCAAGCGGGTCAGGCAAGCCGTGACCCCTACACAGAGGAGACGCCTTGACGGTCACAATTACGCCGCTCGTGCCTGCTGATTTCAATGAAGCCGGGAGCCTGCTCGATCTCGCGTTCGGTGGTACGGGGCAAGCCGAGACGCTGCGGCGCTTCTATCCAACACAGTCCAAATATTACACCTGTGCGCGGCGCGATGGCCGGATCGTCGGCGTCGTTGGCGCGTCGAACTTTGGCAACTTCGCCTATGTCGGCCAGATGGGGGTGCATCCCGATGTACAGCAGGGCGGCATCGGGAGCGCGCTCATGACGCACGTCATCGGCCTGCTTGAAGCCGACGGGTGCAAAATCCAACTGCTCGACGCTACCGCGAAGGGCGAATATCTGTACCGGAAGCTCGGCTTTGTCGAAGATAGCCGTGCGCAGCGTTGGGATCGGCTTGAACATATTCCGGCCAGAGACCCGATCCCGCATGGTGTGCGCTTAATTCAACCCGCAGATGTTCCGATGATTGAAGCGTTGGATGAACGGCTTTTCGGCGCGCCTCGCTCTCGATTGGTTGCGCGGTTGCTGGACTTGAACCCCGCACGCGCGTTCGTCAGCGAGGACGCAGGGCGGCTGACCGGATACGCCGTCGCGCAGGGCTGGATGGTCGGTCCCTGGCTTGCGGAGAGCGCCACCGATGCGGACGCACTGCTGCGCGCGGCACTCACGCTTGAGTACGACGAGCCGCCGCGTGTGGTCTGCAATACGGATAACGCGCAGGTCAGGTCGATTATCGAGCGCTATGGCTTCACACAGAGTCGCGACATTGCGCATATGCGGCGCGGCGGAGCTGCCGAACCGCGCAGCCTGCAAAACCTGTATGGGCAAGCCAGCTTCGGCACGAGCTAATCACGCAGCCGGAAGAACGCCCACAACAGCACGCCCGCTACCACCGAAAGCACCGCCGCCGCGCCCATATTCGCGCCAAACCCGGCAGCGCGGAACAACACCCCGCCGCCGAAGGTCCCCAGCGCGCGACCCAGCGCGACCGACGACCAGATGAAAGTCAGCATGTAACCACGCGCGGCGGGCGCGATTTCCGTTGCGAGCGGCGACACGCTGATCGTGCTGATCTCGAAGCAGAAGAACATCACGAAGAGCGTCAGCATCGCGAGCGCAAATGTGGCTGCCGTCAAACTCAGGAGAACATACGTGGCTGCCGTTGCCAGTGCCGCCGCGACCGCCAGCCGCTTTTTACCGACACGATCCGAGAGGAAAATGATCACGGCCTCGCCGCCGAGTTCCGCCGCGCCAAACACGAACGACAGGTTGCCAATCGTCAGCGTATCCAGTTTGAAGTTCTCGATCAGCCAGCTTTCGTAAATGATCAGGAACAGGTCGAAGGCGAGCGCGATTAGAAAAATCGCCAGAAGCAGGACCAGCGCCGGACGGGATTGCAAAATCGACCGGATCGCGACTCCGGCTGAGGGGCGCGCGCTACCCTCCAACGTGCGCTGCGCGGTATCGTTGGGCAGCACGCGCAACAACACCAGCCACGCCACCGCCGCGCAAATCGCGAGCAGCCCGAAGATTGCGCCGGGTCCGACGCGCGTTATCAGGAATGCGGAGAGCGGTCCGAACGTGACCAGTGAGCCGGACCAGGCCAGTTCCGTCACACCAATCGCCATGCCGCGCCGCGCGAATGGCACATGATCGCCCACGTAGGCGAGCATCGACGGGTCATAGAGCGTCTTGGAAAGGCTGCCGAGCGCCAGCGCCAGCGCGACGAAGCCGAAGGTTTGCCCGACCGCGGCCAGCCCCGCGCCAATCACGAATAGCCCGATGCCGACCAGCATCACGCGCTTGCGTCCGCGCTCGATGAAGGGGCTTGCGAACGGGCTGATCAGCGATAGCACCCAGGTCAGTGAGAGGACCGTTTCAAGCGTGGCACGCGGCACACCGAGAGCAGCCGAAAGCGGCGTCAGCACGAGATACGGAAAGCGGCGCATCCCATTCAGGATGAGCCGCGCGAAGGTCAAGGTTGCGAGCGTCGGAGCCAGCCGTTCGACACGCTGGAGCGTTACATTTGCCAATGCACCCTGCTTATGTTCGATGGAAAAGTCGCCGAGTTACGGGGTACGCGGCCAGCGCACCCGAACCGTCAGGCCGGATGCATTCAGCACGATACTATCAATGCGCCCCGCCGCTGCGCCACCCGTCGCGAGCGCCGTCAAGCCCTCGTTGACGCCTTTGAACCATTCCGGCGGGACCGCCCACGTCCCAAACGTCAGATTTACCACAGAGAGCGAGATTTGTCCATTCTGGCCGCCGAGCGCAAGCGTCAGGCTCATGGGTGAGGTGCTGTTCTTCTCCTTGTCGAAGAGATCACCTGTGACTGTCATCTGCCCATTGCCGAAAGTGACCTGCGGGTTGAGCAGCCAGGGCTTTTCCGTGCCGCCGAAGAGCGGGGCAAGGTAGGCGCGCAGGTCCGCTGCTGCGAGGTGCAGCGTCAGGTAATAGTTGCTCGCGTCGGTATCGACCCGGAGCGCTGCATTGCCCGTCTGGTTTGGAGTCTGCATTCCAATCACGAGCTGGCCGCCACCGATAGTCAGGTTGACGAACTTCGTCCCGTTTTTGTTCTGCGCAGCGCTGCCGGCCAGCTCATTTGCAATGTCCTTGTTGATGCGCGTGAGCGCGGCAGCATCCGCGAACCACGTCCCGACACGCAGCGCGGAGATATTCACGGTGAACCAGCCATTTGCCACGCCGAGGCTTCCTGTCAGGCTGGCGAGGACGAGCGCGTTGCCCTGCCGCACCTGCCCGTTGATTACGAGGTCGCCCTCACGCAGATCGACCAGCGGGTTGAGCAGCCACGCCGTCGAACCCGTCCCCGCAATGGAGCGCACCAGCCCATTCACATCGCCTTCGGAAAGTTTGATCGTCATGTACGAAATCGCGCCCTTGTTCAGGACATCGATAGTCGGGTTCGTGCCTGCGCAGCCGACGACGAACAAAAGGGGTAAGAGTAGCATCCGAACCAGAATTGTACGCATCGCTTGATATTCTCCGCACCTATAGCGAACTCAATACTAACCCTATACGCAAACAGCCCGGAAACGGTCCGGGCTGCTGCATAGGAAGTTGGTCATGCCGGGCGGGTCAAGCCACTACATAATACGCGCGGTTTTTGTAGGGTCATCAGCCGAGATCGGCCATCACCTTCGTGAGCGCGTCACGCGAGGGACGCAGACGGTCCTCACCAATGTGCGTGAGCGGCTCCTGTGGCAGGTGCAGCACGTCCGCGAGCGTGGGGCGCTCCTCGTTGACGTAGATCAGCCCGGTGATAAATTGCTGGTTCTCGTGCGCTTCTTCCAGCTTGGCGAGCGCGGCGTACTTGTCACGCGGATCATGGCCGCGATCCAGCTTCTTGAGAACGATGCGCGAACCATCATGCATTGTGACCGGGATCGTCTCGCCTTCCTGATAATCCACGCCGATTTGCTCCTGCGGCATGACGTAGATCACATCTTGCAGGATTTCGCGATGATCCTTGCCCCAGGCATAGCTCTTGGTGCTATCGTCATGGTTGTTGAAGGTCACGCATGGGCTGATGATGTCGATCACCGCCGTACCCGTGTGCGCGAATGCGCCCTTCATCAGCGCGGAAACCTGCTTCGGGTCGCCAGAGAACGAGCGCGCGACATAGCCGCAGCCCGCAATGATCGCTTCCATGCACAGGTCGAGCGGCGGCAGTTCGTTCAAGCCCGCATATTTCAGCTTCTGACCCTGATCGGCAGTCGCGCTGAACTGGCCTTTGGTCAGGCCGTACACGCCGTTATCTTCGATGATGTACACAATCGGGACGTTGCGGCGAACCATGTGCTTGAACTGGCCGAGACCGATGGACCCCGTATCACCGTCACCGCTCGCGCCGATGGCGATCAGCTTGCGGTTGGCGAGGGTCGCGCCCGTCGCAACGGAGGGCATCCGTCCGTGAACGGTGTTGAAGCCGTGCGCGCGGTTGAGCCAGTAGGCCGGGGTCTTGCTGGAGCAGCCGATGCCGGACAGCTTGATGACCTGCGTCGGCTGGATGTTGAGTTCATAGCAGGCGTTGATGATCTGCGCGGAAATGGCATCGTGGCCGCAACCAGCGCAAAGCGTCGAATCCGCGCCCTTGTACTGCGCCTTTTCGAGGCCAATGGCGTTGGTTTTGATGTTCCGGGGAGGAGGTGCAACGGTCATAATATCAACCTTCCTGTTCAAGTATTGCGTTGGAAATCCAGCGCGCGGTCAGGGGCAGGCCGTCGCACTTGGCAACGGAGAGGATTTTTGTCGCGAGGTCGGGCGCTTCCATCTGGATCAGGCGCGCCATCTGCCCGTCGAAGTTGTTGTCGATGACATAGGTATGGTCGTGCGCCTCGACGAACTGCCGTAGCTGTTCGTTGAAGGGCAGCGCGCGGATACGCAGATAATCGGACTTGAGACCCTTTTCGGCCAGCAGGTCGCGCGCTTCGGTCACACCCGGATCGTTCGACCCGTAGGTGATCACGCCGATGCTCGCGCCTTCGGTGGTTTGCAGGATCGGAGCCGGGACGAATTTGCGCGCGGTATCGTGCTTGTGGAACAAGCGCGCGAGGTTCTTTTCCCAATCGTCGGGGCGCTCGGAATAGGTCGCCTTATCGGTATGGCCTGTGCCGCGCGTGAAATATGCCGAGAGCGGGTGATCCGTGCCGGGGAGCGTGCGATAGCCAATGCCGTCGCCATCCACATCGCGATAACGCGCGAAGCCGCCCATGCGCTCCAAATCTTCGACGGTGAGGACCTTGCCGCGCTGCAACGGTTGCTCCGGGTAATCGAAGGGGTCCGTCATCCACAGGTTCATGCCGAGGTCGAGATCGGAGAGGACGAGGACCAGCGTCTGGAACTGCTCCGCGAGATCGAGCGCGGCGATCCCGAAATCGAAGCATTCCTTCATGTTGCCAGGTAGCAAAACAATGTGCCGCGTATCGCCGTGCGAGAGGAAATACGCGGAGATCAGGTCGCCCTGGCTGACGCGCGTGGGCAGCCCGGTCGAGGGACCCATGCGCTGGATGTCCCAGATCACCGCTGGGATTTCCGCGAAGAAAGATAGCCCCGCGAATTCACTCATCAGCGAGATACCGGGACCGGATGTGCTGGTCAGCGCGCGTGCGCCCGTCCAGCCTGCGCCGATCACCGCGCCGATGGCTGCCAGTTCGTCTTCCGCCTGCAAGACGGCGAGCGTTGTCTCACCTGTCGCAGCATCGGTGCGCAGTTCCTGATAATCGCGAATCGCATCGACCATGCTGGTCGAGGGCGTGATCGGATACCACGCGACGACTTGCACGCCGCCGAAGATCGAGCCGAGACCCGCCGCCTCGTTGCCTTCGATCAGGAACTTGCCGGGGGTCGCGTTCATGCGCTCCACACGGAACTTATCGGAGGGTGCGTAATTGTCCTGCATATGCTTTGCGCCCGCCTGCACCACGCCCATATTGAGCGCTATCGGCTTGGCCTTGCCCTTGAAATGATACTTGATTGCGTTTTCGATTTCGCCCATATCGAGGCCGATCAGTTCGGAGAGCGCGCCGACGTAGACCATATTCGCCACGTAATCGCGCAGGCTTGCATCCGCACCGGAGGCTTTCGCAATGGCGCTGACGGGCATCCCGAAGTAGGAAATGTCCTCGCGCTGCTCGCGGATTTTCCATTCCTGCGGATAGAGGCACAGGCCGCCGGAAGCGAGCCGCAGAATATCGTCGGCCTGCGTCGCGGTGTTCATGGCGACGAGGACTTCATAATCTTCGCGGCGCGCGACATAGCCATCCTTGTTGACGCGGATCGTGTACCACGTCGGCAAGCCGGAGATATTCGAGGGGAACAGGTTCTTGCCGTTGACGGGAATGCCCATCTTGAACAGCGCGCGGATGATCGTGTTGTTGGCGGTCTGGCTGCCGGAACCATTGACCGTCGCCGCCGTGATCGTAAAGTCGTTTACGAGCGGATGATTGCTCATCTGCGGGGCGGTGCTGGCTCCGGGCTGAAAGTTGAGGGTCATATAAAAGGTACTCCTGTTTATTCGTGCGCCGGGTCGATAATTGGATAGAGAGTCTCGGCAGCGAGCGTCTCGAAGGACACGCCCGTGTTGAGCCGCAGCAGGCGCGTATGCTCGACGAATGCGATCCGCGCGGCCTCGAATTGACCTGCGATAATCAGGTCCAATATGCGTTCGTGATAGGTCCACGCCTCGCGCCAGTAATCGAGGTCAGCGTAGAGGTTGCGCTCTACCGCTTCGTAGGCTTCCCAATAGGCTTCGAGCAAGCCTTTCACGAAGGGGTTGGCGAGGTGCGAAAAGGTGAGCAGGTGGAAGGCGCGGTGTTCCTGATGCGGTATCTGGATGCGGGTCGGGTCGGATTCCAGCTTGCGCCAGGCAGCATCGATCAGATTGCGTAAGCGCGCTTTATCCTCGCCATCCAGCAGCGGGATCGCTTCGTGCCAGAAGGCGGCTTCGAGGTGATTGCGGACTTCGCTGAAAGCGTCGAATTGGCCGCGATCCCGCGCCAGGGCATAGCGCAAACTGAGCCGGATCGCAGGCAGGAAGTCATACTCCTTGACGCGAATGCCAGTCCGAGGGCGCACCTCGACAATGCCATGCACGCGCGCGACTTCCAGTTGCTCGCGCAGCTTGCCGATATTGATATTCAGCAAGCCGCTCAGTTCGGCGAGCGAGGGGAGCTGGTCGCCGGGCTGCTTGTCGTGTTCGACAATGTAGTTCAGGAGGTCCGAGTCGAGCATTCAATCATCTGATCAATAGGATTATTCAGATAGTATACGCCAATTTGGGCAATTTGCAAAGTGGAGTTCGTTCAAGTCGCATAACATTCTGGGAGCGAACACCCGCCGATGATACGATCCCCAAATCAATTTTCAGGAGTCAAATCATGAGCAATCTGCCTGATTTCGCGCAGCTTTGCCGCACATTGGAAGCGGCGCGTATACCGTTCGGCGTGCTGGACCTGCAAGGCGG
>Ga0123337_10003635_pt1 | contig 16308 bp, 12 predicted proteins | sample frozenSSSSmetaG_FD_89792 | JGI IMG/M metagenome (GOLD analysis project Ga0123337, IMG submission 89792) | Glacier valley bacterial and archeal communities from Borup Fiord, Nunavut, Canada, to study Microbial Dark Matter (Phase II) -... | ecosystem: Environmental > Aquatic > Freshwater > Ice >... | reverse complement strand
AGTTAAGTATTCAGCGAATGTAGTGGAATTTGTCGACTTTAGAAGTGACTTGTGAGTAAAGGACTCATCTTTCACTATAGGGTCGAATTGATCGCCAATGAGTGTACTGCGAAAATCACTAATATGTAGCAACACGTAATTTTTTACAACTGACAATTCGGGCTTCTAATCTTCACAGTATTCTCAGTTGCTAAATGGTTATATTTCATCTCTAATGCTGATAAAAGTAGCTTTTGTAGCTATCTGGATGTTGATTTAGCAAAGCACCCGACCAAGCAGGTATCGTTGCTAAAAAATCAAACCCACCGTTACGTATTGTCATTGTTTCACTACTGAGTTTAATTCTCTCCTAACTTGGCTGATACGATACTGATTATCGACGATGAGCCCCGGCCCCGTCAATTGCTGACCCGAATCCTGCAACTGGAAGGCTATGCCGTACTAGAAGCCGAAACCGCCCGCGCCGGTCTGAAAACGCTGGAAAATGAAGCCGTACATGTTATTATCAGCGATGTGAAACTACCCGATAAGAACGGTATTGAACTCACGGCTCAACTCAAACAGGCGTACCCCGCCACCGAGATCATTGTGCTGACGGCCTACGGCACCATTCAGGACGGGGTAACGGCCATCAAAAACGGTGCCTTCGACTATATCACTAAAGGCGACGATAACGACCGCATCATTCCGCTGGTGAGCCGGGCTGTGGAGAAAGCGCAGTTGCAGTTTCGTATTCAGCGACTCGAAGCACAGATGAGTCATCGGCATGGTTTCGACAGTATCATTGGCCGCTCCAACCCCATTACGCAGGCGATTGACCTGGCCCGGCGGGTGGCCGTTACCGATACCACGGTGCTGCTGACGGGCGAGACGGGTACGGGCAAGGAAGTATTTGCGCAGGCCATTCACCAGGGCAGCCCGCGCCGGAACGGGCCGTTTGTGGCCATCAACTGCGGGGCGTTGGGGCGCGAGATTCTGGAAAGTGAACTCTTCGGCCACCGCGCCGGTGCGTTTACCGGGGCCACCCGCGACCAGAAAGGGCTTTTTGCCGAAGCCGATAAAGGCACGATTTTTCTGGACGAAATTGGTGAGATGCCGCTTGATTTGCAGGCCAAACTGCTGCGGGTGCTGGAAACCCACGAGTTCCTGCGTGTGGGCGATACCAAATCCACCAAAACTGATGTGCGGGTCATTGCCGCCACCAACCGCGACCTCGCGCAGGAAGCGCAGGCGAATCACTTTCGACTTGACTTATACTACCGGCTGTCGGTCTTTCAGATTTTGCTGCCGCCCCTGCGCGACCGCCCCGACGATATTATGGCACTGGCCGAACAGTTTGCCCGGCAGGATGCGGCTAAAATTGGTCGGCGGGGGGTGCAGCTTAGTCCAGCGTTTGTGCAGAAACTACGTCAGCACCCCTGGAAAGGCAATATTCGTGAGCTGAAGAACGTCATTGAGCGGGCCGTTATCCTGGCCGATACCACCGCCGACAACCTCACTGAACTCACGCCCGCGCTGCTGCCCTACGAGATGCAGGACGGTACGCTGCCCACCGACCCAACCGCCATCATCGACCTCGCCACGCTGGAACGCCAGCACATCAGACGAGTGCTGCGCCACACCAGCGGCAGCAAGACCGAAGCCGCCCGGCTGCTCGGTATTGGCCTGACTACCCTGTACCGGAAAATTCAGGAGTATGGTTTGGACGGGTGATGGTTTACCGATCCGACGCGCTTCAGCCGCGTGTAATCGGCCACGTGGACCACGAGCGGTACCTGTTCCGTTTCTACGTTCTGCGTATCGAGGCCATACGCCCGCTCGTCGGCTATGCTGAGGTTTTTGAGGGCGAAGTACCCATTCATCACGAACGTTTCCGTGATATTTAACTCATTTTCATACGACAGAAACCGGTTGATGACCACAAACCGGAAGTCGCCAATGGTGTTGGTTTCAACCTTTATTGGCCGGTACTGGGGGCTGATGTTGACCTCATGGCAGCGTACCATTTCTTCAACCACCTTGCGAAACAACAGATTGATGCGGGGCTGCACCCGAAAACCCAGCCGAAACGTAATGTGTACTACCTCTTCCGGCTCCAGAATGTCAATCATATATTCGGTGGTGTAGGGGTCGTCTGCCAGTTCGACATGGATAAACCAGTACAGGTCGGCGCGTTTGGGCTGACCTTCCAGAATGGAGTCGATGATGTGGGCTTCAATTTTTTGGGGAGTAGATGAGGCCGTCAGGTATACTAAGTTGGTAGCGTATTTGGGTAAACGGCTGTCGTTGCTGAGTTGCTTCAAAATCGGGAGGTGATCGTGCAGGCTGACGTAATTGGTCAACCGGCGTTTAATCTGACCCCCGTAGTGCCAGACCAGCATGACGGTGATAATGACGGCCCCCAGTAGAAGAGACACCCAGCCACCGTGCGTGAACTTGAGCAGGTTGGCCACCAGAAAACTTCCTTCAACGGTCAGAAAAACCAGCACCAGCGCACCAACGAGTAGTTTGTTGACGTGGCGAACGTACAGGTACATACCCAGCAAAACCGTGGTGGTCAGCATGGTCAGGTTAACCGCCAGCCCGAAGGCAGCTTCCATGTTTTTGGCCTCGCGGAAATAAAGTACCACGCCAAAACACCCGGCCATCAGCAGCCAGTTGAACGCCGGGATATACACCTGCCCCCGCGCATCGGACGGAAAAACAATGCGCATCTTGGGAAGCAGCGTCAGTCGAAATGCTTCGGAAACCAGCGTAAACGTGCCGCTGATAAGGGCCTGACTGGCCGTAATGGTAGCCAGCGTAGCGACAATGATGCTGGGCAGCAGAAACCAGTCGGGCACCAGGCCAAAGAACGGACTGGTACCCGACAGTGACCGACCCACCTGACCAAGCAGCCACGTTGCCTGGCCCAGGTAGCACAGCACCAGGCATATTTTCACGAAAATCCACGATACCTGCACGTTCCGGCGACCTACGTGTCCCATGTCGGAATATAGGGCCTCCGCCCCGGTCGAACACAGAAAAACGCCACCCAGCAGCCAGAAACCACCGGGGTAGTTCACGAGCATGTCGTAGGCGTAATACGGATTCAGCGCGCGGACAATTTGCGGGTGCTGCACCACCTGAGCCGCGCCCAGCACCCCAATCATGGAGAACCACACGACCATGATTGGGCCAAAACCCCTGCCGAGAACGGTGGTACCGGCCTGCTGTATGGCAAACAGGAAGAACAGGATAACCAGCACAATGGGTACCGTGGGTAGCCTGGGATAGAGCGGTAACAGGCCTTCAATGGCCGAAGACACTGAAATAGGCGGGGTAATAATGCTGTCGGCAATCAGGAAACTGCCGCCCGCAATGGCGGGGAAAAGCAGCCACCGCCTATACCGGCGAATGAGGGTGTAGAGCGAGAAAATACCTCCTTCCCCCTTGTTGTCGGCCCGCAGCGTAATAAGAACGTATTTGAGTGTGGTCTGGAACGTAAGCGTCCAGAAAATAGCCGAAACCCCGCCCAGGGCCAGTGTCTCGGTAATGATTCGTTTCTCGATGATGGCCTGGTAGGTGTACAGGGGCGAGGTGCCAATATCGCCGAAAACAATGCCGACGGCAACCAGCAGGCCAGCCGCCGAGGCCTTATCGAAGGACGTATGCGTATGCTTCTCCATTACTCAGTTTGTATTGCCGGGAACCGCGCGAAAGTCGTGCCAACCGGGAATGGCGGGCAATTAAGCCTGTTTTGGGGTAATATCTTTCCAAAATGGAAGAGCCGCTTTCCATTTTGGAAAAATCAGCCGGTATTTGTCGACGCCAAGCAGTGCTAATAAAATATTTAATACTCTGATCATTAGGTGGTTAGATTAACAAAAGGATTGTTGAATACAGATTGGATTATTTCTTGGCATACCCGGTTCGTCAACCAATCAATTAATCAATATAACCCATGCTTGATGCCCTGTTGCTCCTCGTATCGGCCCTGCTTTGCTTCGCCGTATTCTACAAAACCATCGAGTGGTTTGAACACATCTGACCAACCAACCCATGCTTATACTCCTGTTTATTGTTTCCCTGCTGGTGTTTGCCTACATGCTGTACGTACTCATCCGACCCGAGCGCTTCTAATTCAATCAGCGAAAACATTTCGCTTTTCACGTACTAAAAAATGACGACTGACTTACTGGGCATTCTGGTCACCTACGGACTAACCGTCCTGCTGGCCATCCCACTGGGAAAATACCTGGCGAAGGTTTTCGCTGGGACGCCCAACCTGTTTGATTTCATGGCTCCGATTGAACGATTCCTGTACCGGATGGCCGGTATCGACCCCAACCGGGACATGCACTGGAAAGAAAACATCGTGGCCATGCTGACCATCAACGCCGTCTGGCTGGTGCTGGCCTTCGTTCTGCTGCTGACGCAGGGTAGCCTGCCCCTCAACCCGGACGGGAACCCGTCGATGTCGCCCGATCTGGCGTTCAATACGGCCATCAGCTTTCTGGTCAACTGCAATTTGCAGCACTATTCGGGCGAGACGGGACTAACGTACCTGACGCAACTGGGCGTAATCACCTTCCTGCAATTCGTATCGGCAGCTACGGGAATAGCCGCATTAGTATTACTGTTCCGGCACTTTATGCCCGACGTAACCGACCGGTCCGGCAACTTCTACAAGTTCTTTGTTCTGTCCATTACGCGCTTATTGCTGCCGCTGTCGCTGGTGATTGCCATTATACTGGCCTTCAACGGTACCCCGGCGAGTTTTGCCGGTAAAGACAGCATCGTCACGCTACAGGGCGATACCGTGGGCGTGTCGCGGGGACCGGCTGCGGGTATGATTGCTATTAAGCACCTCGGTACTAACGGGGGTGGCTGGTTTGGCGTTAACTCCGCGCACCCGCTCGAGAACCCCAACTACTTCACGAACATGGTCGAAATGATCGTGCAGGTGCTGATTCCGATTGCCCTGATTTTTGCTCTCGGTTATTACATCCGTCGGCGGAAATTTGCCTGGATTATCTACGGCGTCATGACAATGGGGATGCTGATGTTGCTGGTGCCCACCATCTGGAGCGAGCTGAATGGGAGTCCAGCCATCGAGCAACTGGGTATCAACCAGGCTGCGGGGGCTACGGAAGGCAAAGAAATTCGCTTCGGAGCAGCGGCATCCGCCTACTGGAGCATCGTCACCACGATTATCTCTACGGGGTCAGTCAATAGTATGCACGACTCGTCGATGCCATTATCGGGCGCTATGCAGCTACTGGGTATGATGACCAACGCGTTCTACGGGGGCTGTGGCGTCGGTATTCTGAACTACTACATCTTCCTGATTGTAGCGGTGTTTATTTCGGGGCTGATGGTGGGCCGGACACCGGAGTTTTTCGGGCGTAAAGTAGAAGCCCGTGAGATGAAGATTGCCGCCCTGATTGCCATCCTGCACCCGTTCCTGATTCTGGTTGGTACGGCTCTGGCCTCGTACGTTATCGTGACGATGCCCGAGGCCGACTGGGTCGTGAAACCCGCCAGCTGGCTCAACAACCCCGGCTTCCACGGCTTTTCCGAAATGCTCTATGAGTTCACGTCGTCGTCGGCTAACAACGGGTCGGGCTTCGAGGGGCTGGGTGACAACAACGTGTTCTGGAACGTTTCGACGGGCTTCGTGCTGATATTTGGTCGGTTCCTGCCCATTATCGGACCGCTGGCCATTGCGGGCCTGCTGGCGCAGAAGAAGTATGTGCCAGAGAGTGCCGGAACGCTGCCCACCGACACGGGTACGTTCGGCCTGATGACGCTTGCGGTGATTATAGTGATTGCAGCCCTGGCCTTTTTTCCGGCCTTGACGCTGGGGCCACTGGCCGAATTTTTTAGTCTTCGTTAGATTTCAATTTATCCTTTTTGCTAAGAAAATGGCAACACAAAAATCGCCCGCGCTATTCCAGCCTGAATTGGTTGGACCGGCAATCCGGGCTTCGTTCAGCAAGCTTAATCCGGCTGAACTTATCAAAAATCCGGTCATGTTTACGGTTGAGATCGGCACGGCCATTATGGGGCTGGTAACGATCTACATTGCTCTATCGGGCGATACCTCGCAGGGTAGCGTGGTGTATAACAGCGTGATTACGGCGGTTCTGCTGCTGACGCTGCTGTTTGCCAACTTCGCCGAGGCCATTGCCGAAGCACGGGGCAAGGCGCAGGCCGAATCACTCCGCAAGACCCGCCAGGAAACCCCCGCCAAGGTCATTCGGCCCGTGGGGGAGCGCACCATCAACGAGATGCAAATTATCTCATCGGCCCTGCTTGTGAAAGGCGACGTCTTCCTGTGTGAAGCGGGCGACATCATTCCTTCCGACGGGGAGATCATCGAGGGTCTCGCCACCATCGACGAGTCGGCCATTACGGGCGAGTCGGCCCCGGTCATTCGCGAAGCGGGGGGGGACAAATCATCGGTGACGGGTGGTACCAAGGTGCTGTCAGACAAGATAAAGGTGCAGGTGACCACCCAGCCGGGCGAGTCGTTTCTCGACAAGATGATTGCACTGGTTGAAGGCGCATCGCGGCAGAAAACGCCGAACGAAATTGCCCTGACTATTCTGCTGGCGGGCTTTACGTTGGTATTCATTATCGTCTGCATCACGCTGCAACCCTTCGCGATGTACGCCAAAACGCCCATCACTATTGCCGCGCTGATTTCGCTGTTCGTCTGCCTGATTCCGACTACTATTGGCGGACTTCTGTCGGCCATCGGTATTGCGGGCATGGACCGGGCGTTGCGGGCCAACGTCATTGCCAAGTCGGGCCGGGCGGTTGAAACGGCGGGCGATATCGACACGCTGTTGCTTGATAAAACCGGAACCATCACCATCGGTAATCGGAAAGCCACCCACTTTTATCCAGCCCCCAGGGTATCCGAAGCGGAGATGATCCGGGCAAGTGCGCTCAGTTCGCTGGCCGACGAAACCCCCGAAGGGAAGTCGATCGTTGAATTGGCCGGAACGGACGTGACCCGTAGCCTCAGCACGGCTGGTGCCACAATGATCAAGTTCACTGCCGAAACCCGTTCGTCCGGTATCGATATGCCGTCGAGTGGTGCTAACGGCAGTGCGCTACGCATACGCAAAGGAGCCACTGATTCGATTCGGAACATTGTTTTGAAAGCCGGTAATACATTCCCGGCGGAAACGGAAGAGCAGGCCAAGGCTATCGCAGCCAACGGCGGCACGCCCCTGGTTGTGATTGAAAACGAGCGGGTTATGGGTGTAGTTGAGTTGCAGGATATTATCAAGCCCGGTATTGCCGAACGTTTCGAGCGGCTGCGCAAGATGGGCGTCAAAACCGTAATGGTTACGGGTGATAATCCCCTGACGGCGAAGTTTATCGCCGAGAAAGCCGGGGTCGATGACTTCATTGCTGAAGCCAAACCCGAAGACAAGATGCAGTATATCCGGGATGAGCAGACCAGCGGTAAACTCGTGGCCATGATGGGCGACGGTACCAATGACGCGCCCGCCCTGGCGCAGGCCGACGTAGGTGTGGCGATGAACTCCGGTACGCAGGCGGCTAAGGAAGCGGGCAACATGGTCGATTTGGATAACGACCCGACCAAGCTGATTGAAATCGTTGAGATTGGCAAGCAGCTGCTCATCACGCGGGGTACGCTGACTACGTTCAGCATCGCCAACGACGTGGCCAAGTATTTCGCCATTGTTCCGGCTCTGTTCGTGGCCAGTATCCCGGCGCTGCAACGGATGAACCTGATGCGCCTACATTCTCCCGAGTCAGCTATTTTGTCGGCGGTGATTTTCAACGCCATCATTATCCCGATGCTGATTCCGCTGGCGCTGCGGGGCGTGGCATACAAACCCATCGGTGCTAGTGCGCTGCTGCGCCGGAACCTGTTCATCTACGGCTTCGGCGGGCTGGTGGCTCCCTTCGTCGGGATTAAGCTACTCGATTTAGTGGTGGGGCTGTTTGTTTAACTACCTCACGGCTACGGCCAACCGTCTCACCCCCTCTCCCAATAGTAGAGGGGCTATTTAGCCGAGTCTTCTCCCCTCTCCCAACAGAGAGGGGCCGGGGGTGAGGTAAAACAACTAACAAAATCATGAAAAATCACATCTCACCAGCTATTCGCCTTACGATTGGGCTACTGGTTATTCTGTCTATTCTGTATCCGCTCTTTGTGGCGGCCGTTTCCCGACTGGCTCCCGGTGGGGGCGATGGGGTTACCATCATGGCCAGAGGTCGTATTGTTGGCTACGCCAACGTTGGTCAGAAATTTACGGAAGACCGGTACTTTAACAGCCGCCCGTCGGCGGTGGATTACAACGCAGCCGGGTCGGGCGGATCGAATAAAGGACCGTCCAATACCGAATACCTCGGCGTAGTAGAGGCTCGCATCGATACGTTTATGGTACACAACCCGGGCGTAAACAAAGCCGATATTCCTGCCGAACTGGTAACCGCATCGGGATCGGGCCTGGACCCACACCTGTCGCCCGCCGGGGCCAGTGTGCAGATTGCCCGCATTGCCCGTGTTCGGAACATACCGGCCACGCGGCTCCAGCAGTTGGTTGATGAACAAACAGAAGGCCCGCTGCTGGGACTGTTTGGTCCATCAACGGTCAATATTCTCAAGTTAAATGTTGCACTCGACGCCTTAAAATAGTCAGTAACCCCGGCTCTGTCCGGGCCGGGGTTACGCATCACGAACATGAACAAGCTTTTATTTTTTTCTGCGGCCTGCCTTTGTGCCGCTTCATCCGTAGCCGTAGCCCAGTCTGCCGACAGTACGAGCAGCACGGCCCCGGTACCCACTGCCCCGGCGTTGACGCTGACGGGCTACGTGGAAGCCTACTATACACAAGATCTTACGGCCCCAAAAACGACCCAGGAACGGCCCTCTTTTTTGTACAACCATAAGCGAAATCGGGAATTCAACATTAATCATGCGTACTTTAAACTGGCCTATGCTACCGACCGGGTACGCGGAAATCTGGCCGTCCAGGTCGGTACGTACGCCCAGTACAACTATGCCGCCGAGCAGCCTCTGCTCAGAAACGTGTACGAAGCCAACGTGGGCGTGAAGCTGAGCAAAACCCGCGATTTGTGGCTCGACGCGGGCATTTTTTCGTCGCACATCGGTTTTGAGAGTGCCGTTTCCAAAGATTGCTGGACGCTGACGCGGAGCATCCTGGCCGAGAACTCGCCGTATTACTTGGCGGGTGCCAAACTGACCTATAATACCGGGAAATGGACCCTGCTGGGATCGGTACTCAATGGCTGGCAGCGCATCGCCAAACTGCCGGGCTACAGCGGCCCGTCGGTTAGTACGCAGGTGCAGTTCCGTCCCTCCGACAAGGTGACGCTGAACTGGAGTTCGTTCCTCGGCAGCGACCGGCCCGACTCGCTCAAGCAGGGTCGCTTTTTCAATAATTTTTACGCCATCATCAACCCCGCCGGGCGGTTTGGCGTCATTCTGGGCTTCGACATTGGCAGCGACCGTAAGCCGGTCGTGCGCACGGGCAGTACGGACCGGGTTGAGGGCGGGGGTAGCTACGTTTGGTATGCACCCGTCGTGATTGCGCGGTACAAGACATCGGACCGAAGCTACCTGAATGGACGTGTCGAATATTACGACGATAAAAACGCAGTGATTATTGGCATTCTCGGTTTTCAGACGATGGGCTACTCGCTGGGTTACGACTACTACATTTTACCGCAGGCCCTGTTTCGCATTGAAGGGAAAATCTATGACAGCAAGACCCCTATTTTTGAAACAACCAGCGGTTTTGGTCGCCAAAACACAAGTCTGACCACCAGCTTAGCCGTCTCGTTTTGACGAGACTTCGTCATATTTGGTTGATGAAACGGACGAATGCAGTCAAATCCGTGCGCCGGAATTGACTGTATTATCTGATCCTGTTGGCAAGCCGCATTACTCCCGACCGAACCGCTCACTAAATGGTTTTGTCGGGAGTGATGTGGTTTTCTGACGCGCGGCCAGCGTAATTAATACCCGCATATCTCCGCATCCCGGAAAACCTGTACAACCCTGAATCCCGGAAAAATCATGAATCCCAACGACCAGAACGCTGACCGATTTTTAGACCTGATTCGCGAGTCCCGACGCGGTAAGTTCAAGGTCTATATCGGTATGAGCGCGGGCGTAGGCAAGTCTTACCGGATGCTGCAGGAGGCCCACGCGCTGCTGCGGAGCGGTATCGACGTAAAAATCGGGTTTATCGAAACGCATAACCGGGTAGAAACGCATGCTCTGGTAGCTGGGTTACCCATAATTCCCCGCCGGAAACTATTTTACAAAGGCCGCGAATTGGAAGAAATGGACGTGCAGGCTATCCTGAACAGCCATCCTGAATTGGTCATTGTCGATGAACTGGCACACACGAACATTCCCGGCTCCAAAAATGAAAAACGCTGGCAGGACGTGTTCGACATTCTCGACGCGGGTATCAATGTCATCAGCGCGGTAAACATTCAGCACATCGAAAGTTTGTACGACGAGGTTCGAGCCGTGACGGGCATCAACGTAGCGGAGCGCGTACCGGACCGGATGCTGCAACGTGCCGATGAAGTGGTCAACATCGACCTCACCGCCGACGAACTGATTGCGCGGCTGCGGGAAGGAAAAATCTACGACCCGGCCAAAGTCCAGATGGCCCTGGCCAACTTTTTTCAGGCCGATAAAATCCTGCACCTGCGCGAACTGGCCCTGCGCGAAGTAGCCTCGGCGGTAGAGCGTAAGATTGAGGTAGGGAAGCCGGTGGGGACGGCGGGGCGCAACGAGCGATTTCTGGCCAGCATCAGCAGCAACCCCGACACTGCCCGGCGCGTGATTCGCAAAACGGCACGGCTGGCCAGTTACTACCAATCGCGCTGGTTTGTGCTGTACGTGCAGACGCCCGGCGAAGCCCCCCACCGCATCCGTCTCGACCTGCAGCGGCACCTCATCAACAACCTCAAATTAGCCACCGAACTGGGCGCGGTCGTGATTCAGGCGAAGAGCGATCAGGTAGTTAACTGCATTCTGGACGAAGTAGAAAAGCGGAAGGTCACGACGGTCTGCATTGGCAAGCCGCACCTCAATCTGGCGCAGATTATCCTGCGCACATTTGCGTTCAATAAACTGCTTAACAAACTCGCCGAATCGGACACAGACCTGATTATCTTTTCCTGATCATGACCATAAAAGCCAAAATAATGACCGCGCTCGTGTTTCTGTTCGCCGTTATGCTGCTCATTGGCGGGCTGGGCATGTACGCTATAAACCGGCTTTCTGATGATTCGGAAGCGATTTTGCAGGACAACTACATCTCGCTCGAATACGTAGTGGCCATGCAGAAGTCGCTGGCCGATCTGGGGAATCCCGATGCGTTGCCGACGTTTGCAACCAGCTTAAAAAAGCAGCAAACCAACGTTACCGAAGCTGGCGAGCAGGAAGCTACCGATGAATTGAGCCGCGAGTTTGCCCGGCTGCGTAGGGGCGTACGCGATTCGGTTACGGTCTATCGGGCCTGGCAGGCCCTGTTTCAACTTGACGATCTGAACAGGCGGGCCATCATGCGGAAGAATGAAACCGCTCGCAAGACCGCCAAAGACGCCCAGGGCTGGCTGGCCTTTACGGGTACCATCTGCGGGCTGATCCTGTTCTCGTTCATCGTCAGCTTTCCGGGCTACGTGGCCAATCCCCTGCGCGAACTGACGCGCGGAATTCAGCAGATTGCCGACCGGAGGTTTGAAGAACGGCTCCATTTTTCTTCGGGCGATGAGTTTGGGCAACTGGCCCGTTCGTTCAACGCCATGGCGCAGAAGTTAGACCAGTACGAGCATTCCAATCTGGCGAAAGTTTTGTTCGAAAAACAACGGATCGACACACTGATTCAGACCATGAACGAAGGGATTCTGGGGCTGGACGAGAACCGACGGGTGTTGTTTGCCAACCCGGTCATCTGCCGGTTGCTGGGCATGGACGAAGCGGAGCTAAGGAATCGTTACGCTCCCGACGTAGCGGCCACCAACGATCTGATGCGAACGCTGGTTCAGGACCTGATGGAAACCAAACAGCCCGATGCCGCAACTACCAGCCTGTTGAAGGTTTTTGATGACGGTAAGGAAAATTTCTTCAACCGGCGAACCCACCTTGTGGCGTTTACGCGCACTGGCGAAGCGAAGCCGCAACAGGCGGGCTATGTAATCGTCCTCGAAAACATCACCGCCTTTAAAGAACTGGACCTGGCCAAAACCAACTTCATCGCTACCGTATCGCACGAACTGAAAACACCGTTATCGAGTGTAAAGATGAGCCTGAAACTGCTGGACGATATCCGTGTGGGGACCCTCAACGACGAGCAGCGGAGTTTGCTGGGCAATATCCGCGCCGATGCCGACCGGCTCCTCAATCTCACCGGCGAACTCCTCAACATGGCGCAGGTCGAGTCAGGGCAGATTCAGCTAAAACTCCAGCCGGTGGCCCCCGCCGACATTATCCGGTACGCGGTTAAAGCACTACGGATGCAGGCTGAACAGAAGAGCATTGACCTGAAAACCAGCGTACCGGATACATTGCCATTTGTCATGGCCGACTCTGACAAAGTATCGTGGGTACTCATCAACTTTCTATCCAACGCTATCCGGCATAGCCCCGACGAAAGTAGTATCGAAGTAGGTGCCGCACTAACGCCAAATGGGCAGATGGTGGAGTTTCGGGTGCGCGACTACGGTCCTGGCATCCGGGCCGAACACCGGAGCCGCGTGTTTGACCGGTATTTCAAAGCTACCGGGCAGGGTGGGCAGTCGAGCGGTGCGGGACTGGGGCTGGCTATTTCGAGCGAGTTCATCCGTAGCATGCAGGGCGACATCGGCCTTGATACGACCATTACTGATGGAGCCGCCTTTTACTTCCGGCTACCCATCAATCTCAATTGATTTATACAGCTATAAGGTGGTGATTTAACCAGCACACCTACCTGCACAGAAAAGCCGCACTCAGAACTCCTGGGTGCGGCTTTTTCGCGGTATGATTATTTCGTCACAGTTGGTGATCAAATTTTATGACTGCACTTTACCAGACATTCGCCAAAGAATTGGCCAGTTTGCCACTCACATACGCTTCTCAGTTGAAGTAGTATATACAATCTGAGGTTACTGGTTAAAATGGCACCTCAACGTCGTCGGGTTGCGTCACGATCCATTCTTCAGCATAGGACTGACCGTAAAAGTGTTCGGTCCCACCTTGGGTGGCTCCGGACTTCGTCTGGGCGATAGCAGCGGCCATTGCTTCCCGAAAACTCATCAGGGGCGGAAATCCAGCTGGCTCTTCGGACCTGGGGATCAAAGGGGCTGATACGGGTACCTGCTCACCGGAGAATCCCAGCCGCAATACGTCGTCAAAGCTTTCTGACAACCCGTCGCCATTTCGTTTGGCCGGGAAAAACTCCTGCAACTCGCCCGACTCAGTATCAACCAGAAAGACGGGGGCCCCCTTCGCCATCAAGTCGCTGACGACGCTGATAATATCCCCGCCCGGCACGGCTATCACCGGGTTCTGATAGCGGTTTTGCGGACGTTGATAGGCATGAAGCCGGGGGCAACAGAAAGCTACCTCCACGGCGTCGGCTCCCCGAATCATCCATTTGTCTCCATACCAGAAGAAAACCAGGCTGTTCCAGCTATGGGCTTTGGCCCGCTGCTGCACCAGTTCGAGTTGTTTGTAGACTTCGGCTTTCGGGGTTTGGGGGGGGTACCGGCAGGGCATCAACATGGCGTATCTGAGGTCATTTGGTAGACTAAAGATACAAAAAAAACCGCCTGTAATGGAGGGTAAGTGTCTTATAATCAAAGGTTTAAAAAATCCCTATCCCCTTCGTCAATAGTTGATAGGTTAACGTGACGTGGTACCATTAGTCTCTTTTTAACTGGCTCAAAATTTCATGCGATTTCCAGTGGGTTTATGAATCGGGGTATGAATGGGCTTCTTATTAATTTGGTCTGCTGATGGCGGTACAGGTAGCCTTTCCTTATCGGGTGCATTTCTTAACTTGGCCACGGTTGTCATTTCTGCGATGGGCACTGTTTTGTTGTTGGCCACTTTACCTTCGTCAACCGGTTTATTGGCGGTGATACTAGCTGGCCTGGCTTGGTTTCTTTTGGTTGATGTTTCCTTCGACACATGCGGATTATGGGCGACGGCCTCTTTGGGAGCCTTCATGACCTGGATGGCGTTCGGGTTTTTCACCGATTTGAGCACGATATCCTTAACCTGCTCCCACTTGCGCCCATTCTTAATGTCCATGTGCTGGGGTGTGGCCTCGGCGTCCCCGAAATAGGTAAGCCCACGTTTCAGATGACCCATGGCCGCCGGTGAAGGATTGAACTGCTGCTGGTAACTCGCCATCAGTTTGTTGAGCGGTTTTTTCTGGAGCAGTTCCGCTAGGTCGATGAAGTCCCGTTTGAGACCCCGGTTGCCGACGGCGTGAATCTTCATGGCCGCCAGTGAATCCATGCTCAGCATCCGGATGCCGTCCTGCTCCTTGATGGGAAACGGGTTGGGATAATGGAAATACACCATGTCGATCTTTACGCCGTCGATAAAACCCCGGAGGCCGTTTCCTGTCACGGCGTACACATCGACACGGTCCTTATACGTGTCGATCAGTGCCTGCTTCATCAGGAGCGGATCAAAGGGTTTGTCGGTAAACAAATCAATGTCCGTACTCATCCGGTGGCCAATCTGTAAGGCGAGGGCAGTGCCGCCGACCAGCACGAACCCGGCCTGTTCAAGTCCTTTCTGTTGCATCATATCGGTCAGCAGATCGTGCGACGGCTTTTCAAGGGTCTGGTAGTGAAGCATAGTATCGGGCCGAGAAAATTTTGGAATTCATAGTCCGAAAATTAGTCGATTAATTTACAATATCAATCAAATATCTATATCATCAATAAATAAATGCAGTACAATACGAACAACAATTGCCAGGACCAAAAAAAAGCCCAATGCGGTACGGCGATGAACCGGGCATTGGGCTGTCAAACAGCTGTTCCGGCTCTACCGGCTTAATCCATTAAAACGTCGGGTACTGGATTACATTTTTTGCCGCTCGCCGGCAGGCGCGAAAGTCCTCCGGTTTTGCGCTGAGCCACAAACTGGCGTAGGCGATTGTCGAGCTCTGCAGGTCCGGGGCATTCAACAGGACGGCTTTGATTTTATCAGTTCCGTAGTAGCGAATGGCTTCCTGCATATCCTCAAATTTGCCGGCGTCGAACACGCGGGCGATGAGAAAATCAGCGTCCTCGTGCACGCAAAGATCCTTGGTTTGACCTGACCAGAATGCCTGCTTTGAAAACGTAGGGAGTGGTTTTTCTTGCGATTCCATAGGGATTGGTGCTTGTATGGGGGTTTCTGCGGCCCCGAGATAAACACGTATGAAGATACGCATAAAACGGCAGCAAAAAACAACGGACCTCATCAGGGGCCGTTGTTTCGGCGTTATCCACGCCAGCTCACCAGTCAGAAACGAACGCGTTCAAGGACTGGGCCAACCATTACTGCCTGATACTGTCTGGGATGGGCGGGCGAATCCATGCCGGGCAACTCCATGCCGGGCAACTTCATGCCGGGCAACAAATTCGTCATCCGCTGGCGTGTGAGTCACCGTGTGCGCATCGCTCCGGCCCTCGGAATAGGTACCTCGGGCGGGCGGGCGCTGCCCACCGAGTACCCGGCTTATCCAATCGAACAGCGGATAGTACCAGGTGTAGGGCAGATTCTCCGCGATGATATAGCGAAACCGGTGATCGATGAATATCTGGGCCATCACCGAAATCACCACCAGTCCTGCACAAAACAGAATCAGGGTCTGCCCGCCCCAGACGACGAGGGGCAAGGTGATGAGGGCCACGCCGAACTTGCGCCGGAGCAAAAAGTAAAAAGGCGGAAAGTTGAGACCAATCAATCCCAGAATCAGGTTTTTGGCGAGCGATATCAGGAAGAGGTTCATAGCGGGATTTATTACCGGTTTAACTCTCTAAAGATACCAATACGGGTCTCGACTGCCAAGCGTTTCGGGGTTCATCAGCCCGTCATCAACACCCCCGTCCCCTTCGTAGCCGGGCGGTCCCGCCCCCTCTCTCCAGGCCCGCTGCGGTAGGCGTTTACGCCGTACCACCGCGCTGAGGTCCCTGCAATTGTCTATCTCTGTCACTTGGTAAACCGCCGGACAGGTGGTTTAAAACGGAAGATCGCCATCGACATCTTCTTCCGGCGCGGGTTGACCGGTCTGCCCGTTTGGATGTTCT
>Ga0123337_10003633_pt1 | contig 16309 bp, 12 predicted proteins | sample frozenSSSSmetaG_FD_89792 | JGI IMG/M metagenome (GOLD analysis project Ga0123337, IMG submission 89792) | Glacier valley bacterial and archeal communities from Borup Fiord, Nunavut, Canada, to study Microbial Dark Matter (Phase II) -... | ecosystem: Environmental > Aquatic > Freshwater > Ice >... | reverse complement strand
GGAACGCGAGTGATGGGTGCTTTTTGAATTAAGGAGCCATGAGATCCCCATGATAATACCGGAAAAAAGAGAGTTTATTACCCGTATAGAGTTTCACGGCGATGTCGCCTCCACCGTATACGAACGGCTCAATGGCCTCATGACCGAGATAGGCTTTTCCCGGACGATTACCAGCGCCGAGCCGGCCACCTATTACCTGCCCACGGCCGAGTATTTCATCGAAACCGAGCTTAATCGGGACGAGGTCATCGCCGTCGCGATAAGAATCGCGAACAAGCTGAAGACGAAATACTCGATCATTGTCTCGGAATCGAAGGGTATCACTTGGGGCGGGCTCACCAAAAAAGAAGAATAAAGTCCCCGTAATCGGCAGGGGAGACGGGGCGAGGTTCTTTGGCCGCCGGTGGTCGGCGGCATGGCACCCGCACACGCTAAATCTCATTTGCGCACAGTCCTATCCTGCATACTCTTCCTGACATGAGCGACTTTGTTCCCGGCCCCGTTGTCTCTGACGCCCGCCTTATTCTGAACCGTCTTCGCGCCAACATGCGCGTGATGATCAAGGGCAAGGACGACGTCATCGAACAGGTGCTCGTGTGTCTCGTGGCCGGCGGGCATCTGCTCATCGAGGACATGCCGGGAGTCGGCAAGACCACGCTCGCCTACTCGCTGGCCCGCTCGATGGACTGCGTATTTTCCCGCATCCAGTTCACCAGCGATCTGCTGCCGAGCGACGTCACGGGCGTGTCGGTCTACGACGAGCACGAAAAACGTTTCATTTTTAAAAAGGGGCCGGTCTTCGCCAACGTGGTCCTGGCGGACGAGATCAACCGCGCGACGCCGAAAACCCAGTCGGCGCTGCTGGAAGTGATGGATCGCGCGCGTGTCACGGTTGATGGCGAGAGTCACGCGGTGGGTTCCCCTTTTCTCGTGTTCGCCACGCAGAATCCGGTGGATTACGAGGGCACGTTTCCGCTGCCGGAGAGCCAGCTCGACCGTTTTCTGATGCGGTTGCACATGGGTTATCCTGAGGCGATCGATGAACTGGAGATTCTCCGCGCGCCGCGCTTCAGCTACGATGGCATCGCCATCGATGCGGTGGCCCACGGTGACGACATCCTGCGGCTCCAAGGCGTCGCGCAGCAGGTGTTCATCGAGGACTCGGTGCTCGATTACATTCTGAAGCTCGTGGCGGCGACCCGCACGGAGGCCGAATTCAAGGCGGGCGTGTCGGTGCGCGGCGGTCTGGCGCTCAAGCATGCGGCGCAGGCGCGTGCGTTGCTGCAGGGGAGAGATTTCGTGATGCCGGATGATGTGCAGGCGCTGATCGTGCCGGTGTTTGCCCACCGGCTTGCGCTGGTGCGCCAGAGTCCGGATGCGCTGGAGGAGCGGCGTTCGATCACGGCGATTTTGAAGCGGATCACGGCGGCGATTTCGGCGCCGGTCTGAGCCGAGCGCATGCCCGGCAAATCACAAAGGCCAAAGGGCCAAACGCCAAAGAAAACACCCATCGCTTCATGTTGCTAGTCTCCGAAAAGGTAGGGACGGACCGCCGGGCCGTCCGGTTGGGCGTGGGAGCGAGCTTGCTCGCGAGGATCGGAAATCGCGAGCAAGCTCGCTCCCACGTTCAAGGCATACGCTGCGAGCCCAGTGGTCCCGCCCACCCTCGGACTTTGTGTAGGGAGGGGGGGCACCGATGACTGCGGACGAATCCGTTTATCCCGCTGGCGCCGCGGTGACCGACTGGCATGGAGTGAATTTCCATGGGGCCAAAGGGAAATCGCACCGTTGGCGGCGGCTGCTCTGGTCGCTCGTCTATCCGCAGCGGGGGCAACGCGTCCTGCCCACGGTGTCGGGCACGCTGCTGATCGTGGTGGCGCTGGGCATCGGCCTGGCCGCCTACAACACGGCGAGCAACATTCTCTTCATCACGCTTTCACTGCTGTTGGCGTGTCTCGTTTTCAGCGGAATTTTTTCGTGGTTCAACCTGAAGGGCGTGACGTGGCGGCTGCGGGTGACGCCGCCGTTGCGCGTTGGCAAGGATCACACCGTCGTGCTCGAGCTGCGCAATCGCAAGCGGGTGCTGCCGACCTACGGCCTGTGGTTTGAATGCAAGACCGCAGAGCTCGCGAAGCCCGTGCGTCTGGTGCTCGCCAGCAGGCTCGATCCGCTGGGAGAAATGGGCCTGGAGTGGACGTTGAAGCCGGAGAAGCGCGGGATGCTCGTCGTGGAACTGGTGGCGGTGGGCTCGCTGTTTCCATTCGGATTTTTAAAGAAAATCATCGGTCTTGAGCTCCGGCGCGAGGTGCTGGTGTGGCCGGCGCCGGTGGAGTATAGACGTTTCCCGCTGGCTTCGTGGCGGCAGGCGGGGCAGGGCGCGCGGAAGTCGATCGTGGGCCAAGGAGGAGATCTGCTGGCTCTGCGGCCTTACGCGCAGGGGGACTCGCAGCGTATGGTGCATTGGAAGGCCAGCGCGCGGCTGAGCCGGCTGATGGTGCGGCAGTTCGCCGCGGAGATGCAGGAGGGATTTTCGCTGTGGGTGCAGACCTCGGCGGAAATCTGGCCGAGGGCGGAGCAGTTCGAGCTGCTGTGCAGTTTCGCGGCTACGCTGGCGGAGGATCTTTTTCGTTCGGGCCGGCTGACGTCGGTGGTATTTAACGACGAGCCGGCGCATCCCGTGCGCAGCGTGCGAGACTTGGAATTGTTTATCGACCGGCTGGCCTTGGCTGCCGTCGTCGCCCGGCCCTATCAAGCTTCCACGAGCGCGGGAGCGGGTCGCAACCTCAACCTGCTCACCTTCGCGCCCGACGGGGCGCGGGGCGTGATCGCCCATGTCGATGGAAAACCGGCGGCCGCAACTTAACCTCGCCGAGCTGCACCAGCTCAAGTGGCTGATGGGCGGCCTGCTCGCGCTGATCTCGGCGTGGACGGTGGTCTACATGGACGTGGAGGCGTGGACCCTGCTCACGCTCGTCACCCTCGCGGTGCCGGTCATGACGGTGAAACCCTCGCTGACCATGCGCGTGCCTCGCTGGGCGCACCGGCTGGCTTTTCCGGTCCTGCTCGGGGTGTTCGCGATCGACATGGTGGGGCATGTGAAGGAACCGCTGCCACCGATCATCCGGCTGGCGCTGATGCTGGTGCTCTACCGCGTCATCACGCCGCGCCAGCGCCGCGATGACCTGCAGCTCATCTTGCTGGGATTGTTTCTTGTGGTGGTGGGAGGAGTGGTGTCCGTATCGATCGTGTTTGCGGCGCAGATCGTGGTGTTCACGGCGTTTGCACTGATGTTTCTTCTGGTCATCACGCTGGCCGACGGGATGGAGCAGGGTCTGCCGCCTTCGTCGCCGACGGGCACGCCGCCGGTGTGGATGCACGTAGGCTGGCGGCGGCTGGCGGGCCGGTTGCGCGAGTGCGTGGACTGGCGCGTGGCCATGCTGGGCGTCCTGCTTTTCGGCGGCGTGGTGGGGTTGTCGGTGGTGTTGTTCATGGCGATCCCGCGCTTCGACTTGGGGAACAGCTTGTTTTTCGACAACCTGATCTCGCGCAAGGCGAGGACGGGGTTCAGCGAGAACATCCAGTTTGGCGACGTGGTGGACATCCAGCAGGACACGAGCGTGGCGTTGAGCGTGGACGTGTCGGACCGTTCGCAGGTGCCGGCGGAGCTTTATTGGCGGATGCTCGTGCTGGATGAGTATTCCAAGGGGAGCTTTCGCATGTCGGCCTTGGCGAAGAGCAGCATCGACCGGGTTTCGGAAAAGACCGCGCAAGTGCAGGGTGACGCCCGGCCACGCGCGAACATGCCGGTGTGGACGTTTTATCTGGAGACGGGCACGAGCCGCTTTTTGCCGCTGCTCGGCGGATTCAACCAGCTCGCATTTGACGGGCAGCAGAACGCGGCGTTCAGCCACGAGCTGAGTCTGGTGCTGCTGCGCCAGATGCCGGCCAAGATGCTCGCCTATCGGGTGGAGGGGATGCAGGTCGGATCGTCTTTCCGGTTGCCTGAGCAGAGCGGCGTTGGCGATGAATTCATGACCGATGGCGTGACGAAGAAAGCCTCGTTTAATACTTTGAATTTGCAGCCGGAGGAACATGCGCAACTGGCCGCCTGGGTGTCCGAGATCGGTGCGCCGCCGGGTAATCCGATGGAGTTTGGGCGGCGTGCGAGCGGGTGGCTGGCGGGGCATCATGCGTATTCGTTGCAGAGCCGGATCGATCCGGGCGATGCGGATCCGCTGGTCTTCTGGATCGGTTCGAAGGTGCCGGGGCACTGCGAGCTGTTTGCCGGCGCCTTCGCGTTGCTGGCGCGCACGGCGGGTTATCCGACGCGCGTGGTGTTGGGATTCAAGGGAGGCTCGTGGAATGCGCGCAGCGAAAGCATCACCGTGCGCAATTCCGACGCACATGCGTGGTGTGAGATTTTCAACCGTGCGGACGGCACGTGGCTGAGGGTGGATCCGACGCCCGGATCGGTGCCGGTGGGCGATGCGGTGAACGCTCCCCAGGGCGAGGCGGCGCTGGCGCGTATTCGTGACGACAGCTGGGGGGCGCGCTTCGAGAGTCTGCGCGTTTTCTGGTATCGGCGCATCGTGAACTTTGACCAAAAATCGCAGGTCGAGTTGGTGCGGGACGTCAAAAAAATGGCCGACGAACGCCTGCGTGCGTTGAAGAAAACACTGCGGCGCGATCTTGCGGCGTTAAAGCGGTGGCTCGCCAGTCCGTGGGATGCAGGCCGCGTGACGGTATGGGGCGCGTCGGTGCTGGTGGTTGTCGGAAGCTTCTTCGGCTGGAGGTTGGTGGGGCGCGGTGTATGGATGCGCTGGCGCAGCGGACGCGGGAGAGGAAACATGGACCCGGTGCGCCGGGAGGCGGGGAGATGGCTGAGGGCAATTGGGGATTCTGGATTTAAGAATCCTGATTTGACGGAGGTGCGCGTGGAGCTGGAGAATTTGCGCTATGGTCCGCAGGCGAGGTGGCCGGAGCCGATGGGGGTTTTCCGAAGGGCGAAGCGGACGCTGGCACGCAAGCCGCGGTGATTTATTCGCATTGGGTGTCCAATACCGCGAAGCTTGCTTCGGCTTGAATGGGGTTTTGTAGGAGCCCGTTTACGGGCGATGGTTTGGCGAAAACCAAAGGTCCACGAATCGCCTGCAAGCAGGCTCCTACGTCGGAAATGCCCCGGACTTGCTCGGGGGATGTTTACCGCCCAGGGATGGTGATGAGAGGCGCGGGCGGGCGGGATTGGGTTTCCTGCCATTTTTTTAGGATGGCCTGGGCAACGGGGGCGGCGATGCGGCCGCCGCCGGTTTCTTCGCCGACGTTGCCTTCCACGACGACGGCGATGGCGATCTTCGGATTCTCCACGGGGGCGAAGCAGATGAACCAGGCGATGTTCAGGTTGCCGTCCTTGCCGTGGACCTGCGCGGTGCCGGTCTTGCCGGCGATGGTCAGGCCGGGAATGCGCATTGATTCAATCGTGGTGAGGATTTTCGCAGTGCCGTGGTCCACGCAGCCGACCATGCCTTGCACGATCGCGTCGTGTTGCCCGGGGGTGAGTCCGATGGGCTCGGTGTGCTGAGCGAGGCGGGCAGGGTCGTGCAACAGGTAGGGCTTTGTGACCGTCTCCCCGCGCGCGAAGGAAGCGACGAAGCAGGCCATCTGGAGCGGGGTCACGCCGATGAAACCCTGGCCGATGGACATGTTGGCGGTGTCGCCGGGGAACCAGGCTTCGTCACGCCGGGATTTTTTCCAGGCGGCGTCGGGGATGAGCATGCTTTTAGTTTCGTAGGGCAGGTCGATGCCGGTGGGCCGGTCGAGGTGGAAACGGTCGGCCATGGCGGAGATTTTTTCGGCGGTGGTGGCGAGGCCGAATTGGTAGAAAAAAGAGTCGCAGCTCACGGCGATGGCCTCGGTGAGGGCGATGACGCCGTGGATGCCGTGGCCGTTTTCGCAGGTGAAGCGGCGGGAACCGACCATGACCCAGCCGATGCAGTCCACCGTGAAATTTTCGGGGTCAAGGCCTGCGAGCAGTCCGGCGGTGGAGGTGACGATTTTGAAAGTGGAACCGGGCGGGTAGATGCCGCTGACGGCGCGGTTGAGCCAGGCGCCCTGTTCGTTGATTTCCTTGGCCTTGTCGTGGTTGAGGCGGGGAACGAAGTCCTCGAGGTTGTAGTCGGGCTTGCTGGCGAGCGCGAGGACCTCGCCGGTGCGGATGTCGATGGCGACGGCGGCGCCGTTGAGTTCGGTTTCGACGAGGGATTTTTCGGCGACGATCTGGAGCTCGGCGTCGAGCGAGGTGTGCAGGTCGTGGCCGTGGATGGGCTGGCGTTTGGAGAGGGGAGGGTTGACGCGGTAGCCGGAGGGATCGACGCGGTAAATCGCGCCGCCGGTTTCGCCCTGAAGCTCGGCGTCGAATTTGGCTTCAAGACCTTCGCGCCCGACGGTGCCTTTCATTTTGAAGGTGGTGAGATCGGCGCCGGGGAAGTCGTCGGCGGGCTCGATGTCGTCGTTGCCGGTGACGTAGCCGATGGCCTGGGCGGCGATGGAGCCGAGCGGATAGGAACGGATGCTGGACGTGTAAACCTGGAGAGGGGAGTTGACCGGCAGGTGCTCGATGAGGCGGGCGTATTCCTCGGGTTTCAGATCGTCGAGGAGGATGTAAGGCAGGAGAAGTTCCTGGCGGAAGTGTTTGTTGAGATCGTCGGCTTCGAGTTCCTCGTGACGACCGAGGACGCGGTTTACCTCGTCGAGGTAACGTTGGACGACGGTGAAGCGGGCGATGCGCTGCATCTGGTCGATGGTGGGCAGGGCCTTGTCGTCGGCGGCGCGGTAAGCTTTGCGGATCTTAATGTATTCGGTGCGGAAATCCTGGCGCAGCTGGTCGAGGTAGAGTGTGACGGCGAAGCGCGGGCGGTTGCCGACGAGCACGCGGCCGGTGCGGTCGTAGATGTTGCCGCGCGGGCCGGGGACGAGGATGCGGCGCTGGTTTTGTTTTTTCTCGGCCTCGTGGTAGCGGTCGTTGCTGAAGAGCTGGCGGTAGGCGAGACCGCCGCCGAGGGTGAGCAGGATAGCCGCGATGAAAAAATAAAAGAAGAGGATGCGCGGATTGTAGCCCTTGTGGGTTTCGACCAGCCCGCCAGGGCGCTCTGTGGCTTGGTTCGCCATGCGAAAGCCTTAGAGTGCGCCGCCGCGCGAGGCGTCGCGGAGTTGGGTGCCTCCGAGTTGGAGCAGACGCGTCTGCACGGCGAAAAACCAAGGGGCGATGAGGACGAGGACGAGCTGCGAGACGAGCAGGTCGGAGAAATCGCGCATCCAAGCCTGGCCCGAATCCGGACCCAGATCAACGCGGAGGAAGGACAACGCGAGAAAGAGTCCGAGGTTGGCGAGCAGCGCGGCGATCACGCCGACGATGGTTTCATCGCGGGGCGCGCGGGCGCGGACGTTGAAGATCACGGCATAGGCGGCCAGGAAGAGCAGGGCGTGCGTGCCGAAGGCAACCGGGGCGCCGGCGTCGAGCAGCAGGCCGCCGATGAACGAGGCCGCCGCGCCCGTGCGGAAGTCGAGCCGCAGCGCGGCAAACGCGACGAAGAGGCCGCCGCACCACACATGAAGCTGCCAGGGGCCGAGGTAGTAATTTAGCTGGGAAAGCAGCGTTACGAGGAGCAGCGAAGCGAGGGAGAGGAGGAGGACGCGGAGCTTCATGTCAGTTCGCGGCGGGCGTTTCCTCGGGCACGAGCACGGTTACTTCGGAGAGGGCGGAGAGGGAGGCGTCGAGCTGCACACCACCGCTTTTGAAAAGGCCGTCGGTGCTTGGCTCCACGTTGATGAGCGTGCCGATGGTGAAACCGCCGGGGAAAACTCCACCGAGACCCGAGGTCACGAGCCGGCGGGGCGCGGAGGGAGTGACGAACACATCGACGGGCACGTATTCGACTTCGCCGCGAGCGGGGGCGAGGGAGGGGTTGATGCCGCCTTGGTAGCTGATCGGGCGGGTGTCGCCTTCGAGGCAGGCGGCGATGCGCACGCCGGGGCTGCTGATGAGTTCGACGACGGACGTGTAGGCATGAACCTCGCGCACGCGGCCGACCACGCCGCCCGCGTAGATGACGGGCGAGCCCACGGTGATGCCGTAGTTGGAGCCCTTGCGGATGACGAGCTGCTGCCACCAGCCGGAGAAATCGCGGCGGACGACGCGGGCAGGTTCGGCGCGGTAGCCCTCGGGGGCGGGCATGTTCAGGAGGCGTCCGAGGCGGTCGAGCTGGGCGCGCAGATCGGCGTCCTGCTGGAGGCGGATCTCGTAGGCGGAGTTGAGCCTGGCGAGGTCGCGACCGGCTTCGATGAGATCGTTGTTCGAGCGGGTCTTGAGCGACCAGAAATCCTGGAGATCGCGGAGGTAAGAGGCGGTCACTTCGACCGGCGCCTGCATCTCAAAAAAACCGGCGCGCAGGACTCGCTTTACCGCGGTCGGCACCACCAGCCAGGCCGCAAACACGAGGGCGAGCGTGAGAAAGGGGCTGGCTTGGTCGAAGCGTTTGGCGGACACGGGCGGCGGAATTTACGATTTGTGAATTACGAGTTACGATTGACGGCGTTCAGGTGGACGCAGGTTTGGAAATCGTAAATCGGAAATCGCGGAATCGGAAATCGTCAGACGTTCTGCAAGACCCAGTTGAGGTCGTTGAGGACGGCGCCGGTGCCGTTGGCGACGGCGGAGAGCGGATCATCGGCCACGGTGACGGGCAGGCCGGTCTTTTCACTGAGAAGGCGATCAATGCCGCGGATGAGGGCGCCGCCGCCGGCCATCACAAAGCCGCGGTCAACGAGGTCGGCGGAGAGTTCGGGAGGGCAGCGCTCGAGGGTGGCACGGACGGCGTCGACGATGGCGGAGATGGGATCGCTGAGGGCCTCGCGCACTTCCTGCGAGGTGATGTGGATGGTCTTGGGCAGACCGGCGACGGAATCGCGGCCTTTGACCTCCATGGTGAGTTCTTCTTCGAGGGGGTAGGCGGAACCGATGCGGACCTTGATCTCCTCGGCGGTGCGCTCACCGATGAGGAGGTTGTAGGCGCGCTTCATGTAGTTGACGATGGCGGCGTCGAGCTCGTCACCGGCCACGCGGATGGACTTGGAAAATACGATGCCGGAGAGGGAGATGATGGCGATCTCGGTGGTGCCGCCGCCGATGTCCACGATCATGTTGGCGGCGGGTTCGTCGATGGGCAGGCCCACGCCGATGGCGGCGGCCATGGGCTCGGGAATGGTGATGACGTCACGGGCGCCGGCATGGGTGGCGGAGTCTTTTACGGCGCGCTTCTCGACCTCGGTGATACCGGAGGGGATGGCGATGACGACGCGGGGGGCGACACGCAGGGCGTTGTTGTGCACCTTGCGGATGAAGTAGCGCAGCATCGCCTCGGTGACGTCGAAGTCGGCGATGACGCCGTCTTTCATCGGGCGGATGGCGGTGATGTTGCCGGGAGTGCGGCCGAGCATCTTCTTGGCCTCTTCGCCGACGGCGCGGACCTTGCGGGTGACGGTGTCTAGGGCGACCACGCTGGGTTCGCGGAGGACGATGCCTTTGTCTTTGACGTAGACGAGCGTGTTGGCGGTGCCGAGGTCGATTCCGATGTCGTTTGAGAAGTAGCCAAAAAGGTTTGTAGCCATGTTGCTTTGGGTAATGAAACGACGCCTGCGCCGCTGAGATTACAAACGGGCGAAGCGAACGAGTGTCAAAGGGGAAAACACGTCGCCGCCGCCAAGAGGAGAAATCGGGCCGGTGGCGAGGTGCGAAATGACCTCCGCGCTTGACGCACGTTGGCGGCGCGAACGTTGTATCAAGTTACCCATGGCTGGCATCGATTTTATCCAAAACCTCGCAGTGATTTTGGTGGTGGCCGCGCTGGTCGGCTGGGTTTGCCAGCGGGTGGGGCTTTCCGTGGTGGTGGGTTTTCTCGTGGCCGGCATCGTGGTGGGGCCGCATACGCCGCCGTTTTCGTTGGTGACGGATGAAAACAGCATCGAGATGGCGGCCCAGGTGGGGCTCGTGTTCCTGATGTTTTCGGTCGGGTTGAAGCTGAGCATTCGCAAACTTCGCCGGCTGGGCCTGTCGCTCATGCTGGGAGTGTTCGTGAGCGCGGGGCTTATTTATTTTATGACGCGGCTGGCGGGGGTCGTAATCGGTTTTGATGCCACGCAGAGTCTTTTTTTGGCGGGCATGTTGATGATTTCGTCGTCGTCGATCATCAGCAAGGTGCTTCAGGAAGTGGGCTCGACCCACGAGCGTGCCGGGCAACTGGCGATGGGGGTGTCGGTGCTGGAGGACGTGGTCGCGGTGGTGATGCTGACCGTGCTTTCGTCGGTCGTGCAACTGGGTGGTCAGGGCGGCGCGCATATCGGCCAAACCATCGGTCTTTTTGGCGCCTTTGTGGTGCTGGCGGGTATCGCGGGCTTGCTGGTTGTGCCGTGGTTGCTGCGCAAGATGAGCGTTTCGGTGGACGACGAGTTGCAGACGCTCGGCATGGCCGGGTTGCTCTTCGGCCTCGCGATCCTTGCCAATCACGCGGGGTATTCGCTGGCCTTGGGGGCATTTTTGCTGGGGACGATTGTGGCGGAGACGCCGCACCGGCATCAGATCGACCGGACGTTTGCGGGCATGCGCGATGTGTTCAGCGCGGTGTTTTTCGTGGCGATCGGGATGCAGATCGACTTGCGCGTGCTCGGGGCGGAGTGGGCGCTCATCCTCGGGGTGGCGGCGTTCACGTTGGTCGCGCGCACGATCGCGGTGAGCACGGGGCTGACGTTGATCGGCACGCCGGCGAAGGACGCGTTTCGGGTAGGGCTCACGGCGCTGCCGATCGGTGAGTTTTCGTTTGTCATCGCGCAACTCGGCATCACGGCGGCGGTGGTGCCGCCGAAGTTTTATCCGCTGGCGGTGGGCGTGTCGTTGTTGACGACGCTGGCGTCGCCGGTGCTCACGCGGCGGTCACAGGCGATTAGTGAATGGGTGTTCGCCCGTCAGCCGCGCTGGCTGGAGGCCTGGCTGGCTTATTATTCCGGCTGGCTGGACCGCGTGCAGGCTCGGCAGAAGCGCAACCTGCTGTGGCAGCTCAGTAAAAAGCGCCTCATCCAGATCGGTGTGGAGGCGCTGTTTGTCACCGGGCTGCTGGTGTTTTCCGAGCAGATGTTTTCGGCGGTGCAAGACTGGCTCGGGCACGACTGGTTGTTTCCCAACGGGCCGGTGGTCATCTTCTGGCTGGTGCTGGGCGTGCTGATCATCATTCCGCTGGTGGCGATTTGGCGGAACCTGTCGGCGATGGCGCTGCTCTATGCGCAGGTCTCGACGCAGGGTAATCCGCGCGCGGCACGGCTTGCGCCTCTCATGGAAACGGGACTGAAGACAGTCGCGGCCGTAGGAGTTTTTGTGTGGCTGGCTTCGTTTCTGCCGACGGGTGGATCGGTGAAATGGCTGCTGGTGGGAACTCTTCTGGTGATGACCGGCGCGATGTTTTTGCTGAAACGGAAAATCGTCTACTGGCACAGCGAACTGGAGGTGGAACTGCAAGGCTTGCTGACCGGCGGTGACGAGCGCCTGAGTGCGACGGCCGCGCCTTGGCTGCGTCCGCACGAGGACTGGAAGCTGAGCGTGGGAGAATGCGTGCTGCCCGATCTGGCGGACTGCCAGGGCAAGAGCATCGCGGCGCTCGGGTTGAGGTCCAAACTGGGCTGCACCGTGGTGGGCATCGAGCGGCAGGGCTACATGATCTCACTGCCCGCGCCGGACGCGGTGCTGTATCCGCGCGACAAGCTTCTGCTCATGGGCACGACGGCGCAGCTTGCGGCGGGAAAACATTTTCTCACGGAAGTCTCGGGCCTGCCGCCCGCGCCGTCGGAGTTTGACGACGTGCGCATGGAATCGCTTCCGGTGCCGGCGAGCAGTCCTGCGGCCGGACATACTCTGCGGGAGCTTTCACCGGCCCAGACGCACCATGTGCAGATCGCGGGAGTCAACCGACAGGGATTCCGCATCCTGAACCCCGGTCCTGACGAGAAGGTTCGGGTGGGCGACGAACTTCTCACGATCGGCACGCCGGCCCAGTTGCGCGCGTTCAAGGTCTGGCTCACCGAGGCGGCGATCTCCGTCGAGGACTAGGCGGTTGCATGATGGCGTGAGTTCGGAGGCGCGCGAGGCGCGTCATCGCGACGTAAAGTCGCTCCTACCTGGTCGGAATCCGGGCACAAAAAAGGCGCGCCGGTAAGGGCGCGCCGCAAAGTTTGGAAAGATGCCGGCTTAGTTTGAGCCGTGGGTCTTGGTCGAATCGGCCTTGGCGGTTTCCACTGATTTCTGAGTGGCTTTGACATCGATTTCCTCGTCGGTCTCGCTGGAGGCCTTCTTGAATTCCTTGATGGATTTGCCGAGGCCCTTTGCCAGTTCGGGCAGTTTTTTGGCTCCGAAAAGCAGCAACACGACGGCGAGGAGAAGGATGACTTCCCAAGCACCGAATATGCCGGCGAGCACGGGATGAAAAGGACTGTTCATAGTTTGGTTAGCGTTAGCTTCGGCCCAAGGAGTGGCAAGGGGGAAAGCGCCTGCCCTGAGGTGATCTCAGCGTGTCGCCGGAGGGATGACCACTTCGTCTCCCGGATTGGGCCGGCCGGCCAGCAGTTGCGCGCCGAGAATGTGTCCGCGCAGATAAGGGGAGGCTTGGAGTTTGGCGGTCGGGCGAAGGTCCGCTTCCGCGCGGGTGAGCATGATTTTTCCGGAAAAATCAGCGGGCAACACGGCGTAGGGCGCGACGTCGATGATGACGTTGCCCGTGGTTGCATCCACATCGAGAACGTGGCCGACGACCCAGAAGGGACTCGGGGCCACGGCACCGGCTTTAACGGTAGGAGCGGGCGGCTTGCCTACCGTGCGGGTTGCGCAGCCGGCGAGCAGCAGGCAACCCAGCATGAGGATGAAGGCGCGGCTCATGGCCGGAGGGATCAGCGGGCCGGAGGAATGACCGGCTTGGCGGCGTTGGCCTGAACCTGCTTGAGGAGGTTCTGCGCGTTGTCGATCTGCTCGGCATCGAAGAAGCCGTGCAGCTGGCGGATACGCGTCGGGTGGCGCATTTTGCGGAGGGCCTTGGCCTCGATTTGGCGGATACGTTCGCGGGTGACCTTGAATTGCTTACCGACTTCTTCGAGCGTGCGGCTGTAGCCGTCCACGAGACCGAAGCGGAGGGAGAGCACGCGGCGTTCGCGTTCGGTGAGGGAGTCGAGGACGTCGATGATCTTTTCGCGGAGGAGCGAATAGGCCGTCATGTCGTAGGGATTTTCGGCGGACTTGTCTTCGATGAAATCACCAAAGGAGGTGTCGTCGCCGTCGCCCACGGGCGACTGGAGGGAGATGGGCTGCTGCGCCATCTTCATGATCTGCTGCACGCGCTCGACGGGAAGGTTCATCTCGTCGGCGACTTCTTCGGGTGTGGGCTCATGGCCGAATTCCTGGAGGAGCTGCTTCTGCACCTGCATGACCTTGTTCAAGGTCTCGATCATGTGGACCGGGATGCGGATGGTGCGGGCCTGGTCGGCGATGGAGCGGGTGATGGCCTGACGGATCCACCACGTGGCGTAGGTGGAGAACTTGTAGCCACGGCGGTATTCGAATTTCTCGACGGCCTTCATGAGGCCCATGTTGCCCTCCTGGATAAGGTCGAGGAAGGAGAGGCCGCGGTTCGTGTATTTCTTCGCGATGGAGATCACGAGGCGCAAGTTGGCCTCGACCATCTCGGTCTTGGCCTTGTGGGCCTCGCGGACGTGGACGTTGGTCTGCGCGACGACGCGGAGAAGATTGACGGGGGAGATGCGCTGTTCGCCCTCGAGCTGCTTGAGACGGGCGTTGATCGCCTTCGAATCGATGGCGGCGTCCTTCTTGGTCTTGGGATGCTTGGCGCGGTCGAGCTGGTGATTGAGCTGCTCGATCTCGCTGAGAACGGGCTGGAGGGCTTCGAGCCACTCCTCGTAAACCTTCAGCTTGAAAAAGAATTTGGAGAAATTCGCGCGGAGGGTGGCCTCACGTTTGGTGTGCTTGGCGAGGACCTTTTTCTTGGCGTCTTCGCCCTTGGCGGCGAGGAACTCGGCCCACGATTCGGCGACGGAGTCCTCGTTTTTCTGGGTGAGCTCGACGAGCTTGGGCAAGCCCTTGAAGTAGACGTCGCGGCTCTCGATTTTCTTGTCGATGACGATGCGGTCGAAACGTTCCTCGCGGTTGAGGAGCTTGGCGCCGAGGGTCGCGATGTAGCTGCCGACGACGGCGGCCTCGAAGAGGGCGGTCTGGGCCTTGAGCTCGGCGTTTTCGATGCGCTTGGAAATTTCCACTTCCTGTTCGCGGGTGAGCAGAGGGACCTGGCCCATCTGCTTGAGATACATGCGAACGGGGTCGTCGAGGATGTCGTGCTGCGAGGAGCGCGACTCTTCTTCCTCGGCCTCTTCCTGGCGCTGCTTGTAGTCCTCGACTTGATCGGGCTCGAGGATTTCGATTTCCAGATTCTGGAGAATGGAGAGGACGTTATCGATCTCCTCCTGGTTTTCGACGGAGTCGGGGAGGGCCTCGTTGATGTCGTCGAACGTGAGGTAGCCTTGCTCTTTCGAGAGGCGGATCAGGTTGCGGATCTTGTCGTTGATGCCGCCGGCCGGAAGATCGACGGTGGGCCCGCCGTCGGCGGTCGCGGTCTTGGTGCGTTCGAGGGCCGTCTCTACGGCTTCGGAATGGGAGGAGGTGTCGGCTGACTTGGCTTTGCGCGGCATGGTTTGGACAGGGATACGAAAAAAGTTATTCGGCAACGGGCAGCCGGAGTGGCGCACGCAGTTGTCGTTTAATATCTAGGAGTTCTTTAAATAGAGAATTTGCGTCAACGTTACTGTCCGCATGGGTATTGGCTAGGGCAAGTTCTATTTGGCGAACGCGGGGTTCCAAGGTGCGGGCTTGAATCTGGCGGAGGGCTTCGTTGGCAACCTTCACGGGATCATCGACTTTTGGGGATTCAAACAACATGGAGGCGACGAGCGCGCGCTCCTCTTGGGACTCCAATAAAGTTTCAAGATGATCACGGCCCGGCCAGGAATCCTGCTCTAATTCGGCGAGGAAGCGGTTGAGGAGCACGCCGGCGGGGTGGGTGAGGTCGATCCAATCGTGCGGCAAAGTGAGGCTCAAAGGACGGCCCAAGGTTTCAAAATGAAGGATGAACAGGAGCAGGTGATGCTCTGCGGTGTCCTTGGTAACGACCACCGGCGTGTCGAGAACAGGGGTGTCTTCGGATGCCGAAGACGCGGCGGGCGGTCGGGCGGCTTGCTGGCGGCTCAGGCGGACGCGTTGCGCCTCGAAGTCGTGTTGCAGGGCGGAAATTGGCAGACGGATAATTTGCGCGACCTCTGCGAGAAATTGCGAACGGGCGACCTCGGACTCGGCGTTGAGGATGAGCGCGTGAAGTTCTTGGGCGATGCGGGCTTTTTGCTCGGGCGTGGCCGTATCGGGAGAGGGCAGGAGGGCGCGGCAGGCGAAGGCCATCGCGGAGAGAGAGTCTTTGCGCACCTCTTCGTAACCGGCGAGGCCGCGTTCGAGGAAGAGCAAGTCGGGGTCGATCTTTGTGTCGGTCGCGCCGCCGAGGAAACGCACTTCGAGTCCGGCCTTGAGCGCCATCGGGAGGAAACGCAGCGCGGCTTTTTGGCCGGCGCTGTCGCCGTCGAAGAAACATTCGACCTGCGTATGGTAGCGACGCAGGAGCACGAGTTGGCCTTCGGTGATCGAGGTGCCTTGAGGAGCGATGGCGGTCTTGAGACCTACGCTCCAACTGCGCAGGGCGTCGAGCTGGCCTTCGACGAGGACGAAGGGTTTTCCTTCGCCGGCGTTGGTGCGCGCGCGGTCGAGGTTGAAGAGAAGATTTCCCTTGGTGAAAATCGGCGTCTCGGGCGAGTTGACGTATTTGGCTTCACGCGCCGGGTCGTCCTGCGGCGTGAGATCGGTTTGGCGGGCGGTGAACGCCACCACGCGACCCTGGTGATCGCGGATGGGTATCATCAGGCGTCCGCGGAAGCGCGGCTTGAGCGAGCCGAGGCCGAGGATCGCGCCGTCGCGCACGAAGAAGAGTCCGCACTGGCGCAGGGCTTCCTCGCTGTATTTCTTTTTCAACAATGCGGCGCCGAGGGCGGAGTCGGCGGGTTCGGCGGCGCCGATCTTGAACTCGTCGGCGAGCTCCATGGTGAAGCGGCGCTTGTCGGTCCAGTAGGTGCGCATCCATTCGCCAGTGGCGGACGCGCCTTTGAATACTTG
>Ga0123337_10003632_pt1 | contig 16312 bp, 11 predicted proteins | sample frozenSSSSmetaG_FD_89792 | JGI IMG/M metagenome (GOLD analysis project Ga0123337, IMG submission 89792) | Glacier valley bacterial and archeal communities from Borup Fiord, Nunavut, Canada, to study Microbial Dark Matter (Phase II) -... | ecosystem: Environmental > Aquatic > Freshwater > Ice >... | reverse complement strand
TCTATGAGCGTATTGCCTTGTCGCAGAACAAGGCTGCCATGCGTGATATTTCTTTGGTATCCGAAATATCGTGTGGAATTGGACGCTGGGAATGACCGCTTTTGACCCATTGCCGTCCTACGATTTGCCCGAAAGCAGTCATTTAACGTGGAGTTGAGACCTGACGGTGACCTGACCTGGCCATACCCCAATAAAAAGTCCCGTCGGTACAAATTCTGAGGTACGGTCATGCTGAACATCCTAGACTGGATTCCTAGCGTGTATTTATTTTGCATTCGCGGACTCCTGGACGCAACGAGGATAGATGACAGGCCCAAACGCTTGCGTAAAGCGTTTCAAATAATCGCAGGTTGGTTCCATGCTCATCTCCGCACGCCGGCTGTCTATATTTTGTTCGTCTTCAACGGGAAGCACGCCTATGCCATTTTTTGAATCGACCTGCGACCCATATCTTCGCTGTTGATGGACGTGATTCATGCGTAGAGCGCCACAAAGGCGGGGCGCTCAAGCCTACAACAAATCCAACTGGAAATAACACGAATAGTTTGACAGACGAGAGCACGAAAATTAGTAAAAGAAACTCTGAATGAGTATTCATAAAAACTTCAAATTCCGCCCACGCATCAACAAAAAGCATCGCAATTAGACCGGTGGTCAATGGGAGCTTAATTCGCCTGCCCATAGAAAGCGAGAGGCGCTACCAACATATATGGCAGGGCATTCCATGCCAGCGCAGTGAATTCTGCATTCCGCATAAACCAAGCTGTCCCCCCGAAACCCAAGGCACAAAACCCGAGTGCAATTTCGCGTAGGCCAATATGCATTTTGATTCTTCGAATATTGCATTCCATTCAAATTTGACCAACTTGCAAACCTAACTAGCCGCGAAGTGGATAAATAAGTTTGACAAACAATCCAAAAAATCGCTTTATATGCAAGCGTAAACCCGATAGATGGGATGCATTAAAATTTCGTCAGCCTACCCTTGTAACTCAGATCTCCTAATAAAGTCACTTATGGCTGGAGCACCGAATACCCAATAGGCGCCAACCCAGCATTGCTTATTAAAGTAGGGTTCATTCTGTCCGGACCCATGAGCCAAACGGAGAGTGTGCCATTCGGTTGCATCCAAACAATATCGACATAGCCGTCACCGTTGAAATCCCCCGCTGCATAGAACTGCCAGCTGGGATCGACCGTCGGCAACGAGATGATGGTGGTAGCAATTTGTAGAATTGAGGGGGTACACGAGGCGTTTGGGTCGTCCGGATTGGCATTCGACTCGGGCAAAGAAAGCGCACTCGCGTCCAGAGTGAGCAAGCGCGTTTCGCCGGTTGTTGGGTTACGGTGCAAAATGTCGGCCCTGCCTTGCCCCGTAAAGTCGGCCAGCTTTAACGCTTGGAATCCGGCCGGTAGGTTGCCCGCCGAAAAGTTGGCACAGGTGCGCGCCGGAGTCGCCATCAAGGCGCGTATATCATTATTTGGACTAATGTAGATCATGTCGGCCGCGTAATCGCCGTTGATATCGGCAGCACCCAGAAGCGTCCAGCCGAGCGGCGCGCCTCCACGCTTCCTTACTTGCGTTACGGTATTGCCGTTCATGAACCAGATGTAGGACACGCCGGTGTCATTAAGATTACCGTCGTTGCCAGTGTAGCGGAAAACAATGTCGGTGAAGCCGTCTCCGTCCATGTCAGCAATCGCTTCGACAAGCCACACAAGCTTCACCGAGCGGACTGTGAACGCGTTGGATGGATCCATCCCGTAGCTGATCACGACGTCACCAAATTCGCCTTGGGTAATATTCTGCAAGGCAACATCAGATCGACCATCACCGTTGAAATCGCCAAACGCGATGGTGCGGTAAGCAGGATTGAAGACAGCGCTGTTTGCAAATTGCAACTGCGTGCCGACCAAGCGCCCTATGAGGTGTTGACCGTTCGCCGAACGCAAAAGAATCTGGCCTTTTCCTGTGCCGTCGATATCGATTGCGCCCCCGCGTTGCGCGAGCGGAATTGTGGGCATTCCGAGCGGATTGGTTGAAAGCGGAACCACGGCATTCGATGCGTCGGAAGCAGCGCTCATTCCCGCGCTATTGTTAGCCGCAACGGTAAAGGAATAGGAAGTGCCGTTATTCAATCCGGATACGATAATCGCGTTGCATGGCGCAGCGCACTGGCCGGTGATGCCACTCGGATTGCTAATGGCGGTGTACTTTGTGAAGGCGCTGCCACCGTCAGTCGCAGGACGCCTAAATGCCACTACCGCATTGGTATTGCCGGCAATCGCTCGATTCATACTCGGCGCAGGTGAGACAGTCGCATTTCCCAATCGGGTAAACGTATTGGAAACGTCGGATGTCTGGCCCGCCCCGACGCTGTTGACCGCTTGCGCTTGGCACACGTAAGGCACTCCGGCCTGAAGGACGGGAGTCGCAAATGGGATCGTAGCCGATCCGAAGCTGCCGTTGATCGAACCCTGCATTCCCGTACAGACTATGCTGTATCCCTTAATCGGCGCGCCGCCATTATTTGATGGCGGCGTCAAATTGCAAGTCGCATCGACGGCGCCGGCCGTACAAATAAGATTGGTTGGCGCACCTGGAAGGAGCGGATTTGAAATCACGATAGAACCTTGAATGACGCGGTTGGCACGCAGATAGGAACCATTGCCCATCTGATCAGCAATCAAGAGGCAAACGCCAGGCGAAACTGCCGTTACCATCCCGCCTGAGACGCTGCAAATCAATGGGGTCTGAGAGTCCAAAATAATAGGCAAACCGGAGGTCGCGATTGCGAGCAAACTGACCGGACCCGAACCGACATTCAACAACCCTGGATTGATAAAGGTGATTATTTGGGCTTGACGAGAAAGGATAGCAATTACCGGGAAAGACTGAGTTACCTGCATTGCGGCTAAGTAGTTAGCATCGCCTGATTGATTGGCTGAGACCGTACAGGTGCCGACTGACAGAAAGATCACCACAGTGCCCGAAACGGTGCAAACCGAAGTGCTCAGCGTACTGAACGTCATGACGAGCCCAGATGAGGTAGTCGCTATCAAATTTAATGAGCCGCCGACTGTCTGTGCACCAAGGTTGGTAAAATTGATGATTTGCAATTGCCGGGGCAATGGCGCAATCACCGGGAAAAAGAGGGTTTGCTGCATTGCGGGGTAATAGCGGTCATTGCCAGGCTGATCGGCGGAAATGGCGCAGATGCCGGCTGACAAGAAGTTCGTCACCGTGCCGGAAACGGTACAAACCGAGGGGCTCCGCGAACTGAACGTCACGACGAGCCCGGAGGTGGTGGTTGCTTTCAAATTTAATGATCCGCCGACGATCTGCACATCAGGGGCGATGAAACTAATAAATTGTCGTTGTATTCGGATTGTCGAATCCACGTTAAATGATTGGATGACGGTAGTTGCCGCGGCATAGGTCGCATTGCCTAGCTGATCAGCCGAAATGGTGCAGATGCCCCCCGAGATAATTGATGCAGCGTTTCCAGATATCAAGCAAACATCTGGGCTCAGCGAACTGAGCGTCACCGGGAGGCCTGAAGATGAGCTTGCAGACAAGATGAGGTTATCTCTAAAGTATTGCATGCCCGGGTTTGCGAACGATATAGTTTGCTGGACGACTCCCATAATTGATATTGTGTACGACAAGGAGTCCGAAAACCCATCGTGGTCCTTCACAGTCAAAGTGAAGTTAAAGATACCGAGCTGGCTTGGTATTCCACTCAACACGCCGCCTGCGGAGAGATTCAGGCCGGGCGGTAAGGAGCCAGAAGTAACAGAATAGGTGTAGGGGGGATTAAAGCCGTTCGCAGTAAAATATTGTGTCGGATAGACACTATTGACGGCGCTATTTGGCACCTTGAAAGGAAATAAATTGAGACGCTGCCCCCCTACCAACAGGCCGCCGGCGAGCGAACCACTACTGGGCGCGAAGGTACCATCTCCACCAACATATTTGGCGGTGATTTTGTGGGTTCCAGCATTAAGGTTGAAAAGGCTAAATGACCCATGCCCGGTATCCAGATAGATTGGATATCGAAATCCGTTTTCGTCGTTAACAATGACCTCCCCCGGAGCCAGGCCCTTTGCGCTGAGGACCGTGACATTAAACGTTACGGTTTGAAAGGGTGTGGCGGGATTGGGCGAAGCTGTCACTGTCGTCGTTGTACTTAAGGGAATGTACGCAGTGGCACTCACGGTCTGACCGCCGGCAAGTGTCCCAACGGCTGCAGCATAATTTTGGTCACCCGAATAGCTAGCCGTAATTAAATGTGAACCGAATGACAAATTAAGGTCGTTGTATGTGGCAACCCCCGACTGCAACTGCTGATTGCCGAAATAATAAGTGCCGTTATCGTATAACGTGACAGCCCCTGTAGGGGTGGCGCCGCTGCCACTAACGGTGATAGTAAATGTTGTCGGCTCGCCCGAAAGTGACGGATTACGTGTTGATTGAAGCGAAACCGTTGGCACAGGTGTTTTGTTTAGGGCAGTGAGCACGATGTCATTGCCGTCACCGCCCCGGTAGGTAAGCCTGAACTGATATCCCTCGATATTTATAATTGCACCTTCCGACAAATTGAGCTTATTCGCAACTCCACCGGTCGCATAAACGAGCTGGAGTTCTCCGGTAATCGCAGCGTTTCCGTCGTTTTTCAATATGACAAACTGTTGTCCAGGGCTCGGCACAAAGCCGGCGTCAAGATGGACAGATAAACTGGTCTCGTTGCCAAGAAAAGCGGCGACTTTTACATTTATCTGCGAATGATTTGCAGGTCCGCCGATATTCACTATCAAGTATCCATTCGGCAGCAACGCGACACTGCTGGTATTCAACGCGGGATTCGCAACACTAGAAAGAGACGTATGAGGAAAGAAAGAGGCCATTGAACCAACTGAACCAGGCGATGAAATTATCCTGGCGAGAAGCGTACCTACTGTTCCAGTGCCGGATATGTCGTTTATGTTGAAGATAGTCGCCAAAGGCAAGGATGTGCCATTCAGTCCCAAATCGAACATCGAATAACTTGGTCGGATCGTCCCGCTAAAATTGCCTGAGCAAGTGAGTAATAATTCGCCTTCCATAAAAATATTTCCGGTTCCACTTAAATTTCCGGCAATGCTCACTCTATTTACGTAAACGTCATTTGCGTGGGTGTTTAGTCCGCCGATTAATTCCGCATTCCAAATGTCTAATGGAGCGTTGGCATCAATAACGCCAGCGAAAACGTCGTTTGCGGGGGTGTTTAGTCCGCGTGCGCCGATCAATGCACGTGCCTGTACGTTAATTGGGACGTTGAAAAGATTGCCGCCGTACGATATGTACGGACCGTTTAGGGAAATGCCATTGCCGCCAATTGTGTAACCGCCGTCGTTGAACGTTATCCCGCCAAGAGACAGACCGGACAAATCATTCGTCATCACTTTATTCGGCGGGCCTAAAGGAAATATCACGGAGTCGCCATTGATAGGCACACCTGCCGGGCTCCAATTGCTGGCGTTCGACCAAAGCGTGCCTGCCCCACCTGTCCATATGTAGGAGGTTGTCGCCTGCGCGAGCGAGGCACTCAGCATAACAATGAGCAATATTAGAGCGCGAACTGTGGCAGAAAATTTAGGCTGGGTAAAAGTGGCTGATCGCCATGCCATTGCCATGTATTTAACGAATGAACAGCTTTTCATTTTTCTACTTTTTTGTTGGGAGTAAGACGAACGGCGGCGCACCATGCGCTGCCAGGTCGGGATAGACTCGTGCCTAGAAAAAAAATCGGAGCTATTAAACAATGAAAATATAAGTCGCAACGTAATTCAGATTAGGCGCCAATCTCGTTTTCACTTTCGCTTGGAATGGCGTAGATATCGATTTCGCTTCATTAATAATTTGCTCAGAAACGTTCAGCTCAACGGCAAGTGGACTTCCCCTAAACCAGAAGAAACGTATTGCCATCGCCGACGCTCTTTCCTGGTAAGCGTTGAACGGCTGCTATGCAGAAAATTGAATTGGCCTGATGGATGCCCGATCTTGGCCGAATGTTACTATGATTTGAGCACTCGAAATTCGGTCAATTTTGTCGCCCCTTCGGACGCCAAACACGAACTCCGAAATAGGCCGCCAGACTGTAGATGAGGAATCCGAACGGAATGCTCAATATGAACGCCACAGCGTTTAGCGGTGTTCCTTCGTAAACCGGATTAGCCAAGGTTCCAACGTTCAGCCGCCCGACAACACTTTGGAGCAGTTCGTTTTGCCAAAGCAATATGCGCGCAACATTTGGATGACCAATTGCATCGGCGCCGAATGCGAACGCAAGAAGCAGCAGAGTAATGCACACTCCAAACGCTATGGAAATGAATGATCTACGCATCTTTTCAACTCTTTTTGATCAAATCAAAGGTCCGTTTTGGGCAAACTGGAACATAGGCTGGAACCGCCGCTTCTGGCCGATTTCTGCAAGTGTACAGGAGTGTCGTTTTGACCCATAGCGGTCCTAGGAATTTCCCGATAGCGGCGGTTTAACGTAGAGCTAACCGGCGCTGCGCGGCTTTATCGCGCAGCGTCCAGCGACTGAAAGGAGCGAGGTTGAGCGCCGGGTTAGCCAGCGGTGCGCTCCATTTAGCCAAGTTGTTCAACTTTGACGATGCTGTCATCAAGGAAAAATAGTTGAGGGGCAAGTCCGTCGTCCATTCGGTTTTGGAAAAAATTCGACCCGATTCCATCACTCCACTGGCCAACGGTATATTCCTTGAGCAATTCGAGTTCATTTTGGCTCAGTTTTCTCGGAGTTTCGTACTCGGTGATACCCGAGAGGACTTTGTCCTTGGCGTCAAAACGGAACAACAGTTTCCCGCCTGTTACGCCTGCGTTCCTAAGGGTGTGATCGCCTCCGTCTGCAATGTAGTCGGAAAATATTTCGTCATGTTCTAACCCATCTAGGGTTTTTAATAGCGCGATATCTTCAACAACAGAGGCCTCGTTCGACTCGTCTTTATGATTGAAGTCAAATACAACGGAGGGTGCTGAGAAACGTATTGTGGGCATGGCGATTCCTTAGTGGGCTAACGAGGCTGTAGAAAAACCTAATGCTACCGCGAACTCGCACGACGGTGCTGAGCCGAACTAACATAGCAAACTCTTGTGAGTCGACAGTCATGGCACGCTACAAAACATGACCTTGCCCCTGTTTAACATATCCGTTAACAGGGGCAAGATCAGTTCGACTTTTACCGGACGCTACTGATAACATATGTTTGGATATGTCGAAAAATGATCCGCCAGCAATGTTAGGGAAAAAATGAGTTACAAGAAAAGCCGTGCGGTACGAGCGCGTAGTCACATTCTCACACGCAACAAAGTAACTCTAAAATTAGCCTGCAACACCTTCCACTACCTGATCCAATTTCATGACCGACTAGCGCGATTCATATCGCAATGCCTGGTTTTATTTGTGCTTGCCATCACCGGCGTGAGCGCAAACGCGGCGACACGCACATGGACGGGTAGCGCCAACGGGCTTTGGTCCAATCCGAATAACTGGAGTCCACAGACAGCACCTGTCAGCGGTGATTCACTGGTCTTTCCGATGGGAACAGCAACGCCCTCGGTAACTAACGATCTTAATGGCCTCTTGCTACAAGGCATTGAGATTGGGGGGCCAGGGTACACGCTGAACGGGAACGCTATTACGCTTGCTGGCTCTTGTTCATGCCAAGGAACCATAAACATACCGCTCACGCTTACTGGGGTGAATGCTTCCATTGGAGACCTATCAAACTCAAACAATACCAATTTCACGTCCGTTATGGATGTAAAGGTAAATGGCGTTTATATTTCCCAGTCAATTTTGACTGGAGGACTGAATACATATGCCAATCAAGTAACGTTAGGTAGTGTTCAGTTGAGTGGGGGGATTAGCGGGTCTGGCTCCATCATCATTGACTCGCCGACTATGATTTCGGGCGCAGGGACGTTTAGCGGCGAGTTCAGCGGCAGTCCCCTCTACCTGAACAATGCCTCGCTCCCGAACGCAACGATAAGCACAACCGAGCTTGCGGGCAATGGGACTGTAGGGCTGGGTATTGACGTGAATGTTATCCCCTCCCAGACTTATGCCAATACCCCAGGATCAATCCCTAATTCAACAGGTATCATCACTTTTTCTACAATACAAAATCCTAATCTTACTGTAACACTCAACGGGACGTCACCCGGGACAGGCTACTCGCAGGTGGGAGTTACAGCGAGTATTCCGCTCATCTCTGCCTCAAGCTATCGTCCTCTGGTCGTTAATATTGCCCCGAATTTCATCCCGACTGTTGGCCAAGTTTTTGTGATCGTCAATAACACGGCAAATATACCCGTCATTGGAACATTTCCCAACATTCCGGAAGGCGCCAAGATATCACTTGCATCTGGCGTGGAATTCGTCATTTCTTATCGCGGAGGCGATGGCAATGACATCACGCTAACGACGACAACAGTGCCTAAAACTTGGACAGGCTTAGCAGGACAATTATGGTCCAACGCGAGCAATTGGCTGAATGGTATCCCGCAATCTGGCGATACTTTATCGTTCCCAGCCAGCGCAACAAACAAGCAAAGCACGAACGATCTGTCTGGCCTCTCGATTAGCGGGCTCATATTAGATTCGGGCTATAACCTCACCGGCAATAAGCTCACCCTGCAAGGGACTTACCAGTCAAATGGAAACAATATTATTGGAACTCCCGTTGATGTTCGGCAACCAAATTTAGCATTGAACACGTCTGGCCCATTAGATACATTTATAGGCGTTGTCGAAGTCAATGCCTCTGGCATGACCTTCAACCAAATCAACTTCGATGGTGGCCTAAACATCAACACCAACGATGTCCGCTGGACGGGGAATTATTATTATAATTCGACGAGAATAAAAAGCACACTCGCCGGCAGCGCAACCCTAACGGCGGACAACCTCGTTCTCAACACTACAGGTGCCTTCAGCGGAATAATTAACGCTCAATATCTATCGCTACAAAGCGTCTCTCTCCCGAGCGTAACAAAAATTACCACTAATGTAGGATCGGGTAACGGCGCAATCGGCGGCATTTTGGACGGAGGAATTGAGCCCTTGAATGACGCTAATAATGGCCCTGGCATGTTTACTGCCAAAACCATAGCTTGCACCAACCGATCCCTCAGTTTCCGGGTAAACGGCACCACACCAGGAACAGGGCACTCACAATTAATTGCGACAAATGGCATAACCCTAAGCGGATGTAGCCTTCGAGTTTATGGCACGCTGTCCACATCAGCGCTGAGCGCTGGACAATCGATTATCCTCGTTAGAAACGATGGTATTAGCGCAGTAAACGGCATTTTTTCTGGCTTGCTAGAAGGCACGATCGTCCAGTTAAATGGGGCTTCCTATGCGCTCACCTACAAGGGGGGCGATGGAAATGATATTGCGTTAGCTGCTGTGGGCGTAACACCATCAACCACTACGCTGTCTTCCAACAGTAATCCCTCTACAGTTGGGCAGACCGTCACCTTTCGCGCCACGGTAGCGGGGTCAAGCGGCACACCGACAGGCAGCGTCACATTCTTCAACGCTGGCAGTGTAATGGGCACGGTAAATCTGACGACTGGACAAGCCACATACCCGCTCACATTTGGCAGTGCGGGGACGCGCGCAATCACCGCGACTTACTCTGGCGATGTAAGCTATGCCATCAGCAGCGGAACACTTTCTGGCGGGCAATCCGTGGTCAATCCGACAATCACGTTAAGCCCGTCATTATTGCCATCAGGGCTAGTAGGAACAACCTACCCATCGACTACCTTCTCCGCCAGCGGTGGCACGCCTAGCTACACCTACTCGATTATTTCCGGTGCGCTACCAACTGGGCTATCTCTATCTGCGGCTGGTACGCTTTTCGGTATCCCAACGGTTGCTGGATCGTATTCATTTAGCGTACAGGTGCGAGATCTCGTCAGCAATACAAATGCGTTTGGCTACACGATTGCCATCACCTTCCCGGTCGTTCAACAATCCCAAACGATCATGTTCAACAATCCCGGCACACAGTCAGTCGGCGCGACGATCAATCTCAGTGCAATCGCCTCGTCGGGTTTACCAGTTTCATATTCAACAATCACTCCCGGCATTTGCGCGGTCAACATAGCTGGCGCTGTCAATTTTGCGGCGGTCGGTATTTGTACCATTGCTTCTGATCAGGCTGGCAATTTGAACTTTTTTGCAGCACCTCGCGTATTGCTATCATTTCAAGTCATCGGCATTGTACCGGGCACACCCCAAGCGCTAACCTGCAGCGGCGGGGTATCGATTATCACGTGTTCTTTTGCGCCCCCGAGTAATACAGGTAGCAGTGCCATTCAGAATTATCGTTTGAGTTGCACGTTAACCAACACCACTTTCTCCGCAATAAGCGCCACGTCTCCAATTAGTATCGCCAATGTACAGCTGGCAGGGACGTATAACTGCGTAGTGTCGGCGACAAATGCAAATGGGACAGGCGTATCTTCATCTCCAAGTGTGGCCACTATTAGCGGGGCAGCAGTGGATTTCCCTTCAACAGTTTGGATCACCCGTGCCATTGCAGGAAATGCAGGTGCGACCGTGGCATTCACAGGCTCTGTGACCGACGGGGGCACTCCGATCCTGCGCTATACCGCGACCAGCACACCGGGCAACATTAGCGCAAGCTGTACTTTGCCCTGCAGCTCAATTGTTGTGAATGGGTTAACGAATGGCGTCACTTACACTTTTACAGTTGTCGCGGTCAATAGCTTAGGTTCGAGCGGTATCACAAGCGTGTCCAATGCAGTGACACCACTCGCAACTATTGCGAACACGTCCTATCCGCTACCGCTGTCGCTGCGCAGCGGGGCAATAGACCCATATGGACAGAATCGAAGCAATATTTTTGTCATCACGCCAACTAATCAATCATACCTCGGTGTATTCAACGGCTCTCAATTCACGTGGACACTATCGAAGTCATTCGACACGACGCAGCGCTTCTTGGGCGTTGGCGATTTCGATGGAAACGGTTCGTCCGACTACTCCTATCAAACTGCCAGTGATGCCACTTATCCCACTGGTACTGTTCAAATCCATCCATTCAATCTGGGTACTGCATCTGGTAATCGCGGCGTGAAGCGAGAGTGGCTTGTCCAAACCGTCGCAGACCTTGACGGTGATGGATACTCTGATATGGTGTTCCGTTGGACGGGTTTCGATCCCTTGCGCCCACAAGATACTGGGGTGTCATACATCTGGTTCATGAAAGGCGGCGCGCTCAATCAAGTCCGCAAACGCGGCGGTGCGCCGCTTGACTGGAAGCTCCTTGGTGCTGCCGATATCAATGGCGACTTCGCTGCGGACATGGTGTATATCAGTCCAACTAATCAAGTGCGAGTATTGATGGCGACGCCAAAACGCACCTGTGCCAATATTGGTGCAGGGAGCTTGCCTTCGGGCTTTGTAGCGCTCGGCGTGGCTGACTACCAAGCCAACGGACGTGCCGCTATTCTTGCGCGCAATCCAACAACCGGAGCAGTCATCCTTTATACGTTGGACGCTAGAAGTCTCACGCTACCGGCTCCAACCGCAGACCCTGATGACCCCAATGCGCCATGCACAGCATCAAACCAACAAATCACGACAAGTACAATCACACTTCCAGGGACGCTGGGCTTTAGCTATTACGCATCGGGGGATTTCAACGCTGATGGTTATTTTGATATCGCGTGGGTTAGCCCTAGTGGACAGATACTGCTCTGGCTTATGGGAACAAATTCCGCATCGCCTACAGAAATATTCAACGCAGGAACGATTATTCCCAATACGACTGTGCTGCAACCCTAGGTAAGCCCATCATGTCACTGAATTAAGGTTTCTCCGCTCGAGAATTATTTGGCACCGACTTGACGTGGTACAGCGAGCAGGGGGAGATTTTGGGGATGTCGCTCAGGTAGTATGCCGGGGTCACGCAGCATACCGGGTGAGAAATGAATGTGCGGTTGCCGTACCCGTCACTTCAACTCGCGCACCACCCTCTTTACATCGCTCGCACTAGTCCCGTCCACCTTTCGATATCCCACCCATGTTGACGGATATCCACTGATGTACATCGTTTGAGTCAATTGTTGCCTCTCTTCGCTCTTCTCGACGTCAATCTCCAGAAAATCGATTTTTCCGTCCTGTAGTTCTTTGCGAAGCTTCGCGCAGTAGCCACACCAACTGGCGGCGTACATGACAATACGCGGCTTTCCATCATCGGCGAAGTGCTCGCGGAAATAACGCCGCTCCTCAGAGGTGAGGTAGCTCTTCCCAAAATTTTCGCCAAGCACGCCGGCAAGCTGCGCCGTTGAATTGCCGGTCATTTTTGAATCCCCAGCAACAATAAATGGTGCGGCATTTTTTCCACCCAAGCGACTCAGCCATTTCATGTTCTCGTCGGATGAATTGGCAGGATCGAACGCCATTTCTTCAAACGGTGCCTTACGCGTCTTCAATTCGGCGAGAACTGTTTCACAAGGGACACCACAACCGGCGAATGTGAATATCAACAGCATCGGCTTTCCGCTCTTGTCAAAGGAGCCTTGCGCTTTGCCGCCGGGCAAATTACCTGTTCGCCATGCCCAAATGGCACCGACGATGACAATTAAAAAAATGAATTTGCGCATGCTTTGTAATCCTATGTCAGTTTTTCTTAAACGCAGTTGGTGTCCTTGCCTGCCATTTTCATCGCTAACCGTTATAAAGCCCCATCGATAGCGGCTCGCAGCAACACCAAATTTACGTCGGATGTTGCGCGGTAGACGACGTGGCCTAATCGGTCGAGAACGACGTGCATGGGGAATGTCATCTGTCCATCTGGAAAATACTGTTGCGGATTGTCTTTGCCAAAGGTGACGACCTCATATTTGAAGGGATGACGTTGCAGGAAGGGCGAAACAACGGACTTTTGCTCGAAGGTAGGTGCGACAAACACAACGTCTTTTTCACGATAGGCTTCGGCGAGACTGTTGAGCGCAGGAATTTCCTTAACGCAAGGCGCACAGGTCGTGAACCAATAATTTAATACCACGACTTTTCCGACTAGGGCGCGTGAGGAATATGTTCCTGCGTTGATACTCGGATAACTAAACTGCGGGAAGTAGGGTTTTATGCTGTCGCTCTCAGCCGCGCCAGCGCATAGTGAGACGAAAAATACGATCACGCCAAAGGAGACGCTCTTTGCAGACGGTTTCAACATTCTAGCTTCCTCACGTGCTCAATTTATAAAAACAACCTTACTGTATATTTTTCAGTTTGATCGAAACTTAATTAGACGCCAATATTTGTTCAGACCGAGCCACTGAGCTTAAAAATGCTCCTTAGTTAGACTCAGCGGACTTTCAGATTGAAATCACTCTACGAGCGTGTATTAGGTCGCTTTAGAGACGGAATGCGTCTGAAAGCTTGCCATTCATGTAAGGCGAGAATCAATCGGGTGGTCCATTTGTACCGCGGCTTTTGGCCGTTTTGGGGTAATCGTACTTTTCGTGCAAATTGACACGGTTCACGGGCTAAAAACCGAAATATATCCAATTTTGAACGAAGGCATAGCTCTGCCACTAAATAATAGGCTGGAGCGTGTCAATTTGCACGAAAAGTACGATTACCCCATATTGTGTTTACAAAAAAATCAAATTGTTGTGCAAACACAATCATATGACGTTTGATATAATTATTCTATGGATATACACAACAGACTTCCCGTGTTTCGTGCCGAGCGCGGCATATCCCGCCGTGACCTTGCCGAAGCGGTGGGTGTGAATCACCAAACCATAGGGTATCTCGAACGCGGGGACTACAAACCAAGCCTAGAGCTCACGATGAAGATTGCCCGGTATTTTGGCGTCAGCATAGAAATGCTGTTTTCGTTTGAGCCATTCGAATCGATAGCTATTAGTCTGAAGCGAGTTGATGGGGATGAGTGATTTTGTCAGTTCACGGCATCAAAGCTAAGGTGTCAATCGACGGACCTATTCAATATTTTTCTGGAGACCGAGTTATGGATGATTACAAAAAGAAGAACCTTCTTGAGCGCATGGACGATATAGTCACATGGACAGGGATTCCACAATTAGCCGACTCAAGCACGATACGCCGCCGCCGCCTGCGGTGGTTCCCGGTAGTAGCACTCTTGGCAGCCACCTGCGGAATGGCAGTAATACTTGCTACCCCAGGCAAATACTGGCTCGGATTCATGATGGTTATGCTCGGCGTCGGAATTAGTATTTTTTTTCCAATAGTTGGCCCATTGAAGCAATCCTTAAATCCCCATGACGACGCGGACGAACGAGAGAAAGCGTTGCGCCACGATTCCTATTTTTTCGCATTCGCGGTCATTTGCGGCGTGGCATTTCTATCCACCTGGATTTTGATTGGTCTAACGGTTTGGCAGGACTGGCCACGAGAATTGCTGTTGCGCGCGATGATGTCGTTCAGCTTCTTCATCATGGTGCTGTTCTCGGCAGTGCCAACGCTTTACGCCAGTTGGAAGCTGCGTGAGCCAGTTGACGATGGCGATTGAGCGGAGCCTAGCCAGCGGACACTGAGCCTGGTCGGGCTGCAATGTCTCATCTTGACAACCTGTAGGGTGTGCCCGTGGAGAGCATCATTGTCAAAATGAGGGTCTCCCTGTGGTCTGCTTTCGCGGCATTGCTGGCTTACGATTTTCTCCATACCCGACCTTCATTTTGCCTGACTCTGTGCGGGTGCAACCTCATCAACGGGAGATCGACAGCCTCCGGCAACGCTTTGCCTGGTCCAAAAAGCGCGCTTGGAAGCCATTTATGTGCGTTTTCAGACCGCCAATAACAACGGCATAGCTCTGCCACTAAATAATAGGCTGGAGCGTGTCAATTTGCACGAAAAGTACGATTACCCCAGCCTTAGAGTTGCCGTCGTCTGAAGTGTCTTATCGCAGGGCATTGCTCAACATACCTTCAAAATGTTGCCAAGTTTCAGCCACTAGCAGTTCCTCCTTCGGATTCATACCGACGAAGGCTAGACATACGATTCGACCAGAGGGCGAAAGAGAAAACATTTCGCCTCCTCCGCTTGTTGTAAATCCAAAATACCCAGGTGCGAACTCTGCAACTTGGTAGTCTTCGTTGTATTCGATGACCTCATTGAGAGGCCAAAACTCGCAACCCCAAGGTTGTATAGAAATGTTGCACACCAGCGGCTTGCCGGCGCGATGGTATGCGATTAGCTCAGCAGGAATTGCTCTCACTTTCCGTACTTCCTCACTGAATCAGGCAAGCACGCGAATCATTACAAGCACCTGACGTAGCAATCGGATCATTTTTCATCGAATACGTTAGTATGTTGACTCAAATGGACATCGATCAGGAATGTCTGCTTTTGGCCGGTTTCATCGATTCTACATTGAGGTTGATTTTTGACTTATTCCGGTCATTCGATTTTTCCGATAGCGATCATTCCGAACCCGCTGTTTTGACTCTATAGTCGGACTTCCACTTTCCCGTTCAGAAATGCAAAAGAAGTAGGCTCATATTTTGTTATGTAATCGCTCATTCCAGGTTGCTTTAAAATTAGTTTTCGCGCAAAGGAGATCGTACAAATGAGAAAATTTCTGTGGCTACTGCTGGTGTCGTACTGCCCGATCGCGCTGGCGGCCTCAAGCTTTACGTTTGATGTGGCGCGAGGCCCTCACCCTGTTGGGTTTCGTGCAGTTTATCAATCTGACGATTCGCGTTCTTATGCCCGCATGGTGACTGGGCTACCGATCTCTCGCCCAATCCAGACCTTGATCTGGTATCCGGCAACCGTATCGGCCAAGCCTATGCGCTATGCTGAATATGCAGAATTTAGCGTGACCCAACAAGACTTCAAGCAGACGCCCGAAGCAATTCAAGCCGCCTTTCGCGAATTACTCAAATCGCTCCCGCTGAAGGGCGAGTCACTTGAGTTTGAGCTGGCACGGCTGCAATGGGCGACGCGGGATGCGCCAGCCTCGGCGGGCAAATTCCCCGTGGTGATTTACGCGCCCAGCGTTGGCGGCGCTGCCTACGAAAACACGGATTTGTGCGAGCTGCTGGCGAGCCACGGGTACGTGGTTCTTGCGAGTCACTCGCAGGGCAAGGACGACAACGGGATGACGATGGATCGCGCCGGCATCGACCTGCAGGCTGGCGATATACATTTCCTGATGGCGTACGCCCAGAAAATCGCTGCCGCCGACACAACTAGGATTGCCATCTTCGGCTATAGCT
>Ga0123337_10003630_pt1 | contig 16316 bp, 20 predicted proteins | sample frozenSSSSmetaG_FD_89792 | JGI IMG/M metagenome (GOLD analysis project Ga0123337, IMG submission 89792) | Glacier valley bacterial and archeal communities from Borup Fiord, Nunavut, Canada, to study Microbial Dark Matter (Phase II) -... | ecosystem: Environmental > Aquatic > Freshwater > Ice >... | reverse complement strand
CCAGCGCATCTACCTTCCCCACGATGTGTCGCGCCTGAGGCTACTGCGGCAGCTCACGCACGCCGGCCACGCGATCAGCACCATCGCCATGCTCGAACTCGAATCGCTGCAGGCGCTGGCCCAGGGGATGCCGGGAGTTGCGAGCACGGTGGCGGGCATCGCGCTAAAGGCTGTTGTCGTCGGCCGAAGCGCGGCGCACGCGCTCGAGGCGGTACCCGGCTGCGTGCTGCTCGCTGTCCACGACGATCTGGACCAGGCCGAATCAGCGAGCCAACCCGCGGGCCGGGTCGGCCTGCTGCTGGTGCGGATGGCATCGCTGCAGCCGCTCGATGCCGACCGAGTGCTTGCGCTCGGCGCGGCGCTGCGCGCCGACGCGATCTTCGTTGTCTATGCCTTCGGCACCGAGGCCAGCGCGGACTCGCTTCGCCAAGCGGGCGTGACTGTGCGGCGCGAGCCGCTGGCCGGCCGCGAACTGGCCCAATGGGTGAGTAACGCGCGAGCGGCGCCTTCGTTCGCATCCGCGCCCATTGGTACAGCGGCTCAAGCCGGCTGGCAGGTCGAGCCCCGGCGCTTCAGCGACGAGGCATTGGCGAGCCTTGCCGAGCTGCCGTCGCCAGTGGCGTGCGAGTGCCTGCGCCACATGGCCGAGATCGTCGCCCAGCTTGCTGGCTTCGAGCGCTACAGCCAGGATTGCACTTCGACCGGCCCCGTCGACGCCGCGCTGCACCGGCACCTCAGTCGGACCGCCGGCGCCGCGCGAACGATGTTCGAGCAGGCGCTGCAACGCGTTGTCAGCGACGAACGACTTGAGCTGAGCGATGGCTCGGTCCGTTGACCGCCCTCCCGCCTGGCTTCTTTCCGCGCGCGACCAATGGCAATGGCGGGGCCAAGGCCGCCCGCCGTTTGCCGTCGAGCCCGGCCCGGACCAATTCTCGGTTTGGGACTACCCCCGTCCGCCGGTGCTCGCGCCCGACACGCGACAGGTTGTGATCCGCTGGGGCGACGTGGAGGTGGCGCGCACGCGGCGCGCGATCCGCGCGCTCGAAACTTCGCATCCACCGAGCTTCTACGTGCCTTGGGATGACGTCGTTCGGCGCTTGTTGCAGCCGTCGGAAGGCACGTCGTTCTGCGAGTGGAAGGGGCCGGCCCGTTACTGGACGATGGTCGACGGGGAGCGTCGTCTCCCACGAGTTGCGTGGAGCTACCCGCAACCACTGGCTGGTGCCGAAGTACTCGCGAACTGCGTCGCCTTCTACCCGAGTGATCTGGACTGCACAGTGGAAGGCGAGATCGTGCGGCCGCAGCCCGGCGGGTTCTACGGCGGCTGGATCACGCCGGAGTTGACGGGGCCATTCAAGGGCGAGTCCGGCAGCGAGGGCTGGTGACCCGTGCCTGGTCAGGCGCCCTGAAGCCGCCATTCCAGGCGGCCACCACGCGCAGAGGCTGCATCAGCGTGTAAGCCCGCGCTGCGAGCAGCAAGCGCAGTTGGTTGGCCGCGAAGCGGCGGCAGCTCGCATGGGTTGTGAACAGATCGAGTTTCGCTTCCTTGATGCGGTTCTCCGCCTCGCCGCGGGCGCAGTACAACTGCTCATACATCTGCATGGCGTCGCCTTCGAGATCGGTCATCACGAAGCGGGGGTTGTTGACCTGGCCGCCGTGCTCGAGCCGCGTGATCACGTGTCGCTCGATGTTCCAGCTGCCGGCCGCGCTGGCCAGGCGGAACCTGTTTCAGGGGGTGGTTCGTCGTCGGGCTGCTGACGCAGGCGCTCGTCGCGCACATGATCCGCACGCCCAAGCTGTCCTTCATCCAGGGCCGCGGCTCGGCGTCGCTCACAGAGATGGCAATCGTGATCATGGCGTTCGGCATCTTCCTGCCGATGGGCCCGCTCGCTTCCCACTTCAAGCTTCAGATCTCGCCGCTGCCGTACCTCGCGTGGCTGGGAGCCATCCTGCTGGCGCAATGCCTGCTGACCACGCTCATGAAACGCGTCTACATCCGTCGCTTCGCTGGCAACAAGTTCGGGCACGCACCCGCCGTGGACTCGCTCGCGTTCCGCGAATCGATTCGCCTGCGTCGCACGACGTATCGTCGCCTACCCACTGCCCGTCTCCGAACGAGCTGTTTTCAGCCGAGAGAGAGGGAGAGGAGCATGTTCGAAGTAGTCGAGATGGGCTGGCCGGTTCTTCGCAGTGCGGAGGTCGCGTGAACGACTTGGCGTTCGCGCGCATGCTGCATGTACTGGGTGTCGTGCTGTGGATCGGCGGCGTGGCCTTCGTCACGTTGGTGCTGCTGCCGGGCCTGCGGGACATGTGCGAGGCGCAGCGCAGCACGAAGTTGACCGGCTTGAGTGGGCTCTACATGGTTTGGCGCCTCGACCTGTGGTCACGCTTTGCCGATCCCGGTACTGGTGGATGCACGCGATGGTGCTGCCGTACCTGATCTTCACTATTCGCGCTCGAGCCGTTCGTGCTGCGCCGGCGCCTCGAGCGCCGCGCCGTGCACGACACGATCGTCACTCAACGCATCGTGCTGCGCATGCACCGGGTGCTGCTGACGGCAAGCCTGATCACGATTGCCGGCGCGGTGGCGGGAAGCCATGGCTGGCTGATCTGGCGGGGTTAGCGCAGCGCGCGGCGATCGCAACCTGCGCAATGGACTACGCCGGTCTGAAGACGCTGCATCTGGGACGCACCGAGCTGACGCTCTTCATCCTGGATTGGTTGCGCCGCTGCGCTCGGGCACGACCATCTGAAGACGTCCCCAGCCATTTTTGACCCATCAGGAACGTCGCGCCGCCTCGCGCCTCGACGGCGGGTCCGCTCACGGCTCGAAGAACGGGTACGTTATTTCCTCGCCCCGAACGCGGGCAAAAGGCGTCAGCTTGTGTGCCTGCAAGCGCTTCGGGCTGACGATCTCGCAAGCGGCGATGCCATGCACGAGCAACGCGTCGGCGATCAGCGAACGGTGGCACCGCCACGGCACAGCCTCTGCGCACATCAGCGCGACGCATTCGGTGCGGGCGAGCTCGATGACGCTCGCGAGGTTGGCGGCGAAATCCGCCGTCTGCATGTAGTCGGCATAGCCGCGAAACGACAGGTTGCGCCAGCCGGCGTTCGACGAGTCTGCAGTCGTCGGCCGAAAGCCGCCGAGGCCGCTTGCATGGGCGTAGCCGATGTTCGCGGCGGCCAGCGGCGCCGGCAATGCATCCTCGTTGAACTGCGGGTTGTGGCGCGAGCGCGGCACAGTGCGAACGTCGATCAGCTGCGTGACGGCGTGGGCGACGAGCAACTCGATGAACGCCTCGATGGGCCGCGTCGAGTGGCCGACCGTCAGCACCTTGCAGCGGGTTTCATCCGCGTTGAGCGTCGGCGCGGACGAAGCGGTGGGGTGGAGCGACGCCGCGGGCCGAGCCGTGCTTCGACGCCGCGGCGCCTCAGGCGGCAACGAGCTTGCGGACGTTGCAGCGCAACACGGGCAGTAGTTCATCGTCGAACCAGCGATTGGCCATGAACCAGGCGACGTTGCGCGGCGAAGGATGCGGCAGCGGAATGACGCTGGGCGCGTGTGCACGCCAGTCGCGCGTCGTCGCTGTCACCGATGCATGACCCTTGCCGCGCAGGAAATGGGTTTGCGCGTACTGGCCGATGAGCAGGGTGAGCTCGATTTCCGGTAGCTTGGCGAGCAGGCGATCGAGCCACAGCTCGGCGCACTCGCGCCTTGGCGGCAGATCGCCGCTCGCGGCCCGCCCCGGGTAGCAGTAACCCATCGGCAAGATCGCAATCTGCGCCTTGTCATAAAAGGTCTGTGCATCGATGCCCATCCAGTCGCGCAGGCGCTCGCCGCTGCGGTCGTCCCACGGCACGCCGCTCGCATGCACCTTCGCGCCGGGAGCCTGTCCGACGATGAGAATTCGCGCCGTCGCGCCGGCCTGCACGACCGGGCGCGGCCCGAGCGGCAGATGCGCGTCGCATGCGCGGCAGCCGCGCACGGCTGCAAGCAGGCCATCGAGCGTTCGATAGACCTCCACAGACGAATCCTTGACAACCTCGATCGAGTGCGATTTCACGAGGGGCAGTTGGCGAGTGGTTGCAGGTACGACGGCTCGCGGCGAGCTCGTATGCTTCCTGGTTGACGTCTCATCCCCGACAACGGGAAGAGTGAACTGAGTTCGACTATGTCATGTTTGCAAGTGGGTTGGCGCCGGATCGAATCGGCCGAGCCAGCGCAGAAACCTCGCCCGCGTCTGTGACCGAGGCGTTGCGTCGCTTCGAGGGCGGATCGACTGCGACTCGCGAGGAGGGTTTCCGACCAACGTCCGAGAAAGGGACCTGACCTCGCGATAAGATATAAATCAGATAGATCTTCAGGAGCACGTGTTGCCGAGATAGCAGTGCGTCGCACGGCCCCCGAAGCGCATCCGTCCACGAGATCATCCGAATGCCGTCATCCCGGCTGTGCGCCGAGGCCGAAGTCGCCGAATTGGTCACCAGTTTCTACGCCAGGGTGCGCGACGATGCGGTCCTCGGCCCCATCTTCGAACGCCACATCGCCGACTGGAACCTGCGCATGCCGAAGATGATCGCGTTCTGGTCGGCAGCGCTGTGCGGATCGAAGAACTACCGGGGCAACCCGATGGTGGTGCACCGCGCGCTTCCCGACCTCACGCACTCGATGTTCGAGCGCTTTCATGAGTCGGCGAGCGTGTTGGAAAACCGGGCGATGACCGAGCGCGCGGGCGAGTTGTCGCAGCGAATCGCCCAGAGTCTCTGGTACGGCTATCAGCTGCAGCGCGAGCCCGACCGAATCCCGGCGTCGCTGCCGCGACGGGTAGAGCCGTCGTAACCTTTGACGGTGCCGGAATGACCGTGCGCAGCCTCATCGATCCGGAAGTATCCGCACCGCACGCCAGCGCGGCGCCGAGCTTGCGAGCATTTCTCGGTCTCGCGTTTCGGCCGCTGTATCCAGGCGGCTTGGCCTGGGCGCTGATCGCGATCGCAATCTGGGTTTATGCGCCGCAAATACTGACCGGCCCGCTGCAGGGCATCGCCTGGCACGCCCATGAAATGCTTTGGGGCTTCATCGCAACGATCGCAGTCGCCTTCCTGATGACGGCGGGCGCGAACTGGACCGGCATCAATCCGCTGCAGGGCAGGGCGCTCGGCATCGCCTGCGGCCTCTGGCTGGTCGCCCGCGTCGGCTTCCTCGCCGGTGGCGACGACGTGTTCTGGTTCGCGGCCGCGGCCGAGCTCGGGTTCTTCGTCTTGGCCGCGGTAGCGATGATGCGGGCGGTGTATCGCGCCCGGAATTTCCGCAATTACGCGGTGCCGTGGCTCATCGTCGGCTTGGCCGCTGCCGACGGGTTGTACTTGCTCGCCGCGCGCAGCGGCGACTTCGCGCTCCTGATGCAGCGCCTCGACGCCGGGCTGTTGGTGATGGCGCTGATCGCGCTGCTGATCACCCGCCGCGTGATTCCGTTCTTCGCGATGCGCGCAGTCGCCGGCCTGAAGCTGCCGATGCAAACGCGCACCGGACAGATCCAGCTCGGCGTCTGCGTCGTCGCGGTGATCTGCCTGCTCGCGGGGCTGCGGCTGCCGACCGCCATCGCCCTCGGCATCGCCGGCGCGCTGTCGCTGCTGCAGCTGCTGCGGTGGAGACCGTACGCGATCCGCGGTTATCCGCTGCTGTGGATCCTCTACGCCGGCTATGCCGGCCTGGGCGTCGGCCTGGTGATGGCTGCATGCGCAGCTGCCGGTGCCAACCTGCCGTTGGCGCTACCGGTGCACGTGATCGCGATGGCGGGTTTCTCGGTGCTGATCATCGGCATGGTCACGCGCACCGCGCTCGGCCACCTCGGCCGGCCGCTCGCCACCGATCGCAGCATGCTCGCGAGCTACCTGCTGATGCTCGCGGCTGTGGCATTGCGCCTGGCTGCGATCGCGCCTTCGGCCTTCACCCAGCCCGCGTTGCAACTGTCGGCGGCGGCGTGGATCGCGGCGCTTGCGCTCTACCTCTGGCGCTTCGTGCCGCTGCTGATCCGGCCGCGCTCATGACGACGCGAAGCGCCGATTTCACGAACCGGAGTCCGCCATGCGCCTGACGACGATGACCGACTATTCGATGCGCCTGCTGATGTACGTCGCCCAACACTCCGAGCGCCTGTGCACGATCGCGGAGGTGGCGCGCGCCTACGACATTTCCGAAGCGCACCTGATGAAGATCACGCATCAGCTCGGCCTCTGCGGCTGGCTCGAGACGGTGCGTGGCAAGGGCGGTGGCATGCGCCTCGCAGTTGCGCCCGCCGACATCAACCTTGGTGCCCTGGTGCGCAGCATCGAACCCGACTTCTTCCTCGTCGACTGCCTCGGCAGCGACACCGTGTGCCTGCTGGCCGGGAGTTGCCAGTTGACCAGCATCGTCAGTGGCGCCCTGCAAAGCTTCATGCAGCACCTCGACCGCCACAGCCTCGCCGATCTGCTGCCAGCCACCGCGAAAGCCGTGGCCAAGCCGAAGTCGGTGACCCGGCCGGTGACCTTCGGCAGGCGGCTCACCGTGGCCGCGAGCTGAGCCGCCGGACGGTGGCGAGCACGCCGCGCAAAGATTCATTGATACCGACTCTCAAAGGAATTCAGCCATGACCATCACCCTGACCGAAGCCGCGGCCGAACAGATCCGCAGCCAGATCGCCAAGCGCGGCAGAGGCCTGGGTCTGCGCGTCGGCGTCAAGAACGTCGGCTGCTCCGGCTTCGCCTACACCTACGAGCTCGTCGACGACCTGCCTGCCGGCGACCATTTGTTCGAAGGCCATGGCGCCAAGCTGGCGGTCGACCCGAAGAGCCTCGCGTTCATCGACGGCTCTCGCTTCGATTTCGTCAGCGAAGGGATGAACAAGGCATTCAAGGTCGACAACCCGAATGTCGACAGCGCCTGCGGCTGCGGCGAGAGCTTCAACCTGAAGGCCGGGACCGGCCAGGGAACGAGCGCATGAGCCCCGCTCGGCCGCTCGAAGGGGCTCATTCGCGCTTGGCGGGATCGGCCGAAAGCCATAAGGTGCACCAGTGAGCGCCCTGCTGCAAAGCCTCGTGAGCCAGCCCTACAAGCATGGCTTCGTCACCGACATCGAATCGGATGTCGCCGCCAAGGGCCTGAACGAAGACACGATCCGGCTGATCTCGGCGAAGAAGCGCGAGCCCGAGTGGCTGCTCGAGTTTCGTCTGAAGGCCTTTCGCCACTGGCTGACGCTGACCCCGCCCGAGTGGGCCAATGTCAAGTATCCGAAGATCGATTTCCAGGCCATCAGCTACTACTCGGCACCGAAGGCCAAGCAGAAGCTCGCCAGCATGGACGAGGTCGATCCCGAACTGCTGCGCACGTTCGAGAAGCTCGGCGTGCCGATGCACGAACGCGCGACGCTGGCCAACGTCGCGGTCGACGTGATCTTCGACAGTGTCTCGGTCGTGACGACCTACAAGGCCAAGCTCGCCGAGGTCGGCATCGTCTTCGGCTCGATCTCGGAGGCGGTGCAGAACCATCCGGAGCTGGTGAGGAAGTATCTCGGCACCGTCGTGCCGAGCGGTGACAACTACTACGCGGCGCTGAATTCGGCGGTCTTCACCGACGGCTCGTTCTGCTACATCCCGAAGGGCGTCAAGTGCCCGATGGACCTGTCGACCTACTTTCGCATCAACACCGAGCAAACCGGGCAGTTCGAACGCACGCTGATCGTCGCCGAGGAGGGCGCGTCGGTCTCCTACCTCGAAGGCTGCACCGCGCCGAAATTCGACACCAACCAGCTGCACGCCGCGGTCGTCGAGCTGGTCGCGCTGGCCAACGCCGACATCAAGTACTCGACGGTGCAAAACTGGTACGCGGGCGACGAGAACGGCCTGGGCGGCATCTACAACTTCGTCACCAAGCGGGGCCTGTGCAAGGGCGTGAATTCGCGCATCTCCTGGACCCAGGTCGAGACCGGTTCGGCGATCACATGGAAATACCCCTCGTGCGTACTGGTCGGCGACAACTCGGTCGGCGAGTTCTATTCGGTCGCGGTGACGAACCACCACCAGCAAGCCGACACCGGCACGAAGATGATCCACATCGGCAAGAACACCCGCAGCACGATCGTCAGCAAGGGCATCTCCGCCGGCCAGTCGAACAACAGCTACCGCGGCCTGGTGAAGATCCTGCCGACCGCGACGGGTGCTCGCAACTATTCGCAGTGCGACTCGATGCTGATCGGCGATCGGTGCAGCGCCAATACCTTCCCGTACATCCACGTGCGCAACCATGGCGCCCAGGTCGAGCACGAGGCCTCGACCTCGAAGATCGGCGAAGACCAGTTGTTCTACTTCGCGCAGCGTGGCATCGGCGCCGAGGAGGCCGTCTCGATGATCATCAACGGCTTCTGCAAGGACGTGTTTCGCCAGCTGCCGATGGAGTTCGCGGTCGAAGCGACCAAGCTGCTCGGCCTCAAGCTCGAAGGGAGCGTCGGATGATCCTGCAGGACAGCCGGACGCTGCTGGACGTGCGCGGCCTGCACGCGACCGTCAATGGCACCGAGATTCTGAAGGGCCTCGACTTCACGGTGAAGCGCGGCGAGGTGCACGCGATCATGGGGCCGAACGGTTCGGGCAAGAGCACCTTCGCCAAGGTGCTGGCCGGCCACACCGCCTACGAGGTGACGGCCGGCGAAGTCCTGTACGAAGGCCGCAATCTGCTCGGGATGGCACCCGAAGCGCGGGCCCGCGCCGGCATCTTCCTCGCGTTCCAGTATCCGATCGAGATCCCCGGCGTCGGCAACAGCCAGTTCCTGCGTCTGGCCTACAACACCGTGCAGGCCGAACGCGGCAAGGACGAGCTCGATCCGCTCGAGTTCGATGACCTCGTGCGCGAGAAGATGAAGCTGCTCGAGATGAGCCCCGAATTCTTGGGTCGCAGCGTCAACGAAGGCTTTTCGGGCGGCGAGAAGAAGCGCAACGAGATCCTGCAGATGGCGCTGCTCGAACCGGCGTTGGCGATCCTCGACGAAACCGATTCGGGCCTCGACATCGACGCGCTGCGAGTCGTCTCCAGGGGCGTCAATCACCTGACGAGCAAAGACAACGCCGTCGTGCTTGTGACGCATTACCAGCGGCTGCTGAACTACATCGTTCCCGACTACGTGCACGTGATGGAGGGCGGGCGCCTGGTCAAGACCGGCGGCAAGGAGCTCGCGCTCGAGCTCGAGGAACGCGGCTACGACTGGATCGAGGCCGAAGCAAAGGCAGGGGCGCCGAGCCGGGGAGTCTCGCCGTGAGCACCGATGTCGTCGCCGCGCGGGGTTACCTGACCGATCTGCTCGCCGGTCATGCGCAACCGCCCGTCTCGCCGGCATCGCCGGTATCAAAGAAACCGGCCTGGCTCAAGGCGCTGCGTGCGGAGGCGACCGAGCGGGTCGGCGTGCTCAAGATGCCGATCCCGCACGACGAGGCCTGGCGCTTCACCGACATTTCGGCGCTGACCCGGCAGTCGTTTCATCCGCTACGCACACCGACTTCCTTGCAGGCCCGCGATATCGAGCGCTTTCACATCGATGAGGCGACGACGCGCCTGGTCTTCGTCGATGGCGTCCACGCGCCGCAGCTCTCGAGCGTCGACGTCGGCGTTGGCGGCGCTGGTCCCGGCGGCGCTGCAATCGTCGTCGGCAATCTGGCCTCAGCCATCGCGACGGATGGCTCGACCGTTCAGGCGCATCTGGGCCGCCATGCGGCCTTCCACGACCAGCCGTTCGCGGCACTGAACAGCGCGTTCCTGCACGACGCCGCCGTGATCATCGTCCCGCACGACATCTCGGCGGCGACACCGGTGCATCTGCTCTTCATCGCGACGCAGCCACAACTCGCGGCGCACCCGCGCACTTTGCTCGTCGCCGGGCCCGGCAGCGCGGTGACGCTGATCGAAGACTATGTCGCGCTGCATGAAGGCGCGTACTTCACCAACTCGGTCGTCGAGGTCGCGCTCGGCGCGAACGCGGCGGTCGAGCACGTGCGCGTGCAACGTGAGAGCGTCCAGGCCTTCCACATCGCCAGCTGTGCGGTGTCGCTCGCGCATGCGAGCCGCTACCACTCGGTCAGCGTCGCCCTCGGCGCGAGGATCTCCCGGGTCGAACTCGATGTGCGGCAGACCGACGAAGCGACTGAGTGCTCACTCGATGGCCTGGCCCTGATCGGCGAACGCCAACTCGCCGACACGCACACCTTCATCGACCACGCCAAGCCGCACGGCGTGAGCCGCCAGCTGCACAAGACGATCGTCGACGGCGCCGCGCACGCGGTCTTCAGCGGCAAGGTGATGGTGCGCCCGGGCGCACGGCGAACCGATTCGGCGCAGTCGAGCCGCAACCTGCTGCTGTCGGCCAAGGCACTGGTCGACACCCTGCCTCAGCTCGAGATCTTCGCCGACGATGTCAAGTGCACGCACGGCGCAACGGTCGGCCAGCTCGATAGCGAAGAAGTCTTCTATCTGCGCAGCCGCGGCCTGTCGGAAGCGCCGGCACGCAACCTGTTGACCTACGCCTTCGGTGCCGAGGTCATCGACCGCATTCCGGTCGCCTCCCTGCGCCGCCACCTCGAGCGGAGCGTGCTCGAACAGACGACACGCCAGCAATGACGGAGCCGCCGACGATGTCCGCAAAATCATCGACGCTTGCAGCGCCGCCGGCGCTGCCAGGCACCCGGCCCGAACCCGGGGCCATGCCGACGCGGGCGTTCGACATCGAGCGAATCCGCGCCGACTTCCCGATCCTGAAACTTCAGGTCGCCGGCAAGCCGCTCGTCTATCTCGACAACGCCGCATCGAGCCAGATGCCGCAAGCGGTGATCGACCGCCTTGTGCGTTACCAGACCACGGAGCACGCCAACATCCATCGCGCGGTGCACCACCTCTCGGAGACGGCCACCGCCGGGTACGAGGCCGCACGGGGCAAGCTCCAGCGCTTCATCAACGCCCGGGAGGCGCGCGAAGTGATCTTCACGAGCGGCACCACCGACGGCATCAACCTGGTGATGCAGGGCTGGGGCCGCAAGTTCATCGGCGCCGGTGACGAGATCATCCTGACTGTCCTCGAACACCACTCGAACATCGTGCCGTGGCAGATGCTCGCGACCGAAAAGGGCGCCACGATCCGCGTCGTCCCGATCAACGACGCCGGCGAATTGCAACTGGACGACTACGAATCGCTTTTCAACGAACGTACCCGCTTCGTCGGCGTCGGCCACATCTCGAATGCGCTCGGCAGCATCAACCCGGTCAAACGGATGATCGCGTTCGCGCACGCGCGCGGTGTTCCGGTGCTGGTCGACGGCGCCCAGGCCGCGCCGCACCTCGCGGTCGATGTGCAGGATCTGGACTGCGACTTCTATGCCTTCTCGGGCCACAAGATGTGCGGCCCCACCGGCATCGGCGTGCTCTACGGTCGCGCTGCGCTGCTGGAGGCGATGCAGCCCTTCAAGGGCGGCGGCGACATGATCCACACCGTGACATTCGAGAAGACGACCTACAACACGATCCCGCACAAGTTCGAGGCCGGAACACCGCCGATCGCCGCGGCCATCGGCCTCGGCGCCGCCGTCGACTATCTTTCGGCGATCGGCATGGCACAGGTCGCGGCGCACGAGCATGAATTGCTTCACCATGCGAGCGAACGGCTGCGCGAGCTGCCCGGCGTGCGCCTTGTCGGCACGGCCGCCGACAAGGCCGCGGTGCTCTCGTTCGCGGTCGAGGGCATTCACCCCCACGATGTCGGCACCTTGTTGAACCAGGAAGGGATCGCGGTGCGCACCGGCCACCATTGCGCGCAACCCTTGATGAAACGACTCGGTGTGGCCGCGACCTCGCGCGCATCGTTCGCGTTCTACAACACGCTGGCCGAGGTCGACGCGCTCGTCGCCGGCATCCGTGGCGTGCAGAAGGTGTTCGGGTGATCGCCGACCCAAAGGGGCTGTACCAGGAAGTGATCCTCGATCACAACAGGAAGCCGCGCAACTACGGCCTGCTCGAACACCCCAGCCACCATGCCGAAGGGCTGAATCCGCTCTGCGGTGACCACATCCACGTGTCCCTCGATCTCGCCGGAGACAACGTCGAGGCCATTGCGTTCCAGGGCGAATCGTGTGCGATCTGCAAGGCTTCGGCATCGATGATGACGGTGGCGGTCAAGGGCAAGAGCCGGAGCGATGCCCAGACGCTGATCGGCGAGTTCGTCGCCATGGCCACCGGCCGCCTCGACCCGCAGAACAGCTTGCACATCGGCCGGCTCGCGGTATTCGCGGGCATCAGCGAACTGCCAATGCGAGTGAAGTGCGCGATCCTGCCCTGGCACACGCTGCGAGCCGCGTTCAGCGCTGTCGCGACCGCGTCGACCGAAGCCGATGCGGACCCGATGCAGACACCGCTCGGCGACGCCTGAGGCTGAACGCCGTCGCATCCAGGACATTGAAATGCCGAAGATCGCCGACATCGAAGACACGCCGAATCCGAACGCGCAGAAGTTCATCCTCCACGAGCCACTGACCTGGGGCGTGACGCGCTCTTTCGAAAACGCCGAGCAAGCTGAAGGCGACGAGTTGGCGCGGGCGCTGTTCGCGATCGAGCACGTCACCAACGTTTTCTATGTCGATCGCTGGCTCACCGTCACCCAGGACGGCAACGCCGACTGGAAGCAGCTGGCACGAAAGATTGCCGTTCCGTTGCGGGCCGCGCCGGCGGCGCGCGATCAATCGGCCGCGGCGGTGGTCGCGGCGGGGGCGTCGTTCGCCCATTTGAGCGAGCACGACCAGGACCGCCTCGACGCGATCACCTTGCTGCTCGACCAGCAGATCAGGCCCTATTTGCAGGGCGATGGCGGCGACCTGCACGTCCTCGGGCTGGAGGGTGACCGCCTCGTCGTTCACTACCAGGGTGCGTGCGGCACCTGCCCGAGCTCGATCTCGGGGACGCTTCGGGGCATCGAGAATCTGCTCCGGACGATCGAGCCCGAGATCGAAGTCGTCGCCGCTTAGGGGGGCCAGCAAAGCGGCCACTCTCGGCCCATGTGCGATCGAATCCGTGCAACCGGCAGTAGGCGCGGCAGTGGTTCGTCGGCGCACCCGTAGCGCGATCGCAGCGGTCGGGTGGTCGGGCGACGTGACTTGCCGGCGATATTGCGCCAGCAGTTGGGTGATGGAACGAGGCATGGCCGAAAGGCTCAACACCACCATGAGATCGTGTCGCTGCCCAGCAGTGCACGTCTGAGCCGCGGTGACCACGGGCGCCGATGACAATCAAGTCGCACCCGGCGATCTTTGCCTCCTGCAAGCGCGTCACGCAGAGTGCTCCGCGTGATATGCATCAATCGCCCATGAGGGATGGCCGCTACCGTTTCGATGGCTGTGATCGGATCTGATCACGTTTGGTATCTGACGATGAGGTGAGTCATGCAGTTGTTCTCCCTCGAACCCACCAACCCCTTCGGGCAATCGCTTAGCGGCGCGCTCGAAGTTTCCCTGTCGCCGCATGAGGAACGCGTATTTCCTGACGGCGAACGCAAACTGCGGCCGCTTGTCGATCCGCGCGGTGCCGATGCCTATGTGGTGCTCAGCCTGCACGGCGGCCCGGTCGACAGTCCACACGACAAGTTGTGCCGCCTCTTGATGTTCATTGCCACGCTGAAGGACCACGGGGCCGCGCGCGTGACGGCTGTCGTTCCCTACCTGGCCTACGCGCGCAAGGACCAGCAGACCAAGCCCCACGACCCGGTCGGCCTGCGCTACGTGGCGCAACTGTTCGATGCGGTTGGCGTGGCGCAGCTCATCGTCCTGGAAGCGCACAACGTCGCCGCCTTCCAGAATGCGTTTCGCTGCCCGACAGTCCACTTGTCGGCACACCTCGTCTTCGATGAGATCGCGCAGGAGGTCGCAGCCATCGGGCCGCTGGCTGTCGCCTCGCCCGACCCGGGCGGTGTCAAGCGGGCGCTCTTGTGGCGCGAAGCGCTGGAGAAACGACTGGGTCGGACGGTCAACTTCGCGATGATCGACAAGCGTCGCAGCGCCGGCGTGCTGAGCGGGGGTCAGCTGGTGGCAGGCGAGGTGGAGGGCGCCACCGTGCTGCTGCTCGACGACCTGATCGCCAGCGGCGAGACGCTGCAGCGCAGCGCCGCCGCCTTGCGCCGCGCCGGCGCGAAGGATGTCATCGGCTGCGCGGCCCATGGCCTGTTCGTCGACAAGGCGCCAGAGCTTCTTGCAGACGACGGTTTGTCGCGACTGGTCGTCACCGACAGCGTGCCACCGTTCCGGCTGCCCGACGACGGTGCGGTGCGCGGCAAGCTCCATGTCGTCTCGGCGGTGACCCTGTTTGCCGAAGCGGTGCGTGCCAGCCATGGGTCCTGGCGGCAGTGAGCCGCCGAAGCGATCGCCCCTCAGCCGCTGCGCTGCGCCTTCAACGCTTCGAGTTCGTCGAGCGCATCGCCGGCGTGCTGTAGGTAGCGCCGGGCCTGAGGTCGCCATTTGTGCGGCGTGCGGACCTCGGCTTCGAGCAGGTGCGCCACGCTGCTTCGCGCGCGCAGCAGCGCGCGGTGCGCGGCGTGAAGCCGCAGCACAGCTTCCGGGGGATGGTCGTCGAGCGCATCGGCGCAACGCGCCACGATGTGCGGGCCGATCGCCGCATCGCCTGCCATCGCGCATTCCAGGCCGAGGAATGACAACTCGTCGAAGGGATCGACTTCACGCAGCCGCACGTCGAATTCCAGCGCGTCGATGACCACCGGCGGCTCGACCAGGCACACATGCTCCGGGCGCAGATCGCCATGGCCCTCGACGATGCGGCGCCCGCGCACCCGTGCTCGCAGCAGGTCTTCGTGGCTCGCCACGGCACGGTCCGTGCGGTCGAGCAGGCCGTGGACCTCCGGCAGATCGAAGCACGGCATCGCGAGCACGCTGCGACTGGCGGCGAGTTCGTCGCGCAGGCGTTGCAGGTACTCGTCCTCGCCGAGGGCAGGTCGAGGTGCGTGTCGATAGAAGGGCACCAACACCCCGAGCAGCGCGTCGATGTCGCGCTGCCTCAGTTCGCCGTGCGCGATCACCCGGTCGAGCATCCGCGCTGCCGGCAGCCGTTGCATCGACACCAGCCAGTCGACGGTGCGCCCGGGAGCGGGCAGCTGGTCTTCCGAGGCGAGCGAGAAGACGCCGTCGTCCCACTGCAGCGCGAGCAAGCCGAGGTAGACGCGTGGCGCGAGCCGACGGTTCACGCGCAACTCGGCACGGGCGTTGCGTTCGCGCGCTTGCACGGTCGTGAAGTCGAGGAACGGGGAGCGCACCGGCTTCTTCAGCTTCAGCACGCGCTCGCCGCCCAGTAGGAGCCACGACATGTGCGTCTCGATGCGGCGCACCGGCTCGCCGATGCCGGCGGGCGCAAGCGTCGACTCCAAGTAGCGCAACTTCGCCTCGATGGCGGGCGTGCCCTCGACCTCCACGAACCTCAACGGGGCTCCGTCGGGTCCGAGGGCTCACTCCGGCTTGGCAAGACCAAAGGAGGCTCTCCGCTCCGGAGCTCTCGTGCCTCGGGCCCATGCTCATGCTGGATGCGGCTCGCGTCGAGCAGCGCAATCACTTCCGCGTCGTCGACCTGGTGAAAGTCGGCGTAGTACGTGCAGACCGACCTGAAAGGACCCGGCTGCGACAGGCAGACCACGTCGTCGACCAGCTTCGACAACTCGGAGAGCGTGTGGTTCGACGCGACCGGCACGGCGAGCACCACCTTGGCCGGTCGCATGCGGCGCAACGCCTTCAGGGCAGCGCGCATCGTCGTGCCGGTGGCAATGCCGTCGTCGACGACGACGACGGTCCTGCCGGCAACGCCGAGTCGCGCCAAGCCGTGCCGGTACGCCTTGCATCGCCGATCGATCTCGCCGCGCTGCGCCCTGACTTCGCGCTTGATGTAAGCATGATCGCCTTCAGTCAACTGCGACGTGCTCTCGTCGATCACCACTGTCGGCGGCTTGCCCTCCGCCATCGCGGCCACGGCAAGTTGCGGATCACCAGGCGCGCCGATCTTGCGCACGATCAGCAGATCCAGCGGCGCGCCAAGCGCGAGTGCCACCTCGGCGGCGACCGGCACGCCGCCGCGCGGCAGGGCGAGCACCAGTGGGTCGACCAGCCCGAGGTGAAGGATTGCGGTCGCCAACTGGCGACCGGCTTCAGCGCGATTCTTGAAGGCATCCATCATCTGCAGCCCGTTGACTCTTTCAATTCCCGAAGCATGGCGCCATCACGGGGTCGCTTGCGCCGATCGACTGTTGCCACTGGAT
>Ga0123337_10003627_pt1 | contig 16323 bp, 19 predicted proteins | sample frozenSSSSmetaG_FD_89792 | JGI IMG/M metagenome (GOLD analysis project Ga0123337, IMG submission 89792) | Glacier valley bacterial and archeal communities from Borup Fiord, Nunavut, Canada, to study Microbial Dark Matter (Phase II) -... | ecosystem: Environmental > Aquatic > Freshwater > Ice >... | reverse complement strand
TGTTCACACGGCGATGAAAGTCACTTCGCTGGCCTTCAATCCGCCGCGGGCCAGCAGCAGATTAGCCAGCATGCTGCTGGATGAAGCGGGCGTGAAAACACCGATCTTCTTACCTTTCAGGTCGGCGACTAATTTGTAGCCGGGCATGTTTTTGCTGGAGACGCCGAACGCAATCTGCGGTGCCCTGCCTTGCAGGACGAACGACTGGAACATCTGACTTCTGGACTGCATGCTGATGGTGTGCTCAAACCCACCGGAGCAGACATCGGCCGCGCCCCCTGCAATCGCCTGCGAGGCGCGTGCATCGCCTGAAAAGTCGCTGATTTCAACATCCAGGCCCTCGGCTTTAAAGTAGCCCAACTGCTCGGAAATGGTTAACGGCAGGTAAGAAAAGGCCGCCTTGCCGCCCACCGCGAGTGCAATTTTTGATTTCTCCAGCCTGGACTGTGCACGCAGGGCTGGAAATGCCAGCGTCGTTGCTGCCAATGCAGCACTCGCTGCAAAGCATCGGCGTGAAACAAGGGGTTGGCGGTTCATGCAAAGACCTGATTTTTTGAATAGCATGAGTTTATCGAGACGAAAAAAAACCGCATCGGGGTCATCCCGTGCGGGTTTTCACCAAAGAAACGCCTGCCGTTACGGACGCTTACTTTCCGGTTAAGGTATCAGCGATAGCCCGAAAAAAGAATACCGATATTGACAAACAGCGCCAGGGCCCAGATCACCGAGCGGGTTTTGGCCAGGTCGGCAATGTACATGATCACATAGGCAATCCGCAGCACTACAAACAACATGGCCAAAATATCCAGCTGGGCTTGCCCCGCCTGCAGCAGGTGCGCAATGATGACTGCGGTAAAGAAAAACGGTAGTGCCTCAAAGGTGTTGGCTTGGGCTGCATTGGCCCGGGCGCGCCAATCGCGCTGTTGTGCCAGCCAACTGCGCGGATTGTTGTTGTCGTAGCCACCCTCGCGCGGCGATATACGCATCATGCCGGACTTCGCAATCCCGGCACATACGGTGGGCAACAAGGCCGCGACCAGAACACACCAGTAAGCGATGGTGAAGTGTGCCAATGCCATGAGGAACCTTTTTTAACTTGTGCTTTTTTGCGCGTGGGGCGACCAGTCATTCGCCTCCCCACTCACCGTCTGTCTACCAGCGCGTGGGCGATCGTGCCCAAGTCTACATATTCGAGTTCGCTGCCGACCGGAACACCACGCGCCAGACGCGTCACCTGTACGCCGCGGCTTTTCAGAGCCTGAGCAATCACATGCGCCGTAGCCTCGCCTTCTGCGGTGAAATTGGTTGCCAAAATGACTTCGCGCACCTCGCGTGACGCTGTCGGCAGGGGTGTGCCGTGCTCATCCTTGGGCACGACCCGGTCAAACAGTTTGTGAAGACCAATGTCATTGGGACCCACGCCGTCCAGCGGGCTGAGCTTACCCATCAGTACAAAATACAACCCGCGGTAGGCCAGCGTGCGTTCCAGCGCCGCCTGATCCGCCGGTGTTTCGACCACGCACAGCTTGCTGCGGTCGCGCTGCGGATCGGCGCAAGTCAGGCAAACGACCTCCTCCGTCAGGGTATTGCACAGCGTGCAGTGCCTGACACTATTGACTGCATGCTCCAAAGCCCTTGCAATCTGCAAGGCAGCAGGCTTGTCGTGCTGCAACAGATGAAAGGCCATGCGTGCGGCAGACTTGAGGCCAACCCCCGGCAGCTTGCGCAACGCCTGGGTCAACCCCTCAACAGCATTAGAGGCTGCCATTAATGAGTGCAGCTGGCGGGTTCAGCGCGCTGCACAAGCAACTCGCAAGCTGCGCGCCCTTCCTGAGCATGAGGCGTAAGCAAAAGCCTAACCGCAGTTAAAAGGGGAACTTCATGCCGCCGGGGAGCGCCGGCATGCCTGCCGTCAGTTTGCCCATTTTTTCCTGGCTGACCTCTTCGGCCTTGCGCACAGCGGCATTGAAAGCCGCTGCAACCAGGTCTTCAAGCATGTCTTTGTCCTCGGCCAGCAAGCTCGGATCGATTTCGATGCGCTTGACATCATGCTTGCAGGTCATCGTCACCTTCACCAGACCGGCACCGGCTTCTGCGGTCACCTCGACAAAAGCCAGGTCGTCCTGCGCTTTTTTCATGTTTTCCTGCATCGCCTGCGCCTGCTTCATGAGGCCTGCGAGTTGTCCTTTGTTAAACATTTTTTTCCTTTAAATTTTGATTTTTCTGAATCTAGAAACTGCTGACCATCATATCGGGCCGGCGGCAAGAGGCTTGATACTGCCCGAGACAATTTTGGCACCCCAGTTCCGGATCATGTCCTGCACATAGGGGTCGTTGTGAATCGTCTCTTCGGCCTTTCGCTGGCGCTCGGCCAGCACAGCGGCGTTGCGGCGCGCTGGCGTGTCGGTCACCGTACCAATTTCGACCGCCAGCTCGAGGGCGGCGTCTCCCAGCATCTGCTGCAGCGCGGCCTGCAACTTGTCGCGGGCCGCAGGTTGGCTCAGTGACTCGCGCTCGACGCGCAAGGTCCACACCCCGCCCGATTGGCTACGTAACTCGGACTGCAAGGCCAGCTCTCGTGTCAGTGCGGCAACCGCTTCGGACGCGACCAGTTGGTTCACCGTCTGGCTCCAGGTTTCGCCTAGCGGGGAGCCCACCATGGGAGCCGTGGGTACAAGCGCTTGCGCGGGAATCGGCGCAGAAGAAGGCGCACCAGACGCTTCTGAATTGATAGCTATAGACGCAATATCGACCGGCGCTAAAGCCCTATTTTGCTCATTATTTTGGCTGGCCTCAAGCGCTGCGCCCGGCTCCGCTGGCGCGCGTTCCCCAACCGGCCTAAGGGCCGGCAGCTCAGACTGTGGCTTTTTTTCGGGCTCGGCGGCGCTCCCCGGCGCAGCCGTCTTCATAGCAAGCGCCTGCGCGCCAGACACTGCAGTCCCCGAAGGCTTGAAAGCTAGCAAGCGCAGCAAAACCATGGTCAGCGCGGCATATTCGTCGGGTGCCAGACCCAACTCGCCACGGCCATGCAGACACAGGCTGTAGAGCAACTGGGTTTCGTCCGCAGGCAAGCTGTGCGCCAACCGCGTCGTCTCGGCACTTTCCGGGTCTGCATCATCTTCAACCGACATGTCGGGAACCGCCTGCAGTACTGCCATGCGCTGCAACACCGTGGTCATCTCTTCCAGCGTTGACGCGGCACTCAACCCATTGAGGCGCAGGGCTTCAGAGGTCTCCACTACCGTGCGGCCATCGCCACGCGCCAGCGCGTCCAGAAGACGGAATACATAGGTGCGGTCGACGCTACCCAGCATGGTGCGAACGCTGGCCTCCCGTAACTGCCCTGAGCCGAAGGAAATGGCCTGATCGGTCAACGACAAGGCGTCGCGCAAGGAACCGCGCGCCGCACGCGCCAGCAGGCGCAAGGCCTGCGTTTCGGCCGGTATGTTTTCAGCCACCAGCACCTGGGTCAGGTGTTCCAGCACGGTCTCGGGCGCCATGGGGCGAAGGTTGAACTGGAGGCAGCGCGAAAGCACCGTAGCCGGTACTTTTTGAGGGTCGGTCGTGGCCAGTACAAATTTGAGGTATTCGGGCGGCTCTTCAAGCGTCTTGAGCATGGCGTTGAAGGCCGTGTTCGTGAGCATGTGCACCTCGTCAATCATGAACACCTTGAAGCGGCCCACCACCGGTTTGTAAACCGCCTGCTCCAGCAATTGCGCAATTTCGTCGACACCGCGGTTGGACGCCGCATCCAGCTCGGTGTAGTCCACAAAACGGCCGCTATCAATATCCTTGCAAGCCTGGCAAACACCGCAGGGCTCCGCGGTAATGCCGCCCTGCCCATCGACGCCTGTGCAATTGAGCGACTTGGCCAGAATACGTGACACGGAGGTCTTGCCAACACCACGGGTGCCGGTAAAAAGGTAGGCATGGTGGAGGCGCTGGGTAGTGAGCGCGTTGCTGAGTGCCTGCACCACATGCGACTGACCCACCATTTCAGAGAAATTTCGGGGACGGTATTTGCGGGCAAGAACAAGATAAGACATTTCGACATTCTAAATTGGCCGGACCACGACTTTGTAGTCGAGAAATACGGATGATATGCAGCGTTGGCGCCACGGGAATGGCCAACGCCGTTATAATAGAAAGTGACGGGCCTTCCCGCATGGTAAAGCGGCCAACCGGGTCAGATGGGGAACCAAGCAGCCCTAACTGCGGAGCCAGTGCCGGGGTCAAGGTCCGTCAACTTATTTCAAGGAAAACGCTGCGCAACGCACGTTTTCAGCCGACTCATTTTCTGGAGTCTTTAGCTAGCATTAGTTCGATGTGTTCGCTGGACACAATTCCATCATCCAGCAATTGAATTGCCCAGGAGCCCAGGATTTTTGTCGCCACTTGGTAAAACAAGGGTTCGAGGCACTTCCCCCAAAGGCGAAAACGGCCTACCCGCCACAACAGTCACTGCAACAGACTGGCTAGCCAGGCGACATCCCGAAAATACCTCCGGCAGCGTATCGTGCAGTGGCATCGTCAGGACGCATCGGCGGCCAACCGTATTGAGCGGTCGGCGCATCACGAAGTCAAGCGCTGAAGATGCGATGTACCTCCCGCACCTTGATGTGCGTTGCATGCAACGCACATCACCTTAAAAACAGCGCTACAGTATCAGGCAGCGTAGCCCGGGTTGGGCTTGACACCTGAGAGCTTCGGCGTGTTGAGTTTGCGCGGCGCCACTTTGCCGCCACGAGATTTGAGCCAAGTTTCCACAACGTCCCAGACCATTGGGTTCCCAGCGGTGCTGGCTTCTTGGGCTACGGGTGCCCAACCCGCAACCTTGTATTTTTTACCCGCGTCGATGAGCTTGCCATTGAGACGCATATCGTCAATACGCCCACCCATGGCGGCAGTCGGATTGCAGCTGTACTGCAGGCCACCCACACGTACCATATCACCCCCCTGCTGGTAGTAAGGGTCGGGGTTGAACAAGTTGTCGCAGACATCCTCAAGCACTGTCTTGATGGTTTCACCCGTCATTTCAGTGACTGTGGCGTAGGAATAGGTCGTGGCCGTCATGTCCATCAACCACTCACGCGTAATGGCCTGCCCCGGCAGCAACGTCGTTCCCCAGCGAAAGCCAGGCGAGAAAGCGATTTCAGCGCCCTGAACGTCCATCAGTGCATCCACAAGCAGCTGGTCACCCGTGCCGTTGAAATTGCCGCGACGGTACAGCGTGCCTTCGGTGATGGCCAGCTTTTCCGCCAGCTTGGCTTCATAGGGCCCACGGACTTTGGTGATGAGCGCATCCATTTCCCGATCGGCCGGCAGCATATTGGCAAATACCGGCAGCAGCTTGTAGCGAAAATCCGCAACCTTCTTATCTTTGACATCAAAGTCCAACACACCCAGAAACTTGCTGTTGGAGCCCGAGTTGGTGACGATGGTCTTGCCGCCTTTGTTGCTGACGATGCTGGCCACCGGCATGCCGTCGTGCGTGTGACCGCCCATGATGGCGTCAATGCCGCTGACGCGACTGGCCATCTTCAAGTCCACATCCATGCCGTTATGGCTCAGAACGACGACGACCTGCGCACCTTTGCCGCGTGCCTCATCGACCATCTTCTGCATGTTTTCGTCCTGGATGCCAAAGGCCCAGTCGGCCACCATATAGCGCGGATTGGCAATCGGCGTATAGGGAAAGGCCTGGCCGATGATGGCGCAGGGCACGCCATTGATTTCGCGAATCACGTAGGGTTTGAACACCGGGTCGCCGAAGTCGTTAGTTTTGACGTTCTGGGCCACAAAATCGACCTTGCCCTTGAAATCTTTTTCAATGATTTCCTTGACACGTTCCATGCCCAACGTAAATTCCCAGTGACCCGTCATCACATCAACACCCAGCAGCTTGCAGGCGTCCACCATGTCCTGACCGTTGGTCCACAGCGCCGTACCCGATCCTTGCCAGGTGTCTCCGCCGTCCAGCAGCAATGCACCGGGGCGGCTGCCTTTCATGCGTTTGACCAGTGTGGCCAAGTGGGCGAAGCCGCCGACCTTACCGTAGCGTTTAGCTGCTTTCTCATAGTCCAGATAACTCAGCGCGTGGGCCTCTGCGGTGCCGGGTCGCACCTTGGCGACCTTGAGCAAATGCTCACCCACCAGATGCGGCAAATGGCCTTTCATGGATCCGAGCCCAATATTGATGCTGGGCTCGCGAAAGTAAATCGGCTTGAGCTGAGCGTGGCAGTCGGTCATATGCAGGAAGGACACATTCCCGAACTTCGGGATGTCATACAGGCCGTTGGCTGCAGTAGCGGCATCCGCATCAGCATAAGCACCCAAGCCCATGCCAGCCATGGTACCTGCACCCAGTACCTGAAAGAATTCGCGTTTAGTTAAATTCATAAATTCGCATTTACTTAATTAATGTGAACAAAAAAACCCGCACAAATGTCGGGTCTGGGGCATCACTTGTTGACGGGTGATTTAGGGTCCAGTAGCAACGCAACAATGTGCGCGACTTGGGACTCGTTCAATATTCCCATATGGCCAGCGCGTGGCATGTTGGAGCAGGCGTTGTAGGCCTTGGAGTTCCATATCTTGCCCCATGTGTATTCCACCACCGGCTTTGCAGCGGCGCTGGACGGATCAGCAACGCCCCTGATCTTGCCGTAGTTGTACAGGCTCGGGCCAATCGTTCCGAAGGAAATTTCCTCCTTGGTGATCTGATGGCAGTTGTAGCAGTTTCCGCCATTGGGCGTGTCGGCCTTGTCAGTCCAGGTCAAACCACGACCGCTTTGCGCGAGTTTCTCCCCTTCCTTCCAGTCACCCAAAAACTTGCCGTTGGTAGGCCATTTCACGGTTTTTAAATTGGTTGCTTCAATGGCCTTAGCCGTTTTTTCGTCCAGTGGCTTGCCAGCAACATCTGCCGCGCTGCAAGCCTTGTTGGTCTCATCGGTATCCAGGACAGACGCCTTGACGATGCCTTTGTCACGGAAGGATGCCTTGACGATATCGGCCGTCAATTTATCGAGGTCCACTGAATCCGGCGCTGTGGCGCAGCCAGCAACCACTGCAGCAGCAGCCAGCACGGACAATGTGATTTTGTATTGCTTTTTCATAGCATTTCTCCAGTTGCTTAGCGCTTGATGGCCGGCGCAACCGACGCCGAACCCTTGCTGTTGACACCGAGGTACACACCCAGCGCAACGGTGGCATCGCTGGCGAATCCTGGGTACGGGAAGCGCTGCTGGCGGTAGCAGTCATTAAGGCGCTGCTGCATGCCCCACATCTGTCCGTTGGAAACGCGGTAGGCAGGCCATGCGGCGAAACCAACACCATCACCAGGATTCTTGGTCAGATTGGGCAAATCTTGCAGGCGGATCCGGGTGTTGTCCTGGCCATGGCAAGACGCACAAGAGAAATCATGAGCACCAGCCCGCTGGAAGAACAGGCGTTTGCCCACTTCATAAAATACTTTTTCCTGCGCGTGGGCCTGGGGCAGGCTGAACTTCATGTCTTTGGACTCGGCCGCAATCCAGGTGGCCAGCGCCGTCATGTTGTTCTGCTCACCCTTGCCAAAGGGAGTCTTGGCTATCTCTGCCGCATTGAGCCCCTGCAGCGTCTCCATGCAGGTCAACAAACGCGACTCCAGATCTTGAACCCGCTTGGTATCAGCGAAATAACGTGGTAGCTCCACAAAAACACCCTTGAAGACGCCCGGCCCCTTACCCAGATCACACTGTTCGAGCGAGGCGTTCTTGGGGCCCCGCTTTTGTTTCCAGAGGCCTTCGCCCTTGGCTTCGAACAGATCAGCGGGATTGCCGTCCTGGAGCATTGCGCGGTACTCTTCAATCGACTGCACCGCCGATTTTTGAGCCCAGCCCGCCGTACTCACCAGACAGCCCAGCGCGATCCAGGTCAGTGCATTTTTAGTCTTCATGGTCACCTCGTGCGTGTGTTTTGGTCAGGAAAAAAGGGGGAAGTTCTCACTTCCCCCTGTTGGCGCATCGAAGTCGTTCAGGACACCGTGGCTTCGTCGTTACGGGTTTCACCCTTGCTGTCTTTCCATGTCACGGCAATCTTGTCGCCAGCCTTCGCACCCTTTACCACAAACTGCAGGAAAGGGTTCTTGGACACGGCGGGACCCCATTCGGCGGTCAGCACCGGTTTGCCGTTGTGGGTGGCGGTAACCTCCTGAATGTACCAGGCCGGGACGAGCTTGCCGGCAGCGTCTTTGCGCTGACCGCTTTCCATTTCATGCGCCATCAAGACGCGGACGGTAGTTTTATCACCAGCTGCTTGGGCGCGAATGCGCATCGGATCTGCCATTTTTAGCTCCTAAATTTAAATTTCAAATGTGTCGATTGTGGAGTGACGCTTAACCGCCACAGCCGCCAAGCGTGACCTTGACTTCCTTCTTGGCGAAAAATACCTTGCCATCATTCATGACGGCTACGGCGTAAACGTCAGACGATTGCCCCATCTTGCCGCGAATAGAAAATGCTGGTTCGACACTGGCGGTCACATTAAACAAAGCGATCAACGCAGCTGGGTTCTTTTCTACCAAAACCAGCAACTGCTTTACACCGGTCAGCGTGGTGCTAACGCCGAGTGGCACCACGGCACCGTTTTCAGCAATATCGGGCCCGGTAATGGTGACGTCCTTGCTTTCGGTCGGGGCACCGGCACCCAGGGCCTTGAGGACATCCGCGAGGTTCTTGGCTTCGAAAGCCTCTTTGCTAAATGCAAAAGCGAACTGAGGAAACATGCCCGTGGATGCCAGAAGTCCCGCCACCAAGGCGGTTTTTTTAAGTGCTTGTCTGCGAGATTGCATGTAATTTCTCCTAATTGATAAGTGGATAATAATGAAATTATGAACGAACGTCAGTGGTGTAATCCCTGATCATTATTTTGTAACACCGGTTGCCAGCCAAGCTGCGAGCACCTTGGCGTCTGCCTCGCTCAATGCTTGGGCCGGCATCGGAATCGGGCCCCAGACGCCCGAACTTCCAGCCTTGATCTTGCCGGCCAGATAGTCTGCCTTGCCGGCGTACTTCTTGGCGATATCGGCAAAGCTCGGGCCGATTATTTTCTTGTCCACGGCATGGCAAGCCGTGCAACTGTTCTTTTGCGCAAGCGCCATAGCGGCCTTAGCGTCAACCCCGCCAGTCTGCGCCGGAGCGACCGGCTTGGCAACTGCTGGCGCCTGAGCCACGATAGTCGCAGCCGGGGCTGCAGCGCCAGACACACCCAGCGTCTTTGCTTCAGGACGAGTCGTATCCGCACCGCGCTGAGGTCCCACCAACCGGTTCTGCTCCGCCAGGTTGCCGTGGGCATCACGTGCGAATTCCGGAAGGAAGGAGGCAACCTTGGGCTCAGGTGCACAGTTTTTCATGCATGCCGTATTTTTAACGTCAGGCGTTTTGGTACCCTTGAACTCATTGCCTGGCCACATGGCGTGCTGCGTTGTCATGCCATTGCGGTTGGGCATGCGCGCCTGCACCTCTGCCATATTTTTGTCCGACAGCGTGAAGTTGTCAGGCACTACCCCTGAAAGATTCAGCAGGAACGCGGTGACCGAATATACCTCCTCGACACTCAGCGACTTGGGCTGCGTCCACGGCATGGCACGGTTGATGTAGTCCCACAGCGTGGAGAGGGTTGCCACCTTCATCATGGTGGTGCGCCCCCCCGTAGGGTCCATCAGTTTGGCAACATGACCGGTCTTCACGTCATCGGCCGAGGTACCACCGACCAAGGGGCTGAAGACCTCATTCGATTCCCCGAAAACACCATGGCAACTGGCGCATTTACCCTCCCACACGTCCTGGCCTTTGGCCACGGTCCCAGAACCTGCCGGTATACCCTTGAAGTCTGGCCGCACATCGATATCCCAAGCAGCCACCTCCTTGGGCGTGGCATTTCGGCCAACACCCGGAAACTGCGAAGTGGTTTGCGCCGCCGCCAAACCAGTTACTGCGAATACCGCAGCTGCAATGACTGCATTACGAAAGCTGAACATTTTTCACCTCGCCGTTTTCCTGAACCAACCACGACTGAATCGCGTTGTTATGGTAGATCGAGCGGGTACCCCGTACCGCGCGCAGTTGCTTATAAGTGGGCTGTACATAGCCAGTTTCGTCTGACGCGCGGCTCTGGATAATCGCCGGCTTTCCGTCCCAGACCCAGTCGATATTGAAGCGTGTGAGCGCCTTGGACAGCACCGGCGTTTCAAGCCGGGCCTGGCGCCAATTGCGGCCACCATCCACAGAGACGTCCACCTTCTTGACTTTTCCCTTGCCCGACCAGGCCAAACCCGTGATGTTGTAAAAACCCTTGTCAAGCAACACCTGACCGCCCGAGGGTGTGGTCACCACGCTCTTGCATTCCTGCAAATTGGTGTACTGACGGTGGGTGCCATCAGGTTGCAGGTCAATGTAGTGAACGGCCTCATCCTTGGCTGCATAGGGCTTGTCACCGACTTCAACGCGGCGCAGGTATTTAACCCAACTCACGCCCTGCACGCCAGGCACGACCAAACGCAGCGGGTAGCCGTTTTCTGGACGCAGCATTTCACCGTTTTGACCGTAAGCCACAATGACTTCACCAGAAGTAATCAGGCTCATCGGGATGGTACGGGTCATGGACGACCCTTCGCCGCCCTCTGCCAAGACAAACTTGCCGTTTTTCAGGTCGGCACCCGCCAGTTCGAGCAAGGTGATCAATGGCACACCGGTGAACTCACTGCAGGAGACCATGCCATGGGTGTATTGGCAGGTAGGTACCGCCACATTGCCCCACTCGGCCGCCGTATTCGCACCGCACTCAATGAAGTGAAAGCGTGAAACAGAAGGCAAACGCATGATCTCATCCATGGTCAAGACCTTGGGATTCTTCACCATGCCGTTGATCATGAACCGGTGCTTGGACGGGTCGATGTCCCACCAACCCTGGTGGTGGCGCTCGAAGTGCAAACCGCTCGGCGTGACGATACCGAACAGCGACTGCAGCGGCGCAAAAGACACCGAGGACTGCGTAGTTTGCGTCAGGCCCGGGCTCTGGCGACGCTGCACGTTGGTTTCAAATTTTGAGGGCTTGCCATAGCCATCGACTGCAACGCCCTGCCCCAACCCGGTGGCATGCTCGGGTAGCGTCAGGATGTTGGGGTCACCACCCAGGGCCGGCACGGGATTGGCCTGCGCCAAGGCCATCGGCGCGGCGGCACCAGCAACGGCAGCCGTAAAGGCATTCCGGATAAAGTTGCGGCGGCCACTCTTGGCCTCTGCAAACACAGTCTTTATGCCTTCGCGGCTTAAAAAGTTCTCAGGCGCTTTAAGGATACGCCCTGAACTCAGGTCTTCTTGCTTCACAGAGTCTCCTTTAATATATGGATCATCATTAATCAGTGCTCAAACTATCTGCGTCACGGGCTTCAGCGGCTACCTGGGAACAAACCGCCCGGCAAACCAGCCCCGAAAATTCATCGGCTATACGATAAAAAACTTGCGCCCCGCTGCGCCGTTTTGCCACCACCCCCGACCTGTACAACATGGTGAGATGCTGCGAGATGTTGGGCTGCGCCGCGTCTATCAGGCTGCGCAGTTCGCTTACATTCTTTTCGCCCTTGCAAAGCGCGCTAACGATGCGCAAGCGAACTGGCGTTGACAGCAAGCCAAACAACTCAGCAGCTCGTTCAAACACCTGCAGCGACGACACATTGGCGGCTTTATCTTTCATTTAGTAAGTTGGCATATTCAGATGTACGAATATAAAGGATATGCGAACTATACAACCTAGGGATTACGCTAATTTCGCAGCCAGAGCCACATTATTTGAACCGGTAATGGTCCCGATTGAGCACGGCAGCAATGGCCGTGACTTCCTCAGGAAACAGGCTCAGGTTGAGTTCGGTGTTGCACTGCTCAACCATGCCGCGCAGGATGCCGGGCGTGCTGACACGTCCGGCAGGCCTGTACATCGCCGAGCCGTCGCCCCCCACTTTCTGCTGATGGCAGGCAACACAACGGTTGTCCGCAATCAGCTTTTCCCCGAGCTTGAGATCGGCCCCTTGAAAGATGACCGGAACCTGGGCCATGGCCGTATTGGCGCCCAGGGCGAGGGAAAAGAGGATGTAAATATGATTCATGGCGCTAGCCTATACGAACATTTCACGGTTCCGCAACCCCATCAACCCTGAGCGCCCTGGCATTAGAACTTCCAGCCGATTTGCAGACCCAAGGAATTCTGGGACATGCCGATGGTTTCGGTGCCTCCAAAAATCGATCCCCCCGTGACCGATTGCCGCGGCGCATGCATGTAGGCCACCGTCATCTCGGTCGAAGGAGACAGCGCATAAGTGCCGCCCAGCGTGACGTGCGTGGTGATCACGCCGGGCGCCAGGATGTTGAAGGTCACGTCATTGGCCGTGACGGGGTTTTGGCTTTTGTTGTATCCGGCCCGCAAGGCCAGCTTGGGCGTAGCCTGCCATTGAACACCGAGCTTGATCACGCCGACATCCTTCCAGCCGAAGCCGGGACCGTTGGCTGCACCCAAGGGTGCAAATGCCATATTGCCACTCGGGTTGGCAATTGCCGGCACGCCGGAATAGTTGATGCGCTGGTAGTCCACGGCCAGCATGACATCGGGCGTTGCCTGAAACGCCGCGCCGACCGAGTAGTTTTCAGGAATATCAAGCTTGCCCTGCTCCGCAAACAAGCCGGCGTAGTCAGAGAACTTCGACATGGAAATCTTGGGCGAATACGAAGCGCCAATGCTCACCCTGTCGTTGAGCTTGCCAAAATAACCCAGGCGCACACCCAAGCCATTGCTGGTGTCAAAACCGTTGTTCGTCAACTTGGTTCCGTCACTTGACATTTGGCCAAAAAATTGCAGGCCATCAGCCTTGAACTGCTGATGCACCAGCAATGCCGAAACACCAATCGCGTGGCGGTCATTGAGCTTGTAGGCCACCGTGGGCGCCAACACCACCTGCATCAGGTCCACGCCCAGACGGCCGGAGCCGCACAGCATGTTGGCGGGGCCCTGTCCACAGTTGATCTGACCACCAGCGTAGTCGGTATTCATGCCACCGTTGCCATACACCGTCAGGCCGGCCGACACCCTGTCGTTGATCGTCTTGTTGAAACCAAACTCCGGCACCAGGAACAGTTTGCTGTCACTTTCCACCTTGGCATCGAAAAAACCACCCATGTTGCTACCCGTGCGGCTTGCGCTGCGATCGGGCATGAAGAAATCACCGCCCACTTCGATCCGGTTACCCGAGAAACTGGCACGCGCCGGATTGTTGGCACCGGCAAAACCGTCTTGCGCCACGGCCACGGAGGCGCCGCCCATGCCCTTGGCTTTCATGCCATAGCCGTGGGAAAAGTAACCGTCGGTTGCAAAGGCTGTGGACATAGTCCCGCCGAGGATCAGCGCCAGCGCAAGCGGGCGGAGCGGACTGGCTTTGAGGGGGGTGTGGGTGCGTGTCATGAGTTGTCTCCTATTTTTTTCTAGTTACGGTGTTGTTATTTGGGGCGCTTAGAACGCACCTTTGGCGGCGCGGTCCATCATCTGGTAAATCGTTTCACGCACTTTCCATGCTTCTTCTTTAAGGGGCGACGGCAACTTGCGGCCCATCTTGACCATCATGTCCATATTCAGGGTGTAGATCCACAGTCCGTCATCGCGCTCAACAACCGTCAGGCGACAAGGCAGATACGCGCCCATGTGGGGACTGAAGTCCACCATCAAGCGTGCCGTGGCAGGCGAGCAGTAGGAGTAGACCTTCAGGAATTTTTGCTTGACGCCAGTGCGCCCTTCAAGCTCCTTTGACAGGGGAAGCTCACCCACGGATTTCATGTTGCGCTCGGCTGCAACGGCGGCAAACACTTGCTCGATATCATCAACCGTCAGCCCAGTTTTAACTTTGCGCTCCCAGGTTGTCGCCACGGCAATGTCGCCTTCGGCTTCAATCCAACGATCCCACATCGTGCTGGCCTCGGCACCGGCGCCACTTTCCAGCTTACCAATGGTGCTGATAGTGCCGCAGCCCGTGAGTAAGGCCGCCATCAGCAAGGCTGCCAGGCGGAGGATGAGTGAAGTCTGTTTCATGCGTTTTCCTATTGAGGTTGTGAAGATTTCCGCACCAGGCAAGTGGACGCAATTAACGCGCTTGTCTGATTTAGATCAATCATCCAAGCTTCACACCACAACAGTAATTAGTATCTACCCTATACCTGTGGGGGTATGGTATTTTTGACACAGAGAGTCATCACGCATTGCGCGGGTTCCGCGATCTGGCAAACTGCAATGAACCGTCATTTGGAAGGCTTGAGAACATGAGAAAAAAGACATCAGCGACCGCCACTGCCGCAGCTACGACCGTTAAATCAACGAGCCACGCGCAGGATTACCGGCAAGAACACCAAAAAGACATGGTTAATCGCCTGCGCCGCATTGAAGGGCAGGTGCGGGGCCTGGTGGACATGATTGAAAGCGGCCGCTCCTGCGAAGAGGTCGCCACACAGATGTCTGCCACGCGCAAGGCGATGGAAAAAGCGTTCTACCGGATGATGACCTGCTCCCTGATTGAAGCCGTGCATGAATCGGAGACAGACGAGCAAGCCATCATCGAGGTGTCGCGGTCGGCCCGTCTCATGGAAAAATTTGCATAAAAAAAACCCGCCAGCGGGCGGGTTTATAAAAGCGCACCATGTCTCAGGCGCCCTTGCTTCCCGAATCAGTCAGCTTGGCTGAACCGATCCAGGAGACCATGAATTATTTGGCGCCGGCAAGCACCCACGCGGCCAGCGTTTTGGCGTCGGCTTCGCTCAGCGCAGCCTGCGCGGGCATGGGAATCGGACCCCATTTGCCGGAGCCCCCGGCCTTGATGCTTTTGACCAGTGCGGCTTCCGCATCGTTTTGCCCTGCGTATTTCTTGGCAATTTCCAGGTAAGCGGGACCCACCAACTTTTTGTCCACGGCATGGCAAGCCATGCAGGCGTTTTTCTTGGCCATGTCGAGGTTAGCGAAAGCGGGAGCGGACACCACCACGGTGGCAGCCATCAGAACGTGCAGAAATTTCATGGGGTTTCCTAAAGAAGTTGTTGCGAATATAACTATCTGCTAATTTAACGCATTTTCCAGCTATTGCCTGTTGCTGAATGCCAACACAGCATCAGGGATTTCCCGGTATCAAAGATATCGCGCAGCCATTTCATCCAGGGAAAGCGGCTTGATGCGGCTGGCCATGCCCGCGCAACCGAAGGCCTCAAAGCGCGCCTTGACAATGCCGCGTGCCGCATTTTTGGCAGCTACCAGGGCCTTGCGCGGATCAAACTCGCTGCGCTGTTCGGCAAACACCTGCCGCATGGCGCCGGTCATGGCCAGGCGGATGTCGGTGTCAATGTTGATTTTGCGGACACCGTTTTTAATGCCGCGCTGGATTTCTTCCACCGGCACGCCGTAGGTTTCCTTGATGTCACCACCGAACTGGCGAATGATTTCGAGCCATTCCTGCGGCACGCTGGAAGAGCCGTGCATCACCAGGTGGGTATTCGGAATTTGCGCGTGAATAGCGGCAATGCGGTCAATCGCCAGAATATCGCCGGTGGGCTTGCGCGTGAACTTGTAGGCGCCATGGCTGGTGCCAATCGCAATCGCCAGCGCGTCCACGCCGGTTTGCGCCACAAAATCCTTGGCCTGCACCGGGTCGGTCAGCATCATGTCATGGGTGAGCTTGCCGACGGCGCCAATGCCGTCTTCTTCGCCCGCTTCACCCGTTTCCAGGCTGCCCAGGCAACCCAGTTCGCCTTCGACTGACACGCCGACGGCGTGTGCCATCTCGCCGACGCGACGCGTCACGTCGACGTTGTACTCGTAGCTGGCGGGGGTCTTGCCATCCGACATGAGGGAGCCGTCCATCATCACGCTGGTAAAGCCTGAGCGGATGGACTGAATGCACACGGCCGGCGACGTACCATGGTCCTGGTGCAGCACCACGGGAATGTCGGGATGCGATTCCACCGCCGCCAGCATCATGTGGCGCAGGTAGGCTTCACCCGCATATTTGCGCGCCCCGGCCGACGCCTGCAGGATGACCGGGCTGTCAGTGGCTTGTGCAGCCTCCATGATGGCCTGGATCTGCTCCAGGTTGTTGACGTTGAAGGCAGGCACGCCATAACCGTGTTCGGCGGCGTGGTCCAGCATTTGGCGCAGGGAAATAAAAGCCATGGAAATCTCCTCGTTTTATGAATAAAAAGTGACTCTAGCGCATATAGGTAAAGCGCTAGCAGCTATGCTTTCAGTAGCAAATCAAAGGCAGCT